>Ga0209871_1000027_pt1 | contig 42907 bp, 36 predicted proteins | sample OrgsoiDNA2013045_FD_185795 | JGI IMG/M metagenome (GOLD analysis project Ga0209871, IMG submission 185795) | Permafrost soil microbial communities from the Arctic, to analyse light accelerated degradation of dissolved organic matter (DOM) -... | ecosystem: Environmental > Terrestrial > Soil >... | reverse complement strand
AGCGCCTGGTACACAATCGGGACCCGGAAGCCACCGCCGCCGAGGATCGCGAGCTTCACTAGGGTCAGCGCCTTCCTGCCTGCTGGCCTGCGGGTCTGCGCAGCTGCCCGCCGCCCGCCTGGCTCCGATAGGCGGACCTCAGCCGGGCGTGCGCGCTGGCCGGCGCCCGGATGTGATCCAGCCCGAGGAGGGCCGCCCCCGCTATGGGCGGGACGTCCACGATCCGCATGATCGCACCCGGCGCGCCTGCCTTGAGCCCGGCGGCGATCCGGCCGATGAGCACCGGGTCCCTGGCCGTCAGCACGCCGCCGCCCAGCACCACGGGCACGGCGGCCTCGGTCAGCCCGAGGCGGCGGATCGCCGTCAGCGACATGATGCAGACCTCGTCGGCCAGCCGGTACACCAGGTCACGCGCCACCTCGTCGCCCCGGCCGGATACCTCGAACAGCACCGGGACAAGTCCGTGCAGGTTCTCCTCCTCAATCGTGCCGAGATGCATCCCGATCGCCACGTCCCGCACCTCCGGCACGCCGAAGTAGGCGGTCACGGCCTCGCGAAGCAGCGTCTGCGGCCCGCGGCCGTCCTCGGCTCGGGCCGCCCACCACATGACCGCGTTGGCGAGACCCTGCCCCCCGCCCCAGTCGCCGGTCAGCTCGCCGAGCGCCAGGTACTGGGTTGTCCGGGAGTCAGGCGCCACGCCGACGCCGTTGATGCCAGCGCCGCATGTGATCGCCACTCCCCACTGCGCCGCGCCTTGCGGAGCCGCGCCGTCCGGAGCCGCGCCGTCCGGGGCTGCGCCGTCCGGGTCCGCGCCGTCCGGGGCTGCGCCGTCCGGGTCCGCGCCGTCCGGGTCCGCGCCGCCGGGAAGCCCTGCGGGAAGCCTGCCGTCAAGCCCGGCCCTGAGCACCGCCAGGGTGTCATTGGCGACATCGACGGTGTGGCTCCAGGCCTGCGCCCGGAGCATCTGGTCGAGCTCCCGGTATTCCTCGGGCAGGTCCACGTTGGCCATGCACGCGACCATGTGCCGCGCGATGAGGCCGCCGGCGGACGGCGCCGCGCCTGCGTCCCCGGCGGCGGCCGGCGGCAGGCCCGCCGCGCGTGCCACCGATCCGGCCAGCGCGGCGAGCAGGCGCAGCGTGTCGCCGGAGAGCCTCAGGGGCACCCCAGGGCCGCGGACCTGGGCCAGCATTGTCCCGTCGGCGGCCACCAGCACCATGTCGGTCTTGCTGTTGCCGCCGTCGACCGCCAGCACAGCGGGACAGTTCGCGTCGTCGGGCCAGGCCGGGCGGCCGGGAACGGGAGCGGGGGCGCGGGCGGGCAAGGAGGCGCGGGCGGGCAAGGACGCGCGGCCGGGAACGGGGGCGCGGGCGGGCAAGGACGCGCGGCCGGGAACGGGGGCGCGGCCGGGAACGGGGGCGCGGCCGGGAACGGGGGCGCGGCCGGGCAAGGAGGCGCGGCCGGGAACGGGGGCGGGCAAGGGGACGCGGGCGGGAACGGGGGCGGGCAAGGGGGCGCGGGCGGGCAAGGAACTGCTCACCGGCCGCTTGCCCACGGCAGGTACGCGCTGTTCTCCGCGATCAGCGTGTCGGCAAGCTGGGCCGCGAGGTCATACTGGCCGACCAGCGGGTGCGCGAGCAGCGCCGCGGCGATCCGGTCCCGGCCGCCGCGCAGCGCTGCGTCCACCGCGAGTTCCTCGTAGGCGCTGACGTGCGCGATCAGGCCCCACATCAGCGGCCCGACCGGCGCGACAGGCAGGGGAGCGGCACCCGACGCGCCCACGACCGCCGGCACCTCGATCACCGCGTTGTCCGCCAGGAACGGCAGGATTCCCCCGTTGCGCACGTTGACGACCTGGTTGTCCCTGGTGTCCCTGACCAGCGAACCCAGCAGCGCCACGGCCGCTTCGGAGTAGAACGCGCCGCCGCGCTGGCTCAGCAGGTCAGGCTTGCGGTCCAGTGCCGGGTCGGCGTACATCTCCAGCAGCTGCCGCTCCATCGCCGCCACCTCTTGCGCCCGCGTCGGGCTGTGCCGCTGCTCCGCCACGACCGCGTCATGTGCGTAGAAATAGCGCAGGTAGTACGACGGAATGGCAGAAAGCTCGTGCAAAACGGCTTCCGGCAGGTCGATCAGGTCCGCAATCTGGCTGCCGTGGGAGGCCAGGAGTTCGGGTAGCCGGTCGGTCCCGTCGACGAGCACCTCGCGTTCCCAGGTCAGGTGATTGAGCCCGACGTGACCGAGCGCCACCTGCTCGGGAGCGACTCCGAGAAACGCGGCGAATTCCCGCTGGAAGCCGATCGCCACATTGCACAGGCCGACCGCCCGGTGCCCGGCGTCCAGCAGCGCCCGGGTGACGATCCCCACCGGGTTGGTGAAGTCGATGATCCACGCCGAGGGGTCGCTGCGCTGCCGTGCCCGCTCGGCGATGTCCAGGACCACCGGCACTGTCCGCAGCGCCTTGGCCAGCCCGCCGGCGCCGGTGGTCTCCTGACCGATGCAGCCGCACTCCAGCGGCCAGGTCTCGTCCCGCTGCCGGGCTGCCTGGCCGCCGACCCGCAGCTGGAGCAGCACGGCGCCGGCCCCGTCCAGGCCCTCGTCCAGGCTGGTCGTCCAGGCGACCTTCGCCGGGTGCCCGTAGCGGCGCATGATCCGCGACGAGACCGGGCCGACCGCGGCCAGCCGCGCCTCGTCCGGATCGACCAGGACGAACTCGGTGACATCCATATCGCCGGTCAGCCGGGCCACCCCGTCGACGAGCTCGGGAGTGTAGGTCGACCCGCCGCCGACGACCGCGAGCTTCATCAGAAGGCCCTGGTCGGCGCGTCGGCCCTGGCGACGTGGCAGGCCGCGTCGTGGCCTGGCAGGAGCTGGCGCAGCGGCGGCGTGACGCGCTGGCACTCATCGATGGCCAGCGGGCAGCGCCAGCGGAATCTGCAGCCTGGTGTGGGATCGATCACGCGCGGTGGCTCTCCTTTGTCTGTCTCCGCTGATATCGTCAGCGGCGCCCGCGGGTCGGGCACGGCCGACAGCAGCAGCTGCGTATACGGATGCCTGGGATTGGCCAGTACTTCTTCGACCGGCCCGGCTTCGGCGATCTGGCCCGCGTACATCACGATCAGCCGGTCCGCTACGTACCGGGCGCTGGCAATGTCGTGGGTGATGTACAGAATGGATACGCCCTCGGTGTCGCGCAGCTGCGCCATCAGGTTGAGCAGGCCGATCCGGATGGACACATCCAGCATGGACACGGGCTCATCGGCCAGGATCAGCTTCGGCCGCAGCGCAAGAGCCTGCGCGAAGCCCACCCGCTGGCGCTGGCCGCCGCTCAGCTCGTGCGGGAAGCGCTGCAGCACCTCGGCCGCGGGGGTCAGCCCGACGGCCTCGAAGACCCGCAGCGCCTCCTGGAGCCGCTGCTGCGCGGACAGTTCGCCGCGGTGCAGCTTGAGGCCGCGCAGGATGCCATGCGACATCCGGAAGACGGGGTTGATCGAGGCGAACGGATCCTGGAACACCATCGAGACCTCGCTGCGGTAGCGCAGCATGTCCGCGCGTGAGCGGATGGCCGACAGCGGTTTGCCCTGGAAGTAGATCTCGCCGTCGGTCGGCGTGTACAGCTTGGCCAGCAGGCGCGCGATCGTGCTCTTCCCGCTGCCGCTCTCGCCGGCGAGAGCGACGATCTCGCGCTCGCCGATCTGGAGGCTGACCTCGTCGACCGCGTGCAGGGACCGGCGGGAGAGCGCATTGCCGATCTTGAAATGCTTCGACAGGCCCTCGGTCCGCAGCAGCGGCTCGGCCGCTGCGGAACCGTTGTACCGGGCTGCGGCCTCACTCATGGACGGCACCGCCTTCGTGCAGGAAGCACCGCACCTGCGTGTCGTCCACCCGGTACAGCTCGGGCGGCTCCTGCTCGCAGCGCGCCATGACCTTCGGGCAGCGGGGCGCGAACCGGCAGCCTGCCGGGGGGCGGGCAAGATCCGGCGGGCTGCCCGGGATGCCGGTCAGCGGCACCCGCGGGCCCCGGATAGAAGGAAACGCGTCCAGCAGGCCGATGCTGTAGGGGTGCAGCGGGGAGTCGAAGACCTGCCGGGTGGCGCCGAACTCGGCCACCTGGCCTGCGTACATGACCATGAGCCGGTCAGAGAAGTGGCTGACCAGCGACATGTCGTGGGTGACGAAGATGACCGCGAACCCGAGTTCCTGCTGGAGTTCCTTGATCTGGACCATCAGCGACCGCTGGGCGACGACGTCCAGCGCCGAGGTGGGCTCGTCCATGATCACCAGATCGGGAGTGAACAGCATGGCCATGGCGATCATGGAGCGCTGGCGCATCCCGCCCGACAGCTGGTGCGGGTAGCTCCGCAGATGCTGCGGGTCGATGCCCACCATGCGCAGCACCTGCCCGGAGCGGCTCGCGATCTCCGCCGCCGAGCTGACGCCGTGCGCCCGCATCGCGTCCTTGAACTGCGCGCCGATGGACTTGACCGGGTTGAGCGCGTTCATCGCGCTCTGCATGACCACGGACATGTCCTTCCAGCGGATCACGTTCAGCTGCCTGGCGGTCAGCCCGACCAGGTTCCTGCCCTTGAAGAGCACGCTGCCGCCGGTGATCTCGGCGGGCGGGGCCAGCAGCTGCGCGATGGCGAAAAGCAGCGTGGACTTGCCGCAGCCGGACTCTCCGACGATGCCGACGAACTCGCCAGGATCAAGGTCGAAGCTGACGTCCTTGACCGCGACGACGCCGCCCTGGTCCATGGCGTACTCGACAGACAGGCCGTTGACCTGCAGAATCTGGCCAGCCGATCCCAGGGACCGGCTGGCATCGCGATACTGCTCAGCGGGCACGCTTGACACGGGTCCTCCGTACCGGCCGCAGCGCCGGGTTGCCGATCTCGTCGAAGGCATAGTTGAGCAGCGCGAAGGCCGCGCCGAGGGCCGCGATCAGGGCACCGGGCACGACCGCCCACAGGTACTGCCCGGTCTGCAGCGCCTCGTTGTTCTCCGCCCAGTAGAGCATCGTGCCCCAGCTCACCGAGTTGGGGTCGCCGAGGCCGATGAACTGCAGGCTGGAGCCGAACAGCACCGCGTACAGCGCGTTGGTCAGGAAGCTGGCGACGATCAGCGAGGTCATCGTGGGGATGATCTCGACCACCACGATGTAGATGCTGCGCTCGCCGCGCACCCGTGCCGCCTCGAGGAAGTCCCGCTTGCGCAACGACAGCGCCTGGGCCCGCAGCTGGCGGGCCGTGTAGGACCAGCCGGTCAGGGTCAGCACCAGGACCAGGACCAGGGTGCCGGAATTCTGCACGTAGGTGGCGATCACGATCAGCAGCGGGAACAGCGGTATGACCAGGAGTATGTCGGTGAGCAGGCTGAGCCCGCCGTCCCATATCCCGCCGAGGTAGGCGGCGGCGACGCCGATCAGGACGGCCACGGTCGTGGACAGCAGCCCGACGCCGATCGCGATGATCAGCACCTGCCGGGTGCCGAACACCGCCTGGGCGAAGATGTCCTGGCCGAGGGCGGTCGTGCCGAGGAAGTGCCGGGCCGACGGGCCGAGGCTCCTGGCGTAGATCGTGGCGCTCGGATCGTCGTGGGCGATCACGCCGGGGAGCAGCGCGACCAGGAAGAACAGCACCAGCAGGGCGGTGCCCACGGTCGCCTTGCGGTTGGAGCGCACGGCGCGCGTCAGCCGCGTGAACGCCGGCCTGCCTCGTCTGCCGGGCTCGCCGAGGACCGGTATCTGCTCCGGCAGGAGGGCCGGCGCGCCGACGGGCAGCATGGCCATGGCTAGCCCGCCGTCCTGGTGCGCGGGTCGAACAGGGCGGTGGCGATGTCGGCGGTCAGGATGGCGACCAGCACCGCCACGGTGATCAGCAGGAACAGTGCCTGCATCAGCGGGTAGTCCTCGTTGTTGACGGCCTGCAGCAGCATGTATCCCACGCCCGGGTAGTTGAAGACGTACTCGACCAGGATCGCGCCGCCCACCACGAAGCCGAGCGACATGGCGAAGCCGGTGAGATTGGGCAGGATCGCGTTGCGCGCCGCGTAGTCGAGCATGATGCGCCGGCCGGGCAGCCCCTTGGCCCTGGCCATCCGCACGTAGTCCTCAGCCAGCGTAGTGATCATGGTGTTGCGCATGGTGAGGATCCAGGTTCCGATCGTGGTGATCAGGAGCGAGGCGGCGGGCAGGATCGCGTGGGCCAGCAGGTTGCCGATGAACGCCGGGCTCAGTGACGGCGTCAGGGTGATATCGAACCCGAACGCGGCCGGCAGCCAGTTCAGCCTGACGGCGAAGACCAGGATCAGCATGAGGCCGACCCAGAAGTACGGGATCGCGGAGGTGATCACGAAGATCGGCGGCATGACGCTGTCCAGCCGCCCGCCGCGGCGCCATGCCGCCACGATCCCGATGCCGGTCCCGAGCACGAACGCCAGGATGGTGGTCACGCCCACCAGGCCCAGAGTCCACGGGATCGCGTCGAGGATGACCCGCCCGACCGACTGCGGATAGAAGTACAGCGACGTCCCGAACTTGCCGGTCGCGACATCGCCGATGTAGCCGAAGTACTGCGCGAGCAGGCTCTTGTGGGTGTTGACCCCGAAGGCCAGTTCCAGTGCCTTGAGCGCCTGGCCGGTCACCGGGCCGCGGAACTTGCCCATCATCGCCTCGGCCGGATTGCCGGGCATCAGCCGTGGCAGGAAGAAGTTGAGCGTCAGAGCCGCCCACATGGTCACCGCGAAGAAGCCGAGGCGGCGAAGCGCGAACCTCATGTCCTGTTTCCTGCCCCCATCTGCGTCTTGCTCAACCCGGTGCGCCCGGCCGCAGCGGCCGGGCGCACCGGGTTACGCCCGGCGGTTACTTCTTGACCGGTGCCAGCCGCATCATCTGCTGGCCCCAGTCCGGGTAGTTGTAAGCGGACGGCTGGGCGTAGGGGTCGCCCTGGGTGACCCAGCCGGTGAAGCTGCCCGTGTCGTACTGGAACCAGTCGACCTGCTCGGTGATCGGGATCACCGGCACGTCCTTCAGCATGACGGCCTGCAGCTTGTTGACGATCGCGTGCTGCGTGGCCGTACTGGTGGTGGCGGCGTAGGAGTTGATCAGCGCGTCGGTGGCCGGGCTGCTGTAGCGCTCGAAGTTCGAGCCGGCCGGCTGCCCGATCGGGGCGGAGTTACCCGAGAACAGCCACTGCCGCAGTTCGTAGTACGGCGACGGTCCGCCGGTCTCGCTGCCGTAGGCGAGCTGGTAGGTGCCGTTGTAGAGCGCCGCCTGATAGGCCGGTGCCGCCAGGTTCTTCGGCGTCAGCTGGATGCCGGCCGCCTTGAGGCTGGTCTGCAGCACGTTGACGGCCGCCACCCAGTCGGAGAACCCGCCGTTGTTGATGATGCTGAAGGACAGCTTCTGGCCGCCCTTGGCCATGATGCCGTCCGAGCCCTTCTTGAAGCCGGCCGCGGTCAGCACCGAGATGGCCTTCGACGTGCTGTAGGCGTAGTTGTTGCCGAACCCGGCCGCCTGCGATGTATCCAGCCACGTGCTGAACGTCGGGGTGACGATTCCCGCCTGGTTCGAGGCCGGCTGGTAGCCGTACTCGCCGATCACCGATGCCCGCCCGCGGTTGATCGCATACGCCATGGCCTGGCGGACCGCGACGTTGCTCAGGATCGGGTTCTTCAGGTTGATGAACATCGACACGTTCGCCACCGGCGGGAACCAGTAGTGGTAGCTGGAGTTCTTGGACAGGTAGAACTTCTGGATGCTCGGGATGAACTGGCTGCCCCATTGCGCCTGCCCGTTGGCCAGGTAGGTGTTGGCCGTGTCGTTGGACGTGAACGCCGGGTAGTTGATGGTCTTGACCTTGGGCTCGCCCGGCTGCCAGTAGCTCGGGTTCGCCTTGTAGGTGATGTTCTGCGGCGTGCAGGGCTTGACGACGAACGCGCCGGTGCCGACCGGGTTGGTGTCGGGGTACTTCACCGGGTCGGCGATGCCCGACCAGATGTGCTGCGGCACGATCCCGACCTGGTCGGCGATGTAGTAGAAGTAGGTCACCGCCGGGGCCTTGAAGGTCATGACCACCTTGTCGCTGCCCTGCTGGGTGACGGCGGACAGCACCGACCAGACGGAGTTGATGTCGAGCGCCTTGAACTTCTTCAGCATGTTGAAGGTGAAGACCACGTCCGCGGCAGTCATCGGCTTTCCGTCACTCCACTTCACCCCGCTGCGGATGGTGAAGGTGATGGTCTTGTTGCCGTTGCTCCAGGCAAAGGCCGTGGCCAGCCAGGGCGTGGCCTTGGAGTTCTGCAGTGAGTTGACGAAGATCAGCGGCTCGTAGACCGGGCCGAAGGAGTAACCGATGTCCGACAGGTTGAACGGGTTGAAGTTGCAGGTCCAGAGGCTGCCGCTTTCGTTATCGATCGTCAGCACGCTGCTGGCGGCGGATGACTTGCCGCCGCCGCCGGCCGAGCTGGTCCCGCATGCGGCAGCCAGCAGGCCGGCCGCCATGATGACCCCGATTGCCTTGAGGCGTCTCATTGCTTAGCCCTTCGAAGAGATTGCCCTGTGCACAGGGGCTGGACGGCTGCGGCCGGCCAGGGATGCGCAGGTGCCGGAGGATGACTGACCGACGATGTTCCGTTCGGCCTTGGGGATGGCATGCCGGGTGTACCTCATGCCATCGTGTCCTGATGGAGCATGACCCGGCAGCCGCCATCAGCTTCCGGGTCCTTCGTTTCGTGCAGGCTGACGGCGAGCGCCGCGTCCACGGCGAGCGCCACGGCGCCGATCAGGGGAGCATCGTACGGGAAATGCGCGACGACCAGTTCCGGCGGGAACGGGACGCCGCAGCTCAGCGCGTGCTGCAGCCGCGGCCTGATCCGTTCCCAGGAGCCGACCAGCCCGCCGCCGACCGCGATCCGCGCCGGGTTCACGACGATCGCGAGGTTGACCAGGTGAAATGCGAGCTCGTCGACGAACTCGGCGATCAGGCGGTCCAGCGCGTCGTCCTCGACATGCGACCCGAAGACGTCGGCCGCCGCTAGCGGCTCGTTACGGCCTGCTTGCCCGCTGGCCCGCCGGGCCAGAGCCTGCCCGCTGACCATCTCCTCCAGCGGGGTCCGCTGGTCCAGGGCCAGCCCGACATCGGAGACCGAGCGGAGGTTGTAGCCGATCTCGCCGGCTGCGCCGTGGCAGCCGCCCACCACATGGCCCCCGGCCACGATGGCGATGGCGAGCCCGGTGCCCAGGTTCAGGTAGACGGCCGGGTCGCAGCCGGCCAGGGCTCCCCATCGCGTCTCGGCCTGAGCAGCTGCCTTGGCATCGGTGGCCATCCGGATCCGCGCCCCGGCAAACGCCGCGCGCAGCTCCCTGCCCATGGCCAGATTTTCCCAGCCGGCGATCGCGGGAGCCAGTTCCACCCGGTCCTCGAAGGGGATCCCGAAGGTGGAGACACCCACCGCCGCGAGCTTTGCGCCGGGAGCCCGCCGGTCCAGCAGGTCGCGCGCTACTGTGATCCCGCGCTCGAAGCTCGCCTCGGCGCCGAGCTCCCCGCCGCTGGCCACCACTTCCGAGGCCAGCTGACTGCCGGCCAGATCGCAGACGGCGACGGCTATCTTCGTGCCGCCGTAGTCGATCCCGAGCACGACCGGGAGGAGGCTCATTCAGTCCTGCCAGGGTCTGGGTCTAGATCGGTTGCCGGTGGTTCCCAAAAAGATAGTTAGGACAGTATCCTAACTATCTCGCTGCTTACAAGAGCCGAAGACTCGCATTCCGTGTCGCAGTGGCGATGGTGGAAGATGGCGATGGAGGTGGCCGTGAGGACAATGCCTGCTGGCCCGGCGGAGCACGCGGCCGACGGCGGCCAGGTCCTGGGCGGCCTGGCGGCGCGCCCGCAGCTGCTGCGCGCGCTGAACGAGCAGCTGCTGCTCAGTCACATCCGCCAGCTCGGCTCGTGCTCGCGCGCTGAGCTGGCCCGGCTCTCCGGGCTGTCCAAGCCGACGGTCTCGCTCGCCCTCGCCAACGTGGAGCGCTCGGGGCTGGTCCGGGTGGCGGGGCAGCGCACCGGGGTGCCGGGCCGGTCCGCGTGGCTCTACGAGATCACCCCCGACGCCGGGTTCGTGCTCGGGCTCGACATCGGGCATCAGTACCTGCGCGGCGCGCTGGCCGACCTGACCGGCGAGATCCGCGCGAAGTCCTCGGCGCGGACCCGGGCCTCCAGCGTGACCGGCCGGGTGGAAGAGCTGACCCGCCTGGCGGACGCGCTCTGCGCGACAGCCGCAGTGCCCAGGTCCGCCGTCACCCAGACGGTCATCGGCAGCCCTGGCGTTTATGACCCGAGGCGCAATGCCATGGCGCTGACCGGCGGTCTCGCGGGCTGGAGCCGTCCGGCGGTGCTCGCGTGCCTGCGGGAGGCATTCGGCCAGGATCTCGTGGTCGAGAACGATGTCGACGCCGCGGCGCTCGCCGAGCGCGCGCACGGGCACGGCCGGGAATTCGGCAGCTTCGCCTTCGTGTGGATCGGCACGGGCATCGGCATGGGACTCGTGCTGGACGGCCGGCTGCATCGCGGCGTGCATGGCGTCGCGGGCGAGATCGCCTATATGCCGATCTCGGAGGGCCAGGGCACCGACGAGCAGGATGCCCGCAGGCGGGGCGTGCTCGAGGCGGCGGGCTCGGCGTCCGCGGTTGTCCGCGCTGCCCGGCGGGCGGGCATGCGCGGCCCGGTCTCGGCGCGACGGGTCTTTGCCGCCGCGGCGGCCGGCGACGAGCGAGCCGCCGCCGTGGTGGCCGGCGAGGCCCGGCTCGTCGCCAAGGCGATCTGCGCCATCGTCACGGTCGTCGATCCCGAGCTAGTGGTGCTCGGCGGCGGCATCGGGCAGGCCCCGGGCTTCGCCGCCGCCGTCACGGCGCAGCTGCGCAGCCTCGCGCCGGTCATGCCCGAAGTCCGGGTCAGCGCGCTGGGGACCGATGCGGTAGTCGACGGCTGCCTGGCGTCGGGGGCTGATCTCGCCTGGAAGCAGCTGACGGCGCTGCTGCCCCCGGCCCTGCCGCCTGACGGCATGGGCCCGGCCACGGCGCAGGCGCTGGTCGACTGATCCCGGCAGATGACGCGATCCGGGCGACAGATCGCCGGATTCGGCAGCTGCCCGGCGGCAGCCCGGAGCTCCCTATAAGATCGCGGGGTTGGACACGGCGAGCGCACCGAGCTACGCAGGATCGAGAACGCAGTAGCGAATTTGTTCTAGTAATCATAGAACGACCAGAGCAGCCGGCGAGGGCGCCAGCGCCCCCGGCATGCTCCGGGCGCCTGGAAACTCATGCCCGGCTGAGCAGCTCAACACCGCGAGAGGTTGGCTCGAGTGGACGCAGTCCGTTCTGTGAATGCGCCGACGCAGGAGGCGGAGGAACTCCGCGGTGACCGGCATGTACAGCACGAGGTGCTCGTTGCCCTCGCGGAGTGCCGGAATCACAGGAAGTGGTTCGCGAAGTTCGCCCGTCCCTACCTCGGCTCGGACCCGATAGAGATCGGCACCGGGCTCGGCGACTATGCCCTGGAATGGATCCCGGACGTGGTCACGTACACCGCCACGGAGGCGGATCCTGCTCTGTTCGCCGGGCTGCGCACGTCGATGGCCGCCTATCCGAACGTCGCCGTGCGCCAGCTCACCCTGCCCTCGTCGGAGCGGGCCGACCATTCATGCCTCATGTCCTATAACGTCCTGGAGCACATCGGCGACCACGTTGGTGCACTGCGCAGTATGGGCGCTCTGGTGCGGCCCGGTGGCCACGTCATTCTCGTCTGCCCGGCATTTCCGTTCGCGATGAGCGCGGTCGACGTCGCGACCGGCCACGTCCGGCGTTACACGAAACGGTCGATGCGCGCGGCGCTGGCGGAATCAGGCCTGGAGGCCGTATCTGTCCGCTACGCGAACTCGCTCGGGCTTATCTGCTACTACGTCTTTACCAGCCTGCTGGGAAAGGCCCCGTCCAAGGGCAAGACGATGCTGTTCTACGACCGGGTGGTGGTGCCGGTCGTCCGCGGCATCGAGCGCGTCATCCGCCCGCCGTTCGGCCAGTCCGTGCTGGCGATCGCGCGAGTGCCCGAAGACGGCCGCGGGGCCGCCGCGCCGCCTACTTCGGCGCGGGCCTGAACACCATGACGCCATCCGCCTGGTAGGCGCGGCGGAAGCCGACGTGCTCCAGGTAGGCCTCGACATTCTGGTACCTCGATGCGGGCTGACGTGTCTTCCAGATGTGCAGCCAGACCAGCACCCAGCCGATATGCAGCCCGCGCAGGCTGCGCTGCGCCGCGATGCGCTGGGCCGTCGTGCTGTGATGCCCGTGCTCGGCCGCCTTCAGCCGGATGAAGAACGCCTGCTTGCTGAACGCCGCGATGGTCGGCGCGGGTACCCAGGAGGTATAGGAGACGGCGCGCGGATGGCCGTCGGCGGTCGCGATGAGCAGCGCCGGGGTCGCTATCCGGGATCCGTAGAGCGGGATGCCGCCACGCAGGCCGAAGGGCACGTCCAGGACGATCGATCCTGAGTGATCGGCGGCGATCGCGCGGTCCAGGGCCGGTAGCGCGGTGGGCATGGTGCCCGGACCAGGTGTTCCCGACCAGCCCGCCTCCGCCGCGGCGAGCACGAGCACCACGATCAGCAGCGGCCGGGCGTGGCGGCTGATCCAGTCCACGGCGAAGCCGGCCAGCACCGCCGCGCCGACCAGCCCGATCAGCGCGAGCCTGTCGGCCTCGCGCAGGGCGGACAGGCCGGGAATCCGGACCAGCCAGGTGTAGGGCATCAGCTCGGAGACCCGCACGCCGTTCCAGGTTGCGGCCAGCGGGACATACTGATGGCAGGCCTGCGCGGGACATATCACCCCGTGTTTCCCGATCAGCGGCTGCCCGGCGAGCACCGTGGTCCCGAGCGCGAGCGCGGCGCTGCCTAGCCACAGCAGGGCAAACCACCAGGCACTCAGCCGCCGCCAGCTGACGGCCAGGCCCAGCAGGGCCAGCAGGCCCAGTACCAGGCCGAACGCCGGCAGCCCCTCGGTGGACGCCTGATAGTGGTAGGCCGCGGCCAGGCCGTGCAGCCCATAGCTGCCCACCCGCGGCGACGGGCCGAACAGGGAAGGAAGGTCGGCCCCGTACATCCCGTAGGTCTTGGTGAGCAAGGCCGGCCCGGTGGCCGAGGGCCCGGCCGTCGCGCCGCCCGCCTGTACCTGCTGGGCCATGGCGATGAGCTGCGGCGCCGCCACGATGGGGGCCACCAGCGCGCCCGGGGCCAGCGAGACGATCGCCGCGCGCGCGGCGGCGCGGTTACGGATCAGGCAGGAGATCAGCCACGGGAGGAGGATGAGGACGGCCAGGATAGCCGCCAGGACTGCAGACTCCTGATTGACCAGGACCGACGCGCCCAGGATCAGGCCCAGGATGAGGCCCTGGCGGATGCGGGGGGCCCGCCGCATCCGGATCGCCGCCTCCACTGTCAGCGGCAGGAAAAGGGTGCCGAGGGCGATATTGACGTGATACCAGTTCTGCCAGATCAGCATGGAGGCCAGGCCGAAGAGCGCGCCTGCCGCGATCGCGCCGATCGGGGCGAGCCAGAGCCGGGCGGCCCGGTACATCGCGTAGCACAGCAGGCCGGGCGTAACGATGGTCAGCAGGCTGAACGAGACCGATGGGCCGAAGGCCAGGGTGACCGGCGCCATCAGGAGCCCGGCCAGCGGCATCGTCGTGTCGAAGCCCAGCTGGATGCCCGCCGGGGCGGCCATGTACTGGGTGAGCCACGGGTTGCCCAGGTGCGTCACCTGCCGGGCGACCCACCACAGGTCCCACACGTAGCTGGAGACGTCGCTGGAGACCGGGAGCTTGCCTTCGAACAGGTAAGCCGCTCTTGGCCAGGTCACCGCTATCCCGGCGGCCAGGTAGAGGCCCAGCAGGGCAAGGTGGCGCACCGCGCGGCGGGACGCGATCGCCTTGAGCCGCCCCTGGCCGGGGTGCGTGCCAGGGCCGGGGTGCGTGCCAGGGCCAGGGTGCGTGCCAGCGTCGGGGTCGCTGCCACCGGGTGCCTGCACGGCGGCGGCAGGATCGGCGGCAGCGTCACCGGGAGCCTTGGCGTCGCCGGCCCTGGCCACATCCGCGGTGGCGGCGCAGTCACCCGGAGCCAGGGTCCCGGCAGCACCGGAACTCGGCTGGCCGCGTCGGCCGCGGCCTGCTGTGCTCATCGACTCACCCTGCCCGCCGTGGTCACTTGCCCCGCGCAGATCATCCCATATCCGCCCACCGTTACCGCCTTCCGACGGCACGGCCTGGCGGGCGGCCAGTCTGAGAGGTTACCCGAAAACCCCGGCCGGCTGCCCAGAGTGATCGCTGCCAGGGTCGGCGGCACGCGGGACCAGGCGGCGTCACGGCGGAACCAGGCGGCGTGACCTGGCGGGCTGCCCGGTTAGAGTCCTCAGGTGGCACTTGTGGAGGAGACCAGCCTGCGTCTGCCCCCGGCGCGGCTGCTCCGCTGGGAAATCATCGCTGTCTTCGCGGTATCGCTCGGCGCCAGCGGCCTCAACGCACTGCTGGACCTGATCGGGTCGCTGCTCGCGCCCCGCGCGCTGGGCAGCCAGCAGGCGCTGCTGGTCGGGTCGCTGGCGGTTAACCACTGGCTGGACCTGGCTCTCCAGCTGGCGGGCATCGCCGAGGCGCTCGCGCCCGTCGTCCTCGTGCTCTATCTCATGGCCAGGTCGGGGGAGCCGCCATCGGTCATGGGCCTGGATACGAGCCAGCCCGCCGCCGACACCATGTGGGGCGCGCTGCTCGCGGCGCTGATTGGCGGGACCGGCCTTGGCCTCTACCTGACGGCCTTCCACCTGGGCATCAGCCTGAATGTGGTGCCCGAGAGCCTGCCGGCTGTCTGGTGGCGCATCCCGGTGCTGATCCTCAGTGCCGCGCATGACGGCATCCTCGAGGAGATCCTGGTCGTCGGCTACCTGCTGCGCAGGCTCGACCAGCTGGGCTGGACACCGTGGAAGGCCATCGCCTGCAGCGCCATCCTGCGCGGCTCCTACCACCTGTACCAGGGCTTCGGCGCGTTCCTCGGGAACGCGGCGATGGGCGTGATCTTCGGGTTCCTGTACCGCCGGTGGGGCCGGGTCACCCCGCTGATCATTGCCCACACGCTCATCGACGCCGTCGCGTTCGTCGGCTACGCGGCCCTGCACGGCAAGGTGTCATGGCTCCCGTAACGCAGTCGGCCGCCGCGGCTGGCTCAGCGGCCGAGGCCGTCGACGATCACCGCTCCCGGCAGGTTGCCAAGGGCCGCTCCCGGCAGGATCAGCTTGGATCTCCGGATGCCGCTGCCGACCACCACCAGCGGCACGGCGGCCGCCGCCGCATCCACATATACCGGCCAGCCTGCGGGCAGCCCGATCGGGGTAATGCCGCCGTACTCCATCCCGGTCTGCGCGACAGCAGTCTCGACCGGCGCGAAGGACGCCTTGCGCACGTCCAGCAAGCGCCGCACCACGCCGTTGACGTCGGCCCTGGTCGTGGCCAGCACGACACATGCGGCGAAACGGGCCTGGCCGTCACGCCGCCCCGCCACGACAACGCAGTTGGCGGACTCGCCGGGAGCCACGTCGTAGCGCTCGCAGAAGGCGGCGGTGTCCGCGAGCCCCGGGTCGATCTCGGCTACCCCGACGTCATCGGCGGGGAGCTTGGCGCCGAGTTCGGTCAGGGCGGCGGCGACGGGCGCGGCGAGCAGGTCGGGGCGATCGAGTGCGGGCACTGCCTCAAGACTGCCGATGCTCATAGTCACCCGCGCAGTCTAGATAGACCCGCGTATTCCCAGCGCAGGACGCCGCAACCCGCGACGGCGCCGGGTCGGATCAGCCGATCGGGCGGGTCGTCCAGTTCGCCGGGCTGGCACAGCGTCAGCGACGCCGGGGCGTACCGGCCCGTTCCCGCACCCGGCCATGCTGGCCGGTGTTGACATACTGGCCGCTGTGAAGCCGCCGCGTGTCCTGCTGTTCGATGTATTCGGAACGCTCGTCGACTGGCGGTCCAGCCTGATCGATATCGCCGAGGCAACCGCGGCCCGCTCGGGCGTCCGGGCCGACTGGGCGGGCATTGTCGACGACTGGCGTCGCGCCTATCAGCCTGCGATGGACCGGATCCGCCAGGGTGCCACCTGGCGTGATCTTGATTCTCTCCAGCGCGAGACGCTGACCACCGTACTTGCCCGGCACGGTGTCAGCATCGCGGTCGCCGACACCGAACGGCTCGTCCGCGGCTGGCGGCAGCTGCGGCCCTGGCCCGATAGCCGGGAAGGGCTCGACCGCCTGCGCCGCGCACACGTCACCGCCACCTTGTCGAACGGCCACATCGCATTGCTCGCCGATCTGCTCAAGTTCGCAGACCTTCGCGTCGATGCTGTGCTGTCGGCGCAACTCGCCTCCGGCTACAAGCCCGATGCACAGGTCTACCTCACGGCGCTCCGCCTGCTTGACTGCCAGCCCGAGGATGCCGCAATGGTCGCCGCGCACGCGGCCGACCTGCATGCCGCTGCCGCGCTCGGCCTTCGCCCGATCTTCATCCGCCGGCCTCTTGAGTGGGGTCCCGGCGCGCCGCCAGCGGACGCACCCGCGGTGGACGGCCTGCTCGAAGCCGGAGGGCTCGTCCACCTCGCCGAGATCCTCGGCTGCTGACAGCAGGGCCAGAACAAGCCTGCCAGGGCCAGGGCCAGAACGAGCCTGCCTGGCTTAGGCTCGTGGGGGTGATGGCCATGATGCCAGGCGCGACGTCTACCGGCCGGGACGTGGCGCAGCGGCTGATGGACGACGGCTACGTGATCGTCTCGGGCCTGATGACCGCGGATGATGTCCGGATCGCCAGGGCGGATCTGAGCCGGGTCCTGGAAGCAACGCCGACGGGGCGCAATACGTTCGAGGGTTTTGCCACCCAGCGGGTATACGCCCTTTTCGCCAAGACCCGGACGTTCGACCAGGCGGCCATTCTCCCGCTTCTGCTTGAGGTGCTCGATCACGTTCTGGGGCACTACCAGCTCAGTGCCCCGGTGGGCATCCGCATCGGACCGGACGAGCGCGCCCAGGTACTGCATCGCGACGATGCGATTTACCCGCTTGCCGAGCCTCATCCGCCGGTAGTGGTCAACACCATGTGGCCGCTGGATGAGTTCACCCTGGACAACGGCGCAACCAGGTTCATCCCTGGCAGCCACCGCTGGGAACCAGGCCGCCAGCCGACCGCCGATGACCCTGTCCTGACGGCCACCATGACGCCGGGCTCGGTCATGTTCTATCTCGGCAGCCTCTGGCACGGCGGCGGGGCCAACCTCACCGCCCGGCCGCGTCTCGGCGTGATCCTGGAATATGTCGCTGCCTGGCTGCGCCCGCAGGAGAATCACTGCCTCGCGGTGCCCCGTGGCATCGCCCGCCAGCTGCCGGAACGGCTCCAGGAGCTGCTCGGATATAACATCTACCCGCCTTTCCTCGGCTACGTGGACGGCACGCACCCCCGCAAGGTCTTGTCGGCGGGCGAGTAGCGGCCACCGTCGCCCGGGCCGGTTCACGAAACCGGCTGGATTCTTCGCGGGCCCGGCTCCCCTATTCTTCGGTCATGTCGGTATCTGAATCCCTGGGCGAGCAGATCGGCGGGTCGGGCATCGATGCGCGCGGCGCCACGGTTGCCGGGCTGCAGCAGGCGCTGTCCGCCGGGTCGCTGACATCGGCCGGCCTGACCGCGTTCTACCTGGCCCGGATCGAGCGGCTCAACCCGGACCTGCATGCGGTGATCACGGTCAGCCCTGCCGCTGGCGCGGAGGCCCGCGCCAGCGACAGCGCCAGGGCGCGCGGCCAGCCGCGCGGGCCGCTGGAGGGCATTCCGGTCCTGATCAAGGACAACATCGCGGCCGCCGGGATGCCCGCCACCGCGGGCTCTCCCGCACTGCTCGGGGCTGCGTCGAACGACGCGTTCCTGGTCCGCGGTCTGCGTGCGGCGGGCGCGGTGATCGTCGGCAAGGCGAACCTGTCGGAGTGGGCGAACTTCCGCTCTAGCAGCTCCAGCAGCGGCTGGAGCACCCTGGGCGGGCAGGCCGTGAACCCGCACGGGGCAGGCCGCAACCCGTCCGGGTCAAGCTCCGGCTCGGCGGTCGCGATCGCGGCTGGCTTTGCTCCGCTGGCCGTGGGCACAGAAACAGATGGGTCGATCGTCTCCCCGGCGAACGTCTGCGGCGTCGTTGGCCTGAAGCCGACCGTGGGTCTGGTCAGCCGGAGCGGGATCGTGCCGATATCCGCGGCCCAGGACACCGCCGGGCCGATGGCCAGCTGCGTCGCCGATGCCGCCGCCCTGCTCAGCGCCATGGCCGGCCCGGATCCCGCGGACCCGGCCACCGCGCAGTCGGGCGAGCACGCTGGCGACTACACCGCTTTCCTCGACCCTGGCGCGCTGGCTGGCGCCCGCCTGGGCATCTGGCGGGACGGCTCACGGCAGGCCGGGGTCGCGACCGCCGCGGTACTCAAGGCGGCGGCCCGGCGCCTGAGCGCCTCGGGCGCGCAGGTCTTCGACCCGGTGCAGCTGCCCGACGCCGAAAAGATCAGCGAGCCGGAGCTCGCCGCCCTGCTGTACGAGTTCAAGCACGATCTGAATGCCTACCTCGGCGCGCTTCCCGGCGACCACCCGGCCAGCCTCACCGAGCTGATCGAATTCAATACCCGAAACGCCAGCCGCGTGCTGACTCACTTCGGCCAGGAGCTGTTCGAGCAGGCAGCTGCCTGTGGCGACAGCCTGGCCAGCCCGGACTACCTCGCCGCTCGCGGCGAGGCACAGCGGCTGGCCCGCACCGCCCTGGACGCCGCGCTCGCCGAGCACCGGCTGGATGCCGTGATCGCCCTGACGGGCAGCCCGGCCTGGCTGACCGATCACGTGCTCGGCGATCATCCGGTGTTCGGGACGTCGAGTCCGTGCGCGGTGTCGGGATACCCGGCGATATCCGTTTCGGCTGGTCGTGTCAGTGGCCTGCCGGTCGGGATTTCCTTCATGGGACCGGCCTGGAGCGAGCCGAGGCTGATCGCCCTCGCCTATGCCTTCGAGCAGGCCGCCTAGGCCAGCGAGGCTGTTCACCGGGCGGGTTTGCTCGGCCACCACCGGGACATCCGGCCGCCGGGACTGCTCGCCCTGTACGTGGCCGGGTACTCCGGATACCGGATCTTCGAGGAGACCATACGGATCGACTCCTCCGCGTACTTCCTCGGACTGCGGCTCAACATGTACATCGCGATCGCGGCGACCCTCTTCGGGATCGGCTGGTTCGTCTTCACCCAGCGTCGGCCAGCGCCGGAAGCTGCTGCTGGGCAGGGATAACCTGACGCCCATGGACTCCTGGCGTGACGTTGAGGTTCCCGGCCTGCCCGGTCGGGCACCGGAGACGATGATCTGGGACACGGCTAGCTCCGAGCTTGCCGTTGCAGCCGCCCGCGGCCATCTGGCGACCGTGTACGCCTGCGGGATCACGCCGTACGACGCGACGCATATCGGTCATGCCGCGACCTACGTCGCCTGGGACCTGCTGGTGCGGGCATGGCGGGACGCGGGCCACGAGGTCAGGTACGTGCAGAACGTCACCGACGTGGACGACCCGCTGCTGGAACGGGCGGCCGCCACCGGAGAAGACTGGCGGGCTCTGGCCGACCGCGAGATCGCCCGGTACCGGTCCGACATGGAGGCGCTGCGGGTGCTGCCGCCGGACCGTTTCGTCGGGGCGGTCGAGGCCATCGCAATCATCGAGCGCTTCAACCGGGTGCTTGCCGATCACGGTGCGCTGTATGACCTGGACGGCGACATCTACTTCTCGCGGGCGGCCGATCCGGCGTTCGGCGCGGTGTCCGGGCTCGATCCGGTCACGATGGCCGCGCTGTCGGCGCAGCGCGGCGGGGATCCGGGCCGGCCGGGCAAGAAGGACCCGCTGGATCCGGTGGTCTGGCTGGCCGCGCGGCCGGGAGAGCCTGCCTGGGAGTCTCAGTTCGGCCAGGGCAGGCCAGGCTGGCACGTGGAATGCTCGGCCATCGCGACGCAGTACCTGGGCGATGCGTTCGACGTTCAGGCCGGCGGGACCGACCTGATATATCCCCATCATGAGATGAGCGCCTCGCATGCGCGGGTGGCGCTGGCCGAGGCTGGCCACGACGTCTTCGCTCGCCGGTACGCGCATGCCGGCATGGTGCGGCTGGACGGCGAGAAGATGTCCAAGTCGCTGGGCAACCTGGTGTTCGTGTCGCGGCTGCTGTCGGCGGGCACCGACCCCATGGCGATCAGGCTCGCGATCATGGCGCACCACTACCGGCAGGACTGGGACTGGACGAGCGACGGCCTTGCGGCGGCCGTGGAGCGGCTGGCTCACTGGCGCGCCGCCGTGGCGCCAGGGAGCGGGTCCCCGCCAGGGAGTGCGCCTGCGCCAGGGAGTGCGCCTGCGCCAGGGAGTGCGTTCGTGCCCGGATCGCCTGGGCCCGGGGGCTCGCCCGCGCCATCGGGCGAAGCCGTGCTCGCGGCGGTGCGGGAACGGCTCGCCGACGATCTCGACGCGCCCGGAGCCCTGGCTGTCATCGACAGCTGGGCTGCCGCCGTGACGGCGGCCGGGCATCCGCAGGCGACCTCCCAACTGGTCCGCAGCACGGCGGACGCACTGCTCGGTATCGCCCTGTGATTCGCGCTGCCGAGGCCGCCGATGCTGCCCGGCTGCGAGCGGTGGCGAAGGGGGCATACGAGGGCTACGTGGACCGGATCGGCCGCGCCCCGGCACCGATGACGGCCGACTACGACGCGGCGGTCCGGGACGGCCAGGTGTGGGTGGCTACGCAGCAGGATGAGGTCGTCGGGCTCCTGGTGCTCATCGCCCGGCCCGATCACCTGCTGCTGGAGAACATCGCGGTCCTGCCGTCGGCGCAGAAGCGCGGCATTGGCGCGCGCCTGCTCGGCCTGGCCGAGGACCAGGCCAGGCAGCTTCACCTCGGCCAGATCCGGCTCTGCACCAACGAGGCCATGACGGAGAACCTGGCCTACTACCCGCGGCACGGCTACATCGAGACGCACCGGGCGGAGCAGGACGGATTCCGGCGCGTGTTCTTCGTCAAGGACCTGTCTGGCCTTTGACGGCCGGATTGTCAACGGAGATTCGCCTGCTGTGGACGGATTTCCTTATCCCCGGGCTGAGAGGGAATTCGAAGGCTCCGGCGAGTGCCGTCCGGTGAGTGTGGTTGCATGACAGAAAACCACCATGCGGGTGACCTGCCCCCGCGAACCTGCACACAGCATCCGGGACATCGGGCAGTCGGCCAGGAGCGGCCCGGAAGAAAGGACCAGCGCCGCCGGATCCAGGTTGGCTCCCTGGACGGGGTCCTTGCCGTGGTGCCGCATCTGCTGGGTTTCCACCCGAGCAGCAGCCTGGTCGTGCTGGGTATCGGCGGCCCGCGCGGGCAGGTCAAACTCGCTTTCCGCTATGACCTGCCGGACCCGCCGGATTCCTCGCTCGCAAGGGATATCGCCGCGCATGCGTCGGCGGTCCTGAGGCGCCAGCACATCAGCACGGCCATCGCCATCGGATACGGCCCCGGCTCGCTGGTCACGCCGGTCGCTGACCTGCTGCGCGTCGTGCTGCGCACCGCAGGCATCACGATCCGTGATCTGCTGCGTGTCGAGGACGGCCGCTACTGGTCCTACATGTGCAGTGATCCCGGCTGCTGCCCGGCGCAGGGCGTGCCCTTCGAGGTGGCCGGGCACCCGGCTGCTGCGGCGCTGACCGACGCCGGGCTGACGGTGCACCCGGACCGGGCGTCCCTGGCCCGCACGCTCGCGCCGTTACCCGGTGCCGGTGCCGCCGAGTCGATGACAGCGGCCACGGACCGCGCGCTGCGCCGCGCTGAGGGCTTGATGCAGGAGGCAATGTCGCTGCCCGGTGGCGGCGACGTGCTGCGGCTGGTGACGGACGCCGGGCGGCGGGCCGTCGAGGGTGCCATCAGCGTCTACCGCGGCGGCGGCGAGATGACCGACCATGACCAGATCGCCTGGCTCGCGGTGACTCTTGCCGATCTGCGCGTACGGGATGACGCGTGGGCGCGGATGGATCCAGAGTTCCGGGACGCTCACCGTCGGCTGTGGACGGACCTGGTCCGCCGTGCGCCTGCCAGGTACGTGCCGGCTCCCGCGGCCCTGCTGGCGTTCACGGCCTGGCAGTCGGGAGACGGTGCTCTTGCAGGCGTCGCCATCGAGCGGGCCCTGGGCGCTGACCCTGGCTACTCGATGGCGCTGCTGCTGGGCGAGGCGATCCAGGCGGGACTGCCGCCCTCCGCAGCGCGGCTCCCGATGACGCCCGAGGAGGTCGCGGCCAGCTACGCGGCCAGCGAGCGGCGCCAAGACGCGACCAGGAAAGCCCCGGCTGCCCGGACGGCCGGGTCGAGGCCAGGCGCGAAAGGACGGGAAAAGCCGACGTCAGGTATCGCGCAACCGCCCGCAGGCGAAAGAGCGGGCCGCTAGCGTAATCGGATGTCTTGCGCACCTTGCCCACCGGCAGTCATACGGTTGCTGTGCCAGGCTTGCGCCGCGGCTGCGCTGATTGCCGGTGTCCTTGTGCCCAGCCTGGCCATGGGAGGTCCGGCCGCTGCGGCGCGGCTGCGGCCGGTCCAGCCCGATGCGCAGGCCCAGGCCCAGGCCGATGCGCAGGCCCAGGCCGATGCGCAGGTCCAGGTCCAGGTCCAGGTCCAGATCCAGGTCGATGGGCAGGCCCAGGCTCAGGTTCAGGCCCGTGTCCTGGCCCAGGTCCAGGTCCGGGCCCCGTCGCCGGCCGTGATCCAGGCCCGCAGCGCGCCGTCGGCGGGGGCTGCCAGCGGGCCGGCGTGGCTCCGGGACATCAATAAGTACCGGCGGGCGACCGGCATTGCCGCCGTGACGGCCAAGGCGGCCTGGATCACCGGCATCAGGGATCACCTGCGCTACATGGCCGGCACCCCGGCCAGATACCTGACCGGCCAGTACGCGAGCCTGCATACGGAGAATCCGCAGAGCCCGTACTACACCAAGCCCGGCGCCACCGAGGCCGGGGCATCTGACCTGTTCCAGGGCGCCGCCGGCTTCACCGCCGTTGACTTCATCAATGGCTGGCTGAGTTCGCCGTTCCACGCGATCGGAATGCTCCGTCCGGCCCTGCGCCACGTCGCCTTCGCGTCCAACTCCAGCACCGGTGATGCGGGGCTTGACGTTATCAGCGGGCTCACCGGCACCGCGCCTGATCGGGGCCCGGTCCTGTTTCCGGGGCCGGCGGTCACGACGAACCTGCTCACCTATAGCGGCTCCGAAGAGCCGAATCCCTTGCAGACGTGCCACTGGACAACCAGGCACCAGCACGGGCTGCCGCTCATCGCGCTCCTGCGCGCCTCGCCGGCGAAACATCTCACGGCGACCATCACGGCCGCCACGGGCGTCAAGGAGTCAACCGCCAAGGGCACCATCTGCATGGTCGATCGGCACCACTATCACAGCAGCGATCTGGTCTACGGGCCCACGGGAGCGCAGATCCTCGCGGGCGACAATGCGGTCCTGCTGATCCCGATTCACCCGCTGAAGCGCGGCAGCTACCACGTGACGATCAAGCAGCCCGGGCTGCCGGATGTCACCTGGTCGTTCTCGGCAGTTCGGCCGAAGTGAGTCCGGCCGCGAGCTAGGCGGAGACTGAGCGGGGGCTCGGGGAGACTGCCGGGGACCGGGCGGACATGGCAGCGTCCGGGTCGCGGCCGGGCGCCAGGCGCGCGAGAAGCCGGCCTTCCGGGTAGTGCAGTGCCGCGGGCGGAAGATCGGCCGGGCGTCCGCTCAGCAGTACCCGGACCGTACCGGGGACCGCTTCCCCGGCCGGCGCGGCATCGTGACCTGATTCGGTGGCCCGCCGGAGTGCCTGGGCGGCGACGGCTGCTGCCGAGCTGAACAGGGCCGCGCCCGGCATGGCCGCGCCTATCCGGTCAGCGGCGAGCTCGTATTCCGTGCAGCCGAGTACGACCGCGCCGCAGCCGGCCGGGGTAAGGGCGGCGGCGTCGGCAATGGCGGCCCTCATACCTTCTTCATTGCCGGCGTCGATCGCGTCAGCAAGGCCGGGGCAGGCGACGGCGGTGACGTGCGCTCCGGTGCCGAACCTGGCGATGAGCCTGCGCTGGTAGGCACTGTTAGTGGTAGCGACGGTCGCCCAGATGGCGACCGAGTCGGCGGCGGCGGCAGCCGGCTTGATGGCAGGCACGGTCCCGACCACCGGAACATCCGGCTCGAACTCGGTCCGCAGTACGTCGATGGCGTGCACGGATCCGGTATTGCAGGCCATGACCATGACGTCGGGCCGGTATCCGCCCGCGGCGCGGGCACAGGCCAGCGACCGCTGTGCGATGTCCGCCGGTGTGCGCGGCCCCCAGGGCATTCCGTCCGGGTCCATGGCGAGCACCAGGTCAGCGTCCGGGCGAAGGCGGTGCAGTTCCGCGGCGGCGGCGAGCAGCCCGATCCCGGAGTTGATCAGCGCGAATCGCATGCGCGCAATTTTAGTGGCGGCGAGCCGCGAGTGCGGGTGCGCGGTGCGCGGTGCGGCACAAAGATCAGATGCGTGGCTGCCTGATCCTTGTCCCCGACCACCTTACGGAGAACCCGGCCGGCCCTGCGCATGTTCGAACTGCGAGCAGAAGATCAGCCGAGCGCCGGCAGGCCGTCGATGCTGACGGTGTTGTGCTCCGCGCGGTAGGCCACGAGCTGCTCGGCGGAGCGGCGCTCGGACCAGCGGGTCAGGACGTCGCGTTCCTCTATCAGCTCCATGACGGGCACCGCGTAGCCGCACGAGTCGGAAATCCGGTCCGCCCTGACCACGATGATCGCGCGCTGGTTGCCGCGGTCAATGCCCGCCCCGCCGCCGCGGGGAAAGTGTGCGGCGAGCTCCGGCCAGCCGGGGTCGCCGGGCAGCACGACGTGCCCGGTGCCGTAGATGCGCAGGATCTTGGTCGCGCTCGTGAACGAGCAGAACATGATCGTGATCCTGCCGTTCTGCCGCAGATGCGCGATGGTCTCGGCGCCGCTGCCGGTCAGGTCGAGGTAGGCGACGGTGAGCGGATCCAGCACGGCGAACGTGTCGCGGTAGCCCTTGGGCGAGATGTTGACGTGGCCGCCGTCGCCTGACTCGTCCAGGCACGGCGCCGTGGCCACGAAGAACACCGGCTGGCTGAGGATAAACTTCGTGAGCCGTTCGTCCAGTTCGGGATAGACCTCCATGATGTCCTCCTGAGGACATTGTCCGCGGGGGCACATCCCGCTGCCAGCTCAGGGAGGCTATGTGACTGAAGTCACCGATCCCGGACATCCGCCCTTCGATCCGCCCGCCGGGGCCGGGGCGCCGGGCAGTGCCCAGCGCGTCGTGGCCGCGGGCCGTCCTGGGCTGCCCGCCTATCGGTCGGCGGTCGCCGAGCTGCAGCGCGCCTACGCGGCGATCCCTGCGGGCAGCCCGGTCAGGCTGGCCAAGCGCACGTCGAACCTGTTCCGGTTCCGGGACTCCGCCGCGGCCCCTGGCCTGGATGTCTCCGCGTTCGGCCAGGTCCTGCGGGTCGATCCGAGGTCGCGCACGGCCATCGTGGGCGGGATGACGACCTACGAGGACCTGGCCGACGCGACCCTGCGGCATGGCCTGATGCCCTTCGTCGTGCCGCAGCTGAAGACGATCACGCTGGGCGGCGCGGTCTCCGGCCTGGGCATCGAGTCGACCTCGCTGCGCAGCGGCATGCCGCACGAGTCGGTGATCGAGATGGAGATCCTCACCGGCGACTGCCGTGTCGTGACCGCGGCCAGCGGCGGCGAGCACGACGCCCTCTACCGCGGTTTCCCCAACTCCTACGGCACGCTCGGCTACGCCCTCTCGCTGACCATCGAGCTTGAGCCGGTGACGCCGTACGTGCACCTGCGGCACTTCCGGTTCGACAGCCCGCAGGCCTGCATGGAGGCGGTCGGCCAGATGGCGCTGGACGGCAGCTACCAGGGCCACAAGGCCGACTTCGTGGACGGCACGTCGTTCGGGCTCGGCGAGCTGTACCTGACCGTCGGCGCGTTCAGCGAGGTGGCGCCCTGGCTGAGCGACTACACCCGCGAGCGGATCTACTACCAGTCGATCCGGGGCCCGCGGGAGGACTTCCTGACGATCCGCGACTACCTGTGGCGGTGGGACACCGACTGGTTCTGGTGCTCGCGCCCGTTCGGCGTGCAGCGCCCGCTGATCCGAGCGGTCTGGCCGCGCCGGTACCGCCGCTCGGATGTGTACCGCGCTCTGGTGGCCTTCGACCGCCGGCACCACCTGACCGGCGCGCTGAACGCGCGCCGCGGCGCCCCGGTCAGCGAGGACGTCATCCAGGACGTGGAGATCCCGGTCAGCCGGGGCGCGGAGTTCCTCGCCTTCTTCGCCGCCGACGTCGGCATGAGCCCGGTATGGATGTGCCCGCTGCGCCTGCGGGGCGCGCGCACCTGGCCGCTGTACCCGATGACGCCCGGCGAGGTCTACGTGAACTTCGGATTCTGGGGCACCGTGCCGCTGCCGGCCGGCCAGGCCGACGGGTACTACAACCGGCGCATCGAGGACAAGGTGAGCGAGCTCGGCGGCCACAAGGGCCTGTACTCCACGTCGTTCTACAGCGAGGACGAGTTCTGGGCGCGCTACAACGGGCCGGAATATGCCGAGCTAAAGCGTGATTATGACGCTGACGGCCGGCTGGCCGGGCTGTACGACAAGTGCGTGCGCGGGACGTGACGAAGGGGAGGGCGGCCATGGCGCTGGCGGAGGTGTTCCAGAGGGTTGCGGGGCCAGACGCCCCGGTGGAGTTTCGCGCGTACGACGGAAGTCAGGCAGGATCCGAGAGCGCGCCGGTCCGGATCACGGTCAGGTCGCCCACCGCTGTCTCCTATCTGGCGCAGGCGCCCGGCGGGCTCGGGCTGGCCCGCGCGTATGTGTCCGGTCACCTGGACGTGGAGGGCGACATGTACGCCGCGCTGGCCCGGATGACCAGCGCCCATCGGATAGACCTTGACTTCTCCGAACGGCTCCGGGTCCTGCGTGAGCTTGGCGGACCGCGGGTCCTGCTCCCGCGGGTCCCCCCGCCGCCGCAGGAGGTCCGCTTGCACCGCCGCTGGGTGTCCGGGCGGCGGCACTCGAAGGTCCGTGACGCCACCGCCATCTCGCATCACTATGACGTGTCCAACACGTTCTATGAGTGGGTCCTCGGGCCGTCGATGGCCTACACCTGCGCCTGCTACCCGACCGCCACTGCCACCCTCGAGGAAGCGCAGGCCCACAAGTTCGACCTGGTCGCCCGCAAGCTGGCGCTGCGGCCGGGAATGCGGCTGCTCGACGTCGGCTGCGGCTGGGGCGGCATGGTGATCCACGCCGCCCGCGAGTACGGTGTCACGGCGCTCGGGGTGACCCTCTCGCAGGAGCAGGCCGCCTGGGCGCAGCGGGCCATCAAGGAGGCCGGGATCTCCGACCTGGCCGAGGTCCGCCACCTGGACTACCGGGACGTGACGGAGACCAACTTCGACGCGGTCAGCTCCATCGGGCTGACCGAGCACATCGGCAAGGCTCAGCTGCCGGGCTATTTCTCGTTCCTGCACAGCAAGCTGGGGGCAGAAGGCCGCCTGCTCAACCACTGCATCACCCGCCCGGACAACCAGGGGCCGGCCAGGGTGACGGACGGGTTCATCTACCGGTACGTCTTCCCGGACGGCGAACTTGAGGGACCCGGCTACCTGATGTCGCTCATGAACGACGCGGGGTTCGAGATCCGGCATGCGGAGAACCTGCGCGAGCACTACGCCAAGACCCTGGCCGGCTGGTGCGCGAACCTGGACCAGCACTGGGACCAGGCCGTCGCCGAGGTGGGCGAGGGCACCGCGCGGGTGTGGCGGCTCTACATGGCCGGGTCGCGGCTCGGCTTCGAGCGCAACCAGATCCAGCTGCATCAGATCCTGGGCGTCCGGCTCGGCGACCGCGGCTCCGCCGGAATGCCGCTGCGCCCCGACTGGGAGCCTGCGGCCAGCCCAGTCTGACTGGCCGGCGCACGACGATCATGAACGCGGCGTATGCGGCGAACGCTGCACCGGCGACGGGGGAGTGCGGTAGCTCTCGGCGACCGTGAAGGCGAGGTCCAGCGCCTGGCTGCGGTTCAGCCGCGGGTCGCATGCGGTCTCATACCGCCGGTGCAGGTCGCCGGCGACGATCTCGTGGCTGCCGCCCACGCACTCGGTCACGTTGTCGCCAGTGAACTCGATGTGTATGCCGCCGGGATGGGTCCCCAGGCTCCGGTGCACCTCGAAGAACCCCTGCACCTCGCCGAGCACGTCGTCGAACCGGCGGGTCTTGTGGCCGCTCGGCGCCTCGAAGGTGTTCCCGTGCATGGGGTCGCACACCCACGCGACCGGGATGCCCTCTGACCTGACGGCGCGGATCAGGGGCGGGAGCAGGTCCCGCACCCGGCCAGCGCCGAGCCGCGTGATCAGCGTGAGCCGTCCTGGCTCGCCATCGGGGCTGAGCTTGCGGATCAGCGCCAGCAGGTCGGCAGGCGACCCGGTCGGCCCCACCTTGACCCCGATCGGGTTGCGGATCCCGCTGGCGAACTCGACGTGCGCGCCGTGCAGCGCCCGAGTGCGCTCGCCGATCCACAAGAAGTGCGCTGAGGTGTCGTAGGGCAGGCCAGTCCGGGAGTCGGTCCTGGTCAGTGCGTGCTCATAGTCCAGCAACAGCGCCTCATGGCTGGAGTAAAACTCGACAGAACGCAACTCGTCCGGGTCAGCGCCGCATGCCCGCATGAAGGCAAGCGCCCGGTCGATCTCGCCCGCCAGCCGCTCGTAACGCTGACCGGACGGGCTTTCGGAGACGAAGTCCTGGTTCCAGGCATGCACCTGATGCAGGTCCGCATAGCCGCCGGTGGTGAAGGCGCGGCACAGGTTCAGGGTGACCGCTGAGCAGTGATAGGCGCGCAGCAGCCGTCCGGGGTCCAGCGTCCGGGACTGGCGGGTGAACTCGAAGCCGTTGACGGCGTCACCGCGGTAGGCGGGCAGTTCTACGCCGCCTCGCCGCTCGGCGGGCTGCGACCGCGGCTTGGCGAACTGGCCCGCCATCCGGCCGATCTTGACGATCGGGATGCTCGCCCCGTAGGTGAGCACGACGGCCATCTGCAGCAGCGTCTGCAGTTTCGCGCGGACGGCGTCGGCGGTTGCCCCGGCGAATGTCTCCGCGCAGTCCCCGCCCTGAAGCAGGAACGCCTCGCCGCGCGTGACTGCGGCCAGGCGCTCGGAGAGCAGATCGCATTCCGACGCGATGACCAGCGGCGGCAGCCTCGCCAGCTCGCCGGTCACAGCCGCCAGGCAAGCTCGATCTGGCCACTGCGGCTGCTGAGCCGCGGGCCGGTCGCGCCAGCTCAGGGCGGGTGGCGATGCGGGCACTGCGGGCGCGGTCATGGCGTGCAGGGCCGGAGGGCGCGGTCGTCGCGGATCACGGCTCTCACGCTACGCGAGCATGCCGGCGCGGCCGGCCACGGGGCGCAGGCCGCCGCCGGTGGGGGACAGCCTGCGGACGACAGGCCACGGGCTAGGCCGCCGGTGGGGGACAGCCTGCCGACGACAGGCCACGGGCTAGGCCGCCGCCCGTGGGGGACAGCCTGCGGACGACGGGCTACCGGGCACAATGGGCGGCATGGAAGCTGCGCAGCTCGGCCGTGAACGTGCCATAGTCCTGCTCGGCTCGACCGGGTCGGTCGGCACGCAGGCAGCTGACATCATCCGCCGCAACCCGGGCCGGTTCCGGGTGGTGGCCCTCGCGGCGGGCGGCGCCAGCCCGGCGGTGCTGGCCAGCCAGGCGCTCGAATTCGGGGTGGAGGTCGTGGCGGTAGCCAGCGAGGCCGCGCGGCCGCAGCTCGAGCACGCGCTGCGGGCGGCCGCTGGCGCGCGCCTGCCGAAGATCCTGGCCGGACCGGACGCGGTGGCGGAGGTGGCGGCGTGGCCCTGCGACATCGTGCTGAACGCGGTCACCGGCGCCCGGGGCCTGGCCGCCACGATCGCCGCCCTGGACGCGGGCCGGGTGCTCGCGCTCGCCAACAAGGAATCGCTCATCATGGGCGGGCCGCTGGTGGCGGACCGGGCCTCGCCGGGCCAGATCGTCCCGGTCGATTCCGAGCATTCGGCGATCGCGCAGTGCCTGCGCGGCGGGCGGCCCGACGAGGTGCACAAGCTCGTGCTGACGGCCAGCGGCGGGCCCTTCCTGCACCGCAGCCGCTCTGAGCTGTCGCACGTGACACCGCAGCAGGCGCTCGCGCATCCGACCTGGAACATGGGGCCGGTCATCACCGTGAACTGCGCCACGCTCGTCAACAAGGGCCTGGAGCTGATCGAGGCCCATCTGCTGTTCGGGATCGGGTTCGAGGCGATCGAGGTCGTGGTGCACCCCCAGTCGGTCGTGCACTCCATGGTGGAATTCTGCGATGGCTCGACCATCGCCCAGGCCAGCCCGCCCGACATGCGGATTCCGATCGCGCTTGCCCTCGGCTGGCCAGAGCGGGTAGCGGGCGCGGCCAGCCCGGTCGACTGGACCAGGCAGCAGGCCTGGACCTTCGAGCCGCTGGATGAACAGGCATTCCCCGCGGTCGCCCTGGCCCGGCAGGCCGGGATGGCGGGCGGCGGCGCCCCCGCCGTCTACAACGCGGCGAACGAGGAATGCGTCGCGGCTTTCCTGGCCGGCGCCATCCCCTTTGGCGCAATCGTCGATACGGTGGCCCAGGTAGTCTCTGAGCATGACGGTTCCGGCCGTGGCGTCATGGGACTGGACGACGTGCTGGCCGCCGACAGCTGGGCGCGGCGCCGGGCACGTGAGCTGACGGGCAGGCAGGCCCACTAGGGACCTGGGGCCGCGTGCCAGGCACGCGGGGAGGGAGAGCAAGCCGGATGCGTTTCCTGCTCGGCGTGGTGATCTTCGTGCTGGCGTTGCTCATCTCGGTCATGCTGCACGAGGCGGGGCACTTCGTGACCGCCAAGAAGTTCCACATGAAGGTGACGCAGTTCTTCGTGGGCTTCGGCCAGACCCTCTGGTCGCGGGTGCGAGGCGAGACCGAGTACGGGATCAAGGCCCTTCCGCTCGGCGGGTTCGTGAAGATCACCGGGATGACGGCGCTGGAGGACGTGGACCCGGCCGACGAGCCTCGCTCGTTCCGGCGGCAGCCCGGCTGGCAGCGCGTCATCGTCCTGGCCGCCGGCTCGTTTATGCACTTCGTGCTGGCCTTCGTGCTGCTCTTCGGCCTCGCTGTCGGGATCGGGATCCAGAACACGACCACGATCGGCCAGGTCACCTCCTGCGTGCCGGTGAGCCTGAAGGCGCTGGAGCACGCCAATCCCTGCACGGGCAGCACCACGCCCTCGCCCGCCAGGCAAGCCGGGATCCGGGCCAACGACAAGGTCATTTCCATCGCCGGGACTCCGGTGAGCAGCTGGATTCAGCTCGGGGACGTCATCCGCAAGCAGCCGCCCGGACGCAGCGTGCCCGTGGTCGTCGACCGGGACGGCAGGCAGCTGACCCTGCATGTCACGCCCGCCACCGTGCCGAATCGGCACGGGTCCTACCTCGGTATCGACGATCAGATCTTCCAGCGGATCGGCCCGCTGAGCGCGGTCAGCTACGCGGGGTCAGCGTTCGGCGAGGTGCTGGCCGGCTCGGGCTCGGCGATCGCGAAGCTGCCGTCGGCACTTCCCGACCTCTTCGCCAAGGACCGGGCCAAGACGCCCGCGGGTAACGTGAGCAGCGTCGTCGGCGCCGCCGACATCGCCGGCCAGGCGGTCGAGGCCGGCGGCGGCTGGAAGTACACGGTCTCCACCCTGCTGCTGATCATCATCTCGCTCAACATCTTCGTCGGCGCGTTCAACCTGCTGCCGCTGCTGCCGCTGGACGGCGGGCACCTGGCCATCGTCATCTACGAGCGGGTCCGGGCGTGGCTCGCCAGGCTTCGCGGCAGGCCGGACCCCGGCCTGGTGGACATCCAGCGGCTGATACCGGTCAGCGTCGGCGTGTTCGCGCTGCTGGTCGGGCTCGGCCTGATCCTGATCGCGGCAGACATCTTCAACCCGGTACACCTGATCCAGTAAGGCGATATTTCCTATGACTGTTGATCTCGGCCTGCCCGAAATGCCCCGTGAGCCGCTGGCGCCGCGCCGCAAGTCCCGCCAGATCATGGTGGGCAAGGGCAAGCACGCGGTGCCCGTGGGCGGCGATGCTCCGGTCTCCGTCCAGTCGATGACCACCACGCTGACCTCTGACGTGGACGCGACGCTGCAGCAGATCGCCGAGCTCACCGCGTCGGGCTGCCAGATCGTGCGCGTCGCGGTGCCGTCGCAGGACGACGCGGACGCGCTGGCCGACATCGCGCGCAAGTCCCAGATCCCGGTGATCGCCGACATCCACTTCCAGCCAAGGTACGTGTTCGCGGCGATCGACGCGGGCTGCGCGGCGGTCCGGGTGAACCCGGGCAACATCAAGGCATTCGACGACAAGGTCGGCGAGATCGCCAGGGCCGCGTCGGCGGCGGAAGTGCCGATCAGGATCGGCGTCAACGCCGGCTCCCTCGACAAGCGGCTGCTGGCCAAGTACGGCAAGGCCACTCCGGAGGCGCTGGTGGAGTCCGCCCTGTGGGAGTGCTCGCTGTTCGAGGAGCACGGCTTTACCGACATCAAGATCTCGGTCAAGCATCACGACCCGGTCGTGATGATCAACGCCTACCGTCAGCTGGCCCAGCAGTGCGACTACCCGCTGCACCTCGGCGTGACCGAGGCAGGCCCCACGTTCCAGGGAACCGTCAAGTCCGCCGTCGCGTTCGGCGCGCTGCTGGCGGAAGGAATCGGCGACACCATCCGGGTGTCGCTGTCGGCCCCGCCGGTCGAGGAGGTCAAGGTCGGCATCGCGATCCTGGAGTCGCTCGGCCTGCGCGACCGCGGCCTGGAGATCGTCTCCTGCCCGTCCTGCGGCCGCGCCCAGGTGGACGTCTACAAGCTCGCCGACGAGGTGACCGCGGCGCTGGACGGGCTGGATGTCCCGTTGCGCGTAGCCGTGATGGGCTGCGTCGTCAACGGCCCTGGCGAGGCCCGTGAGGCCGACCTGGGCGTGGCCTCGGGCAACGGCAAGGGGCAGATCTTCGTCCGGGGCGAGGTCGTCAAGACCGTGCCCGAGTCACAGATCGTGGAGACCCTCATCGAGGAGGCCATGAAGCTGGCCGCCACCATTGAGCCCGCAGCAGACTGACCGCCGGCCAGGCCAGACTGACCGCCGGCCAGGCCAGACCGACCGCCGGCCAGGCCAGACCGACCGCCGGCCAGACCGGCGCACCAGGCCAGACCGGCGCACCATCGGCGCACCAGGCATCCGGCGCACGCGGAAGGATGGCTCCATGAGGAAGACGCTGCCCGCCATCCTGGCTGTCCTGGCCGCCGCTATCGCCGGCTGCACGGCCAGCTCATCCGGTTCGCCGGGCGGGTCGTCCGGGTCATCGGCGACGTCGGGCCGATCATCGGCGACGTCGGGCGGATCGTCCGGGCAGTCCGGCGGATCGTCCTTCACGCCAACCGGGCTGAGCTGGCGGCCATGCCCTGACGTGGCCCCCGGGCTACGGTGCGCCAGCCTGAAGGTCCCGCTCGACTACCGTACGCCGAGCGGCCGGAAGATCACGCTGGCGCTGTCCGAGATGCCAGCCACGGCTCCGGCTGGCACGCGGCAGGGCGTTCTGCTGGTCAATCCTGGCGGCCCAGGGGGCAGCGGCCGCAGCCTCGCCGCATTCGTCGCGGGCGGCCTGGATCCCGCGGTCGCGGCTGACTACACCGTCGTCGGCTTCGACACTCGAGGGGTCGGAGCCTCGGTCCCGGCGCTGCACTGCGACACCTCGTTCTTCGCCGGCGCGCGGCCCAACTACATCCCGGCCACCAAGGCCGCCGAGCAGGTCCTGATCGGCCGCGCGAAGACCTACGCCGCCGACTGCGAGAAGAAATTCGGCTGGCTGCTGCCCTTTATGACGACCGACAACATCGCCAGGGACATGGACTCGATCCGGGCTGCCCTTGGCCAGCAGAAGATCAGCTATTTCGGGTACTCCTACGGCACGTACCTCGGGCAGGTCTACGCGACCCTGTTCCCTGGCCACGTGCGGCGGATGGTCCTGGACAGCACGGTCGACCCCGGGGGCGCGTGGTACGCGGACAACATCGAGCAGGACTACGCGTTCGAGGGCCGGATTGAGGCGTTCTTCGCCTGGGCGGCTCGGTACGACGGCGTGTACCACCTCGGCACGACCGCTGCGCAGGTGCGCACGGCCTGGTACAAGGCGCGCGCCGAACTGGCAGCGCATCCGCTGGGCGGGACGTCCGGGCCGGCGGTAGGCCCGGACGAGTACGACGATACGTTCGTGGCCGGCGGCTACGCCAACGCGTACTGGCCGGGCCTGGCTTCCGGCCTGTCGTCGTATCTGCAGACCGGATCGGGCAGTCAGCTGATCGCCCAGTACAACCAGGAAGGCAAGCAGAACGAGAACGAGTTCGCGGTCTACAACGCCGTGGAGTGCGGCGACGTGAACTGGCCCCGGAACTGGGCGAAGTGGGACACCGACACCAGAAAAGTCTACGCCAGCGCCCCGTTCGAGGCATGGAGCAATGCCTGGTTCAACGCAGCCTGCGCGTTCTGGCCGGTACGAGGGCCTGCCAGGCCACCGCAGATCCAGGGCGCCCACCTGCCCGGCATCCTGATGCTTCAGGGCACGCTGGACGCGGCCACCCCGTATGCGGGCGCGCAGGACGCGCACAGGCTGCTGCCCAGCGCCCGGATGGTCGTGGTCGAAGGCGGCGGCAACCACGGGCAGTCGCTGGCCAGCCCGCCCAACACCTGCGTGAACGGCTACCTGAACCGCTATCTGGCCAGCGGCGCGCTGCCGGGGAAGCCCGGTGCGGTCAACGCGACCTGCCCGGCGCTGCCTCCCCCGTCCCCGGGCGCCTGAGCCCCGGGCGCCTGAGCCCCGGGCGCCTGAGCCCCGTGCGCCTGAGCCCCGTGCGCCGGAGCACTGGCAACTGAGCACTGGCAACTGAGCAGCCCGCCACTGCGCGGCGGCATTACGGCACGTAAACCGTTACGCTGAACGAATGCTGCGCACCAAGGCGTGGCGGTCTTCGTCGCTGCGCCTGCTCAGTGATCGCGATCGCGAAGAGGTCCTCGCCATCTGCGACCGCGATGCGGTGACGAATGTCTTCGTCAGCTCGCGGGTGCGGGTTGCCGGCCTGGACCCAGGCAGGCTGGGTGCTCAGGTCTGGGGCTATCAGGAAGCCGGGCAGCTGACGTCCTTGTGCTACTCGGGCGCCAATCTGGTACCGGTCGGCGCGGTGCCCGGCGCCATCGCGGCATTCGCGGAGCGCGCCAGGCTGCAGGGCCGCCGCTGCTCGTCGATCGTCGGCCCGGCAGATGTGGTCCGGGAACTGTGGGGTCTGCTCGCGCCCTACTGGGGCCGGCCTCGCGAGATCCGGGCCGCCCAGCCGCTGCTGGCGATGTCGCGCGATCCGCTGGCGGAGCCCGATCCGCTCGTGCATGCAGTCCGTCCCGACGAGATCGAGATCCTGCTCCCCGCCTCCATCGCGATGTTCACCGAGGAGGTCGGGGTCTCGCCGATCGGGCCCGACGGCGGGGCGTCCTACCGGGCGCGAGTGACCGAGCTTGTCCGTGCGGGCCGCTCGTTCGCGAGGATCGAGCAGGGGCGGGTGATTTTCAAGGCGGAGATCGGCGCGGTGACTCCGCTGGCCTGCCAGATCCAGGGGGTGTGGGTACCACCGGAACTGCGCGGGCGCGGGCTCGCGGTCCGCGGCATGGCCGCGGTGGTGGCCGAGGCGCGCCGCTCGGTGGCGCCAGTCGTGAGCCTCTACGTCAACGATTTCAACGCCCCGGCCCGTGCCGCCTACCGCAAGGTTGGCTTCACCCAGGCGGGGACTTTCACGTCGATCTTGTTCTAGTTGCGCGGCGCAGTCGGCCAGGCAGGTTGGCCGGGCGGGACCTGGGCAGGTTGGCCAGGCGGGATCGGGCGGATTGGCCATGCGGGACCTGGGCAGGTTGGCCAGGCGGGATCGGGCGGATTGGCCAGGCGGGACCGGCCCTTTCAGGGCCCGCCAGGTTCGGCGGGCCCTGGCCCCTGTCCTGGGCCTGCTCCGTTTCGCGGCCGCTGGTCTGTGTCTCCGGCACGCTATCTGGCCCCTGTCTCGCGGCGCGGTCTCCGGACGGTCCCCGGGCGGTCCCCGGGCACCGTCTCTGCCACTGTCCGGTGGATCGGCAGCTGTCGACGTAAGGTAGTTCATACATGTCGCAGTAAGTTCGCACGAAGGACGATGGACGTCTGGTGACTGATTCCGCGCCCGCAGCCGGGGCTGCAGCCGGCCGTCGGGCCGCCGCTAGCTACCTGCGGGAACTACTGCTGAGGCCGGGGGCGTACCGGCGCCTCTGGGAGCAGCACGTGGTGCGGGCCAGGTCCGGCGAGGTCAACCAGCTGGCTGCCTGCGAGGTGCTCGCGCGCCATTTGTGGAGCTGCCCGCGCGGGCCGGGCGACGCGGACGTGCTGCCGCATCAGCTCAAGGACACGGTGTCCCGCGCTCTGACCGGACGCCTGCTGAGCCGCTCGGCGCTGTCGCTTTTCATCGACGCGTTCGGGTTCTCAGATCATGAGGCCGACCGGCTCTGGCGCCTCTGGGAGGGAACCGGGCTGATCAGCGTGCTGTCCGGTCCGCGTGCGATGGGATCCGACGCCGAGCAGGAGGTGGCCGCGGCGCTAGGCCCGCGCCGTCACCAGACTGTGTCCCTGCACGACCACGTCCATGTGGGATCCGACGGCAGGCCGGAGCGGGCCCGGACGCTCCAGGTCATAGAGGCGATCGCGCAGCACCTGGACCGGATCCCGTTCCTCCATGACACCAATTCGCTGACCCTGGAAGTGGGCCAGGGCTGCAAGGGACTCTCCGGCTACCCGTACGAGATCAGGAGAGACGTCTTCGCGACCGACATCCTGCTCGCCAAGGTCCTCGCCGTCGGCGAGACAACGACGCTGGAGTACTGGACTACCTACGCCTATCCGGGAGATCCGCTTGACCCCCATGAGCGTGAGTACCGTCGTGCCGTTATGGGGCGCATGGAGAACTTTGACATGCGAGTCGAGTTCCACCCGGAAAAACTGCCCGCGAGTATCTGGTGGGCCAGCTGGAACGGCGTCGAGGGCGAGGTCATCGAGCAGGAGAAGGTCGCCCTGGACAGCCAGAACTCGGCTCACCGCTATCTGAGGTTCATCGAGAAGACCGTGGTCGGGTTCTACTGGTCCTGGTAGCCGTCATGCGTCGGCCGGGCAGGGTCGCGGCTCACCCAGTGCTGCTGCCCCGGCTGGTGCTCGGTTCGTTGCTGGGCGCGGTTCAGTCCGTGCTCAGATAGGCGGCGCTGACGAGGCGCGCCGCACGCGCCGCCGAGAGCTCACCGCCCATCCGACTGGTCACGTATCCGATAGCCAGGCCGCGAACTGTGTCGCCAAGGCCGACGGCGCCGCTGAGCCCGGTATGGCCGAAAGCGCTGTCGCGGCCGCCAGGCGGAATCCAGAACGTCTCCGACGGACGCATGAACCCTAGTCCGAAGGTGCTGTTCATCCCGAGTATCCTGTCTGGCCCAGACACGCGCGGCACCAGCGCGCTGCGCAGCGCAGCCGGATCCAGGAGCCGTCCGGCGAGAAGGTCACGGTAGAAGCCGGCCAGCCCGCCCGCAGTGGCCAGGAGCCCGCTGGCTGGCCAGCCGGCGCGGAGCACCCCTGGGCTGTTGCTGCCGCCTGGGACAGAGGTCGGATCGGGATTGGAGAACGCCCTGGCCGTCAGGTCCGGTGCGCGGCCGGCTGTTCCCCCGGCGGGCGGGCGGCCGGCTGTTCCCCCGGCCGGCGGGCGGCCGCGGTTGATTCTGGCCGCCCTGGCAATCACCTCGTCCGGGGCGCCCAGCCAGAGGCCCAGGCCGTGCGGGCCTGCGATGTGCTCGGCCAGGTACTGCCCGACCGTCCGGCCAGACAGTCGCCGGACAAGCTCGCCGGCCAGCCAGCCGAACGTCAGGGCGTGATACCCGTGATCGCTGCCCGGCGGCCACTCCGGCGGCTGCGCCGCGAGCATGGCAGCGAGGGCCGCCGGGTCGGCGGACTCGGCCACCGTTACCGGGGCGGTGAACGCGGGCAGGCCAGCCTGATGGCTGAGCAGGTGCGCGGCGGTCGTGCGATCCTTGCCCGCGACGGCGAACTCAGGCCACCACGCGCTGACGGGGCCCTCCACGTCCGCCGCTCCTTGCGCGCAGAGTCGCAGCGCGCACACGGCGGTGACCGCCTTGGCGCACGAGAACGTGAGACACGGCGTGTCCCGCTGCCACGGACGGCCGCTGCGCGGGTCGGCTTCCCCGGCCCACAGGTCAGCCACCAGGACATCGCCCAGGTAGACGCAGACCGCCGCTCCCACCTCATCGCCTCGCTCGAAGTGCGCCGCGAATGTCCTGCGGACCCGGTCGAACCGGGGATCACAATGGCCGTGGATGTCATGACTCATGCAAGAACCTCCTGACCGAACCGTACGCGGCGGCAGAACTCCGTCCGGGCGGCCCAGTTTTACTCGCGGGGGACTATTTTCAATACGGCTGAAAATAGTCCCGACCAGACAAGGCACGCGGCGAGGCCGGCCGGGATCACGGGCGCGGTCGGCGGCTCCGGCACGGGTAGTGGCTCCGGCACGGGTAGCGGCTCATGGCACGGGTAGCGGCTCACGGCACGGGTAGCGGCTCACGGCACGGGTAGCGGCTCACGGACGCGGGCGACGGCCTAGGCCGCAGGCGAGCCAGCCGGAAAATGAGATGACCTGCACCGGCGTGGTTGCTAAGCTCTTGTGCCCTTGTGCCGACCTCCAACACGTTTTTAGGAGATGAGTCATGGCCTCGGCTAGCCCCGCCATCCGCGGGGCCAAGCACAACAGCCCGTCACCCGACGCACAGACAGATCCACCGGGCACCGATCCCGTTCTCGCCGCAGAACGAGCTCATCTGCGCAAGTCCCGTGAATTCCTCCGGCTCATGCGCGAGGACGTGCTCTCGCTTCGCGCCCTCGGCGGCGACCCGGTCTCCGAGGAATACCTGAAGGCCGATTTGTACCGCAGGGCTGCGGCCCTGCACGACCTGCCCGACACCCCTCTCTTCTTCGGCAGGCTCGACTACGCCGACGACGACGCCGCCGCCGACGCCGATTGCGCCGCCGCCGACGACTGCGCCGCCGCCGCCGACCACGCGACCAGCCCCGATCCTGGCGATGCCATCGCCTTTGCGGGCGAGCGATTCCACATCGGCCGGCGGCACGTGCACGACCCCGAGGGCAGCCCGGTCGTGATCGACTGGCGGGCGCCGGTGTCCCGGCCGTTCTACCGGGCAAGCCCGGCCGAGCCGATGGGACTGTCGCACCGCAGAAGGTTCGGCTTCTCCGGGGGAGAGCTCACGGCCTACGAGGATGAGGAATTCCGCTCGCCCGACCGGCTAGGAACCGCAGGCCAGCCAGGAACCGGGGGCCGGCCAGGAACCGGGGGCCGGCCAGGAACCGGGGGCCGGCCAGGAACCGCGGCAATACCCACCAGCCGGATCCTGATCGACGAGATCGAGCGCCCGCGTTCCGGGCCGATGCGCGACATCGTGGCGACCATCCAGCCGGACCAGGACGACATCGTCCGCGCGGAGGCGGATCAGACCGTGTGCGTCCAGGGCGCTCCGGGCACCGGCAAGACCGCCGTCGGGCTGCACCGCGTCGCCTACCTGCTCTATGCGTATAAGGAGCGGATGAGCCGCGGCGGCGTGCTGGTGATCGGTCCGAACCGGGCGTTTCTCTCTTACATCGGCAACGTGCTGCCGGCCCTGGGTGAGCTGAACGTGACCCAGCTGTCGGTAGCCGACCTGCTGGCCACGGTCCCGGTCCGCCACTGCGACGCCGATGAGGCGGCGAAGATCAAGGGCGATGCCCGGATGGCGTATGTGCTCCGCGCCGCCCTGTGGGACCAGGTAGCCGAGCCAACCGAGGCGATCATGCTTCCTCGCGGGACCAGGCGCTGGCGCGTGCCGGCGCATGAGCTCGGTGAGCTGGTCGACGAGTTGCGTGAACGCGGCGTACGCCACGGCACGGGCCGCGAGATGCTGTCCCACCGCATCGCGCACGTCATCCTGACCCGGATGGAGGCGGCCGGGGAGAGCTGTGATGACCGGACGCATGAGGCGGTACGCCGGACCAGGCAGGTGCGGGGGGCCGTCGACGCCATCTGGCCGAAGGCGGATCCGGTACGCCTGGTGTTCCGGCTGCTGTCCGACCCCAGCTTGCTGGCCAGCTCAGCCTTTGGCCTGCTCAGTCCCGACGAGCAGGCAGCGATCTCCTGGGCCAGGCCGCCGCGGGGGCCAGGCTCGGCGCGCTGGTCGGCGGCTGACGCGGTGCTCGTGGACGAAGCGCGTGATCTCATCGAGCGAACGCCGAGCCTGGCGCATGTCGTGGTGGATGAGGCGCAGGATCTCTCGCCAATGGAATGCCGGGCCATCGGCCGCAGGTGCGCGACCGGCTCGGCCACGGTGCTCGGCGACATCGCGCAGGGCACCACGCCGTCGGCCACGGGCAGCTGGCAGCAGATGCTCCGCCATCTGGGCAAGCAGGACGCCGACCTGCGAGTACTCGACACCGGCTACCGGGTGCCTCGCCAGATCCTCGACTTCGCGAGCCAGTTGCTCGGGCAGATCGCCCCAGGGCTCGCCCCGGCCCGGTCGGTACGGCAGGACGCTGGGTCACTTGTGATCACCGCGGCCAGCGCAGCCTCGCTGGCCGGCACGCTGTCGGCGGCGTGCACGGACGCGCTCGCCCGGCCGGGCTCCGCCGCGGTGATCGCTGCGGATGACCAGGTCGACGCCCTCTCAGCGATCCTCAGGCAGGCCGGCGTGCGGCACGGGGTACTCGATGGCGAGGGTGAAGGCGGGGGCGGAAGCGAGAGCGAGCCGCTCCTGCTGATCCCGGTCAGCCTGGCCAAGGGACTGGAATTCGACCAGGTCATCGTGTTCGAGCCTGCTCGCATCGCCGCCGCCGAGTCGCGCGGCCTGCACCGGCTCTACGTGGCGCTGACCCGTGCGGTCTCCCGGCTCACCGTGGTGCACGCCGAGCCGCTGCCCGAGCCGCTGCGCTGACCGATCCGGCCGACTCACGGCCGCGTCGCCGGCCGTCGGCTACATCGCCTTGAGCACGGACGTGATCAGTCCCGACGAGTCGTCGAACGATAGCGCGGTAGCGCGCAGGTGATTGAAGAACACGTTGTAGCGGTCTACCTCGTTGACGTCCTCGAGGTAGAGGGCGCTCGTCAGGTCCTCGAGGTAGACGACATCTGGGTCGACCCGCTCGGGGAAGACCAGGATGACGAACGGCCGGCCCATAGCGGGATGAGCGCCGCCGCCGAACGGGATTACCTGGACAGCCACGTTCGGCAGGCTGGCCACCCCGAGCAGGTACTCGAGTTGCATCCGCATCAGGCCCGACCCGCCCACCGTGCGCCGCAGCGCCGCCTCGTCCAGGACCGCCCACAGCTTCGGCGAATCGGCTTCGGTGAGGGCGGGCTGCTGCCGGGCCATCCGCAGCGCGACCCGGCGCTCGATGTCCTCACGCGCGCTGTTCACCATCCCGGCACTGATCACCGCCCGGGCGTACTCCTCCGTCTGCAGCAGCCCGGGGATGAGGCTGACCTCGTAGATCCGTATCTCCGATGCGGCGCTCTCCAGGCCCAGGTACGTCGCGAACTGCGGCTGGATCGTGTCGCTGTAGGCATGCCACCAGCCCTTCTGGCGGGAGTCCCTGGCCAGCTGGACCAGGCCTTCCCGCTGATCCTCCGGGAGGCCGTAGATCTCCAGCATGTCCCGGACGTCCCGGGGCGAGACCGAAACCCGCCCGGTCTCCACCCGGCTGATCTTGGATGCGGAGCACTCCAGCCGCTCCGCTACTTCCTCGCAGGTGAGCCGCGCTGCCTCGCGCAGCCTCCGAAGCTCGAGTGCGAGCCGGCGCCGCCGGACGGTGGGACTCTGTGCGCTGGCCATGCGGTCCCCCTCCCGCCGGGTGCGCTCCTGGCGTGACCGTCTAGTTTGGCTGTCCGATGCCGTGGCGTCTAGTGTTCCGCTCACGGAGTTGAGGTCTCGGCGACGAACGCGGTCGCCCAGAGCCGGACGTGCGAATTTCTCTATGCATGTTGCATCCAGGATGACGCACGGGCATCCTTAAACTGTAATTACGCTATGCTGCAAATCAGCTACCTAAGGTGACCAGATGACCATCGAAGTCCAGCAGTCCCGCGGGCCTGCCCAGACCTGGCACGCCCACCTGGACATGCTCGAAGGACTCGCGGAGGTGCTGGCCAAGCACGGGCTCCAGGCACGGCTGATAACGCCGCCCGGGCGGGTTCCGAGCCTGCATGTGGTGAATCCCGCGGCGGCCGCGCTTGCCGAGGACGTGTATCTCGGGCGCTGCCAGGATGGCGCCTGGTGGTTCTGGTGGTCGTGGGCCGAGCGGATCGCGTCCGGCGAGGACCTGGAGGGCGCTGCTGGCCTGATTGGGCGCGTTCTCGCCGCGCAAGACTAGGCAGCCCTCGCGCGCGCAAGACTAGGCAGCCCTCGCGCGCGCGACCGGCCAGCCTAGCCCCCGAGGGCGCTGGCGGGCAGCCCGGGAAAGGCCACGGTGCCGCCACGCCAGCGGGCGGCCCGCAGCGCTGACGTCCGCATCCGCTGCGCGCCGAGTTCCCTGAGCGCGGGATCGCTG
>Ga0209871_1000026_pt1 | contig 43651 bp, 42 predicted proteins | sample OrgsoiDNA2013045_FD_185795 | JGI IMG/M metagenome (GOLD analysis project Ga0209871, IMG submission 185795) | Permafrost soil microbial communities from the Arctic, to analyse light accelerated degradation of dissolved organic matter (DOM) -... | ecosystem: Environmental > Terrestrial > Soil >... | reverse complement strand
GTGGTCATGGCCGGCTGCCGGGTGGTCATGGCCGGCTGCCGGGTGGTCATGGCCGGCTGCCGGGTGGTCATGGCCGGCTGCCGGGTGGTCATGGCCGGCCGTCTGGCGGTCCCGCGCCGCCGAGTAGAGGTGGCTCTCCCGGAAACCGCCGTGCGCGAGCACCTTCCCCACCACGATGATGGCCGTCCGCCGGATGCCCGCCGCGCGGACCCTCGGCGCGAGCTCGCCGAGCGTGCACCGCAGCACGACCTCATCGGGCCAGCTCGCCCTGGCCACCACGGCGGCCGGGCAGTCCGCCCCATAGTGCGGCAGCAGCGCCGCGGCGACCTGATCGATGTTCTGCACCGCCAGATGCAGGACCAGGGTGCAGCGCAGCGCCCCGAGGCTGGCCAGGTCCTCGCCGGCCGGCATCGGGGTCGCCCGGGCCGAGGTCCGGGTCAGCACCACGGTCTGCCCGACGCCCGGCAGAGTCAGCTCCTGCCGCAGTGCTGCCGCCGCGGCCGCGAACGCGGGCACGCCGGGAATGACCTGCCACGGCACTTCCGCCGCGTCCAGGCGGCGCGCCTGCTCGGCCACGGCGCTGAAGATCGACGGGTCGCCGCTGTGCAGCCGCGCCACGTCCTGCCCGGCGCCGTGTGCGCCGACGAGCTCGCTGGTGATGGCATCGAGGTCCAGCCCGGCGGTGTCGACGAGCCGCGCATCCGGCCGGGCGCCGGCCAGGACCTCTGGCGGGACCAGGCTGCCGGCGTACAGGACCACGGGCACCGTCGAGAGTATCCGCTGGGCGCGGACGGTCAGCAGATCCGGGGCACCCGGCCCGGCACCGATGAACCACACTGTCATGGCCTGATCACCTGCCATTGGGTCACCGGCAGCGCGGGGCGCCAGGTCGTGAACCCGCCGAGCGGGCCCGCGTAGCTCAGGGCCAGCTTGACCAGGTGCCCGCCCACGGCGCGCTGCCACTGGTGCAGCACGGCCTCCGATTCCACCGTGACCGCGTGAGCCACCAGCCGGCCGCCGGGCGGCAGCGTGTCCCAGCAGCTGTCCAGCACGCCGTCGGCGGTCAGGCCGCCGCCCACGAAGACCGCATCCGGCCGGGCCAGCCCGGTGAGCGCCGCCGGGGCCGCGCCGCAGACAACCTCGAGCCCCGGCACGCCCAGCGCGGCGGCGTTGCGCCGGACCCGCTCGGCCCGGTCCGGCCGGGCCTCCACGGCGACGGCGCGCGAGCGAGGATCCGCGCGCATCCACTCGATCCCGACGCTGCCGCTGCCCGCGCCGACATCCCAGAGCAGCTGGCCGGGACCAGGCGCGAGCGAGGCCAGGGCCAGCACCCGCGCCTCGCGGCGGGTCAGCTGGCCGTCGTTCTCATAGGCATCGTCGGGCAGCCCTGGTACCCGCGGCAGGACGGCGGTACCGGCATCCGGCTCGCACGCCAGCGCCACCACCGACAGGTCGGCGAACCGCCCGGCGCCGGGGCCGGGGCCGCAGGAGCAGGCCGGATACGGGCCGGCCACCCGCTCCGCGCTGCCGCCGAGGTGCTCAAGCACGGTCAGCTGCGTCCGGCCCCAGCCCCGGTCCGCCAGCAGGGCTCCGACCGCGGCCGGGGTGCCGCCATCACGGCTCAGCACCAGGACCCTGGCGCCGGGCTGCACCGCCGGGAGGATCACCTCGGCCGGCCGGGACACCAGGGACACCACGTCGACCTCGTGCTCTGCCCAGCCGAGCCGGGCGCACGCCAGGGCAACGCACGACACGGCCGGCAGCACCCGGATCGCATCCGAGCCCAGGCGCCGGGCCAGCGTCGAGCCGAGCCCGTGCAGCATCGGGTCACCGCTCGCGAGCAGGCACGCGCCAGGGTGGGCCGCGACGAGGTCGTCGAGGCCGGGAAGCAACGGCGACGGCAGCGCAACCCGGCGGCCCGGCGGATCTGGCAGGTCCGGCAGGTCCGGCGGATCTGGCAGGTCCGGCAGGTCCGGCGGATCTGGCAGGTCCGGCGGATCCGGCAGGACTGGCAGGACCGGCAGGAGCGGCAGGAGCGCGAGATGACGGGCGCTGCCGACGATCACCGGCGCCTCTCTCAGCACGGCGCGCGCCACCTGCGTCAGCCCGTCCCAGCCGTCGTCGCCGATTCCCACGACTGTGACGCGCGCCTGCGGGCTCATCCCGGCACCTCGATAGTTAGCGACAAAACGGACACGGCAGTTAGCAGTGCAGATTACCTCCCCCATAGGGGCGATGATCTGCACTGCTAACCGCCAGCGCAACGAATGCGCCCGTCAACTTACCAGCGCGGCTCCTGCTTGACGCCGCGCTGCCGGTCCCCGTACGGTGGCGCTGCCGCGGTCATCGACTGCGGTGATGCAGTCCCAGCGAAGTCCGGTGAGATCCCGGCGCTGTCCCGCAACGGTAGTCCCCCAGCAGGGGGCGAGCCCGGTCGCCTGTTCTGCGTCGGCGAAATGGCCCTCGAAGGAAGGGCGGTTCGTACGTGACCGCGGCGCCCCGCATCCGGCTTCCGGTCGTTCTTGCCTGCTGCGCCGCGCTCCTGCTGGTCACCATGACCCTGGGCGTGGCCGTGGGCTCGGTGCCGCTGAGCCCGGCCGCGATCTTGCGGGTGATCGCCGATCATCTGGCCGGTCATCCGAGGAACACCGTCGCCGACGCCATCGTGTGGCAGATCAGGCTGCCGCGGGTGCTGCTGGCCGCCGTGGTGGGCGCGGCGCTGACCACCGCCGGCACCGTCGTGCAGGTGCTGGTGCGGAACGCGCTGGCCGATCCGTTTCTGCTGGGTGTTTCCTCTGGCGCCAGCGTGGGCGCGACCGCGGTGCTGCTGTTCGGGGTCTTCGCCTCCCTCGGCATCTGGGCGATCTCCCTCGGCAGCGTGCTCGGCGCCCTGGGCGCGATGGCCGCGGTCTTCCTGGTGTCCCGCAAAGGCCGCGCCCTGGCGCCGACCCAGCTCATCCTGTGCGGCGTGGTGCTCTCGGCCCTGTTCGAGTCGGTCACCAGCTTCCTGATCTTCCGCGGCAACCCGCAGGCCACCCAGTCGGTGCTGTTCTGGCTGCTCGGCTCGTTCGGCCTGGCGAACTGGCCGCAGCTGCCGATCCCGGCCATCGCCCTGGCCGTGGCCATCGGGTACCTGCTCGCCCAGGGCCGGGCCCTGAACGCGCTGGCGATGGGCTCCGAGCCGGCCGCGTCGCTCGGGATCGATGTGCGCCAGATGCGGCGCAACCTGTTCATCGTCACCTCGCTGATGGCCGGCGTGGCGGTGGCCGTCAGCGGGGTGATCGGGTTCGTGGGCCTGGTCGTGCCGCATATCGTCCGGCTGATGGTGGGATCCGATCACCGCCGGGTGCTGCCGGTCGGCGTCGTGTTCGGCGCGTCGTTCATGGTCCTCGGCGACCTGCTGGCCCGCGTGATCGTCGCGCCGCAGGAGATGCCGATCGGCGTGATCACCGCCTTCATCGGCGCGCCGACCCTGATCATCCTCATCCGCCGCCGGCCGTACCTGTACGGAGCGGCCGGATGAGCCTGGAACTGCGGGGCCTGTCGGTGGACATCGCCGGCCGGCGGATCGTCACCGACGTCGGCATCGCCGTTCCGCGCGGCAGCTTCGTCGGCCTGCTCGGCCCGAACGGCAGCGGGAAGTCGACGATCCTCAAGACCGTCTACCGGGTGCACCGGCCGGCGGCCGGCACGATCCTGCTCGACGGCGCGGACCTGCTGGCGCTGCGCCCCAGGGACGCCGCCCGGCGGATCGCGCTGGTAGCCCAGGAGTTCGCCCTCGAATTCGACTTCACCGTCCGGGAAATGGTCATGATCGGCCGGACTCCGTACAAGCGGGCCTTCGGCAAGGACGACGAAACGGACAGGACGATCGTCGATCACGCCATCGAGCGGGTCGGTGGCCAGGAACTCGCCCACCGCGGCTTCAATACGCTGTCGGGCGGCGAGAAGCAGCGAGTACTGATCGCCCAGGCCATCGCCCAGGGCGCTGACCACCTGATCCTGGACGAGCCGACCAATCACCTGGATATCCGGTATCAGGTCGAGATCCTCGAACTAGTCACCGGGCTCGGCGTCACCGTGCTCGCGGCCCTGCACGACCTCAGCCTCGCCGCCATGTTCTGCGACACCGTGCACCTGCTGGACGGCGGCCGGATCGTGGCCGGCGGCAAACCCGAGTCCGTGATCACCCCGGCGACGGTGCGCCAGGCGTACGGCGCGGATGTCCTGGTCATCTCCCATCCCGAGACCGGGACGCCGCACCTGATCCCGCGGCGCTCCGCCGCCGGGGATCGGGCGTCCTCGCCCTCCCCGGTCCTGCCCGGCCCGGTCCGGCGCTGCGGCGCGGACGGGACCAGCCAGTGAAAGGAAAAACCCGTGTCGCTCTCCTCGTCCCAGCATGGCGGACCCCGGCGTGCCGGACTCCGGCGTGCCGGACCCCGGCGTGCCGGACCCGAGCGTGCCGGACCCCGGCGTGCCGGACCCGAGCGTGCCGGACCCCGGCGTGGCAGACCCGAGCGTGCCGGGTACCAGCAGGGCCGCAGGTTTCGGCTGGCAGTTCTGGCCGGTGCGCTGACGATGACCGGCGGGGTGCTCGCGGCCTGCGGCACGTCCGCGGCTGACCCCTCGGGTGCTCCGGCCGCGTCGGGTGCTCCGGCCGCGTCGGCGACGGCCGCCAGTTACCCGGTCACCGTGACCAACTGCGGCACCGCGGTCAGCTATGACCGCGCCCCGAAGCGGGCGGTCTCCAATGACATCAACACCACCGAGGACATGCTGGCGCTCCGGCTTCAGGCCGGCATGGTCGGCGACTTCGGGGTGACCGGGGACGGGCCGGCCAGCCAGAGCGTCCCGGCTCAGTACCTGGCCGGCTTCCGCACGGTGCCCGACGTCTCGCCGGGCTACTTCACGCTGGAGAAGCTGGTCGGGCTGCACCCGGACTTCCTGTTCGCGGGCTGGAACTACGGCCTGCAGGCCGGCACCAATCTCACGCCCGACAACCTGGCCCATTACGGGATTAAGACCCTGGCGCTGACCGAGTCCTGCGCCCATGTGCAGTCCGGCAAGAGCGCGGTCAGCATCGGCGACACCTACCAGGACCTGCGCAACCTCGGCGCCATCTTCGGGGCGCAGCGGCGGGCGCGGCGGGTGATCAGCGCGATGCGGGCCCAGGTGGCCGCGGCGCGGGCCAAGATAGCGGGTCTTAAGCCGGTCACGGTGTTCGACTACGACAGCGGCGAGGCCGCGCCGTTCACCGGCCCCGGGCTGGCGATGCCGAACGCGCTCATCAGCCTCGGCGGCGGGACCAATATCTTCGCCGGCCTGAAGCAGAGCTGGACGTCGGTGTCCTGGGAGCAGGTGGTCAAGGCCGACCCCGCGTGCATCATCATCAACGACTACGGCACGCCGACGGCCCGGCAGAAGGAGAAGTTCCTGGAGACCAGCCACATCACCAGGGGGCTGACCGCGGTGCGGAACAGGTGCTTCCTGCCGCTGGCCTACGACGAGGTGACGCCCGGCCCGCGCAATGCCCAGGCCGTCACGGCCATCGCCCGCTGGCTGCACCCCGGCGTCTTCGGCCTGCCCGCCGACGGCTCATGACGCGCGATGGCGCCAGGCCCTGGAGCTACCCGACGATCTCGGCCGCGCAGCGCTGGCCGCTGCGCAGGGCGCCTTCCATGAAGCCCTGGAAGTTCAGCGACGTGTGCTCCCCGGCGAAGTGCAGGTTCCCGTGCCGCTGGCCCTGGATGCCGTTGAAGGCGGTGTACTGGCCGACCTTGAGGTACGAGTACGCTCCGCCGATGTGCGGGTCGCCGGACGACCAGGCATAGAAAGCCTTCCCGTTGAAGGCGGCTCTGGCGCCGGGGAAATTCGTTTCGAAATCTTCGAGGTAATCCGCCGCCATGGCGGCGGGTGCCGGGCCCGCGTAGGAGCTGAGCCGGTAGCGCTGGCCGATGTCGGCGCCGGCCGCGCCGCCGGGCAGGGCCACCAGGATTCCCGGCGTCCCGGGCTGGTCGATCGTGGTTTCCCAGCCGCCCTGGACGACACCGTTGTCGTACATGTTGCCGGTCCAGCGGTCGGCGTTCCAGACCCGGCGGGAGAACTGCATCTGGATCTTCGAGTTCGAGCCGAGCGGCTCGTGCCGGATCGCGCGCAGCTGCCGCGGCGGCAGCGCTATGCCGCGCAAGTCCACCTCGCGCAGCCGGGTGAAGGGCAGGGCAAGCACCACATGATCAGCGGTGACGTCATGGGTGGCCAGGCCGCGGGCGAACGTGCAGGTGTAGCGCCCGTGGCCGCGCCCGCGCACGGCGACGAGCCGCTCGCCGAGCCGGACCGTTCCGGCTGGCAGCCGCGCGACCAGGCCGGAGATGAGCTGATCGTTGCCGCCCCGGACGTGCCATTTCTCGTCGGTCCCTGACAGCTGCGGCGACCGGCGCGGCTGCAGGCCGCTGGCCGAGCTGTCGTACAGGCCGAGCAGGTAGATCAGGTTCAGCGCCGACTGCTCCTCGGCCGGCCCGCCGAACTCGTCCAGCAGGACCGCGACGCAGAGCCTGCCGAAGTCAGATTTCAGGCCGCCCCGGATGTTTTCCTCGATCCACCGCGTCGCGGGCATGTGGTCCCAGCGCCGGCCCCAGCGGGTGTGGTGATTGTGCAGCGTGGGCCAGGGCGCTTTCCGGTTGGCCGCATCGAAGAACAGCTTGAAGGCCCAGTCATGCCACTCGCGGTTCAGCGCCGCCTGCGGCCAGAAATGACCGCCGAACCGCAGCCGTTCCTGCTGCGGGCGGGTATCGGGCGGATACCGGTTGACGTTGTCCAGCGCCAGGCCGAAGTCGCGGGCCAGGCGGCGCATGGCGGTGTGCTCGGTGGAGATGAACTCGCCATGCTGCTCGGTGAACTGGCCCGCGTCGAAGAAGCCGCGCAGCGTGTGGACGCGCCCGCCGGGCCTGGCTGAGTTGAACTCGTAGATCTCGCTGCGGATGCCGTGGCGGTGCCAGAGCCGCAGGGCACAGCCCAGGCCGGCCAGTCCTGAGCCGATGATGACGACCCGGGGCCGGTGACCGGAGGCGGACGCCGGGCTGGCTGCCTGCCGGAAGGACACCGGGAGCATCGTCGCGACGGCGGCTGCGCCCGCGCCCTGCAGCACCGCCCTGCGGGACAGCACGTCGGCGGCCTCCTCGATACCGCATCTGGCCTGGCGGGCATACGCCGCCGCCGCCCGCGCCCGCGTGAGCGCCTGTCCCGCTGGGGAGAATCTGGCGGTCATGGTCACCTCGGCTGACCAGCCGAGGTGGCTACTGCCTGCTCGGCTGTCATGTTGTCGGCCCGCCTTTGCCTCATGCCATTTCCTTAGGTAACGGCGATCTGGCTCTGCGCATGCCCGGCATCCGCGCGCAGGGCGGCGAGCCGCAGGCACGCCATGCAGCCCCCGGTTCGCCTGAGCAGCGCATCGCGCTCGGCGGCGTCCGCCTCGATACCCAGACTGGCCAGGAACGCGTCCGCCTCCTGCGCCGTGCAGGCGAGCTGGCCGGGGCCTATGTCTGCGACCTGCGAGATCGGCAGCCTGGCGAGCTGAAGTCCGGCCGGCATGCGGCATCCGGCCAGCACCAGGCGCAGCGCGGGCGGTGCATGGCGGATGATGAAGGCCAGGCCATTCAGCACCATCTCGTCGGTCACCGTGTGCACGTTGTCGAGCACCAGGACGACCGGCTCGCTGAACAGTCGCGCCGCCCCGACCAGGCGTAGCGGGAATCTGACCGCCGAGGCGTCGTCCAGTGACTGGATCAGTTCGAGTGGCTCCACCCCGGCCCGCCGCAGTCCCGCGCACAAGTAGGCCCAGAACCACTGGTGCCCGTCCTCTCCGTCGGCCGTCACCCAGACGATCCGCTCGGCCGCGGCCGTGTCGTCAGCCCAGGCAGCACAGGCGACCGTCTTGCCTGACCCCGTCGGCGCGCACACCAGCGTCACCCGATGACGTGCCGCGTCGCTGATCAGCTCGTTCACCCTGCTGCGGCGCAGCACAGGAAAGCCAGGGCGCGGGATATCCAGCTTGCCGCCAAGAAACCTCGGCCCGCCCGGCTCGCGCCCGCTCCCCCGCCGTGATGGTGCCGCCAGCTCACTGGAAATGCTCGTCATCTGGGTCCCCCCGGACACGGGTCCTGGCAGCTCGCCGCGGCAGCCAAGGATGTCGGGCACCCGCAGAATTCTGCCGGCGATGACCCGAGAGCCTCGGGCAGGCCAGAACCTCAAGATCCGCTTTACCCCGACCCCGATCCGTCCAACCGCGCCAGCCATTGCCAGAACGTACGGCGCGGCGGCCGTGCCGTGATGCTGCCGCTGCCGACCGTGCCTGATACCTCAATGCGCAACGTGACCGGCGCCTCGGGACCCCGCTGCGGCCGGACTTTCACGCTGCCGCTGCGGACCGCTACGTCATCGGCGTCAACCACGATGCCTGGCTTGGTCACTATCGCCAGCGCCCCGCTGTGTACATCCGCGTCGATATGGAGCGACGGCTGCGCGATCACCGCCTCGGTGAAGTCCAGCCTCACCTTGCCGCTCGACACCCGCACCTCCAGCCGGTGCGGCACGATCCAGCGGCCGTCTCGCCTGATGTGGCCGCTACGGCAGTCGATGCGCGCGATGTCCTTAGGCTGTGCACCTGGCGCGGCCGGCAGATCCGTGGTCAGCGCCGCCAGTTCGCCCCAGGTACGCGCCACCAGGGCTACTTCCAGCCGCGCGTCGAGCTCATCGGCGGTCAGCCGGCCATCACCGGCGGCCACCCGTAGCAGCTCGACGATCCGATCCCGGTCCTCGTGTGATGCGCGCAGGTCACCGGGCGCCGCCACCTCATGGGCGCGTCCGGGCGGCACATCGCCCATCGTGGACATACTGCAAGACGCTAGTGGCATCGGGAGCCTATTTCCACACTGCCTGCCACACCGCGCCGGAAGTGTTATGCGCCGTCAGGCCGGCATGCCCGGCTGACGCGCGAGGAGGGCGCTGACCGGGTTGTCGGCGAGCTGGTAGCGGATGATCCGGCCGTCGCGCTGCGTGCTGACGATCTGGGTGGCGCGCAGGTAGCGCAGAGCCTGCGAGACGGTGGTGTCATTGAGACCGGTGGCCGCGGCAAGGTCGGAGACGCTGATCGGCCCGGCGGCGCTGATGCAGGTCAGCAGGGTGAGCCGGGTGGGATCGGCGAGCACGGCAAAGTGCTGCGCCCTGGCGCGGACCGTCTCGGGGTCGCCGAGGGCGGCGATGGCCTGGCAGACACGTTCTTCGTCGATGACCCTGTGGTCGGCGCGGTCAGCGGGCAGGAGGTGCACCACTTCAGTCTGCCAGAAACCGGGCTCAATGACTGATCATCCAATCAGACTTGACGCCGGCCGGGAGCTTCTGTAACTTGCTGGCTGCCCTGGCCGCGCGCCAGGGTGGCAGGCAGCGCAGCGAAGTCCGGTGAGATCCCGGTACTGTCCCGCAACGGTGAAGCCCTCCTGGAGGGATGAGTCCGGTCGCCTGAGCTGCCCTTGCCCGACGAGACCAGTCCTCGGAGGAAGGGCGGCTCGCGCGGGGGGCCGACCGTCGCCCGCAAGAGCTCTCTTCGTCCTCCGGCCAGCAGGAGGATGAGCCAGATGAGAAATACGGGAGGCCGCTTGCGGGCGGTGCGGGGTGTCCTGACCCCCGTGGAGTGGGGTCGCTTCGGCGGGATGGCGCTGGTGATCGTGGCGCTCAACGCGGCCGGGTGGGGGATCTTCGTCTTCGCGATCCAGCCGCACCATTTTCACTACCAGGGCCTGGGCCTCGGGCTGGGAGTGGCGTTCACGGCGTGGACGCTCGGCGCCCGGCACGCGTTCGACGCCGATCACATCTCGGCTATCGACAACACCACCCGCAAGCTCATGTCAGACGGCAAACGGCCGCTGGGCACCGGGTTTTTCTTCGCCCTCGGCCACTCCACGATCATCGTGGTGGTCGGCATCGGACTGTCCATCGCGGCCAGGGCCGTGTTCGGCGCTGTGGTCGATCCCGGCTCGGGATACCAGACCGTCGGCGGGGTGGTCGGCACGTCGATGGCGGCCGGCTTCCTGTACGTGATCGCTGCCCTCAACGTGGTCGTGCTCGCCGGGATCTTCAAGGTGTTCCGCGGCCTGCGGGCTGGCCTGTTCGACGAGCAGGAACTAGAGCGCCAGCTGCAGGCGCGGGGGATGATGTGGCGGTTCTTCGGCAGGTTCATGCGATCGATCACCAAGACCTGGCATATGTTCTTCGTCGGCCTGATCTTCGGGATCGGCTTCGACACCGCTACCGAGGTGCTCCTGCTCGCCGCCACCGCGGCAGCCGCCACCGAAGGCCTGCCGTGGTATGCAGTCCTGGCCCTCCCGCTGCTGTTCTCCGGGGGCATGACCTTGTTCGACACCCTGGACGGGTGCTTCATGAACTTCGCCTACGGCTGGGCGTTCGCCCGGCCGGTGCGCAAGGTGTACTACAACCTGGTCATCACCGGCTTGTCCATCGCCGTCGCGTTCCTCATCGGGACCATCGAGGTCATCGGGCTGCTGTCCAGCGAGCTGCACATCCGCGGCGGGTTCTGGGATTTCATGGCCAACTTCAATATCAACAAGGCTGGGTTCGCCATCGCCGGCCTGTTCGTCCTGGTCTGGGGTGCGGCCATCGCTTACTGGCGGCTCGGCAACCTCGACCGTCGCTGGATGCCGGCCGCAGCGGCTCAGGCCCCGGCCGCCGAGCCGGCGGCCGACCGGTAGCGGCCGCTGGCCTCCGGGCCGGGCTCCCGGACATGCGTGTCCGGCTCGCTGAGCAGGTAAGCCACCGAGGCGGCGATCACCACGGCCATCACGATCAGCAGCACGCGGTAGTTGACCACGGCGATCAGCGCCGCGCCGGCCGCGATCGACAGCGCCTGCGGAACCGAGCTAGCGAGCGTCAGCGCCGAGTCGACGCGGCCGATCAGCGCGGGCGGCGTGCGGCGCTGCAGGAGGGTGATCGCGGCGACGTCGATGAAGATCAGGCTGGCGCCGAGCAGGGCGCAGGCCGCCACGACGACCGGCAGCAGGCCGGCCGTCAGCAGCAGGCACGAGCCGGCGCACGCCAGCAGGCCGGCGGCAATTGTCGTGCGCTCGCTGGTCCGCCGCATCAGCGGGGAGACCACGACCGCGCCGGCGATCGAGCCGCCCGCCATGACCGCGATCAGCACGCCGAGGAACGGGGGGGTCCGGTGCAGCCCCTGGCTGACGATCGCGAAACTGATCGTCTCGATGAATCCGAACGCCGTGAGCGCGATCACGAACGTCACCAGCAGCCTGCGCAGCGCCGCTGTCCGCCTGATATAGCGCATTCCGGCGGTGAACTCGGCCTTCCCGTGCGCGCGGGCGGGCGCCGGCTGCTCTCGCAGCCGCAGCGCGAGCGTGGTAGCGGTGGCGGCTAGGAACGTCGCAGCGTCGAGCAGAACGACCGGCGCAGGCCCGATCCAGGCCAGCAGGCCGGCGCCGACCAGCGGGGTGAAGATCCGGGTGCCCTGCGATCCGATCTGCAGCAGCGTATTGGCCTCGCCGAGCAGGTCGCCGGGAATCATCACGGCCAGCAGCGCCGTCTGCGCCGAGGTGATCAGCGCGCCTGACACCCCGTAGCAGAACATCACCGCGTAGATCAGGGCGACCTGGCTCCTGCCGTGGACCAGCAGCAGCGAGCACACCAGCGCCGCGCTGGCCAGGTTGACCGCCGCCAGCAGCGGCCGCCGGGGCAGCCGGTCGGCCACGACACCGCAGACCGGAGCGAGCAGCAATCCGCAGCTGAACGCGAAGAAGACCAGCCCGGCGTCGCTGCTGCTGCCGGTCAGGATCTTGACCCAGATGCCCATGGCCAGCCAGAGCGAGCTGTCGCCGATCGCGGAAAGGGTCTGCCCGCTGATGTAGAGCCTGGTATTGCGGTCGGCCAGCAGGCGTCTCATCGTGACTCCTCAGTGTCGTGATCGGGGGGTCGGGGCCGGCCCGGCGGCCGCGCGCGGGGCGGTATCGATCCCGCTGAGATGCAGCAGCGGATAGGCGACCGCGAGGATCTCGATCGGCATGGCGCCGGACGGGCGCCGCTCGGGGTGATTGAGCCGGTCGGCATGGCGGGTGAGCACCTCGCCCAGGTCCGCAAGAAGCTGGCGAGCCTCATCCACCGTCATGTAGCTGATGTACTCGCCCTGGCCGAGGGCGGCCTCCCAGCCGGCGGGCCAGGAGCCCCGCTGCGCCAGGGCCCTGCGGGCGCGCTCAAGCAGCGTCCCGGCCAGGAAGTCGGTGAGCAGCCCGGCGGCCAGCACGGCCTGCGGATTCTCCTGATCGTCAGGGATGCGGATCCCCGCATGCACCCGCCGCCACGGTCGCTCCCTGCCGTGGCCGCCGCCGGCCTCCTCGATGTATCCGTACTTGGCCAGCGTCCGCAGGTGGAACGCGCAGTTGGCCGGGCTCTCCCCCAGCAGGTCGCTGGCCTGCGTCGCGGTCAGCGTCCCGGCGTGGCCGAGCAACTCGATCAGTGCGAGCCGGACCGGATGGGCCAGCGCCCGCATGGCGCGCGCATCGGTCAGCTCCCGGAAAGGCTCCGCCGCACCGGACTCCGCCGCACCGGCGGCGGCCACGCCGGATGCTGCTGGCGGCCGCAGATCCGGAAGCATCATCTCATCGGAAGGCATGTTTCGAAACACTACACTCGAAACATATCTTCCTACAAGACCCTGTACGCCAAGGCGTCCGCCTTCCCGGCTGTCGCCGCCTCTCGGCCGCGCTAAGGCTGCTGTCGGTTGCGAGCATCCGCAGGGATGCAGGGCACGGCGGATGACCTGCCACCTGGGCTGCGGGAACGCCGACAGGCGTCCCCGGCAGTGTCCCGTATGACGCCCCTTGGCGGGAATGTTCACCGGGCGCGAGTTACGGGACGTCCTCACGCGTGCACCCCTCCCGGCCTGCGGTGTTCCCGGTTGGGGGTTCCCTATCGAGACGCTACCGAAGTTGACACAGACCCCGTTGGCGGTGTCTCGACCGGCGGGTCCTCTGCCCAAGGAGCCGCTATCTGGACCTCCCGGATGTGCCTCCTGGCATCTCTCGGCGTGATCGGTGTCTCCTATGATCGGCCAGTCCCGCCGATGAGTCTGTCTGGTCCGCGCAGTCTCACCATTATCAAGAATGCAGGAGGAACCGCGTGAATCAGCTACTGAGGGTCCAGAACTTCAATGTCTCGCGTGACGGATTCGGTGCCGGTGAACACCAGAGCATCGAGAGGCAAGCGCACCTGCGCGGCGCGGTGATGACCCCCCGCAGGAGGAACGCCTCACCGTGAAACGGGCACCCAAAGGCTGTCCACGATGATAGCTGTCACGCCTAGACTCCTTCCGATGACCTACACCACTGACCCGCGCGTGGACGCCTACATCGATGCCCTGCCCGGCTGGCAGCAGGCCATCTGCCGCGAGGTCCGCGACTTGGTCCATGCCGCCGACCTGGAGGTCGTCGAGACCATCAAGCGCACCAGCCAGCCGTACTTCGTACTGCAGGGCAACATATGCGCGCTGCTGGCCGCCAAGGACCACGTCAACGTGTTCCTCTACGACGGCGCTACCGTCCCTGATCCCGACGGGATCATCACCGCCGGCCATGACAACAAAACTGCCCGCACCGTGGCCGTCCGCCAGGGCGAGACCATCAACGCGGCCGCCCTCACCGCCATGTTCCAGCACATTATTGCCAACAACCGCGCCGGCGGCTGGCGCGCGTTGAAGCGCGAACGCTGACGCACGGCCGCCGTGGCAGTCAGCCGATCCCCGCCGCCGAGCCGGCCGGGCCGCCGGACAGGAGAGTGATCATCGTCGTGCTGGCCGTGCTTCCTAGCCGCGACTCGCACCGCCGCTCGAGCTGGAGCACGAGCTCGTACAGGTCGTCGACCGCCTTGGCCAGCTCGCGGCGGGCCGTTTCGTCCAGGTGCGCGCTGACCCGGTGCAGCCGCGCGTCCGGATTCTCGTAGGCACCCGCGGCCAGCTGCTGTTCGACGGTGTGCCCGACATCACCGAGCCAGCGGCTGGCGATTGCGTGCCGGACCGGGTCGGGCAGTGCGTCATAAAAGTGAGCCGGAATATGAGTCCGGCCTGCGGCCGTGTAGAAGTGCTCTGTGACGCCCCTGCGCGGACGCTCGCTCACCAGCCGCAGCAGCCCGGCGGCCGCGAGCTGGCGCACGTGATAGCTGAGCTTCGGCAGCGGCACATCCATCTCGGCGGCCAGCTCACGCGGACTGGCGGTGCGGTCGCGCAGGACCGTCAGCACGCCGCGCCGCAGCGGATGTGCCAGCGCCCGGGCCATGGCTTGATCGGTCACCTCGACTATCCGGTTCACGAAGACGACTCCCCGGAAGGCGAGGTGCCGCTAGCTGCCGCGAGGCGACCATCACGCGGCCCGAACACGCCGATGACCTCGCGGTCGCTGGCCCGGGCATACAGGAAGTAATCGGTCCATTCGGCAATCCCGGCGAAAGTGCACTCAGCGTGGATAGCGCGCTCGGCCCGCTCGAGGTCATAGGCCGTGCGCCGCAGCGTGATCGCCCCGTCGCGAAGCAGCGCCCAGTGAGCGCCAGCCCGGCCGTAGGGCATCCCGACACTGCCTGGATTGACGATCTGACGGCCATCGGCCAGGCGGCTGAACGGCATGTGGGTGTGGCCGCAGACGATGGTCGTGACATCTCCGGGAACCTCGGCCAGAACCTCGGCCCACTTTTCGATGCGGGTGTCGACCAAGACCACCTCGTTGTCATCCCGGACCGTCCCGTGACAGAACGCCGTGGGGCCGAATCCGCTGATCTCGATGATCACCGGGTGCGGCAGCCCGGCCAGAAGGCTGATATGGCGCGGCAGGAGCTGAGCGGCGGCCCAGGGCGTGATCTCGTCGGGAACCTCGATGGACTCACCGCGCGCCAGGGCGACAAGCTCACGGTCGGCGTTGCCCCTGACCAGCAGCACCCTGTCACCCAGCTCAGCAAGCCGGTCGAGTACCTGCACCGGCTGCGGCCCCGACGCATGGTCGCCGGTGATGACGATGAGATCCGCAGCGCGAACCTCGGGCTCGACGAGCACTGCCTCCAGTGCCGGGAGTACGCCGTGAATGTCAGACAGCACGGCCACAGCGCCGACCGGACCTTTACCTGGGCCGACCGGACCTTCATCTGGCATGCGGTCTCCAGCATCTGGCATGCGGTCTCCAGCGAATAGGTTGAATTTATTTTAGCATAATCCGGCATCGGGTGAATGCCGTGACGGGCGTTTTTCTTCCGGCGCCTGAGCCGACGTGATCGCGCCGTGCGGTCGACGTCCCGCCATTACCGTGCGCGATAGCGCATTATTTCCGGCTTGCGACACGCCGCGCGGCGTCGCTGGCGCCTCATTCCGGCTTCCTGTGCTCACGCCGGGTTACCTTGGAAATGTGTTCGCTTACGCCGTTCTGCCCTGGCTGTCGCGCTCGTCCGGCTCGACGGCTCGCTCCGGGCTGGCCGACTGCGGCCAGATCACGCAGGTGCGGCAGCCGGGGAGCCCGCTCACGGCTCTCACAACCAGTCGAGCGGTGGTCGCATGACGTATCCGGATGACACCATCAAGCCCGAGGCGCCTCCTGCCGATCATGCGGGTAGCGTGCTGTGCCGCCTTCTGGTCGCCCACCCCGAGGTCGTCGACATCGAGATCCTCGGTCAAGCTGAGATGTCCGACGGGATCATCACCTACTCGCTGGGCGTGATGCTGCCGGGAGGGCGGGAACTGCTGGTCGACGTGGCGGACCTCTGATAGCCAGGCCCTCTGCTCAGATGCCGGGGGGACGGAAGCCATCGATGTCAATGCCAAACTCGGCGCCCGCATCCAGCAGGGCATCGAAAAGGTACTGGCCGTAGGAACGCTCACAGTGCAGCAGATACGACGGGACTGGCCCGCAGGGACTCTCCTGGTCGTCTCGGACCACGTCGGTGACCAGCCTGGCGACCGAAGAGCGGAAGGCGGCGCCGTCCCCGGTGCGGGGGCCAGCCAGGTCGATGCCGCACATCTTGGCGAGCGTCGCGGCGGCCGACGTCCCGGTGAGCCGCATCAGCGCACGGCCGTGGGTGAGGTCCAGGACGGTCACCAGTTCCTGGCCCGCGGCCTGGGCTGATATCTCCTCCAGCCGGTGCCGCAGCGCGCGTCCTTCCCCGGCCGGGGCGAGAACCAGCCATTCTCCCGGTCCCGAACCGATCACCAGGGCTCCGGCGCTGTCACGGGCGGCCCGGCCGAACGGCACGCCCAGCACCTGCGCCATCCCGCCGTCGAAGCGGGCCCGTACCGCGGCCTTGGCCAGCGGCGTGAGGTCGGTCAGGGTGAGGCCGGCGGCACTGCGCCGCCCGGTGACCTCCCAGCCGGCCACGACAGCGGCCTGCACCGGGCGGACCGGGCTTCGCGCGATCTTCTCAGACACGCATCCGCCTCCCCTCCGGATCGAAGTGAGCGAGCCTCTCCATCACCCGGGCGGGGATTCGGCGGCCATCCGGCAGCAGCACGTCCACCAGCGTTCCCGGCGTCGCCAGGTGAGCAGCGACATGCGCCAGGCAGATCGACCGGCGCAGGGCGGGCGACATGCGGCTGGAGGTGACGCGGCCGACGATGCTGCTGCCGTCGCCGACGATCTGGCAGGCCTCCGGCGGAACCACGGACCCGTCCACCGGCTGCAGAGCGACCAGCCGCGGGTAGTCCGCCTTCGCTGCCTGCCAGGCCAGCTCGCTCTGGCCGGCGAAATCGTCCTTGTCGAGCTTGATGGCCCAGTCCAGGCCCGCGCTGAAGCCCTGGGTGAGGCCATCGGTGTCCTGGCCCACGATGAGGTGGCCCTTTTCCAGCCGGAGGATCCGCTGCGCCTCGACGCCGAACGGGCCGGCGCCGAGGTCCTGGCCGGCGGCCAGCAGAGTCTCCCAGACATGCAGGCCGTACGACGCCGGCACGTGCAGCTCGTAGCTCAGCTCCCCGGTGAACCCGATGCGCCACAGCACGCACTCGTCCACGCCGGCCACCCGGCCGGTGCGAACGTGCATGTAGCCGAACGCCTCCGGGGCCAGGTCCACGCCGTCGGCGACGCGGCGCAGCAGGTCCCGGCTCCGCGGCCCCGCGACGTTCATGCTCGCGTACGCGGTCGTCACCGGCGTGAGGTGCACCTGCCAGTCACGGTGCGCTGTCTGCAGCCAGTTCTCGGCCCACTCCGCGACCGCCTCGGCGCCGGAGGACGTCGTGCTCATCAGGTAGCGGTCCTCGCCGAGCCGGCCGGTCACGCCGTCGTCCATGATGACGCCGTCCTCGGCGCACATGACGCCGTACCTGACCCGGCCGATGCCGAGCCTGGACCACTTGTTGACGTACAGCAGGTTGAGCAGCTTCGGGACGTCGGGCCCGCGCAGGTCGAGCTTGCCGATCGGGGTCACGTCGATGACCCCGGCACTTTCCCGGACCCGGCGCGCCTCGGCGGCCGGGTCACCGTAGTGGTCGGGGCGGATCCAGGCCCCGGCCACGAGCGGTCTGGCCCCGTGCTGCTCATGCCAGGGCTGCATCGGCGAATGGCGCACCGGCTCGAAGATCCGGCCGGCCAGGGCGCCGAGTGTTACCGGGGAGTACGGCGGCCGCCAGGTGGTGGTCCCGGTTTCGGCGATGGACCGGCCGGTGAGCTCGGCCAGGATCGCCACCACGTTGACCGCCTCCAGCTTGCCCTGGGTCGGGCCCATCGTGGCGGTCGTGTAGCGCTTGGCCAGCTCGGCCGAGTCGTAACCCTCCTGAACCGCGGTGCGGAGGTCTTTCGACGACACGTCCTCGCAGAGGTCCACGAACCCGTGCGTCCGCCCGTGGAACAGCTCCGGATGCTCCTGCACGGGCAGCACGGGCAGCACGGGCAGCACGGGGACCGGCGCCGCAGGGCCCGCGCGGCGGGCCCGGCGGGCGGCCTCCCCGCCCACCGCGCCGGCGTGCCCGAGCATTTCCTCCAGGCTGCCATCGCCCGCGACCCCCCCGGCCGCAAGCACGTCACCGGGCAGCCGCTGCGGGTCGGGGAAGAACCGGGCTGCTCGCGGGCTGTACACCGGCCGGTCCCCGGCCATGGTCAGCAGCGACATCGGAGCGGTCCAGCCGGTGGCGGTGACGAGCAGGTCGCAGTCGAACCGGCTGCCGCCCGCCAGCTCGACCCCTTGTACCCCGCCGCGCCCGTGGGCGCGGACGACGTCCCCGCCCCGCCGCGCGTCCGCGACGTGCACGACCTCGACCCCGGCCCGCCTCAGGTCACCGACCGCGGCGTCGCCGGACGCGTTCGCGGTCAGCACGACCGCGCGCTGGCCCGGCTTGACCGCGTACATGGTGACGAGCCTGCGCACCGCGGTGGAGAGCAGGATCCCGGGCAGGTCATTGCCGGCGAAGACGTACGGCCGCTCGATCAGGCCGGGGGCGGCGACCAGAGCCCCGGCCCTGGCCTTGATCAGCCGCTCCGCCACGCCGGGCAGCCCGCGCTGCACGACCGCCACCCAGTTGCCGTCGTAGCGGCCGATGACCACCGAATTGGTCAGCACCTCGATGGCGCCCTGCGCGGCGACCTCGCCCGCGAGCTCGCGGAGCACCGCCCGCTCGGCGTCAGTCCCCCAGCGCAGGTGACCGCCGAGCTGATGCTCCTCCTCGACCAGCATCACCCGGGCACCCGCCCGCGCGGCCGAGATCGCGGCCGCCATCCCGGCCGGCCCGCCTCCCGCTACCAGCACATCGGGATGGGCATAGCGCTTGTCGTAATAGTCCCGGGCGGTGTCCGGCGCAGCCACCCCGCCCGAGGAGAACCTGCGCAGCACGTTCTCGTAAGCGGGCCACAGTCGCTGCGGCTTTATGAACGTTTTGTAATAAAACCCAGCCGGCAGGAATGCCGTCACCAGCTGGTTGGCCGCTTTTACATCGAAACGCAAGGAAGGCCAGCTGTTCTGGGCCGCCACGTCCATCCCGTCCTGCGCCAGCCGGTGCGCGCCGCGGACGTTGGGCTCGTCGCCGACCTGAACGGTGCAGCCCGGGTCGAGGTAGCTGGCGGTCAGCAGGCCCCGCGGCCGGTGGTACTTGAAGCTGCGGGAAAAGACCCGCTCACCGGCGGCGGCCAGCGCAGAGATGATCGTGTCACCCTGGTAGGCGGGGTAGGGGCGCCCGTTCCAGCGGAACGTCAGCGGCGCGGACCGGTCGATCACCTCGCCCGGCTGGGGGCCAAGCCGCATGCGCGGGCCGGCCTGCGGGCCGGGCGGCCTCATCGGGCCGGCTCCCGCGCCCGCGTCTGGTCGGTGATCGTGTCGCGGTCGATGCTGAAGTACTGCCGGCAGCCCGCGCGGTGGTACCACCGCTCGGTGACCCACCCGCGCCGGTTGCCGCGCAGGTACAGGTAGTCACGCCACTGCTGCGGCGTGGCCGTGCCCGGGTCAGGACGCGGGACCACCTCGCTCACGTAGCGGAACTCCGACACGCTGCGGTCCCCGCACCAGGGGCAGGGCAGCAGGATCATGACGGCGCGCCGTCATGGCCCGCGGCGAACGCACTACTGCGCTCAGTGGCCAACCGAGGCCGCCCCCTTCTCTCCCAGTTGCCGCCCGTCGTGGAACCTGGCCAGGTCGAAGGCCTCGATGATGGGCGGAGGCTTCCCGGCGGCGATGCACTGCGCCATCGCCTCACCGGAGACCGGCCCGGCCTTGAAGCCGTACGTGCCCCACCCGATGTCGACCAGGAAGCCCTCCACCGGAGTCAGGCCCATGATCGGGGAGAAATCCGGGGTCATATCGCACAGCCCGGCCCACTGCCGCAGCAGGCGCAGCTTGGCCAGTGACGGCATCAGCTCCAGGACATGCCCGGCCAGGCCCTCGATGAAATCCAGCGAGCCGCGCACGGAGTAGGACGGGAAAGGGTCCACGCTCGCCCCGAACACCAGCTCCCCGCGGTCGGTCTGGCTGACGTAGACGTGCAGGCTCCCCGAGACCACCACGGCACCGAGGAACGGCCTGACCGGCTCGGTCACCGCCGCTTGCAGGGGGAACGTCTGAACCGGCACCCGGACGCCGGCCATGTCGCAGATCAGCGTCGACCAGCCGGCCGTGCAGTTGAGCACGACCGGGCTGGCGATGCGGCCCCGGCTGGTGCGCACGCCGCGCACCTTGCCGTGCGCCACGTCCACGCCCACCACCTCGGTCTCCTGGTGGATATGCACGCCGCGGGCATCGGCGCCCCGCGCGTAACCCCACACGACCGCGTCATGCCGGATGATGCCGCCCGGCGGGTGGTACAGCGCGCCCAGGACCGGATAGCGGGCATCGTCCGACACGTTCATGTACGGCACCAGCCGCTTGATCTGCGCCGGGCCGATGACCTCGGAGTCCACTCCCTGCAGCTTGTTGACCTCGGCACGCCACCGCATGGTGCGCAGCGAGCCGTCGTTGTGCGCGAGCGTCAGGTGCCCGCGCCGGGCGAACATCACGTTGAAGTTCAGGTCGGCCGCGAGATCGCGGTAGAGCTCCATTGACCGGTCGTAGAAGCGCACGCCGTCGGGGGTCAGGTAGTTGGAGCGCAGGATCGCGGTGTTGCGGCCCGAGCCGCCGCCGCCCATGTAGCCCTTGTCCAGAACCGCGACATTCGTGATTCCGTGGTTCTCCGCGAGGTAGTAGGCGGCCGCGAGCCCGTGCACCCCGGCGCCCACGATGACGACGTCGTAGCTGTCAGCCAAAGCGTGCCGGCGCCACGCCGGCGACCACCCCTGGCCCAGCAGGCCATGCTTGACCAGGCTGAACGCGGAGTACTTCGCCGCGCCCCCCGGCCGCGCCGCACGACTCACTGCTCAGCTCCACGGGAACGGCGAGTTGCTGACGGGATGCAGCTTGCCGGTGCTGTAACGGGAGAACCGGAACGGCTCGAGCAGCGCCTGCTGCTCGCCGAGCAGTTCCCTGGCCACCAGCGCGCCCACCCCGATCATCTTGTAGCCGTGGTTGGAATCCGCGATCACGTACGCGTTCTCGCAGAAGGTATCGAAGACCGGGAAACTGTCCGGGGTGAACGCCCCGATGCCCCCGGAGGGCTCCTTGCTGTAGAGATGGCGCTGCTGGGAGAACCGCTGGAGACTGTGCGCGAGCCCGGAGGTCCACATCCGGGTGAAATCCTCGCCCACGACGAACTCGGGGCTGGCCGGGCCGTACGGGTCGATCTCGACTTCTCCCGCTGGGCGGTCGACGATGTAGGGCGCGGCTCCGCCCTGGACCCCGCCGAAGCTGAAGTCGGGCTTGAAGTAGATTCCCCACATCTGGTCGGTGATGAGCGAGCCGTCGATGTCGTCGTACAGCGGAGCGTCGGAGTCCACGTGCACCACGGGCGGGAAACCGCCGTCACTGGTCGTGAACGCACCCGGATCGACCTCGAGCGTCCCTTCCTGCAGCGCCCAGTAGGTCCACATGGGCCGGCCGGGGTGGACCACCCCGCGGGCGTCGGTGACGTCAACTGCGTCCGGCAGCCCGAGCATCGCCCAGAAGTCGCGGATCCATGGTCCCGCGGCGACGATGAGGTGCTCGCAGGCAATGGTCCCGCGGTCGGTCTCGACCGCGGTGACCGCGCCGCCGGACACCTGCAGGCCGGTCACCTGCGTGCCCGGCTGGATCCTGACGCCCAGCGCACGGGCCTTGGCCTCCAGGCCTGCCAGCGAGCGCTTGTTGTTGGCGTACCCGCCCTGCTTCTCGTGCAGGACCGTGGTCGCTCCGGGCGCCTGCCAGTCGCCGAACATGTCCAGCATGTAGGCGCGGCAGGCTTCCTGCCCCTCGACCAGGACGGAGTCGTAGCCGATCGCCTTCTGCTGCTGGTAAATCTGCACTACGTCGCCGTGCATGGCCTCGGGCGCGGCCTGCAGGAAGCCGACCGGGTGGTAGGAGAACGCATCCGGGTCGGATTCCCACACCGATACATTGTGGGCCATGAGCTCGCGCATGGCGGGCTGGAAGTAGTTGTTGCGGATCGTGCCGCAGGCAATCCCGGACGCGCCCGCCCCGACACCGGACTTGTCGAGAACCAGGATGTCCCCGCCGCTGCCGGCGCCGCGCGCCTGTAGTTCCCTGGCCAGGTGCCAGGCCGTGGAGAGGCCGTGCATGCCCGCGCCGATGACGACGTACCGAGCATGTGCTGGTGTACTCACGCCTCATCCCCTGCCCCATCGATGGTGAAGCTAGCATCTCGGGTCATCGAGCGGCGGGTCAAGATCGGCTACACCGGTCTGGCTACAAGTTGGGCGCATACTCCCGGTAGCTCTGGGTGATGCCAGGGGCCGAGCCGAGGAACGAATGCTTCGACATGTCCGGCGAGTAACGGGATGCGGACGGCACCTTGCCCGCCGCCTGCGCCATGGCCCGCACGTGATGCGGGCCGGCGCCACAGCAGACACCGAGGTACCGCACGCCGTCCTGCAGGGCGGCCGTGGTGAACTCGGCGAGTTCCTGGCGGGTGCAGGTAAAGGGATCGAGCGCGGTCGGGAAGGCCTGGGCCCCGCCGCGCGCGGGGTCGCGCAGGGCCTGCATCGAGGGCTGCGCCTGCGTGGTCCGGTAGGGGACGGGCAGGGCCGCGACCGGGCACGACACGGCCGCGCGAATCGGGGCCAGCAGCGGCAGCATGGTCAGCGGGCCGCGAATGCAGTTGAGGCCGACCACGTCTGCCCCGGCCTGCTCCGCCTGGCGGCAGGCATCCTGCGGGCTGATCCCGTCGCGCAGAGTGCCTTCCCGGTGGACGGCGAAGGTCACTACGGCGGGAAGGCCGGCGGCGCGGATGGCCTCCAGGGCCAGCAGTGCCTCGCCCGCCCAGCTGAAAGTCTCGGCGATGACGAAGTCCACTCCGGCCTCGGCCGCCCAGCTCACCTGTTCGGTGAACGCGGCCCGGACCGCCCGCTCGGCCGACGCTCCAGGCTCGTAGACATTGGTGTTGCACAGATTGCCGGCCAGCAGCGTGCCCGTTTCCCGCGCCACCCGGCCGGCGATGGACAGTGCCTGGCGGTTGAGCGGCTCGAGGATGTCCTCCTTGCCGATGACCCGCAACTTCTCGCGGTGACCGTAGTAGGTAAACGCCTCGACCACGTCGGAGCCCGCGTGCACGAACTCACGGTGCAGCCCCTCGACTACCTCAGGGTTATCGAGCACGACCTCGGGGACGAATGCCCCCGCCTGAAGGTAGCCCCGCCGCTCACACTCGAAAAGGTAACCTTCGGCGCACACGACAGCGCCATGGCTCAGCAGCTCGAGCAGATCAGGCACGCGGTCCTCCAGGCTCGTCTCGCCCCCGGCACAGGCGACCGCACGCGGCGGGCGGCCAGCTGCGGCAGCGGCTACGTTTCGCCGGATGATACTCCGGCCCTGGCCCGTCTGGACGGGCCAGGTCGCGCCGGGGCCAGAATCAGTGCGTACCTGCCTGCATGAGATCGCCCGACGGGAAAGGTGGCCGATGGCCAAGGAACGGCTGGTAGCGGTGAGCTACCCGGCAGATGAGGCGTACGCCCGGATGAACTCTGAGGTCCTGGGTGATGATGCCGAGGTCGCCTGCACCTACGGACTGGACGACGCGCAGCAGACTGCGGTCCTGCGGCGTGCCGACGCGCTGCTCGCCTGGGATCTGCCCCAGGAGATTCCGGCAGGCGCCCTTCTCCAGGCTTCCCGGCTGCGCTTCGTCCAGTTGCTTTCGGCCGGCGTCGACGCGGTCGACTTCTCGGCGCTGCCGGACCGGCTGCTCTTGGCCTGCAATGCCGGCGCCTACGCGGGGGCGATGTCGGAGCACATCCTGGCGATGACGCTCAGCCTCGCCAAGCGCTTGCCGCAGCGGCATGCTGCCCTCGCCGTCGGCCGGTTCGACAAGTGGGCGCCGTCGCTGACCCTGGATGGCGCGATCTGCGCCATCCTTGGTTTCGGCGGGATCGGCATCACCACAGCGCGGATGATGACCGCGTTCGGCGCCCGCATCTACGCGGTGAACCGCAGCGGCCGAACCAGCGAGCCCGCCGAGTTCGTGGGCACCCTGGCGGACCTCGACCGGGTGCTCGCGGTGGCGGATGTGCTCGTCGTCTCGCTGCCATTGACCCTGGCCACCCGCGGACTGCTCGGCCGGCGTGAACTGGCCCTGATGAAGCCGACTGCCATCGTGGTGAATGTGGCCCGAGGCCCGATTCTCGACCAGGGCGCGCTGTACGAGCACCTGCGCACGCACTCGCAGTTCGGCGCCGGAATAGACACCTGGTGGGATGAGCCGGCTGGTGACGCCCCATTCCGGACCGATTACCCCTTCTTCGACCTACCCAATGTGATCGGCTCCCCGCACAATTCCAGCATAGTGCCGGGGACCATGCTGTCCGCCGCCCGTGTGGCCGCCGAGAACATGCGCCGGTACCTGCGTGGCGAAGCCATCACGGGAGTGGTACGCCGCGCGGATTACGTCGCGGAGCAGGTGCACTGAGCTCCGCCAAGTGGGGACCTTTGGCCCTAGGTAGGGGGGGATGTAACCGCAACCATGGATAGCAGAACGACTGGACGAAAGGTAATAATATGACCGGCACAGCGGAACTTGTCGACAGCAGGCTCAGCGGCGTGCGAGCCGCGCGGTCGCCGGCGGGTCAGGGCCGGCCGTCGGGCGAGCCGGTGATCCGGGTGCGTGGTTTGCAGATGTCCTATGGCGGCGTGCAGGCGGTGGCCGGTATTGACCTGGAGGTTTACCCGGGTGAGGTGTTTGCTTTCCTGGGGCCGAACGGCGCGGGCAAGACCACGACGGTGGAGATCCTGGAGGGGTACCGGCGGCGTACTGGCGGGGATGTCCGCGTTCTGGGGGTCGATCCGGCCGGTGCGGGCGGTGACTGGCGGGCGCGGATCGGCGTGGTGCTGCAGGAATCGGCGCCCGAGGCCGAGCTGACGGTGCACGAGTGCGTCGCGCGTTATGCCGGCTATTACCCTCATCCGCGGTCGGTCCCCGAGACGCTGGCGCTGGTCGGCCTGGACGGCCGGCCGGGCCTTCGGTGCCGCCGGCTGTCGGGCGGCCAGCGGCGGCGCCTGGATGTGGCCCTGGCGCTGATCGGCGATCCCGAGCTGGTCTTCCTGGACGAGCCGACCACGGGGTTTGACCCCGCCGCGCGGCGGGCGACGTGGGATGTCATCGCCGGGCTCCGCGATCTGGGCAAGACGATCTTCCTGACCACTCATTACATGGAGGAAGCCGAGTACCTGGCCGACCGGATCGCGGTGATCGCCGCCGGGCGGATCGTCGCCGAGGGCACCACCACCAGCCTGGGCGGACGTGACCTCAAGGCCTCCGCCATCAGCTTCACCCTGCCCGACGGGGTGCCGGCGGCCGACCTGCCGCCCGCCGTGACGGCCTGCCTGACCGGCCATGCCGACGGCAGGGCCCGGGTGTCCGCCACCAGCCCGCTGCCCCTGCTCGGCGCCCTGGCCGCCTGGGCGCACGCCCGCCAGGTTGATCTTCCCGATCTCCAGGTGATCCGCCCCACACTCGAGGAAATCTACCTGCAGCTGACCGGGGAGCCCCGATGACCGCCCTCAGCCCCGCCAGCCCCGCCGGCCCCGCCCCGGCCGGCCCCGCCCCCGCCGGCTCCCCGCCGCGGCTGGCCCGCCTGATCCTGCACGAGTTCCGCTACGACCTGCGCTGCTTCCGCCGCAACACCCAGAGCATGTTCTTCACCCTCATCCTGCCGGTACTGTTCCTGGCCATCTTCGCCTCGGTGTTCCGCAACGCCGACGTCGCGGTCCCCGGCGGCCGCCTGGGCGAGGCGGTCTACTACGTACCGGGCATCATCGCCTACGCCATCATCGCCGCCGCGTTCTCCAACATGATCGTGACCGTCGTGCGGATCCGCGAGTCCGGCACCTACAAGCGCCAGCGAGCCACCCCCCTTCCCGCCAGCGCCGTCATCACCGGACGCGCCCTGATCGGCGCGCTCACCGCCCTGGCCATCGCCGCGGTGATCCTGATCATCGGCTGGGCCGTCTACGGAGCATCCATCCCCGGCCGCACCGCACCCGCCCTGGCCCTGGACATCATCCTGGGCGCACTGGTCTTCTGCTGCCTCGGCTTCGCCGTCGCCACCTTCATCACCAGCGTCGACGCCTCCCAGCCCGTCACCCTGGCCATCGTCTTGCCGCTCAGCTTCATCTCCGGCATCTTCATCCCCGCCGGCGAACTGCCGAACTGGCTCATCAACATCAGCGCCATCTTCCCCGTCCGCCCCCTCGCCGCCTCCCTCCTGGCCGCCTACAACCCCCACACCACCGGATCCGGACTCAACTGGGGCAACCTCGCCGTCCTCACCGCATGGGGCATCCTCGGACTCATCATCGCCACGCGCCGCTTCCGCTGGCTCCCCCGCAGCGGCTGAGTCGACGGCTGGGTAGCGCCGAAATTCGGGCCTTGACCATCACGCATCCCGGCAGGGCAGGCTATTTCCCCGATGACTGGCGCCTCCCAGGCAACATTCGCCGGTGCCGGGAGTCTTTAGGGCATGAGCAGCACCGATTCGGCGAGTCTTGGATGCGCGAGCATCGTGCCCCGGCCCGGCCAGATCGTCACCGGTGACGATCTGGCCGAAAGCGGCGTCACCGCGCTGTACCAAGCCCACGCGCTAGGCCTGACCCGGCTGGCTCACGTGATGCTTGGCGACAAGGCAGGCGCGGAAGATGTGGTGCAGGAAGCGTTCTGCGGACTGTACCGAAACTGGGCCAGGCTCGCCGATCCAGCCGGTGCCCTGCCCTATTTGCGCGCCTCAGTGGTCAACGGATGCAGGTCGGCGATCCGGCGGCGCAGGCTCCGTGCCAGCCGGGCGATTCATGAGCCTGCCGCCGCCTCGGCCGAGTCAGTGGTGCTGGCCGGCGAGGAGCAGCGATCGGTGCTGAGCGCGATCCGGAAGCTGCCAGCCCGGCAGCGAGAAGTGCTGATCTTGCGCTTCTACCTGCACGAACCCGACGCCGAGATCGCCCGCGTGATGGGCATCAGCCCGGCCACTGTCCGATCATCCACGCACCGGGCGCTGGCGGCCCTCGGGCGGACGCTAGGGGAAAGCTCATGAACCCGCTCGAGACCCGGATTTACCGGGACGTTACCTCGGCCGCCGCCGAGATCACGCCCGCTGACATTCCCCCGCTCCGGCTGCGCGCTCAACGGGGCCGACCGTCATGGCAGCGAGGCACGGCCGGTGCTCGGTCGGCATTCACTGGCATGCCAGGTTCACCGCGTGCCCGTCGCTGGCTGACGCCGCTCGGCGCCGCGGCAAGCATCGTGGCCCTGGTGGCCGTCATGGTCGCGGTCGGAAGCGCGACTGACGCGGGTCACCGGATCACTGGCCCCACAGCACCGGCCGCTGGCCGCGGGCAGGCATTGCTGGGCACTGAAGCGCTGGACTACTACTTCCCGGCGACCGGCGCTCAGTACACCGCAGGCCTGGCGTTCGAGTGGACCCGGCAAAAGACCCTGAACCAGCTCGTGGAACCGTGCCTGGCGCACGCCGGATTCCCCCAGCCGGCCTTCTCGCTGCCGAAGCGGCAGTACATGCTGTCCTTCCCGTCCAACAGCCAGTTTCCCGACCTGGCCCAGCAGACTCGTCTCATGACGTCCGCGGGCCAAGGGCCAGGGCCGGGCCAGGACGGCATCGAGGGCAGCAAGAACCAATCCCGCGCCTACTACGCGGCAGTGCGACGCTGTACAGCCAGTGATGCCAAGCCCGTCACCCGGGTCGGCCAAGCCGCCGGACCGCTCGCTAACGCGTGGCTGCCGATCATCGCCCGCATCCAGTCCTCCGCCCGGATCCTGGCCTTGCAGCCAGCGTTTCGCAGCTGCCTGGAAGCACGCGGCATCCCCGCCGCCTACGCGCAATCGCGCGGCGGTCACTTCCTGTTCGAAGGATTCATCGGCTGGATGGACCACCTCGCCATGACCGACCTCAGCGCACCGCAGCGCATCGGCACAGAACCGAGCATCGCCCGGGAGCGCCGCTGGACCCCGGTCTTCGTGCACTGCGCCCGGCCCACCGTCACTGTCATGGAACGGCTCCAGCTCGCCCAGCGCGCCAGGTTCTTCCGGCAGCACGCCCGGCAGATCAGCATTATCAAGACCCTCGCCATGGACCTGCCGTCCGCTTCCCGCCGGTGAAGTCTCGGCGTCATGGCGAACTAGTGCGAAGGCGTCATTCTTCAGGGGCTGGTGGCCGTTGCCGGCTGAAGCTGCCCGATCTGATGTCGTCCATATTGTACCGTCGGCGGAGCCGGGGCCCTGCGACAGGCGATCGGCCTGGTTGACCGGCGACCGGCGGCGCATTCGCCTCCGAGACAGACACCGAGGTACTCGGCGGTCCAGACGGCGTCTGTGACCCTCCCGAAGCCAGCCGAAGGGAACTGCCGGCCATGGCCGCAGGGAACTTACCGGCCAGGAAGCGCGGCTCGCGCTTGTCTACGAAGGCCTGGGTGGCCTCGCGGTGGTCCCCGGTGAGCGCGGTGCTCGCCCGCCCCGAGCAGTCTCATCCTCGCGGGCCATGCCGCCTCGTGGCCGATGCGATCTGGTCCGGGCTGGACCTTGACGGCCTGCTGTGTGGCCAACACGATGATGGGGACACGCTGATGCAAGGAGATACAGATGGCGCATCCCAACGAGGACCTGGTGCGGGAGGCCTTCGCGGCCTTCGGGCGAGGCGACATCGACGCGTTACAGCGCCAGTACTTTGCTGACGACATCCGGTGGCACTTCCCCGGCCGGAGTCCTCTCGCCGGTGACCACCAGGGCGTGGCCAGGGTGGCCGAGATGCTCGGCCGGCCTTCCGAGCTCTCGGGAGACACCCACCGCATCGAGCTGCACGATGTGATAGGCAACGACGAGCACGTCGTCGCACTGCATACCACCCGCGCCGAGCGGGCAGGCAGGCAACTCGAAGTCAGCGCGGTCCATGTCTTCCACGTCCATGACGGCAAGGTAACCGAGGCCTGGACTCACCATGCCGACCTCTATGCAGTGGATGAGTTCTGGTCGTAGCCCCATCGGGCGGCCGGAGTTCGGCTGACGGCCGCCACGGCGGCTGTCAGCCGATGCTCAGCTGATGCTCCGGCGATCAGGCCCGTGCGCTACTTCCTTGAGTGAGGCTGCTTCCCTGCGCTCCCAGTCCTCGATGCTGTGCAGGACGCCCTCGGTGTAAGCCCGCAGGTGCGCTCGGTAGACGTCGCTGTAGGTACGCAGATACGCCAATTCGGCCTGCGCGGCCCGCCGCTCGTGGTCGGTCTGCGGCGGTGCCGCGCCGTTCAGCGCGGCGACCGCCGCGTCGCGGGCCCTGGCGTGAGCCTCTTCCAGGACCATGTCCGAGTGCTGCTGGGCTTCCCGCATGATGTCGTCGCGGCGCAGCCTGGCCTCCTCGGTGACCCGGCTGCTGTAAGCCTGAGCGTCGGCCACGTACCGGTCGGCGGTGACCTGCGCCGTTGACAGTATCCGCACCGCGTGTACGTGCGCGTCTGCCTCACCGAACAGCACCGAATTCTGATCACCGCCGGCCTCTCCGTCGAGAATCCGGCGGCGCAGGCGCTGAACTTCCTGCCACAGGGATGCCCGCTCGTTCACCAGGCGCACGAACTCGGCGCGCACCGCGCCGAGGAACTCCCGGACGGGCTCTTCCTCGTAGCCGCGCCGTCCCAGCCGCGACATGGGAAACGTCATGGTCTGCAGCTCGTCGGGAGTTAGCCTGCTCTCCTCATCGAACCATGCTGTTGTCAAGGCTCACTCCACCCGAAATCCTCGATATGTATCTGATCCTGCGCCATTCCTGCTGAAGCCAGCCGGGCGACAGCTTCCTGGACCATCTCGCTCGGGCCGGCCAGGTAGGCATCGTGCCCTGACCAATCGCCGTGCCGGGCCACGACATCCGGGAGGCTGCCGGTCTCGCCGGCAAACCTAGGATCGGCGGACACAGCTGGCGTGACAGTCAGCCACGGGCACTGGGCGTTCATCTTCTCCAGGCTGTCCAGGTCGTACAGACCGTCGGCGGTTCGCGCGCCGAAGAACAGGTGCACCCGCGGCGGCTCCTGCAGGGCCGCCACCTGCTCGAGGATGGCTTTCAGCGGAGCCAGTCCGGTGCTTCCCGCCACTAGCAAGAGGTCCCGGCCGGGGGCGGGGCTACTCAGGGTGAGAGCCCCGACGGGAGGTCCCAGCCTGAGCTCGGTGTCAGCGATCATGCTGCTCGTGAGCGCCATGCTCACCGCGCCGCCGTCGATCAGCCGGATATGGAACTCCAGGAGTCCGTCGGGACGCGGCGCGCTCGCCATCGAGTAGTAGCGCCACAGCTTCGGGCGGCTCGGGGACTCGATCGCCACGGACTGCCCCGGCAGGTAGTCCATTCGCGGCTCCGGCCGGACGGACAGCACGGAGACATCGAACGTCCTCCGCTCGTGGGCCACGACTGTGCCTCGCCACCAGGCTGGCCGCTGTTGTTCGTCCTCGCGCGCTGCCTCGGTCATGACGGAGGCGATCAGCTCGTAGGCGGCCTTCCAGTCGGCGGCCAGTTCCGGTGTCCAGGCGGGCCCGGAAAAATGCTCTAGGGTCGCCAATAGACTGGCGCCGACAGCGTCATAGTGCCCGGCGGCAGCGCCGAACTTCCGGTGATCACGGCCCAGGCCCTGAAGGAACTCAGCCAGCTCATTGACACTGTCTACCCGGGAAACGATCTTCACCAGCGCGTCGACGAGATGGGCGCGCTGTGTCGTCATCGAGACTGGAAATAACTCCCGCACCTCAGGATGCTTGATGAACAGGTCGGAGTAGAAGAACAGCGGTAACTCATCACCGTGTATCGCAACACGGGCGAAGCTTTCCCTCAGCCGGGCAATGTCCAACGGTTTCGCCTTTCTCCGCCTTCGAACCCTGATGACTGATCTTGGCACGATGACCTCCGGACAAGACCGCGAGCCGCGGCCATCGCGAAGCATCGCGGCTAGGCGCATTTATGCAGGCATACGCTCAGTGGTGGGCGGGCCTGCCAGAGTGCAGGGAGCCGGTCAGGTGACCAGAGTGCGGCCAGGTGGCCGCGGCGGCCGATCACGGGGCTCCGAGGGATGGCTGCCCGGACGTGGCTGCGGGCTTCGGCCCCGCCGGCCCGTCCTGCGGTGAGCAAGACACGGCGCGGGCTTAGCACAGTCGGGCGGATCGGCGCCATCGTTGTCATCTGGTTTCCTTGCCAGGCCGGTTGGAGCTCGTCCGGGGACAGCGCAAGTCACCCTGCGGGTCAGCCCGGAAGAGATCCAGTCAAGCTGCTGATTGCACTACAAACATTGCTGCAAGTTGCAGGCAGAGACATCGGTCAGGTGACGGATATTTGAAGCACGTGACCACGACAGAGGTCGCGGATCCGCAGACCGGCACGGAGGGGATGTGGCCGCAGGCATCGGATGGGTCTGGCATGACTCCGAGGACAGCTGCCGTGGGCCGGTGGCCTGGTCAGTGGCCGGCGATCTGGCCGCCGTCGATGTGCAGGATCTCGCCGGTAATGAACGGCGATGACTCCAGGAACAGGATGCCGTCGACGATGTCGCTGACCTGGCCCACGTGCCCGACAGGGGGGAGCCGCGTGCCGAGCCCGGCGTAGCTTTCCGGCGGATGCATCGGCGTCTGGATGATGCCCGGCGAGACAGCGTTGACCCGGATGCCGCGGGAGGCGTACTCGATGGCCAGTGACTTGGTGGCTGAGGCGAGGCCGCCCTTGGTGAGTGAGGTCAAAACCGATGGCGTGCTGGAGTTGGCGTAGTCCGCGAGAGTGGTGGTGATGTTGACAACGTGGCCGCTACCTCGCTTCAGCATCTCGGCGATGGCGCGCTGCGTCAGCCTGAAGAATCCGGTGAGGTTGACGCCGACCACAGCTGCGTAGTCGTCAGCGGTGTAGTCGGTGAATGGCTTGGAGATGAAGACGCCCGCATTGTTGATGAGGGTGTCGATGCGCCCGAAGCTCCCGAGTGCCCCGCTGATGATCCGGTTGGTGGTGGCAGGCTCGGACACGTCCCCATTAATGGCGAGCACGGCCGGGTCCCCGGCAGGCTTGATCGTCCGGGATGTGGCCACGACCGCCCAGCCCCGCCGCCGGTACTCGGCGACAAGGCCGGCGCCGATGCCCTGAGAACCTCCGGTGATGATGGCGACCTTGTGGTCTTGTTCGTTCATGACCTCTCCCGTCAGCGGCTGGTGAGCGCCGGGTCACTGGGGTGCGGCGAGAGCGGCGTGACCTCATCGGTACGCCACACCCGCAGCGGCATCGAGGCCACGGAGAGGTGACGGACATAGCCTGAAGGTCGGCAGCTTCTCGTCGATCGGCCATGCTTCCCTGGACTTCCACGATGAGTGGCGCGAGTGTGGATGCCAGGACCAGTATCGGTGGCATTGACACAGGCCACCGACTCCAAAGGAGAGGAGTCGAGGTCGTGGACATGAAGCTCGAGGTTGTGGTGGTGCCGGTCGCCGACGTGGACCGGGCCAAGGACTTCTACAAGGCGCTCGGGTGGCGGGAGGATGCCGACTACGCCGCCGGTGCGGACTTCCGGGTAGTGCAGCTGACACCTCCAGGCTCGGCATGCTCGATCATCTTCGGCACCGGGGTCACCTCGGCCGCGCCGGGCTCCGCTCATGGCCTGCAGCTTACCGTCGCCGACATCGGGGCGGCCCGGGCCGAGCTCGCCGCCTGCGGGGCCGAGATGAGCGAGGTATTCCATGACGCCGGCGGGGTGTTCCACCACGCCGGGACCGTGGGACGGGTGGCTGGTCCGGCTGCGGACCACACAAGCTACGGTTCGTTTGCCTCGTTCAGCGACCCCGACGGCAACGGCTGGCTGCTCCAGGAGATCACTTCCCGCCTTCCGGGCCGGTGACCCGGGCCAGAAGCTGGTGATGGCCGGGCCGGCGTTGTTCACAGGAGGAGTACCCAGATGCAAGTGACCTTTGATTCCGCGGCCGATCTGGCCGAGGCCCTGCGCCGTGCGGCGACCGCGCACGGCCGGCATGAGCAGCAGATCGGGCACCCCGACCCGGACTGGCCTGACTGGTACGCGCAGTACATGGCGCAAGAGCAGGCCGGGCGCCCCGGCCCGGCCAGCGGAGGAGCGAGCACATGAGCGACTACGACGTCATCGTCCTGGGTGGCGGCTCGCCGGGCGAACACTGCGCCGGCGAGCTGGCCGACGGCGGCCTACGCGTCGCCCTGGTCGAGCGCGAGCTGGTCGGAGGCGAGTGCTCCTACTGGGCGTGCATCCCGTCCAAGACGCTGCTGCGCCCCGGCGAGGCGGCGCACGCCGCGCGCGATGCGGCGGCCACCGCGCAGGTCGATGCCGATGCGGCGCTGGCCTGGCGTGACTTCATGGTCTCGGACTACTCCGACGCCGGCCAGGAGCGCTGGCTGGCGGGCAAGGGCATCGACCTGCTACGCGGCCAGGGCAAGCTAGCCGGGCCGGGCGTGGTCGAGGTGAATGGCGTGCGCCACACCGCCAGGCACGTCGTCGTGGCGACCGGCTCGGATCCGGTCGTGCCGCCCATCCCGGGCATGCGCGAGCTCGAGGGCGTCTGGACCAACCGCGAGGTGACCGGCATGAAGGCCGTCCCGCGCCGCCTGCTGATACTCGGCGGCGGGCCGGTCGGCGCCGAGATGGCCCAGGCTGTGCGCCGCCTGGGCGGCGACGTGGCCCTCGCCGAGGCCGCCTCCCACGTGCTCGCCCGCGAGCCAGCGCCGCTGGGCGAGGCGCTCGGCGAAGTCCTGCGCGCTGACGGCGTCGAGTTGCTCCTGGGTGTGCACGCGACCGCCGCGCGGCGGTCGGGCGAGGACTACGTCCTGGCCCTCGACGATGGCCGTGAGCTGCGCGGCGACCGCCTGCTCATCGCCACCGGCCGGCGTCCGCGCGTAGACGGGCTCGGCCTGGAGACGGTCGGCGTCAAGGCCGACGGGCACGGCATCCCAGTTGACGCACACCTGCGCGCCGGTGACCGGATGTGGGCCATCGGAGACGTCACCGGCGTGCGGCTGCTGACCCACGTCGGCAAGTACCAGGGCGAGGTAGTCGCCGCGAACATCCTCGGCGAGCCCCGCGAGGCCAACTACGAGGCCGTGCCGGACGTCGTCTACACCGACCCGCAAGCAGCCTCGGTGGGCACATCCGAGGCCCGGTTCAGCGCCACCACCCCGGTGTCCGAAGTGGCTAAGACGGCTACCTACACGCGCGCCTACGCCCAGTCCAACGGCTTCCTGACTCTCCTCAGTGACGGCGAGCGGCTGACCGGCGCCTACGCGCTCGGCCCGGAAGCCGGCGAGTGGCTGCAGCAGGCCACCCTGGCCATCCGCGCCCGCGTGCCGCTGCAGGTGCTACGCGACACCATTCAGCCCTTCCCCACCTTCTCAGAGATCTACGTCCCCGCCCTCAAAGCACTCCACAGCCAGATCACCGCCGCCCGCCAGCCGACCGACGGGGAAACCCTGGCCTGACGCGTCATCTGGGGGGGGTTTCACCGTCATCGCGGTGGCGTGCCGCGAGCATCCGCAAAGGGCAGAGGCGCTGCAGGTGCGGGCCGCCTGGCGCTGCGGACGTTTCGGGGACAATCGCATGGGCGCGCGGGGTCCGGACAGGGCGCGGGGCGGGGCGGGGCGCGCCTGATCCTTACGTCCTTTGAACGGCTGAGGTGCCGGCGAAGACGGTGTCGACGACGAAGGACGCGTACGCGGCATCCAGCGGGCCGCTGCGCAGCAGGAGGCGGTGAAAGAGCGCGCCGAAGATCACTTCGAGAACGGCTTCCGGGTCCAGCGTCTGCGGTAGCTGCCCGGCCTGCTGGGCCCGCCGCAGCCGTTCCACGATCGGGGCGCGGCGGGGGCTGATGAAGCGCTCGAGCAGCAGGGGCCCGAGCGCGGGGTCCTGCTGGGCCTCGGCGATCAGCGCGGCGAACGGCGGGCCGAGGTCGGGGTTGGCCTGGAAGCGGATGACGTCGTTGATGGTAGTGCGCATGTCGGCGATCACGTCGCCGGTGTCGGGGAAGGCCGCCGCGCCGGCGGCCTCGCGGTCGAGGGCCTCGAGCAGGACCGCGCCCTTGGAGGGCCACCAGCGGTAGATGGTCTGCTTGCCGACGCCGGCGCGGGCTGCGATCGCCTCGATCGAGAGCCGGGCGTAGCCCTCTTCGCGGCACAGCGCGAGGGCAGCGTCGAGGATGGCGAGCCGGGAACTCTCGCGCCGCCGGGATGCCGGTGCGGCGGTAGTGGGGGAGGTCACGAGAAAAGAATACTATCAACCGAGACGATACGCACCGTCTTGACAGTCAGGTCTCGGAGCACTAGCGTTACGATACGAACCGGCTCGTCTCAAGCGCGTCACATAGGACACGCGAGAAAGGAGTCCCCCATGACTGTCACCGTTGTTAACCACGTCACGCTGGATGGCGTGACGCAGGCACCCGCCCGGCCGGATGAAGACACGCGTGGCGGATTCAGCAACGGCGGCTGGTCCGTGCCGTACGGCGATGATGTGATGAGCGCCGCGATGGGCGAACGCATGGCCCGGACACCCCGGGGCGGCGGCGGGCTGCTGCTCGGCCGGCGGACCTACCTGGATTTCGCCGCCGTCTGGCCGAACCGGACGGACAATCCGTTCACTGAGGTGCTCAACAAGACCCAGAAGTACGTCGCGTCCACCACGCTGCGCGAGCCTTTGCCGTGGCAGAACTCCACGCTTATCCAGGATACCGAGACTGCCGTGGCCGAACTCAAGCGAGAGCGGGACCTCACCGTCCTCGGCAGCGGCGCCCTCGTGCAGTCCCTGATGCGGGCCGGCCTGATCGACGAGTACCTGCTCATGATCCACCCGCTGGTTCTCGGAGACGGCCGTCGTCTGTTCCCGGACGGCAGCCCGCACACCGCGCTCAAGCTCGTCGGCTGCAAACCGACCACCACCGGCGTGATCATCGCGACCTACCGGCCAACGCCACCGTGATGCCCGGAAAGGGTCCTGCGGGGCATCGGCGCCGAGCGCCGTCAACGCGGACAGGGCGCGCCCGTCACCGCATCGCCATGCCATTCGCTAGTCCGGTCAAGTGAATCGGACGAGAACCCAGCCCTGGCAGCAACGGTGCCCGCCAGCAGCGGCCTCCGAGGCCGTGTTCCCTGCCGAGGCTAAGCGAGGCGCTGGTCTAGGGCGTAGCGCACGGCGGGTGCCCCGTCGGTGCCTTGGTGAGCTGCTGCATAACGTAGGTGACTCCTTCTCTTCCTGGCAGTGCTACAAAGGGCTGCGGAATCCCTTTCAGGGGCAGTCCTGGTTCAGGAGCCCTGAAGGGCGGGGGTCGTTGCGGGCCATCTGGGCGGCGCGCAGCTCGGCGTGCATCTCCCACGGTGCACGCGGCAGGACGTGGCCGATCTCCAGCAGGGACTTGAGATTGGCGCACACGGCCGGCCATCCGGCCGAGACCGCCTCCAGGGCATCGTTGTCGGCGAGGTTCTCGTGCGTGACGGTGAGCCGGACGATCTCGTGGTAGGGCTCGATGTCGAAGGTCACCGTTGAGGGACCCTCCGGAGGTGTGCCGCCGGGGGCGTCGAACGTCATGGTGAGCCTGCGTGGTGGCTCGGACTCCAGCACGGTGCCGGTCACATCGGCGATGCCCGAGCCGTCGAGGCGCCGGTGCTCCCAGGGCGAGCCGGCTTGCCAGTCGGAGACGTTGCTGTGTCCCCAGTACCGGGCGGTCAGATCTGGATCGGTGAGTGCTTCCCACACCCGCTCTGATGAGCTTTCGATGTAGGTGACATACACGTAGCTCGGCCGTCCGGACATGCTGCTCTCCTCTGCTCGTTGCTTGATGGCGCTCAGCGCGTGCAGGCGGGGTCGTTCGAACTTCCCGATCCAGCGTTCCTGGATCGCCCAGAGGGGGACGGGGTTGAGGTAGTGCAGCTTCTCCCGGCCCCGGCGGATGGTGGTGATGAGGTTCGCGGCCTCCAGCGCGTCCAGATGCTGGGTCGCTGATTGCCGCGCCATCTCAAGCGGCCCGCACAGCTCCCCCAGCGTCTGGCCGTTGCGTTCGCGGAGCCTGTCCAGCAGGGCCCGCCGCGTCGGATCGGCCAGAGCTTTGAATACGTCATCGTCGCCCACCTGGCGATTATGCAGGTATCCGCCTGCATATGTCAAAGCTGGCGTTGCCCGGCTGACCGGCCTGGGGCCCCGGCCGCGGTGGGACTTCGTGGCCGGGCTGGCAGCCCTGTCGAGGACATCATCGGCTGGCGCCGACCCCGCAACTTACGTTGTGAGAGTCCCCTAGAAGCGGGCCAGGGCCTCACGCAGCGGGTCCAGGCCCATGGCGCCCAGGCTGAGCGCCTTGGTGTGGAAGTCTTTGAGGCTGAAGGTGTCTCCACCCCTGGCCTTGGCCTCGTCCCTGGCCTCCAGCCAGATCCGCTCGCCGAGCTTGTAGGACGGAACCTGCCCCGGCCAGCCCAGGTAGCGGTGCAACTCGAAGCGCAGCCGCTTTTCGTCCCAGCTGGAGTGGGCCCGCAGGAACTCCCAGGCGATCTCAGGGTTCCAGCGCTCGCCCTCCCGCCAGCCCGTGCCCGCTGGGACCTCCAGCTCCAGGTGCACCCCGATGTCCAAGGCCACGTTGGCGGCGCCCATGAGCTGAGCGTCGAGCATCCCCAGGTGTGCCCCCGGGTCGTCCAGGTAGCCGAGCTCTCCCATCAGCCGCTCCGCGTAGAACGCCCAGCCCTCGCCGTAGCCCGAGACCCAGCACATCAGCCGCTGCCAGCGGTTCAGGTTCTCCTGCTCGGCCAAGGTCTGCGAGAGCTGGAGGTGGTGACCGGGAGCGCCCTCGTGGTAGACGGTCGTGACCTCCTTCCAGGTGGCGAAGGTGTCAATACCGTCCGGCACCGACCACCACATCCGCCCGGGCCGGGACCAGTCCTCCGAAGGTCCGGTGTAGTAGATCCCTCCGTCGTTGACGGGGGCGATCAGGGCCTCGATCCGGTGCGCGGGCTCCGGGATGTTGAAGTGCTTGCCGTTCAGCTCCGAGATGGTGCGCTCGGCCAGCTCCTGCATCCAGGCGCGGAAGTTCTCCCGCCCTTCGATGCGCCGGGCCGGGTCGCCGTCCAGGATCGCCACAGCCTCCTCCCGAGTGGCTCCAGGTCGGATGAGGCTGCTGACTCGTGCCTGCTCGGCGCGCAGCCGGGCGATCTCCTCCCAGCTCCAGGCATAGGCCTCCTGCAGATCGACGGCGGTACCGAGGAAGTAGCGCGAGGCCCGGGCATAGACCTCTGGCCCGCAGGCGTCCTTCTCCCGGGCCAGCGGCAGCAGCTCCCGGCTGAAGAAGGCACCGAGCCCGGCGGTGGCGGCCGTCGCCGCGCGGGCGGCCGCGTCCAGCTCCCCGCGCAGCGAGTCCGGAACCCCGGTGAGCTGCTCCACCAGCCCGGAATAGAAGGAGCCCTCTGGATTGGACCAGTTGGCGCACTGCCTGGCGACCTCCTCGACCTGCAGCCGGGCCGGGGGACGGCCGTTTCGGGCCGCGTCGAGCAGGGTCCGCAAGAACTGGCGATAGGCCTCCGGGACCGCGGCCATGCGCCTGGCGACGTTGACGGCGCCTTCCTCGCCCTCGGTGGGCATCAGGTCGAACAGCTCGCGCACATACTGCACCCAGCTATCAATCACGTTGAGCTCGCTGGTGGTGTCCCCGGCGTCGTAGCGCTCGACGGCCACGGCCAGCCGCTCCTGCATCGCGGCCCGCGCGACCTGCTCGCGCAGCCCGGGGGTCTCAGCCGCCTCAAGGGCGGCGAGAGTCGAGCGATCCAGTTCGGCGCGTCCGGCAAACCCGTCCGCGCTGAGATCCGGTAGCTCGTCGTCGTGCCCGGCGATCCCGGCCCAGGTGGCGAAGTGCGGGTCCAGGACGGCCGCCCGCTCCACGTAATCCGCGGCGATGCTGTCGATCGAAGGCATAGCCGGGGACTCTATACTCGTAAGTCACGCATCGCTACCCGGTTTTGTCTGGTTCGCCGCAAATTCGGCCCAGCTCTCCAAACCGATCCCCAGCTTGCTGGTGCGGATCGACGGGCAACGGCTCTGGTGGATCAGATTCACCGAGACGCCAGCAACAGCAATGACCGATTTATCGGAGACGGGACAGAACTGACCGCACCGGCGGTGACGGGCGCGTGCAGGTGTGCTGCTGCGGCGTGTTTCCAGGGAACGTTGTGTTACTGGTCGCCTGGTTCGAAGAGTGGCTCGCCGTCGTTGCCGCCAAGGAGAAAGCAAGCGGTGCAGGTCGTCGCCGAGCTGGTCCAGGGGGCAGGCGGGGTGGCCGGTGTAACTCTGGAGCCAGGCGGTGAGATGGCGGGGGTCGCTGGCGGTCCAGCCGGTCACCGGCCGGGTACTGCTGCACGCGCTGTCGTTCTCCGGCAAGGCGGTCCACCTGGCCGTTGACAAGCGTGTCAGACAGTCGCTTGGCGGTGGGCCGGCGTGGACCAGGCCACCCTCGCCCGGACGTGGCCAGGGCTGGGGCGAAGCTGCGGGCGGTGGCGTCTGGCAGCCAAGCAGGTCCGCCGTGAGCTGACGGCCTGATCACGGGCCTTTCTGGAGCGTAGGCTGGTGGCCATCAACATCGGCTGGAGCACCTGGGCGCTCAAGCGCGCGGGCGCCGGCGTCAGCGGGCCAGCCCAGCGCAAGAGGCGGGCCTGGATCGGCGTCATGCTGGTGGCCTGGGTCGCCGCGTACGCGTTCACGGCGCCGCTGTACCACGCCTCCGCAAGCCACCCGGTCTGGGCGCTGTATCCGGCCAGCGCGCCGCTGATGATCGTCGGCCTGGCCGGCGCGGCCACCTCGGCAGCACGGCGAGACTGGCCCACAGCCGGCACCACCCTGGCTATCGCCATCATCGCCGCAGTCCCCGGCTTCGGCGGCCCGGCCGGCGCGTGGCTGATCATGGGCATCGGCCTGAGCGCCGTGTGCCTGGGCACCGCCGCGTTCACGGTCTGGCAGCAGCACCGCAGCGTCGTCCGGCCATGACCACCGACGAGCTCGACCCGCTGATCCACGTCCCCACCCGGCTGAAGATCGTCGCGACCCTGGCGGCACTGCCCGACGGCGACACGCTGTCCGTCCCCCGGCTGCAGGACATGATCAGGCTGCCACCCGGCGGCCTGATCACCTGCCTGCGCGAGTTGGCCGCGCCGGACACGTCCGGACGGGAACCACCGGCGGCGACAGAGCACCGACCACCGTCGCCCTCACCTGCGACGGAGCATGGCAACACCATCGCGGCCGGAACCGAGGCAGGTCATCATGAGCCAAGACGGGCTCGACCCGGTCCTCCGCACATGAGCGTCTGCGCCCTGGGAACACCACAGCCTCAGCAAGATCCCCGGCCCATCCACCGAACCAGGCCTGATCCCCTGGCTTCAAGCGAAGCTGGCGGACCGGCAGTCGGCACGAGTTCGCCTCGGCCTGCCGCCGGTGATCATTTGCCCGCGGTCACGGCCTTAAGCTCGTCGAGCGACTCTCGGATGAGCTGCGGCAGGTCTCGCTGGCTGGTTTCGCTGATCCAGCGTTCGAACGCGATCCTGAAGACAGCGATCCCCGCCTCGGCAGCCAGGCTCGCGGCTGGGTCTTTGACGCTGCGCCGGCGCAGCGCGCCGGCGAGCGCCGAGGCGAGTGATGCGAGCTTGATCAGCTCGCGTTCTTGCAGCTCTGCGTTCGCGGCAATAACGGTCTGGCGCTGCCGGGCGTATTCGCCGCGCTGCTGGAGCAGGGCACCAGCAGCCTCCAGGGCCGCGGCTATCGCGTTGATCGGCGCCGCGGAATCAGGCGCGCTGGCGACGGTGCTGACGAGGAGTTCCTGCAGTGCGCCCGCGCCCGCAAACAGAACCTCGCGTTTGTCGGCGAAGTGCCGGAAGAACGTCCGCTCCGTCAATCCTGCACGCGCGGCGATCTCCGCCACCGTGGTCTGCTCGAACCCGCGCTCGCCGTAGAGTGCCAGGGCCGCCTGCTCCAGCCGGCCGCGCGCGTTTGGCTCCCATCGGCTCATGTCCCGATCCTACTTGACGGCAGCGGCTGACATCAGTGCTATGCTGATGTCAGTAACTGACATCGCCCCGTCTGAGCGTAAGTCCTGTGCGAGGACGGTCGGCCACCTGGAGGTTTTCTCATGCACGTTTTCGTCACCGGCGCGTCCGGCTGGATCGGCTCCGCCGTCGTACCCGAGCTCATCGGCGCGGGCCATCAGGTCACCGGCCTCGCCCGCTCGGATGCCTCGGCCGCTGCCCTCACCGCGGCCGGGGCGCAGGTACATCGCGGCACTCTTGATGACCTCGACAGCCTGCGGAGTGCGGCTGCCGCGTCGGACGGCGTGATCCACCTCGCCTTCAAGCACGATATCGCCTTCTCGGGGGACTTCCAGGGCGCCGCCGATGCGGACCGCCGCGCCGTCGAGACATTCGGCGAGGCGCTCGCGGGTTCCGACCGGCCGTTCGTCATCGCCTCCGGGACGCTCGGGCTCGCACCGGGGCGGGTGGGGACCGAACGGGACGGGCATGGTTCCGGCCCGGCTGTGGCCGCTCTGGGCGGCGGTCCGCAGACTCGGCTGGCCACTGCGGAGATTACGCTCTCCCTCGCTTCCCGCAGCGTCCGCTCGTCCGTCGTGCGACTTCCCCCGACGGTGCACGGCGAAGGAGATAACGGCTTCATGGCGGCCTTGGTCAGCATCGCCCGCGACAAGGGCGTCTCCGGCTACATCGGCGACGGGACCAACTGCTGGCCCGCCGTGCACCGGCTTGATGCCGCGCACCTGTTCCGCCTGGCGCTGCAGAAGGCCCCGGCGGGATCGACGCTGCACGCCGTGGCAGACCAGGGCGTGCCGATCCGCGCCATCGCCGAGGTGATCGGCCGCCACCTGGACCTGCCGGTGGTCTCGATCCCCGGTGAGCAGGCAGGCGAGCATTTCGCCTGGCTGGCCGACTTCCTCGGGGCCGACAGCCCGGCCTCGAGCACGCTGACCCGCGCGCTGCTGGGATGGCACCCGACCCACCCTGGGCTCATCGACGACCTCGACAAGGGCCACTACTTCCACAACCCATCCGCATGATCGACTGCGGTTCTTCTATGGAGGACTGCCTGGCTACTGGCGTCCTCGTGCCTGATGGCATTGGCCTTCGATTCCGGCACGAGCTAGTCCGCATGGCTGTAGCGGCCGGGTCGCCCCGCACCGCAAAGCGGAGTTGCACGCGCGCATGCTGGCCGCTCTTGAGGTGCGCGGCGATGCCGACCCGGCGGTCCTGGCCCACCACGCTGAGGGCGCCGGCGATGAGAAGGCCGTTCTCAGGCATGCCCCGGACGCGGCCAGGCGCTCATCGGCGCTCGGCGCGCATCGCGAGGCGGCCGCACAGTTCGAGCGTGCCTTGCGGTGCGCTGATGAAAGCGACCGGCCGACCCTCGCGCCTTTGTACGAGGGCGTGGCTGACGAGTATGCGCTGCTTGACCGCTGGCCGGAGACTGAAGCAGCACTGCGTATCGCATTGGCATTCAGGCGTGAGCTAGGTGATGACCTTAGGGCCGGGAGGGACCTGTGTGTCCTGTCCACCGCGCTGTGGCGACTGTGCCGCGGCCATGAGTCCGAGCTAGCCGCGCACGAGGCTGTCGGCGTCCTTGAATCGGCGCCGCCCGGCCCCGGACTGGCCTGGGCATACGCCAAGCTCGGTGTTGCGATCCTGGCCTCGGGACGACTGGACGAGGGCCTTGAGCTGCTCGCCAAGGCGCGTGACCTCGGCGAGCAGCTGGACCAGGCCGACGTGGTGAGCTTCGCCCTGAACGCCATCGGCCTGACTCTGGTGGAGGACGGGCAAGATGGGATCCCGACCATTGAGCGGGCGCTGCAGATCGCATTGGGCGCCGATGTGCAGGAGGCGGCGGGCCGGGCCTACTCCAGCCTCCAGGAGAGCAGCATCTGCCTGCACCACTTTGACGACGCGGAACGGTATTACGCGGAGGGGATAGCCTACTGCGAGGAACGTGAACTCGGCGTGTTCAGCACCTGCCTGACCGGCGGCCGGGCCAGCGCCCTGACCTAGGCATCCCAGTGCCCAACCTAGGCACCGCATCGCCCAAGCTGGGCATTTCTCCCGATTAATCCGCTGGCCTGGCCGGCCTACGGTCGTTGCGACAACCCGACGACCGGAAGGAGGCCACCAGTGCCGCTGTTCATGGATGTGCATGAGATCGCCGGCGGGGTGGCGATGGAGGACGTAGCCAAAGCCCACCTAGCTGACCTTCAAACCCAGTCGGCGCACGACGTGCGATACCTGCGGTACTGGGTCGACGAGGCAACCGGGCGAGTGTTCTGCCTGGTAGAGGCTCCATCGGCGCAGGCCGCGGCCGACGTGCATCAGGGCTGCATTGCGGCCACATCTTGTTTTACAACCGGGTGTTGTCCGAGCTCGGCAGCTTCAGCCTGCGGGCCTTCCCCGCCGCCAGGAGCGCTGACCTGTCCGGCCGGTATGCCCGGTTCCTGATCGCCCGCCAGGTCACCTTGTGGCACTACCAGTGGCTGCTGGTCAACGAGCACCTCCCCCAGATCGCCGGGCAGGCCGTCGTCAGCGACGTCCTT
>Ga0209871_1000025_pt1 | contig 43690 bp, 22 predicted proteins | sample OrgsoiDNA2013045_FD_185795 | JGI IMG/M metagenome (GOLD analysis project Ga0209871, IMG submission 185795) | Permafrost soil microbial communities from the Arctic, to analyse light accelerated degradation of dissolved organic matter (DOM) -... | ecosystem: Environmental > Terrestrial > Soil >... | reverse complement strand
AGTCAAGAGCGTCAACGAGGAGAGATGCACCTCGGCTCGCTCTCAAAGCGGAGGTATTCAGCAGGGTTGGAACAATGCTCTCTACCAGTTTGCTGGCGGCATCCCGATCACCGAGGTGTCACGCTGGCTCGGGCACCGCAGCATCGAGACCACGCATCGCATCTACGGCCACATCGTCCCTAGCTCCCTGGGCCGCGCCCGGTCCGTGCTAGACGACGCCTACCGGGACGCCTGCCGTCGGCTGCCGAGCCCTCGTGCTGAACCGGTCGCAACCTGATGCGGCGCTGCTGCGCTGCCGAAACACTGCATCCGCAGGCCCCAGGTCCTGGCGGTCTGAGCGCTCCTGTTACCGACAAGACCCGTAACTACTCGGTCAAGAACTGAGACGGTGGACATGGATGCACGCGGCCTGCAGCGGCTCCAGCAGCGGCAGTTGCCAGTAGCGGCGCGTCAAAGCCTGTGACACCAGGCATGACGCCACGCTTGCGGCTACCGGACGTCACGAGACCGACCGCGGCGGACGCACGCCGCACCGCCTGCGCGACAGTGACTCGGCTGCCGACGGCATTCTGCGTGACTGTCCTGGGCGTCCCTTGGCCCACTTCATGGATTCCCGGAGACGTCAGACAGGTGGCCGCTCGCTAGGCGCGAGAATGGCTGGTGTGGCCGAACGCTTCGTCATCCCCGATGACCTGGCGCGGGCGGCTGTCAAAGAGGGACGCGGCGACTGGCTCGCCGGGTTGCCGGTCCTGGTCGCGCAGGTCGCCGCCGACTGGCAGATCGAGGTTGGCGACCCCTTCATTCCTGGCGGCGCGACCGCCTGGGTGGCCCCAGCCCGCAATCGTGCAGGCAAAGACTTCGTGCTCAAGGTCTGCTGGCGGCACCCAGAGGCCGTCCATGAGGCCGACGGCCTTCGGACGTGGGCCGGAGCCGGGGCGATCCGTCTCTACCAGGCAGACAAGCTCGCGGAGGCGACGATGCTCCTTCTCGAGCGGTGCCGGCCGGGGACGCAGTTGCGGGCCGCGCCTCCCGAAGAGCACGATCTTGTGATCGCAGGCCTGCTGCGGCGCATCTGGATGGAGCTCCCGCCCGGCCACTGCTTCCGGCCCCTGTCGGAGATGTGCGACTACTGGGCCAGCCGGTACGAGGAGCGCAGCCCAGCCGAACGAAGCTGCCTTGAGGCACCGCTGGCGACGGAAGGCATCTGCCTGCTCCGTGAGCTCCCGAGGACCGGCGGCGATGCCCTGCTCCTTCATACCGATCTGCACGCCGGCAACGTCCTCGCCGCCGAACGCGAGCCGTGGCTCGCCATCGACCCTAAGCCCTACGTCGGAGATCTCGCCTACGACGTGACGCAGCACATCTTCAACGGGGTGTTCGTCGAGGATGCTGACGCTGGCGCCCTCGCCTCCCGGATGGCGCGCCTGCTTGACCTTGACCTCGGCCGGATCTTGCTCTGGCTCTTTGCCCGGGCCGTCGAAGCGTCGCCCTACTGGGCCGGAATGGCGGACCTGGCCCGGACCCTCTACTCGTCCCTGACTTGAGCAGCACGCAGCAAGGATCGCGCCGCCAGCGCGGGCCGGCTCCCGTGGCAGTGGCGGTAGTTACCTGCCGGTGTCCCGAGAGGTCCCGGATGACCGGGAAGACCAACACCGCCGAACTGCCCCGTCCGTCGAGGCGGGAACGACAGAATCATGGGCTCAACTCACTCGGCGCGCGTGCATATTCGGCAGGAGCCTCACGGCGGGCGTTACAAGGAAGCCGCTCACGCTCTGTCATAACTGATCGCGCCATCTTCGTGTCCGCCAACACGCGCAGAAGCCGGACGAATCGCCGTGCTGGATCGGTGCTGGCTCCGCACCCGCGTCACGCCATCTACCTGCGTGAACTGGCCGCACCTCCACGATCTTCACGATCTTCGAGGGCACCTCGGAGATCCAGCTCATGATCATCGGAAGGGCCGTCACCGGCCTCAACGTCCGGTAATACCCGCAGGTCACGGTGGTAATGAGGGTCTGGATGACGCCTTAATCATCGGGCCCTTCCCTGCGTTAATGTTTGTTGAAAATGTATCCAACACACGGCGTGTCCGGATCGAATTGCAGGCAGAGGCCCGGCGTGGAACCGACGTTCCAAGTCGTGAGCTTGATGAAGCCTCCGGTGCACCCAATGGTGGGACTACCGTTGGCGCCGTCAAAGCTCAGGTCCACCATCCTGCCATTTGCATACCCAGTGAGGCCACCCCCGGAATCGCCCTGTGAATTGAGGAACTGCCAGGTACCTGAGACGGAGATCTTGCCGACCCCGGCACAGGGGTTCCAGAATTTGTCAAGCCGCAGGCCGGTCGCCACAAAACGGTGATCGGCGGAGAATGCGATCGAGCCGCCATCATGGCTCGTCCATGTCGTGGCGAGGTCCGCGGGGGTAAGAACGGACTGTGTGCCCGACTGCGCCATACACCCTGCCAGTGCGGTGACGGCGACGGCAGCGGGAGCCACCACGGCCGGCACTGCGCGCATGCGCCTGCTCGCCCTGGCCAGTGTCTTGATCAGTGCTGCCATCATGCCGCTTTGTATCGCCTTCCCGGCCGCACGGCTACCTTCACGATATGCGGGGTCAGTAATGAATGGTCTCCTGGAACTGGAAGACCTGATCTATCTCGCTGAACGGCCCGGCGTCCCACGCCAGGGAGATCGAATGTATGGGGATGGCGCCGAGTATAGGCACAAACGGCCATGTCTGCTGCGGGTGCAGGAGCGAGTTGAGGTTGGTCTGGTTCGCTATCGTAAAATATGCCGTAGCCGTGTTCGGGCCTTTCGCGATCACCGTATATTGCTGGTCATAAGATCCGGTAAAGCTATCAGCCCAGTTATGGCCGATGCGCCCGCCCGTGAGCGCGCCGAGACCGTCCATCACCAAGTTCATTGGATTGGGATGGTCAACATAGGGGTGACTGCCGGTGAGAGGATGGCCATGGGTAAAGACGCCCAGCCACGTCGGGTTTCTGAGTTGCTGTTGGATGCTGGCGACCGTGGCTGCGGTATTCGAGTCGCGCATGAGGGCCTGGGTCATCGGATCCCACTGGTTGAAATATTCATACCTGGCGCCAATGCCGGTCAGGAACTTGCCCAGCATGTCCCAGTCGGTGTCGGGGTTATGGTAAGCGACGACTGTTTGCATACCGCACTGTCCGTCATGGGCGCACAGGTAGCCACCTGCTGGCACCATGTACACCCTGGGCCTCGGCGGAAGTGCCCACGAGCCTCCCCCGCAGAACGTGGTGTAGCCACATCCGCTGTTGCCGCCACCGCCACCGCCACTGCCGCCGCCGCCGTAATACTGCGGCGGGGCGTAGTGACAGTAGTAGCAGATCCCGCCGGTACTGCCGCCGCCACCGCCGCTGGGACCGCCGCCGCCGTTGCAGGGGTGGCTGGCGATGATGCCGCACTGATCGCCACCGGGCAGCATGAGCCCGCTCGGGTCGGACTGGCTGACGGGGTTGTCGGCGGCGTAGCTATATCCGTTGAGTTCCTGCGGGCTTGTCATTTCGAGGATGGGGTCCAGGCTGACGAACCGCCCGGTGGACGGATCGTACTCCCGGGCCCCGACAACGGTCAGGCCCGTGTTGGTGTCGGTGGGCTTGTCGAGGAAGCCCCGGTTGTCGATCCAGGTGGCCGTCGCGCCGCGGGACGCGCCGAAGGGAGTGAGCTGCCGCCACGTCGGAACCTGGGCGGTGTTGTCGAGGGTGAGGACCGGCGTCCCGTGCTGGTCGGTGATCTCGAAGCCGTAGGCGCTTCCGCTGCCGGTGCGGTAGGCCAGGCCGCCGCCCGGCAGCGTGTAGTAGCGCACCCCCGTGGTGGTCTGGTGGATGGTGTCCAGGGTGATCTGCTCGCCGGGCAGGTAGAGGGTGGTGGCGCCCGGGTCCTTCTCCAGCAGCAGATTGCCGTCGGCGTCGTAGACGAAGTGGCTGTCCCCGCCGCTGCCGCCGGTGATCCCGGTGAGCAGCCCCGCGTCGTTCCAGGTCAGGGTCTGACTGCCCGGCCCGGCGTTACGGCCGGTCATGTTCCCGGCAGCGTCGTAGGCGTAGCTGGTGCTGCCCGATGACGCGCCGGTGGTGCTGGTGGAGGTCAGGGTGCCGGCCTGGCCCGCACCGTTGCCGTTGTAGGAGTAGGAGGTCGTGGTGTCGGCGCCGCCGATGGTGGAGTGCTGGATCTGGCTGGTGCGGTTGCCCACCATGTCATAAGACCAGCTTGTCCAGTAGGCGCTGGAGGCGCCGAGGTTGTCGCCGACCATGGAGGAATTGGAGGTACTGGGGGTAGCGGCACAGTTGTCCGTGGCTGTCCAGGCCAGCGTGAGGCGGTCGAGGTGGTCGTAGTTGTAGCACTGGGTTTCGGAGCTGGCCGCCGAGCCCAGGCGGGTGCTGGTCTGGGAGAGGATGTTCCCGGCTTTGTCGTAGTTGTAGGCCTCCTCGTCCAGGTTCGCGGGCCTCGCGACCTGCCGGGTGACGAGTTGGTCGGTCAGGTTGCCGGTGTGCGGGTCGAAGGCGTCGGTGATGTAGGCGAGGTTGGGCGAGGACCCGATCGTTTCCTGGTTGATGCGCCCGAAAGCGTCGTAGGTGACGCCTTCGGCGTAACCGGACAGGCCCCCCAGGGTGCTGGGCAGGTCAAGCGCCGTGGCATACCCGTAGAGCACGGTCTCGGCGGGCAGCCCGCCGACGGCGGGATAGGTGTCTTTGAGCAGCAGGCCGGTGGTGCCGGTGTAGACGTGGCTGAACGTGTAGGAGGCGCCGAGCACGCTGCCCTCGGTGGAGCGGGGAATCGTCACCGTGTCGCCGAGGGACTCGCCGAAGACGTTGAACCCTGTCTGCTGGCTGGTGTAGGCGGCGCCGCCCGAGTAGGCGGTCTCGGTGGTGAGGTGCCCGATCGGCTTGGTCATTCCAGCCACGGCGTTGTTGGAGTTGTCGTACACCCACGAGGCCATTTGGTTCGCCGGGGACTGGGAGCCGGCCGGGGCGTCGTACTGGCCGGTCCTGCGGTTGAGCGCGTCGTAGGTGTACGAGACCGTCTTGCCACGGCCGTCGGTGACCTGGGTCACGTTGCCGTTGGAGTCGTAACCCAGGGAGATGCTGCCCGCGGCCGGGTCGGTCTTGCTGGTGACCTGCCCGAGCAGGTTGTAGGTGGAGGTCCAGGTGTGATTGCTGGCGTCGGTGATCGTGGCCTGGTTGCCGTGCCCGTCATAGCCGTAGGTGGTGGCGTTGTAGGTGCCGCCGGACACTGAGAAGATCCCGGTAAAGGTGTTGGACGGCGTGTTCAGCACCGGGGCGGAGGTGTACTCGTCCAGTTCGCTGGTGCGGCCGAGCGGGTCGGTGACCGTGGACTTGGTGAACCCGCCCTGCGGGGGGATCACCGTGGTGCGGTCGCCGTTGTAGACGGTCGTGGTGGCCGACACCACCTGGTTGTCTTTCTCGCTGTTGTCGATCACCACCCGGCCCAGGCCGTCATAGGTGGAGTAGTCCTGGTTGGGCACCTCGGCGTGCAGGTTCGCCGCGGTGACCAGCGTGGTATTGGGTGTGGTCGCCGCGTCCCACCACCCGTTGTAGCTGGCGCTGACCCAGCCTCGGGAGTCGTAGAAGGTGTCGGTGACCAACCGGCCGCCCTGCGGCGTGTCGGTCTGGGTCTGCCGCGACCGCAGCATCGCGTCGTAGATCTGGACCGACGTCCGGTACCCGGACTCGTCGTTGAGCTTCTGCGTGGTCGCCGCGGAGATCCCGGTGCTGGACACGGTGTAGGAGAACTTGTAGTTCGCCGGGGAACTGGTGGCCCGCGAATCCAGCCAGACGGAGGTGACGCGGCCCAGCGCGTCGTACTGCTCGGTGCTCACCACGCCGTTGGCGTCGGTCGAGGTGAGGGTCAGCCCCCGCTCCGGGTCCACGGTCGTGGTGGTCTGCTGGTTCATGACGTTGGTCACAGTGGCGCCGGTGGTCAGGCCCACGGAGTCCATGGTGTAACTGGTGGTGGCCTTGTTGCCGTCGGCGTCGTACACCGTGACCGGGCGGCCGAAGGAGTCGTAAGCGGTCCGTTTCATGATCTGGTAGGCGAACGCGCCGCCGGAGTATCCCGAGGCCTGCTCGGTCATCGTGACCTCGCCCTTGGTGGGCGCGGACGGCTGCGGGAACGTGGTGGAGTAGCTGGGGTCGTCATAGAACGTCCGGGTGTCGGAGATCACCTGGCTCGGCCGGTTCACACTCGCCGGGGCGGTCAGAGTGTTCAGGCCGGAGGGAACCGAGGCGGGCGAGCCTTCGGTGAACCCGCCGCACGCCACCGAGTCGGTCTCGGTCTCCGCGGCGTAGCCGACCAGGTTGGCGCTGGTGTTCGCCGGTGCGTAACTGGTGGTGGTGCACTTGTCGTAGGCAGCCACGGCCGGGACGGTGTGACTGTAGGAATGGGTGACCAGCCCGAAGTCCGCGTCGCTGGCCGTGGCGTCATAGGTGTTGTCGGCCTCGGTGTACTGCCAGTGCGTGGTGCCGCCGTCGGTGAGGGCCTGGCGGGTGTAGGTCTCGGCGGGCTCGACGAAGTTGGCAGTCAGGTCCGGCAGGCCGCTGCGGGTCCGGGTCTGCGCCGCGGCCGACACCCAGTACGAGGTGATCGTGGAATGGTCCACCGGGCCGCCGTTGCCGAGGGAGGCGGTGGCCTCCAGGGGCAGGCCGACGAGCTGGTTGACATCGTCGTGACTGCCGCCCGCCGAATCGGTCAACGTCACCGCGGTGGAGTTGTTGTCATCGGACATGCCGCGGTAATACGTGGTCTCCGTCAGCGTCTGCGGATCGTTGACCCCGTCCCCGGTGAGCGTCTGCACATCGCCATAGCCGCGGAACTGCCCGTAGGTGCGGTACTTCGGCTGGACCACCTCGTTGTCGTCGTAGTGCCAGGCGGCACCGCCCTTGTACTTGTAGCTGGTCAGCGTCGCCGGCGCCCCGCCGGTCGGGTCGGTCTGACTGACCGAGGTGACGACGTAGGAGTTGAACCAGTCCAGGAACGGCGCGGTGTAGCCGGCCGGCGTCCAGTACACCGGGTAGCACGAGGACGTGTTGTTGGCGGGCGTGATCGTCACTGGCGGGGTGCACGGATTGGGCCGCTCGTAGACCGGCGAGATGACCGACCCGGTCTCGGTGGTGATCGTCGCAATCCGGAACCGGTACAGCGGCGGCAGCCCGTCGGTGACGGTGTCCACCCGGTTCTGCAGGTCGATCCCGGTGAACGACACCGGCGGCAGCGCCACCGGCGACGAACCGCCCGCCGTGGTATCCCCCCCGGTGTGACCGATGCTGGCCAGCCACAGCGTCGCCGACGTGCCGTCCCCGGTCGGCGGCAGCGTCTCATTCAGGGCATAGGAGTCCACCGTCAGATACGACGAGGACGACGGTGAGTACTGCTCGGTCTTGATCCCGGTCAGCCGCACGGTGGAGAAGAACGACGGCGCGTACTGGCTCACGGTGCACGTCGCCCCGCCCGCGCAGATCAGGTCGAATGGCACGTCCGGCCAGTTCTTCGCACTGGCGGAGTTCAGCGGGTCACAGGTGCCGGACAGGCAGCGGTCGCCAGTGCTGAAAACCACCGTGTCCGGGACAGTGCCGTACGCGTTGCCGTCGGTGAACCCGTAGTCGATGTGGCTCAGGCTGCTGGACCGGGTATAGGAGACGTCCTTGGCGCCCTTGTCCTCGCCGTAGTAGTTGGTGGCCTGGTTGTAGTAGTAGGCCATCGCGGTGCCGTGGACGCCCTTGACGTAGTCCAGGTTCCACCGGTAGGCCATCGTGCACGCCGACGAGGAGAACCCGCTGGAGCTGTAACAGGGATCCCCCGAATGGGCCGAGTACACCGGCACGGAGTCGGCCGAGTTCGTCGTGGCCTTGCCCGACGACCAGCCCGGCAGTTCGTTGCGGCCGAACTCGTACACGGTCCCGTCTCGCTCGGTGATCGTCCAGTAGTCGGTGTTGTAGGTACCCGTGCCGTTGCCCGAGTTGGTGACGTGCTTGATCACGTCACCGTTGTCGGAGGCCAGCGCACAGCTCGTCTCGGCGCTATTGCACACCAGCGACGTTGACACGCCGTTGAGGGACATGGTGAGCACCGGCCCGCCATAGCACTCATCCGGGGTGGATACCGGCGACGCGCTTCCCTCGGGATTGTCGTCACAGGGAATGAACGACTGCTCGATGAACGATTCGCCGGTGGACCAGCCGTCCCCCAGCCAGGAGCTCTGAGCCTGTGTGGACGCGGTCTGCCCGTCCACGCTCGAGGAGTCATAAGACAGCGAAAGGTGCGGGACCAGCGTCGAGGCCGCAGGCGGCATGGTGATGGGGTAGGTGTAGGTGAATGAGCCGGTGCTCCCGCCGCCAGTCCACGTGCCGGACGGCTTCAGGGTCGTCGCCGCATAGGTGCCCGCCGGGCTGCCCTCCGGCCCGCTGCCGCTGCTGGCCGCCAGCACGACGGTGTTCACCGCCGGGACAGCGCCCGTTGCCGGGCCGGCCGGCCCGGTGCCTGCCCTGGTCACCGAGACCGGTGCCGACACCTGCTGCCTGGCCCAGTCATTGGCTGAGCGCAGCGGGCTCTGCCGCTGGCAGGCGGGCTTGGCCGGGGTGGTCAGCGCGCAGGCCGGAAGCTCGGCCAGTACCAGCCGGGAACCGTAGTTGCCGCCGTAGGCCTGCGCAAAGCGGCGGTAGTCCAGCCCGACGCGGACCTTGCCCGCGCCGCCATCGGCCGCGCTCACCGCGAACAGCACACCGTTCACATGAGCCGCCAGCGCCTGCGCCCGGCCCAGCACCCGCACATCCAGGGTGCGCGGCAAGACGCCACGGCCAGACACCTCCTGCGCCCACACCGGAGTCCCGGCGGCATGGGCGAGGGCACCCTGCCGTCCACCCCCCGCGGTGGGCCGCACCGTGAGCACGGCGGAACCCGCCGTCGGCCAGTGGACTGCCGAGGGGACGAACCTGCGGTCCGCTTGGTTACGCGGCTTACGGAAATGGAACCGCACCGGGTGGACTCCGCGGACCGCTGGGCCACGAGTCACATGGGGGCGGCGCGGCGCCGCGGCGGCGGGCTGGGCTGCGGCCGCACCGGCCGCAACCACGGTGCCTGCCAATAGTCCCGCCGTGGCCACCACCGCCCCGGTCAGCCGCCACGCCCGGCGACCTGGCGCACACCTGGCCATCAATCCCTCACAGACTCCCGGCACGGCCGGGTCGCGGTTGCTGTGCTCATTGCGCGGTGACTGGGCCTGTTCAGCCAACGGTGGCCGGGCCCACCGGCGCCGAGGCGGGGCCGGTCCCCGCACCGTTGCTGGCGGTCACGGTAAAGGTGTACGCGGTGCCACTGGTCAGCCCGGTGACCGTCGCCGAGGTTCCGGGCACGATGACCTTGGCCCCGCCTGGCGAGGCGGTGACCGTGTAGCCGGTGATCGGAGTCCCGCCGCTCACCGCGGGCGCTGTCCAGGTGAGCGCCGCCTGGCCGGTCCCCGGCGTCACGGTGACCGTGGCCACGACGCCAGGAACGGTGGTGGCAGGCAGAGTCCAGACCTGAGCGCTGCTGCCGTTACAGGTGTTCAGGTCGAGCTGCGTGCCGTTGGTGGCGGACGAACCTGGGTCGTCCAGGCACATGTGCGTGGCGGGGTTGACAAGATACCCGTTAGGCCCCGGCTCCCACTGCTGGTTGGCGTCACCGGGCAGGCAGGACCAGAGCTGGATCGGATTTCCGGTCTTGGCCGCGCCCAGGGTGTTGTCGAGGCATTTGCCGAGCACCCGGAGGGTGCCGTCGCTGCTGACCTGCCAGTCCTGTGCGCTGGTGCCGTTGCAGGTGAAGATCTGGATCTTGTTGCCGTTGCTGGTGCCACTGCTGGTGTCGTCGGCGCACTTGCCGGAGGCAGCCCCTGACGTGAAGGCGCCGGCGATGTCGGGCCCGCCGTAGGGCAGCCGCCAATGCTGTGCCGTGGAGGCGTTGCAGGTGAACAGGTCGAGCTGGGTGCCGTTGGTGCTGGAGGCGCCCGGGTCGTCCAGGCACTTCCCCGTGGCGGGGTTCACCAGGCTCTGGCTGGGGCCTTGCTTCCATTGCTGGCTTGCATCGCCCGGGATGCAGCTCCAGAGCTGGATCGGGTTCAAGTTGGCAGACGACCCCGCGGTGTTGTCCAGGCACTTGTTGTAAACCCGGACGGTGCCGTCCGTCGCCAGGGTCCACATCTGCGCGTTGGTGTCGTTGCAGAAGTAGATCTGGATCTTGTTGCCGTTGCTGGTGCCACTGCTGGTGTCGTCGGCGCACTTGCCGGTAACCGCGGAGGCGATCGGGCCCGGCGCCCCGACGGCGCCGGTGTCGATCGCCGCCACCTGCCCGCGGGTGAGCTGGCCTGGATAGGCGTTCACGGCGGCGACCTGCCCGCTGAAATAGCCGGTATGGCTGGTGCCGCTGAGGTAGTCGCCCACCTGCAACCCGCCGCTTGTGGTCCCGGTCAGCGCGGCATGGGAGGCGGTGCCGAGCCGCTCGCCGTCGGCGTACAGGGCCATCGTGCCGGTACTGGCCTGATAGGTGGCGGTCAGGTGGGTCCACGTGCTGATCTGGGCACTCCCGCCCGATGCGCAGTTGTAGGACGCGGACGCGGTATCGGAGGTCGCCATGCAGAAGGTCCACTGGCCGCTGGTGGTATCGGCGTAGAGCCTGAAGCTCGCCGCATGGGTCATGTCCTGGGATAGCACCACGCCGCCGAGCGCGGCGGGCTTGACCCACGCCGACACCGAGAAGTCCGTGGCCGGGTCGATGGCCGGACCGCTGGTCGCGATCGAACTGCTGGTCCCGTCAAGGAGGACGTCAGGGCTGAAAAGATCCCCGCTGTTCCACGCGGCATTCCCGGCACCGGAGCCGGTCAGCGTGCCTGCGGTATCGGCGGCGGCCGTGACCTGCCCCGTCGCGCTGTCGCTGAGCGCCCAGGCGTGGGCCGGGGGCACCAGGTCCTGGGCAGGCTGGGCCGCCAGGGCCGCCGTGCCGGAGCCGAGCGAGGCCAGGTAGGCCGTGGCCATGCCGCCCGCGCCGACCGTCCACAGATCAGGAACACCGTCGCCGGTGATGTCCGCCGCCTCCAGCGTCAGGGCGGAGCCCTGGTTCCAGATCGCGGACGACCCGTCCGCGATCACGTACTGCGTGTAGCTGAGTGCCCCGGTGCTCATGTCAAAGGCGAGGTTTTCCCACAGGTACAGCGCGCCGGTGGCCGAGTCCCGCAGGTACATGGCGGTGCCCGAAGGGACCTGCGCGGTGGCGATGGTCCAGCGGTTCCAGTCCGTCCCGCCGACGGGAGTCGGCGTGGAGAGCTGGTCGGCTATCTCGTAGTCACCGAGGCCATCGTTGTCGGGATAGAACTCCAGGTAGTAGCCATTGACGCTGTCACCGTTGACCGCGATCAGGTCCGGGTAGGCGTATCCCTGCCCGGAGGCGCCGCCAGCGTTGGCGACCTGCAGCGGGTTGTCCCCGTTCCCGTCGGTGAGAGTCCCGGCGGACATGGTCTGCTCGGTACCGCTGTCCTGGGCCTGGATGGCCGAGCCGTCACCGCTGCCGAACAAGATGTTGGCCTGCCCAGCGTTGGCCCCGGACGGGTAGTAGGCGAGGATGTCTTGCAGCCCGGTGCCGCCGAAATGCCCGGTGATGGCCTGGGCCCCGGCGAAGTCGGCCGGCGAGTTGTCCCCGGCGGTGCCGTTGCCGTTCGCGCCAATATCGGCGGCCCCGGCCAGGACCTGGCCGTTACCGCTGCCATCGGCCAGCCACAGGCCAGCCGGCAGGCCGTTGCCGCTGCGGCCGACGGTGAGCAGGTCGGCGTTCCCGTCGCTGGTCAGGTCGGCGTCAGACGCGGTGGCAGCCGGGGCGGCGTTGAACACCACGCTCGCTGCATCCCCGATGTTGCCACCGGCCGACTGACTAGTGATGGTCAGCGTGTTGGTGAACCTGGTGGGGACGATGACGATGGCCGCGTTCCCCGAGGACGCGGTGATCTTCGTCGGCGTTCCGCCGTTGAGCTGGTACAGGTAGTCAGACGGGGTGGTGCCGCTGGGCGGCGCAGTGATGGTGAACGTGGCAGGCTGCCCGATGGTGGTACTGGCCGGCGAGGTCACTGTCGGCGCGCCCGGCCGGGTCGGGTCGAAGTAGAAGTGGCAGGTGGCCGACCATCCGCTGCTTTGGCTGTAGTCGGTGACCTGGGCCTGCCAGGAGAACTCGGTGACGGCACCCCCCGCGGCGGCCTTGAGGTCTGCCTCGTGGGCGATGAATACCGCCGTGCTGCCTGAACTGACAAACAGCTTCTGCGGGTCGGTGGGGGTGCCGGTGAACGCGGTACCGGCGGCGGTCTTCCACAGCTTGATCGTCAGCCCGAGGGTGCCGCCGTCGGGATCGGATGCCGGGACGTACAGCGACACGTTGCCGTCCCCGACCGCGGTCGGGGAAGCGGCCGAGCATGACGTGCTCGGCGAGGTGCTGAGCCCCGCGGGCGTGTTCGGCGCGTGGTCGTAGGTGATGGACATGGTGGCCGTATTCGCGAACTGCTTCCACCCGTATGCGTCGCCTTCGTCAGCCGCCCTTATCCCGAAGGTCGCCTGAGTCCATTTGCTGCTGGCAGCGCTCTGAATGGTGCTCTTGACGTTGAACCCGACACCGTGGGCGGGACAGGAAGAGCCGAATCCGTAGGCGACGTTGGCCGAGTCGACGTTGCTGCTCCAGCCAGGCTGGTGGTTCCAGGTGGTGGACGAGCTGATTCCCCCGGTCGACCAGGCCTGAACCGACCTCGCACTACACGATGGCGACCATTCTTCGGTCATGTTGAGCTGCGCGGAAAGGATGGTCGACCCGTAGATCTTCGAGGGAATCGGCATGTTCACGAACGAGCGGGCCACGAAGAACGGGGAATTCCATGCATTGTCCCCGACCTGGAGCAGGCCGGAGGTCTTCCAGTAGGACTGGTCGGGGAACCCGTTGTTCACTGTTGCCCACTCGTTCCTCGTCGAGCCGGCCGAAGGAGCGGTGAAGCTGGGGTCGATGTAGAGGGGAAACACCGTGGCGGGCGAGGTCAGCAGCTTCCGGGCAGGTGCCAGGAAGATGCTCCCGGATCGGACGGCAACCCCGACCGCCTCGGTGCGTGCCCGCTCGCCCGGGCCTGCAGCACTGGATGCCAGCGGCAGGCCGCTGCGCCCGTCGACCCGCTGTCCGGTAGCGGGACTGACAACGCCACGGACTCCGGCCGCAGGGGCCGAATCCCACATGAACGGCGTGGGCGCGGCGAAAATCGTGCGACCACCGGGGGTGTCGGCAGTGATGTTGCCGGCCGGGCCTGCCGCCAGCGTGACGCCGGTGCTGCGGGTCCTCACAGCCAAGCGGCCCAGGGCGGGGTTCGCCGCCGCTGCCGCGTTCTTCACCACCAGGACCTCGGAGAACCCGCCCTGGGTGTCCGCAGTCACCCGCAGGTCGACACCGGGCAGAACGTCCCGGTAGGTAGCACTGCTGCCGGAAAGCACCGGTGCCGGCAGGCGCACCGGAAGCCAGACCGACAGGGACTGGCCTGCCGCCGTCCGCATCGTCGCCAGCGGCCCGCCGCCCCCGCTGGACAGTCGCAGCGAGCTTGTCGTCGTGGTGGTGGCAATGCTTCCGCCGGCCGCACGCCGCAGCTGCGCCACCAGCGGCCGCCAGGTTCCGCCGACACGCTTGCGAACCGGGACCAGCGAACGGGTCAGCGTCAGCGTCCCGTTCGGGTTGGCCGTCAGCGTGTCCGTGGGAGTCGTCGCGCCGGGCACCGGCACCCGGCGCCCGGTAGCGGCGGCGCGGGCCAGCACCTGTGCGGCCGTCAGCGGCCCGCGCGCCCGGGCCGGCCCGCGGGTGGCGGTGGCGGCCGAGGCATAGGCGGCCGGCGCGGTCACGGCGGCAAGGGCCACCAGCAGCACTACCGCGGCGAACGTCCGCACACCCCTCGCGGTTAGGGCAACCAATGGCATGATCCACCACTTTCACGCGAAGGAAGGCAGCCCGGACCGCGCATCAGAAACCGCGCTGGGATGACCAGGTAAAATGGCATAAACAAGCTCGCGCCCGCTCACAAGCTGAGGAAGACGTTTCCCTCTGGCATGCGTCAGCCTGCACACGCCAGGACCGGCCGCCGTACGTGAGGAAACCAAGCCCCATAAGCAGGCCCGGATACCGGGCCATCTGGTAATCAATGAGTCAAACTTCCATCAAGCAGGCAAAAAGCATCATCGGCTGAGGCCGGCGGAAAAGTCAATGACCTTCGTCCGATTGTTACCTTGGACCGCCAGGGTTCCTTGGAGGCTGTGACCTCTGGGAAGGTTGGGCCTCATGGTATCCAGGAATGCGCATCCCGCGGCATTCGGCGTCCTCAGCAACGGCACAAGCCTGCAGAGCCTGCCGACCCCGTCCTGGACGTCCGGCACCGTGCAGGACGAGCTCGGCCAGTTCACCGCGATCATGCAGAACGACGCAACTTCGTGGTCTACAAGAGGTTGCCCAGCCAGGCTCGCCGCGGACCGACCGCGCCGACGTGCCGACTGACCGGCAGACGTCTGCACGCAGACGGCTGCCCGCAGACGGCTGCACGCGAGCGAGAGCTCGCACTGGCGTGGATCGCGCTCGTGCTGGTTGCTCACGGCGGGTCCGGCGTGAGCAGGATCCGCCGCTCGGTGACTTCCTCGATCCGCTGCCGGGAGTAGAGCAGCGGGATGCTCTCGTCCCGCGCCCAGGCCGCGTACAGGTCCGCGTAGTGGCTGCTCGCGGGGTCTCCCGCCTGGCCGGGGGAGTTCATCGCCAGCGAGTTATCCCAGGCGCCGACGTCGAGCACCATCCGCAGCGTGGCGCCCGAGGTCTGCGTGAAGCCCTCACATCGGTGCGCCGTGCTGCCCACCGTGTCTGCGCAGCCTCCGCGCGGCTGCGGGCCCAGCCGACCCAGGTCGCCGCGGACGGCACTGACCTGGTCCGCGAGCGGATGCTCGATCCTCGCCTGGTGCAGGGCGCCCCACTGCCAGCTGGCGGCGTCGCTCCCGAGCACGTCCTCCAGGTAGCGCATCGCTGCGGCCAGGCTGGACTCAAGAACTGCGTCGAGCCTGTGCCTGGCCTGCGACGAAACGCCCGCCTGCTCGACGAGCGCGAGGACGATCCGGGCGTCGCCGGCCATCTTCGCGTCATCGACCAGCATCTCCAGGGCCCGGCCCAGCTTGCCCGCAGGCGTATGCCCGGCCAGGGCGCCGGCGAGCAGCGCCGGGCGCAGATAGGAGCAGAACCAGACATCGAACAGTGCCGCCGGCGCCGAACTGGCCACCATCCGGCAGTCCCAGCCGGACAGCATCGCCGCCCCGCGCGCGGCCAGCGGGTCAGCGCACCTGACCCTGCCTACCGGCCCGATCAGGCGACGGGCCGCCATCGAGACATAGTCACTTTGCAGTGCGGCCGAGTCCGCCACGGTCAGCGGCCGGTCATCCTCGAGCACCTCGCAGATTCTCAGGTAGCGAAATGGTGCCGCCCACTCGGAGCCGACATGGACGCCGGCCGCCTGGCCCGAAGTGATATTGCGCTGATTCGCCGTGGCCAGCCAGCCACGGCCCGGATTGACCTCGAAGGGCAGATCGGCCGCGTTGGCGAAGCCGTCCCATTCGTAGCGCCCGTCACCGGGGACGGGCAGCAGCCCGTCCCAGTTGCGGCGCACCGGGATCAGCGCGGCGGGCTGCCAGCCGATGGTGCCCGCCACATCCGCGTAGATCAGGTTCTCGCCGGGGGCTCCCCAGCTGGCCGCAGCGGCGCGGAACTCGTCCCAGTCACCGGCCCGCATGAGGGCGATGCTGGCCAGGTACGGGACCATGCCGGGCTGCAGCCACGCGGCCCGCACGCTGAAGGCGGCCGGCCGGCCCGGAGTCTCGTGTACTACCGGCCCGTGCCGGGTGAACTTCAGCTCGACATCGACCGGCTCGCCGCCGCGGACGGGGATGGAATCGGAGACGACCTGCATCGGCTCCCAGCCGCCCCGGTACCGGTAGCGGCAGCCGCCGGGCGCGTCGGTCTCGTAGACGTACAGGTCTTCCTGGTCGGCCGGAAATACCGTGAGTCCGAAAGCCGCCTGCCCGTTGTGGCCTATCGAGATGCCCGGCAGCGCCGGCTCGCCGCCGCCGATGACGTCGAGGCCGGGGCACACCAGGTGGACGAGGTAGCGCAGCGAGGGAGCCGTGACGGCCCGATGCGGATCGTTGGCCAGGATCGGCCGCCCGCTGGCCGCGCGCCGCGCCGAGACTGCCCAGTTGTTGCTGCCTCCGGCAGCCGGCCCCCGCCCGCCGGAGCCCTGGCCGCCGGAGCCCTGGCCGCCGGAGCCCTGGCCGCCGGAGCGCGGGCCGCCGGAGCTCAGGCCACGAGAGCTCAGGGCGGATGAGCTCAGGTCGGGCGGCGTCGTGGCCAGCTCGTAATCGCCCAGTACCTCCGCGGTGATCAGGGACAGGTCGAGCCCGGCGGGGACGGTCAGCTCAGCGCCTGGCTCCAGCAGCACCCGCAGCGCCTCTGCCTCCGGTCCGAACTCGCGCAGGATCTGGGCCCTTGTCACTTCGCTCCTGACGTTCCGGTACAGGCCGTGATTCCGGATCCGCAGCACGTCGTCGGGCTGCCACGGTCCCGGCCGGTACCCCAGCGAACGGAACTCGACCGGCAGCAGGTCCGGCCGCCGGGCGGTCAGGGCGATATAGGAGTTGATGCCCGCGACAAAGGGGCCGATGACGTTCTCCAGCCCGCAGCCGTAGGCAGCGCGTTCGGCCTCCATCGGGCCGCGGTAGAGGAACAGCCGGGCCGCACGGTCTCGCGCTAGGTAGCCGGGCCCGAAGGCCTCCGCCAGCAGGCCGAGTCCCTGCCGCCGCCACATGTCGAGCTGCCAGAGCCGGTCTCGGGCAGCGTTGAAGCCCTGGGCGAAGAATGCGTCCGGCGCGCATCCGGCGTAGATGTGCGGTATGCCCCAGCGGTCGACCAGGATCTCCACCGGGCCGCTCAGGGGAAGTGCCGAGTGAACCTCGCCGGGTATGCGCTCTAGCAAGGGTGTACCTCCCAGGCAGGGCTGATCATCGGGCGGCGGCGGCGATCTTGCCGCCCGGCACCAGCGGCATCGACCAGAGCCGCACGCCGCACGCGTCGAAGATCGCGTTGGCGATGGCCGGGGCCACCGCGAGGATCGGCGCCTCTCCGCCGCCCGCCGATGGCTGGTCCGGCCGGTCGAGCAGCAGGACCTCGAACTCCGGCAGGTCGGGCAGCCGGGGCACGCGGTACTCCGACAGCGATGCGTTCAGTATCCGCCCGTCGGCGAAGTCGATGGCCTCGAACAGGGCACCCCCAAGGCCCATCATCACCGCGCCTTCCACCTGGTTGGTCAGGTTGTCGGGGTTGACCACTGCCCCGCAGTCGAACGCGGTGACCAGCCGCAGCACATGCAGCGTGCCGTCGTCGTCCACGCGGACCTGTGCCGCCGTCGCGACCCTGCCGTTCTTCTCGGTGCCGACCGCGAGCCCGGTGCCGGCCCGGGCGTCGCCGCTCCCGCCGGGCCTGCCCGCATCACCCCAGCCGACGCCGCCAGCAGCCGCGCGCAGCACCGCCGCCATCCGCTCGTCCGGCAGGTGCCGCAGCCGGAAGGCCAGCGGATCGATCCCGAGCCGGTCGGCCAGCTCGTCCATCTGGGACTCCCTGGCGAAATGGTTCGCCGTGGAGGCCAGCGCCCGGTAGGCACCCTGCGGCAGCGGCGACTGCGCAGGCTGGTAGGCGACCCGCTGATGCGCGACGCGGTAGGGGCTCATGATCCCGGCCGCCCCCGAGTTGATGTTGGTGAACGACCAGCCGGTGATGGCGCCGGAGGCGTCAGCGCTGCTGGCCACGTCGATGAGCGCGGCCGGGCGCAGGTAGCCCCCGTGGAACTCCTCATCCCGGTTCCACTGCACCCGCACGGGCCGGCCGGCGGCGCGCGCGAGCCGCGCCGCCTCGATCGCCACGGCCCCGCCGTGCTTGCCGCCGAAGCCGCCGCCGTAGTCCGGCACGATGACCTGCACGCCTGCCTCCGGCAGGCCGAGCGCCTCCGCCACCTCACGACGAGTACGAAACGGAGTCGAGGTGCCGGTCCAGATCGTGACGCGCGCATCCCGCCAGCGGGCCAGGGCTGACCGGGGCTCCAGCGGGACATGCGCGATATAGGCGGCGCGGTAGTGCGACTCCAGGCGGACCGGCCCGGCGGCGAGCGCAGCGTCGACGTCACCCTGCTCGTGCAGGAAGGGCAGGCTGAAGCCCTCGCCCTCGGCCGGATGTGCGCGCAGGTGGGCCTCAAGCTCGCTGGCCGCCGGCTGCCGCGGGCGATCCCACGATGCCTGGATGAGAGCGACGGCCTGCCGGGCCGTCGCGGCGTCGGGCGCCGCCACCCCGATGAAGGCGTCCTCGCGGACTACCGTCACTCCCGGCAGCGCCGCCGCGCCGCTGGTGTCCGCGCTGCGCAGCAGCGCGCCGAACGCCGGTGCCCGCAGCACGGCGCCGTGCAGCATGCCGTCCGCGCCGGTGTCCGACGGAAAGCGCTTGGCGCCGGTCACGACGTCCGCGGCGCCCAGTGCCCTGGCGGCATGCCCGGCGCAGCGCCACGCGGTAGCCGGGGTGACGGGCGCATCGCCTGGCACCCGCTCGACGAGGCGCTGGCCTGCGAGCAGGTCGCCGTAGCTGATGCTCGGAGCGCCGTCGGGCCCGGCCACGATGCCGTCAGCGACCGTGAGGTCCCCGGCGCGCATGCCAAGGCGCTCAGCGGCCGCTTCGCGCAGCAGCCGGCTCGCGGCGGCCGCCGCGGCGCGAAGCGGCGGAGCCGCGTACGGCATCGAGCGGCTGCCGAACGTGCCGATATCGAACGGGGAGACGTCGGTATTGCCCATCACCAGCCGCACTGCCGCGGCCGGGACGGCCAGTTCCTCGGCCACCAGCAGCGCCAGCGCGGTGCGCGTGCCCTGGCCGGCCTCGACCTTGCCGGTGAACGCCGTCACCGTGCCATCGGCGCCGACGTGCACCCAGGCATCGTCGGCTCCGGCCGCGCCCTGGCCCGCCCCCGCCGCCTCGTCGGCCTGCGCGACGGTCACCAGCCCGTCCGGCAGGACGCCGAAGAACGCATCAGCGTCCTTGCCTGCCTGATCCCACGGCATGGCGGGGGCATCGGCGCCGGCCAGCGCCTGGGCCGAGGCCGGCGGGACGGGCGCGAGCACCTCAGGATGCTCCATCAGGTCAGCGGCCCGGTGCACCGCGCGCAGGATCCGCGGGTACGTGCAGCAGCGGCAGACGTTCCCGGCCAGCTCCGCGGCGATCCGCTCGTCGCCCGGATGGGGGATCCGCGCGAGCAGGGCAGCCGTGGCCGTCAGCCAGCCAGGCGTGCAGTAGCCGCACTGCATCGCGCCGGTCTCCAGCCACGCCTGCTGCACCGGATGCAGGATGCCGTCCTGCGCCAGGCCCTCCACGGTGGTCACCCGCTGCCCGGCCACCTGCGCCGCCGGGGTCGTGCACGCGGTGACGGGACGGCGGCCGATCAGCACGGTGCAGGCGCCGCAGGCCCCCTCGCCGCAGCCGAACTTCGGGCCGGTGAGCCCCAGCTGCTCTCTCAGGACCTCCAGCAGGCTCTGCCCGTCGCGCGCCGCGACCTGCGCCTGCGTCCCATTGACGACTATCGTGAACGACATGGCCTGTCGCGGTCCTTCCGCCTAGCTGGCCGGGAAATCTGAGTCGGCGCCATCCGCCTTACCGTAACGTGACCGGCCGCATCCACGGAGGTTCCGATGACCGACAGCACGACACACAGGGACGGTCAGGGCCCTGCTCCGTCGAACGGCGGGAGGCCGAGTACCGCCGCCGAGGCGGTGAAGGCGATCGCCGCGGCGGCAGGCGAAGCCAGGCACCGCGCGGCGCAGATCCGGCAGGCACCCGAGCTGCACAAGCCCAAGCTCGTCTTGTCCGAGCACGTGCGCGGCGACAGCCTCCTGGACAAGATCGCCGCGGCGGTGAACAAGTTCTGCGGCTCGATGTGGGTGTTCATGGGCATCACCGTCGGCATCGTGTGCTGGCTGATACTCGGGCCGCTCCTGCTCTTCGACAAGGTCCCGTGGCCGCTGCTGCTGACGATCCTGAACCTGCCGCAGCTGTCCATCATGATCTCGCTGCAGGTCAGCGCCAACCGCTCGCAGGCAGCGAGCGACAAGCGAGCGATTGCCGATCATGAGACCCTGATCGCGCTGCACGAGATGGGGAAGCAGCAGCTGGACATCCTGCGGGGCCAGGACGACGTGCTGGCCATGCTGAAGGCCTTCGCCGAGAAGGACATGCCGGGCAAGCAGGACGCCATGCAGGACACGGTGAACAAGATCCTGGCGCTCGTGGGCGGCCCGGCCGCGGCAAGCTGAGTGCGACCGCCATTACCCTTCAGCGCGTTTGCCGCGTAAGAATGATCCATGAGCAAGCAGACGATCCCGCCACCGCGCGGCGACAAGCCTGTCCGCACGGCACCGCCGCCGCCGCCGGGATGGCGGCACTGGCTGTGGCCGGGCGCGCTTCTGGTGACGGTGCTGCTGTATATCTTCGCGCTGCCCGCACTTCACGTCGGCGCCCCCGTCAGCCTCAGTTACTCGCAGTTCGCCGCATCCGCCAGCGCTCACAAGATCAAGACGGTCGTCTACGGGAACAGCGTCAGCGGCTCCAATACCGAGACGACCGGCGAGCTGACGAGCGGGAAGTCCTACACCACGGTTATCCCCGGTTCCCCTACGGCGGCGCTCAGCCAGCAGCTGACCAGGGATGGCGTGAAGACGGTGCAGGCGCAGCTGCCGAGCTCAGGGCTGGGCTCCGAGCTGCTGTCCTGGCTGATCCTGCTGCTGCCGCTGTTCTTCGTGTTCTACCTGTTCCGGCGGATGTCGCGCGGCGCAGGCAGCCCGCTGCAGGGAGTCCTCGGCGTGGGCCGGTCCAAGGCGAAGATCTTTGACGCCGAGCAGCCCAAGACCAAGTTCGGCGACGTCGCGGGCTACGAGGGCGCCAAGGCCGAGATAGGCGAGGTGGTGGACTTCCTGCGCAATCCCGACCGCTACCGGCGGGCCGGTGCCATGGCCCCGCGCGGCGTGCTCATGATCGGGCCGCCCGGCACCGGAAAGACGCTCCTGGCCAGGGCGGTAGCCGGCGAGGCGTCGGTGCCGTTCTTCTCGGTCACCGGCTCCAGCTTCGTGGAGATGTTCGTCGGCGTGGGCGCCGCCAGGGTTCGTGACCTGTTCGCCGAGGCTCGCAAGCGAGCCCCGGCCATCATCTTCATCGACGAGATCGATGCCATCGGCCAGCGCCGGGCGGGATCGGGCGCGGTCGTGTCCAACGACGAGCGCGAGCAGACGCTCAACCAGCTGCTGTCGGAGATGGACGGGTTCGACATGGCCGAGGGGATCGTAGTGCTGGGCGCCACCAACCGCCCCGAGGTCCTGGACCCGGCGCTGCTGCGGCCCGGCCGGTTCGACCGGCAGGTCGTCATCCCGCTGCCCACGCTGACCGAGCGGGCCGCCATCCTGGCCGTGCACTGCCGCGGCAAGCGGCTCGGCGACGACGTCGACCTGAACGTGGTGGCCCGCGGCACGCCGGGCTTCTCCGGCGCCGACCTGGCCAACCTGGCCAACGAGGCGGCGATCTTCGCAGTCCGCGAGGGACGCGAGGTGCTGACGGCCGCCGACTTCGAGGGCGCGCGGGATCGGATCCTGCTCGGCCGCAGGGAAGGCTCCAACGTCCTGCTGCCCGAGGAGAAGCACGCGGTCGCCATCCACGAGGCCGGGCACGCGATGGTCGCGGCGTTCTCTGAGCACGCCGACCCGGTAGCGAAGGTCACCATCCTGCCCGCCGGGCAGGCGCTGGGCGTCACCCAGCAGCTGCCGCTGGTCGAGCGGCATCTCTACGGCGAGGACTACCTGACCGACTCGCTGGCCGTCCGGCTCGGCGGGCGCGCGGCCGAGCTGGTCGAGCTCGGCCAGGGCTCGACGGGGGCGGCCAACGACCTGTCCACGGCCACCGACCTGGCGACCAAGATGGTCCGCGAGTTCGGGCTGTCAGAGAAGCTCGGCCCGGTCGGCTACCCCGAGGGCGGCTCGGTGTTCCTCGGCGGCGGCGGTGCCGGGATGTCGAGCCGGCCCTTCGCCGAGGCCACGCAGGCCACCATTGACGCCGAGGTGGCGCGGCTGCTGCGCGAGGCCGAGCAGACCGCGGTCAGCCTGATCCGCTCGCACCGGCACGAGCTCGGGCAGCTGGTCGCCCTGCTGCTGGAGAAAGAGACGGTGGACGGTGCGGATGTCTACCGGATCGCCGGCCGGCCCGCGCCCGAGCGGCGGGCTGAGGAACTGGCGATTGCCCCGCGCGCGGCACCCGTCGGCGGCCCCGTGCCCGTCGGCGGTGCCGCTGCCGCCAGCGGCACCGCGGCATCCGCCGCATCCGCGGCATCCGCGGCGCCTGGCCGGGTCGGCCTGCCCGGCCAGAGCGCCTAGCGCGCCGGTGCGGATCCTGATCCTCGGCGCGCGCGAGGTGCACACGCTGCTGCCCTACGACAAGTGCGCGGATGCGATGCGGGAGGTGCTTGCCGCGTTCGCGCGCGGCGAGGTGCACCAGCCGCTGCGCTCCGTACTCAGGCCCGAGGGCGCGAACGGGCTGATGGCGCTGATGCCGTCCTACCGGCCAGGCGAGGCGGCGGCTTACGGGCTGAAGGCGATCTGCATCACTCCCGGTAACCCCGCGATCGGCCTGGACACTCACCAGGGCATCGTGCTGCTCTCCAGCGCGCAGACCGGCGAGCCGCTGGGCGTGCTGAACGCCTCGGCCGTCACCGAGATCCGCACCGCCGCGGTGTCGGCCGTCGCGACCGCCCTGCTGGCCCGCCCTGACGCCGACGTGCTCGCCATCATCGGCACCGGCGCCCAGGCCAGGGCGCACCTGCACGCCATTGCCCGATCACGGGCCCTCACTCAGATCCGGGTCGCGGGCCGGGAGCACGCCAGGGCGATCCGGTTCGCCGAGTCGGTGCGGGACCAGGCCACGCACGCCCAGGACCGGGCCATGCCGCCGGTTGTCGCGTGTTCCTCAGCGAGAGAGGCCGTCGCCGGGGCCGGCATCATCGTGACCGCGACAAGCTCGGCGCAGCCTGTGCTGGAGCGCGGCTGGCTGGCCGCCGGGGCGCATATCAACGCCGTCGGGGCCTGCGTCCCGGCCGCCCGCGAGCTGGACGCCGCGACGATAGCCGGCGCCACGCTCTTCGCCGACAGCCGCGAGTCGGTCAGCAGCGAGGCCGGCGACTATCTGCTGGCACTGGCCGAGGGCGCGATCGGACCCGGTCACATCAGGGCCGAGATCGGCGAGATCCTGGCCGGTACCGCGCACGGCCGCTCGGGCGACGACGAGATCACGGTGTTCGAGTCCCTCGGCCTGGCGATCGAGGACCTGGCCGCCGCCGCGCTTGTCTACCGCAGGGCCGTGGAGTCCGGTGTCGGCTCCTGGGCGGATTTCTGAGGCGGCCCGCCATGCCGTGGTGTACTGCCTGCCGCTGGATCAGCCCCCGGCCGCGAGGAGCCAGGTGGGCAATCTGCGTGGCGCTAAGCCTGAGCGGAACCGAACCGACCCGCGGCGCGTCAGAGGGAGACGCAATCTCACGGGACCGGGAGCCGCGCCATGCCTCGCACCTTTACCCTCACCCCCACCTACCGGGCGCTGGCCATCGGCGGCGCTGCGGCGGCCGTCCTGATCGGGGCGTTCGCGCTCGGCACCAGCCGCGGTAGCGCGGTATCCACGGCATCGACGGCGTCCGCGGCGCAGCGCTCAGCGGGCGCCGAGCAGCGCTCAGCGGGCGCGCGAGCAGGCGCGCTGCTGACCTCGGCGGCCGGACCGGCGCGGATTGCCGTCACCGGGACCGGCACCGTCTCCGGAACCCCGAACCAGCTGGTCCTGTCCATGGGCGTCCAGGTCGACGCTGCCTCGGTCGGGGGCGCGCTACAGGAAGCTAACCAGGCAGTGCGGCAGGTCACTGCGGTGCTGCGGGCCCGCGGCGTCGGCGCGGCGGATATCCAGACCTCTGGCCTGTCCATCCAGCCCAATTACCGGGGCAACTCGCAGACGCCCGATGGCTATGAGGTCAGCGAGTCGCTGAACGCTACCTTGCGCCGGCTCGCTGCAGCGGGTGCCGAGATCGACGCCGCGGTTCGCGCCGGTGGCAATGCCACCACCGTCGACGGCATCTCGCTGAATCTCACCGACACCAGCAGCCTGCTGGCCCGCGCCAGGGCTGCGGCGGTCGCCGACGCGAGGGTCAAGGCATCGCAATACGCCAAGGCACTCGGCCAACCGCTCGGGCCGGTCGTGAGCGTCACTGACGAGACCTCCTCGCAGCCGTTTCCCTCCGACACCCCGGCAGCTTCGGCGGCGGGCCGCGCGGCCGTGCCCATCTCGCCCGGAACCCAGCAGCTGAGCGTCTCCATCACCGTCGCGTACGCCCTGGCCTGATCGGCCGGGGAGGGAAGGCTCGGCCGGGACGGAAGGCTCGGCCCGGGAGGGAAGGCTCGGCCCGGGAGGGAAGGCTCGGCCCGGGAGGGAAGGCTCGGCCGGGGAGGGAAGGCTGAGCGCTTACTGGCGCCGGATGCGGGGGGAGGCTAAGCTCCCGCCATGCACGTGAACCGCACCGCAGGCTGGTGGCGCCGCCGTTAGGCGGGCCTGGTTCGCGCACTCTGCAGATCCTGAAGGCGACCGCCCGACGTCCGGCGGCCGCCTTTCTCATGCCCGCCGGCCGCGCCGGGCCTGAACATGGCGAGGTACCCGAATGCCAGCAGCGCAGACATACCCGGCACCCATCCGGACCCCCGGCATCCCGCCCGGCGGAGCGGCCGACGGAGCGGCCGACGGAGCGGCCGACGGAGCGGCCGACGGAGCGGCTGACGGAGCGGCCGGCGACGCGGCTGACGATGCGATCCGCGGCGTGCCCGGCGGCGCGGCCGGCCCGGAGCTGACCGAGTTCGCTACCGCCGGCGGCCTGCGCGTGAGCCGCACCGCCGAGGCCTTCGACCCGGCCCGGCTAGCCGAGATCACCCGACAGGTCGACCAGCGCCGCGGCGGCGTGCTCAGCTCCGGGATGGAGTACCCGGGCCGCTACAGCCGCTGGCATGTCGCCTACGTCGACCCCTGCATCGAGATCGTCGCGCGCGGCAGGCGGATCGGCGCGCGGGCGCTGAACGAGCGTGGAATGGTCCTGCTGCCGGTGATCGCGGCGGCGCTGCGGCGCGCGGGCCAGGAGAACCGAGCCGAGACCGGGACCGAGAACCGGGCCGAAACCGGGGCCGAAACCGGGACCGAAACCGAGACCGGGACCGGGGCCGAGACCGAGAACCAGGCCGAAACCGGGGTCGAGACCGGGGTCGAGACCGGGACCGAGGTCCTGATCCCCAATCCCGGCGGCGGCTTCCCGGAGGAGGAGCGCAGCAGGCGGCCCACTGTGTTCTCCGCACTGCGCGAGGTCATCGCGGCCTTTACTGGCCCGGACCCGCACCTGGGCCTGTACGGAGCGTTCGGCTATGACCTGGCGTTCCAGTTCGAGCCGGTAAAGCTGCGGCATGCCCGCGACGACGGCCAGCGTGACCTCGTCCTGCACCTGCCCGACCGGCTGTACGTGATTGACCGCAAGCGCGAGACAGCCATCTGCTACTCGTATGAGTTCGCGACGGGGGACTCGCCAGGCGCGACGCCGGCCACGGGCTCCTCGCGCGCCACCTCGACCGAAGGCCTGCCGCGCCAGACGGCGGCCAGCGGCGTAGCCGGGAGTGAGGAGGATGGGCCCGTTTTGCCGGAAGACCGTCCTGCCGATCCGGAGCCGGGCTCGTATGCCCGCGTGGTCGAGCAGGCACGGGAGCGGTTTGCCCGCGGCGACCTGTTCGAGGTTGTGCCGAGTCATGTCTTCCACGGGCGGTGCGGCTCGCCCGCCGCGTTCTACGAACGGCTGCGCCGGCGCAACCCGGCGCCGTATGAGTTCTTCCTGAACCTAGGCGAGGGGGAGTACCTGGTCGGGGCGTCGCCGGAGATGTACGTGCGGGTCACCGGAGACCGGGTGGAGACCTGCCCGATCGCCGGGACCATAGCCCGCGGGGCCGGCCCCCTGGAGGACGCGGACAACATCCGGGCCCTGCTCGACTCGGCCAAGGAGGAATCCGAGCTGACCATGTGCACCGACGTGGACCGCAACGACAAGTCGCGGATCTGCGAGCCGGGCAGCATCCAGGTCATCGGCCGCCGGCAGATCGAGATCTACAGCCGGGTCATCCACACGGTGGACCACGTCGAGGGACGACTGCGGGCCGGCTTCGACGCGCTGGACGCGTTCTTGACTCATATGTGGGCGGTGACCGTGACGGGAGCCCCGAAGACCTGGGCCATGCAGTTCATCGAGGATCACGAGGACGGCCGGCGGCGCTGGTACGGCGGGGCCGTCGGCATGATCGGCTTTGACGGCGGCATGAGCACCGGCCTGACGCTGCGGACGGCTCACATCCGCGGCGGCATCGCCGCAGTCCGCGCTGGCGCGACGCTGCTCTTCGATTCCGATCCGGCCGCCGAGGAGCGGGAGACGCAGCTCAAGGCCATGGCCCTGCTGGAGACGCTACGAGAGCCCGATGGCGCGGACCCGCAGGAAAAGACCACAGCGAAACGAGCCCATCCGGGCGGCTCGCCCGCCGCCGCGCCGGACCCGCTGCCCGGCACCGGAATGAAGGTGCTGCTCGTCGATCACCAGGATTCCTTCGTGCACACGCTGGCCGGGTACTTCCGCGAGCAGGGAGCGGCGGTAACGACGCTGCGGGCGGGCTTTGACCCGGCCCTGCTCGACGCCTACGGGCCCGATCTGGTGGTGCTATCGCCGGGGCCCGGCCGCCCGTCCGACTTCCGCTGCGGCGATCTGCTGGCCGAGCTTGATGCGCGCGGGGTCAGCGCGTTCGGTGTGTGCCTCGGGCTGCAGGCGATGGTAGAGCACGCGGGCGGGCGGCTGAGCGTGCTCGGAACGCCGGTGCACGGCAAGCCGTCGGCGGTGCGGGTGCTGGGCGGGTCGCTGCTGGCGGGCCTCGCGCCGGAGTTCGCGGCGGGCCGGTATCACTCGCTGCACGCGACGTCCGATGAGGTCAGGGGCGGGTTCTGCGTGACCGCCGTGACGGCCGACGGGGTGGTGATGGCCATCGAGGATGCGGCCGCCGGGCGCTGGGGGGTGCAGTTCCACCCCGAGTCCATCCTGACCGCCTCCGGCGGCGCGGGGCACCAGGTGATCGCGAGCGTGCTGCGGCTGTGCCAGGCCCGGCGCGCCGTGGCCCATGATCGTGGCTGATTTTTCCGGTTGTAGGGCGTTGCGCCAAAGGGGAAACTACGGCCCCGTGACCGCCAGATACCTAGTGTCGTGTGACCGAAGCTCTTACCGGCCCGGTAAGAGCTTCGGTCACAGACACTAGCAATCACTGCAAGTGCAGCAGTACCCCCTCAGTCAGGGGCGACATCGGGTCACGAGGCGTCGGGCAGAGACCACGCGTATGAGGGCAGACCTCTGTAGCTGTTCACGTACATCCTGTCCCCATTCGCCGTGCCGTCGCTGTTCGGATGCATCGCACAGCGCGCACCACTATTGTCCCCGAACACGTCCCCACAGAGCCAACCTCCAGGCTGCTCATTGCCATCGTTATACAATTCGATGAAATTGCCCTGGCCACCCAACTTCCAGTTCTCGAATGAATCGTTGGGGTCGCAGGTCCATTGGATGACCTCCGAGCCCGGGTTACGGTTGTTGTTCAGTATTGACAGGCAAAGGCCGGAGTTCTTGTTCTTGATTAGCCAGTCCCACTTGCCGACAATGTTGAGAGCCCATTCCTGGTTGCTACCGCCGTTGCAGAGCCACTGCTGCGGCTGGACACCCTTTGCGGTCGAGCGGTTGGTCATATCGAGGCACCTGCCGTCGAAGTTGACGACCCGCTGGTAGCAGGGAACATTGATCTGACATCTAAGTACAGACGGGACTGCGGGATGTACAGCGGTTGCGGGAGCCGCGGGTGCCAGCCTGGCCTGTGATGCCGTGAGCTGGATTTTTCCTGCGGCCGAGGCTGGCGCGCTGGTCCTGGCATTGGCGGCCAGTGGTGAAAACATGAGTGCTAGGGCCGCAGCACCGCCGGCTGCCGCGGCAAGGTGCACGAATTTTCGCATTCGGGTACGTCCTTCCACATAGAAGAGGCTCAAGGTTCGGGAGTTGCCCCGCGGACTGCTCGCACGTGCAGGTCGCGTCCTGTTGACGGTTCTCCTTCGGATAGGATCACCATAAAGAGAGCGTCATTGGGGCAACCTGAGTACGGCAGGCGACTGGCTCGACCTCCGATGCGGGCGTATGCATTTCCCGCGGAAAGTCGCCAAGGGGTTTGCGGATAGAGCTGGCTGGTTCAGAGTAGAAAGGTATCTACCCTACGCGCTTGCCATCCTTTGGCTGGGTATCAATGCCCAGAGTCCCGCTGTTTGCGAGAAAAAACTCCGGGTCTTCCCGTACGGCGGCTGCATGTCGCCGAGATACCGGGGTCCGGAGTTACACCTTGAACATAACGCTGCACGGCGCACGAAGCCAGGCAGTCTTACCGGCAGTCTTACCAGCAGTCTGGCCGTCAGGGAGATACTGCGATGGGCACACCGATTCGCCGAGCTGCACGCCCAGCGCGAGACGACCGAAATCAGCTAGCGGCCGGGGACAGCAGCAGCCCCGCAGGCGACGGCGACGCCGACCTGCTGGACCCGCTGCCCCTGATCGCCGGCGTCATCGACCAGATCCCCGCCCGTCTCCAGGCCGCCCTCGCCAGCCATTCACCCTTCACCACAGCCCGATCCCGGCACAGTCAGCCACGATCATGGACGGTCAGCGGGTGCCGGTGCCGGTCAGACGCCGTGCAGGCCGCGGGCGAACCCGAGGATGGCCGTGCGCGGCTCGTTGTCCGAGACGGCCTGATAGTAGACGCCGTGATGCGTCCAGGTGAGGAACAGGAAGATCTTCTTCGACTGGCAGGACGGCAGCCCGGCCAGCCCGCAGAGCCCGGCCAGGTGCGCGGTGACGCCATGGACGCGGAAGGTGCCGAGCGGCTTGGCCGTCTCGCCGTTCCCGCACGGGCCGCCCGAGTTGTTCTGCTCGATGCCGAGCAGGGGGTGGCTCACCTTCCCGTAGGTGGCGTCCACGAGATGCTTGCTGGTCTGGCCGGTGACGTCGCAATTGTCGACGTGAATCTTGCCCGCGATCTTCAGTCCGTACGTCTTCTTCGGCCTGAGCAGCTTGAATTTCGCTGCCTTCTGGGCTGCGGTCCAGCTGTGGAACGATCGCGCCGCCTGCGGGGCGGCCGAACCGGGTGCGGACGAGGCGGCCAGGGCGGATGATCCGGCCAGGGCGGACGATCCGGCCAGGCAGACGGCCAGGGCCAGGCCGACAGCAAGCCTGCGGGTACCGAGCATGGGATATCTCCTTTACCTGAAGGGGCTCATGATCATGAGCTGCGATGTGACCTGAGGTAGTTAATCCGATACAACGCGTAACGATGGCGTCGCAGTGGATAGTAAGACAGGTGAGGCGCGCCTGGCTACCAGACACGCGAACGTCGGCAGGCGCCGGTAGTGTCCGGTGCCATGAAGAGCGTGCAGCCCGAGGTCTTCCTTGTCGCCCGTCCCGAGATCGATTACGCATCGCTGGCCGCATATCTGCGGGAGGTCGGCGGGGATAGCTGGCTGCAGCGGCTTGACCGCGGCGACCTGGACGACGCGCAGAATCTGGCCGAGTTCGCTGGCAAGATCTGCTACCGGGCCTGGGAGCCCGGCCTCAATCCCAATGTCAGCAGGGTACGGAACGATCATCAGAAGTACCTGCAGAACATCCTGGCCAGCGCGCACGGGTCAGTCCTGGAGCACGTGAGCTTCAGCTTCGTGCTGCATAACGTGAGCCGAGTTTTCTCGCACGAGCTCGTCAGGCACCGGCCCGGGGTGGCGATCTCGCAGGAGTCGCTGCGGTTCGTGCGGCTGGCCGACATCCCGTTCTGGTTCCCTGACTGGGCACTAGCCGATGCGGAGCTGATGAAGCGGTCGACGGCGCTGCTGGAGCAGATGGAGGAGTTCCAGCGCTGGATGGCAGATCATTTCGGCCTGGACGAGGACGGTGTGCCGTTCCACGAGAAGAAGCACAAGACCTCGTTCATGCGGCGGTTCGCGCCGGACGGGGTCGCCACCGGGCTGCTCTGGACGGCCAATATCCGGACGCTGCGGCATACCATCGAGGCGCGGACAGACCAGGGTGCCGAGGAGGAGATCCGGCTGATCTTCGGGAAGATCGCCGAGCTGATGCGCGCGGAGGCCCCGGCGCTGTTCGGCGACTACACGGTCGAGGATGGCACCTGGGTACCCATGTGGCGCAAGGTATGACAGCATGCCGCACATGCCAGACATTTCGTATCCGGTAGCTGGCGGCACCGTGCCCGGCTATCTGGCCATTCCGCCGAGCGGGCCGGGCCCGTGGCCGGGCATGGTGGTGATTCACGAGCTATTCGGGCTGAACGACGACATCCGGAAAAAGGCGGATGCATTCGCCGCACGAGGGTATCTGGCTCTTGCTCCTGATCTCTATGACGGCCAGTCCTGGGTTCGCTGCGTGCGCAGCGCGTTCCGCCAGCTGCGCGCAAGGTCCGGGCCGGCGTTCACCGCGCTCGAGGCGGCGCGGGACTTCCTGGCCGCCCGCGCGGACGGCACGGGAAAGACCGGCGTGATCGGATTCTGCCTGGGCGGCGGTTTCGCGCTGCTGTGCGCGCCGCGGCCCGGCTTCTTCGCCGCGGCGGTCAACTACGGCGACGTGCCGAAGGACACTGAGGACGCGCTGGCGGGCGCGTGCCCGGTCGTCGGCAGTTTCGGCGCGCGCGACGCTATGGGCACCACGCCTCCCGAGCGGCTGCAGCGCGCGCTGACGGTACTCGAGATACCGCACGACGTGAAGGTCTATCCCGGCTCGGGTCATCGCTTCATGACCGAGTCGTCTGGCGTCGGCGCGATCTTCGCCAAGGCGGCCAGGATGAGCTACCAGCACGCGGACGCCGCCGATGCGTGGCGGCGCATCTTCGCCTTCTTCGGCGAGCACCTCAGCGGCTGAGTTCCTGACGCCCCGATCCCCGAGCGGCGTCCAGGGAATCGCGGTGGATGCGGTCGGCCGGCACCCGGCCTGCCAGTACCCGTTCCGTCTCGCGGACCATGTCATCGGGGCCGCAGATGAAGACATCGCTGCTCTCGAGGGATGCATGCCTGCTGACGATGTCAGGCAGCAGGCCTTTCGTGCCCTCGAAGGCAGGATCGTCGGACACCACGGGAATCACGACCAGCGAGCGATATGCGGACTGGAGTACTCGCAGGTCCCGCATGTCATAGAGGTCTTCCGGCCGCCGCGCGCCGACGAAGGCGGTGATGTTGCGCCGCGGGCCGTAGCTGGTGGCACCGGTCACGCTCTCGATGATCGCTTTGATGGGCGCTAGCCCCGTGCCGCCGGCCACGCATACCAGGTCGCGAAGCGGGGGATCTGGGACCGTCATCTCCCCCCTGGCCTGGCCGAGCAGGACCGTGTCACCGGCGCCGACGTGGTGCACGAGGGCATTGCTCACCATTCCGCCAGGTACCGCCCGGACGTGCAGGTCCAGCAGGCCGCTCAGGCGCGGGGCGTTGGCGACGGAGAAGTTCCGCCAGACCCTTGGCCACCGCATCACCTGAACGCTCAGGTACTGCCCGGCAGCGTAGCTCAGCGGCTGATCGGGCCGGATCGTGAGCACGGCGATGCTGTCGGTTCGCCGGTCGTGCCGGACAATCTCGCCAACCCACCAGCCCGGCTGACGGCCGGCATCCGCGCTCGCGGCAGCGACCATCTCGGCCTTGGCGTAGTCCAGCGCGGTCTCCCACGCCGCCTTCGTCTGCGCCGTCCAGTCGATGCCGCTGAAGTGCTCTACCGTCACCAGCAGGGCGTCAAAGAACGCCTGGTGATGCTTCTCCCTGACGCCGAACTTGCGATGGTCCTTGCCGAGCTGCTGCAGATAGGCGGCGCAGTATTGCGGGCTGTCCAGGCTCCAGATCAGCCGGGCCAGCGCCTGGAAGACCCTGGCGCGCACGTCGTCCATGGCGAACGGGAACAAAGCACGGATCTCAGGACTCAGTACGAAAAGATGCGCGTAGAAATATTCCATTGATTTCTGCGCATCTGCCATGACATGCGCAAATGTCTCCTTTATGAGCCGCGCATTAAATTGCGCGGTTTCGCTCCCGATGTTTCCTGCCGCGTCGCCGGAGAGGGCGGCAATTCCCGGCCATGCGGTCTCTTCGTGCGCAAGCGGGCCCGCGACTGGTGCCTTGCGGCCCGCATAAGTCTCCGTTAAGGCCGGCTGCTCGCCCCGGGATGCCGGGGACCGGCCAGCGGCGTCTCGGCGCTGCTGACCTGGGATTCTGCCCGCAGCGCCCTCCGGGGAGCCCCCATCAAGCGCGATCGCCACAACCTGAGTCTCGCACTCCGACCAGGATGCATACAACCCACTTCATCCAGGCTCGACCCAGGAGAGTACGCAGAGTAGCTGATTGCCGTTCGGTCCGTGCTGGCGTAGACCAGTAACGTGGCCACGGATAAGCGCTGGTGCGCCTATACTGCCTAACTGAAACGACCAGCAGGGCGCCGGGCAAAATGCGCGGTCGGAGCCGCCGACCCGTCACTTATCGTGATCACCTGATGCGGGCGGCCGGCAGGCCAGGCACTGTCCGGCGAGCCGGACCCAGGAGGATGCATGACCCGCCCGCTCATCGGAATCACCGCGCAGATGGAAGCTGCCGGCTGGGGCGACTCCGTCCGGGAGGCAGCGCTGTCGCCTGCCAGCTACGCACTCGCGGTCGTGCAGGCCGGCGGCGTGCCGGTACTGCTGCCGCCGGTTATCCCCGGTGCTGCCAAGCAGCTAGCGGCCGACCTCGATGGCCTGCTGTTCTCCGGCGGGGGCGACATCGATGCGCGCCGCTACGGCGCCGAGCCGCACGCGTTGGCGAACCGGCCTGACAACGCCAGGGATGCGTTCGAATTCGAGCTGATGCGCGTGGCCATCAGCACCGGGCTTCCGTTCCTGGCGATAGGCCGCGGGCTCCAGGTCCTCAACGTGGCCAGGGGCGGGACCCTGATCCAGCATCTACCCGACGCGGTCGGGCATAGCCGGCATGCTCCGGAGCCGGCCAGGATGGCCGAGCATAGGGTGCGGATCGAGGCAGGAAGCAGGCTCGGGCTTGTGCTCGGCCCGCAGGCGCAGGTACCCACCCACCACCATCAGGCTGTCCAGCGGCTGGGGAGCGGCCTGACCGCCGTGGCCTGGGCTGAGGACGGGGTGATCGAGGCCCTGATGCTGGACGGCCATCCGTTCGGCATCGGGGTGCAATGGCACCCGGAGGAGGGAACGGACCTGCGGGTCTTCGATGAGCTGAGCACAGCGGCGGCAGCGGCGGCCGCAGCAGCCGCCGCAGCCGCCGCGGATCGGGTGCTGGTGCCCGCGGCCCACTGACCTTGCACGTCTAGGATAAGGCGGTGACTACAGCCGGATATCTGCGATTCCCGCATCTGCATGAGGATGTGCTGGCCTTCGTCGCCGAGGATGACGTGTGGCTCGCCCCGGCGGCGGGCGGCCGTGCCTGGCGGGTCACGGCGGATCATGCTGACGTCAGCTATCCGAGGATCTCCAGCGACGGGGCGCTGATCGGCTGGACCAGCAGCCGTGACGGTCACCCGGAGATCTACGTCGCCGGAGTCGATGGCGGTGCCCGGCGCAGGCTCACCTACTGGGGTGACCCGGTCACCCGGTTCTGCGGCTGGACGCCACAGGGCGAGGCCCTCGCGGTCACCGCCGCCGGCCAGCCTTTCTCCCACCAGCCCTGGGCGCACGCATTGCCCGGCGGCGGCGTCCAGGACGCCGCCGCCGGGCGTCCCCGCAAACTGCCCTTCGGGCCGGTCTCGGACCTGGCCATGGGGCGGGGCGCCGTGGCCTTGCTCAACGGCACGTTCGAACGCGATCCGGCGTACTGGAAGCGGTACCGGGGCGGCACCGCAGGCCGCCTCTGGGTGGCGGCGGCCGTCGCTGATGGCGCCGAGCGCCCGGACCCGCAGTTCAGCCGAATCCTCGCCGACGTAGCCGGCCAGTTCTCCAGCCCGATGCTCGTCGGCGGCAGGCTGGCGTTCCTGTCCGACCACGAGGGCACCGGCAACGTGTACTCCTGCGCGCTCGATGGCGGCGACCTGCGGCGGCACACCGACCACGACGGCTTCTATGCCCGCAACGCGAGCACCGACGGCAGCCGGGTGGTCTACCACTGCGCAGGCGACATCTGGCTGCTGGACGAACTGGCGGCGCACGGCGAGCCCCGCCGGGTGGAGATCAGTCTCAGCTCGCCCGCCGCGTCCCGCGCGCCGCGGCTCATCTCCGCCGAGGACCATCTGGGCGAACTGTCGTGCGATGCCACCGGGCAGGCCAGTGCGGTCGAGGTACGCGGGACCGTACACTGGCTGACCCACCGCGACGGGCCCGCCAGGGCCCTGTCGGTGGTGCCCGGCGCGAGGGCACGGCTTCCGCGGGTGCTCGGCACGACGGGCCTGGTCGTGTGGGTCAGCGACGCGGGCGGTGCGGACGCGCTGGAGATCGCCGCTGGCGACGCCTCCGGGCCTGCGCTGCCGGTGCCCCCGCGACGGCTGGCGGCCGGCTCCATCGGCCAAGTAGATCAGCTGGCCGCCGCGCCGGACGGGAGCGCCGTGGCGGTGGCTGGCCACGACGGGCGACTGCGCATTGTGGACGTCGCCTCGGGCGAGGTGAGCGAGCTGGCGGTATCCGACAACGGCGAGGTCACCGGGCTGGCATGGTCGCCGGACTCAGCCTGGCTGGCGTGGTCAGAGCCGGGACGGACGCCGCTGCGCAAGCTGCGGCTCGCGCGGCTGGCCGACCGGACGGTCATTGACGTCACCGACGGCCGGTTCATCGACACCGATCCGGTCTTCACGCTGGACGGGCTGTACCTGGCGTTTCTCTCGCTGCGGAGTTTTGACCCGGTCTACGACGCTCACGTCTTCGACCTGTCGTTCCCCTACGGAAGCCGCCCGTACCTGGTGCCGCTCGCAGCGGGGACACCGTCACCTTTCGGCCCGCTCGCCGCGGGCCGGCCAGTCGGCGACGGCAAGGACGATGACGGCAAGGACGATGACGGCAAGGACGATGGGCCAGCCGGCGGCGCTGCGGCCAACGGCACGGCCGGCGGGGAATCTGGCCGCGACGTCGCGCCGCGCGCCGCGACGGTCGTGGTGGACGCGGCCGGCCTGCACGACCGCGTCGTGCAGGTGCCGGTGCCGGAATCGCGTTACGACTCACTGCGCGCCGTCAAGGGCGGACTTGCGTGGCTCAGGGAGCCTGTCACCGGCAACCTGGGAGAAGGCGGCGCCCGGCCCGATGACTCCGCCCCGCGTGCCGCCCTTGAGCGCTTCGACCTGCGGCGGCGGACCTGCACGGAGCTAGAGAGCGAGGCAGACTGGTTCGAGGCCAGCGGCGACGGGACCAGGCTCGTGGTCAGCGACGACGGGAAGCTCTGCGTCGTGCCTGCCGATCGCAAGGCTGACCCTGACAGCCCGGAGGACCGGGTGACCGTGGAGAGGTCCCGGGCCCGGTTCCTCGCCGATCCCGCGGCCCAGTGGCGCACGGCGTTCGCGGAAGCGGGCCGCCTGCTGCGGCATGACTTCTGGGTGGCGGACATGGGCGACGTCGACTGGGACGCCATCCTGGACACCTACCGGCCGCTGCTGGACCGGATCGCAGGCCCGACTGACTTCGCTGACGTGCTCTGGGAGACGCTCGGCGAGCTCGGCTCATCGCATGCTTATGTCAGGGGCAAGGCCGCGGAGGGAGACGGGGCCGGCGGATCAGACGAGGTCGGCCTGCTCGGGGCCGACCTGGAACCCGGCCCCGATGGTGCCTGGCGGGTCTCCAGGGTGGTCCCCGGAGAGTCGTCGGACCCGCGAGCGCGCTCACCGCTGGCCGCGCCCGGCGCCGGGATCGAGGCCGGGGACATGCTGCTGGCCGTCGACGGCCAGCTCGTTGACCCCGCCACCGGGCCAGGCCCGCTGCTTGTCGGCGCCGCGGGCAAGCCGGTTGAGCTGACCATCGCCCCGGCCGGCGGCGGCGAGCCGCGCCGCACCGTTGTCGTCGCGCTGAAGGATGAGCGGCGCCTGCGCTACCAGGACTGGGTGGCCAGCCGGCGCACGCTGGTGCACGAGCTCGGCCGGGGCCGGATCGGCTACCTGCACGTACCCGACATGCAAAGTGGCGGCTGGGCCGACTTTCACCGCGACCTGCGTGCCGAGATGCAGCATGACGCCCTCATCGTGGACGTCCGCTCCAACGGCGGCGGGCACACCTCGCAGCTCGTGCTGGAGAAGCTCGCGCGCCGCGTGATCGGCTGGAATGTGCCGCGCGGACTGCATCCCGGTACCTATCCGATGGACGCGCCGCGGGGGCCGGTCGTCGCGCTTGCCGACGAGTGCGCGGGCTCAGACGGCGACATCATCACCGCGGCGATCCGCAGCCTTGGCCTGGGACCAGTGGTGGGTACCCGGACCTGGGGCGGGGTGATCGGCTATGACCAAACACACGAGCTCGTCGACGGTACCGGGATCACCGTGCCGCGCTATGCGTTCTGGTTCAGCCAGTTCGGCTGGAGCGTCGAGAATCATGGCGTTGACCCGGACGTCGAGGTCGTCGTGTCGCCCGGTGACTGGGCGGCGGACAAGGACATCCAGCTGGAGACCGCTGTCCGGCTCGCGCTCGAGGCGCTGGCGAGCAGGCCGGCCGCCGCCGCGCCCGCGACCTCGGACCGCCCCTCCCGGCGCCGCCCGCCCCTGCCGCCCCGGCCCTGATGCCCCTGCCCTAACGCGCTGCCCTGGCCGAGCCGGCCCGGCCCGGCCCGGCCAGAACCGGCCGACCGGCCAGAACCGGCCCGCTCATGGCAGTGCGGACCTCGGCCAGCGTGGCCTCGGCGATGGCATTCGCGCGTGCGTTGCCGGCCTGCAGCAGCTGGCGGATAAAGCCGCGGTCCGTCGCCTACTCTCGGGGAACACCCCGCCGCCGCCGTGCCGTACCGCCGGGCTCACAGCGGCGGGACGTATCCGCTCAGCCAGTGCACCTGCAGCCACGTCACCGCTGTCGCCCAGGCCCCGGTGACCTCCAGCAGCCCGACGACGATCAGCATCACGCCGCCGATCCTGGTGATCTGGCGCGCGTGCCGGCGCGCGAAGCCGAACAGGCTCATGCCGCGCTGGACGGCAAACGCAACCATGAGAAACGGGATCCCCAGGCCGATGCCGTACACGAACGCGAGCAGCGCCCCTCTGGATGCCGTTCCGGTCGTCGCGCCGAGTGCCAGCACGACGGCCAGCGTCGGGCCGATGCACGGCGTCCAGCCGAGGCCGAACAGCACGCCCACCAGCGGTGCCCCGGCCAGGCCCGCCCGCGGCCGTACCGACGGGCGGACGATCCGGCCGGCGAAGGTGAATCGGTCGAAGGCGCCCGCGAACAGCAGGCCGAGCGCGATGATCACGCAGCCCAGTACCTCAGCCAGGCCCCGCTGGTGCGTCCTCAGGGCCTGGCCGATAACGCCGAACGCCCCGCCCTCGGCGGTGAAGACCGCGGAGAAGCCAAGGACGAACAGGGCGGTGCCCGCCACCGCCCGGCCCCGGCCCGCGCGCTGGCGGGCCGGCCGGGCTCGGGTCGTGCGGGCCGCACCGGGCTTGATCGCTGGCCCGGCTCCTGTCACGCTCGCTGGCCCGGCTCCTGTCACGCTCGCGGGCCCGGCTCCTGCCGCGATCGCGCCGCCGGACCGGGCCCCGCCGGACAGGGCACTGTCGGACAGGGCACTGTCGGACAAGCTCCCGGAGGCGGCGCCGTGAGCAGCGGCGCCGGTCGGGACAGCAGTCTCAGCGGCCGGACCGGTGCTCCGCGCGTCGGCACCGGGCGGCTCCGTGAGGGTGCTGGCCGACATCCCGGTGATATAGGAGAGGTAGCCGGGCACCAGCGGCAGGCAGCACGGGGACAGGAATGTGATGGCCCCGGCAGCGGCTGCCACCGGCATGGCAAGGAGCAGCGGCCCGGACTGCACCAGATGGCCGACGCCACTCATATGCCGCTCCCCTCACGGTCCGGGCCAGCGTCTAACGTATCCGGCGCCGTCCCCGGCTCGCCGGGCGGCCTCGTCACGCCGGTGCGCGGTGACGCGTCCAAGATTGGGCCCCCGCGGGATTTGACCGGCGTGAGCCGTCCCGCAACGATGACGGCTATGCGCAGCACACCCCCGTTCCGTGCCGATCACGTCGGCAGCCTGCTCCGCCCGCAGGCTCTGCTCACCGCCCGCGAGAGCTTCGCCGCCGGCTCCCTGGATGCCGGTCAGCTGCGGGCCATCGAGGACGAGGCGATCACCGGCATCGTCGCCCAGCAGGAAGAGGTCGGCCTGCTGTCCGCCACCGACGGCGAGTTTCGCCGCGCGTCCTGGCATATGGACTTCATCTACCAGCTCGGCGGCATCGGCAAGGCGCCGGGCAATCTCGCGGTGAAGTTCCGCAACGCCTCGGGAAAGATCGAGTTCACGCCCGCGGCCCTGCACATCGACGGCAGGATCCGGCTGGACCGCACCATCTTCGGCGACGATTTCGCGTACCTCCAGTCAGCGGTCAGGTCGGCGACCCCGAAGCTCACCATCCCCTCGCCGAACATGATCCACTACCGCGGCGGCCCGGCCGCGATCGATCCGGCCATCTACCCGGACATGGAAGAGTTCTGGAGCGACCTATCCTCCGCCTATGCCGAGCAGGTCCGGCGCCTTGGCGAGATGGGATGCGCGTACCTCCAGCTGGACGACACCAGCCTGGCCTATCTCAATGATCCCGCTCAGCGGGCCGAGATCAGCGAGCGCGGCGAGGACGCTGAGCACCTGCACCATCGGTACATCCGCCAGGTGAACGACGCGGTGGCGGGCAGGCCGGACACGATGGCCGTGACCACGCACATGTGCCGGGGCAACTTCCGGTCCTCGTGGGCCGCTGAGGGCGGCTACGATTTCGTGGCCGAGGCGCTGTTCAGCGAGCTTGATGTCGATGGCTTCTTCCTGGAGTACGACGATGAGCGGTCGGGCGGCTTCGAGCCGCTGCGGTTTGTCCCTCAGGGCAAGATGGTCGTCCTCGGCCTCGTGACCACCAAGAGCGGCAAGCTGGAGGACAAGGACGCGCTCAAGCGGCGGATTGACGAGGCCGCCCGCTTTGTGCCGCTCGACCAGCTCTGCCTCTCGCCGCAGTGCGGTTTCTCCTCGACAGTCGAGGGCAACGTCCTGACCAGCGACGAGCAGTTCGCCAAGCTCCGCCTGATCGCCCAGACCGCCCTGGAGGTCTGGGGCTGAGCAGCCGGGAATGGTGCTCGTGCCCCCGGATCTGGCGCACGCTGGGTGATTCTGACCTACGTGCTCGGCGCCGGGTGCCGGCCGCACGGCGGCCAGTGGCAGCCAATCGCTCTACAGTGAGCAGATGACGGTCGAGCGCGCTGTTTCCTCCGGTGCCGCTCCGGCTCTCGTGGTGCGAGCCCTGGGATCCGAAAGCACGCTGCGGGCAGGCCCCAGCTACCGGGTCGGCCGCGATCCGCAGTCGGACCTCGTGGTGGATGAGCCCAGGGTCTCCTGGCTGCACGCCATCCTGCGGCTGGAGCACGACCGGTGGCTGCTGGAGGACGCGGGTAGCACCAACGGGACGTTCGTCGGCCCGCAACGTGTGCAGCGTGTCGAGATCACTGACGCCTGCGAGGTCCGGCTTGGCCATCCGCACAGCGGCCCGGTCCTTTCCTGCTCGATCGCGGCCGCGCCAGGCGGCCACGGTACAGCGGTGGCATCCGCCGCGGTGCCGCAGCCAGCCCGCAAGTCGGCACCGAGCCTACGGGCGCCCAGCGCGATCATGCGGCTGCCGGCCAGGGTGCTGCGCATCGGCCGGGCCGACGACAACGATGTCGTCGTTTCGGACCTCAGCGCGTCCCGTTACCATGCCGAGCTCCATAAGGCGGCACAGGGCGGGTACAAGATCGTCGACTTGGGCAGCCACAACGGCACGTACCTCAACGGCCAGCGGATCACGTCCGCACCGGTCACGGAAAGCGACGTCATCGGCATCAGCCTGGCCACCTTCCGCCTGGTCGGCGACGAGCTGCAGGAGTTCATCGACACCGGCGACATCCTGCTCAACGCCCGCGGCCTGACCGTCCGGCTGCCCGGCGGCAAAGTGATCCTGGATGACGTCAGCTTCCCCCTCGGCGAGCGCTGCCTGCTGGGTGTCATCGGGCCGAGCGGCGCGGGCAAGTCGACGCTGCTGGGGGCGCTGACCGGCATGCGGCCTGCCACCGAGGGCTCAGTGCTCTACGACGACCGTGATCTTTATGCCAACTATGCCGAGCTGCGGCACCGGATCGGGCTGGTGCCGCAGGAGAACATCTTGCACACCCAGTTGTCCGCCCGCCGGGCGCTGCGGTACGCCGCCGAACTCCGGTTCCCCCGCGACACCAGCTCGGCAGAGCGGGAGCGCCGGATCGGTGAAGTGCTCGGCGAGCTGTCGCTGACCGCGCACGCCGATACCCGTGCGTCGTCACTGTCCGGCGGCCAGCAAAAGCGCGTCAATGTCGCCCTGGAGCTGCTGACGAAGCCTTCACTGCTGTTCCTGGACGAGCCGACCTCCGGCCTCGACCCGGGCCTGGACATGTCGGTGATGGAGATGATGTCCGGTCTTGCCCGCGACGGGCGGACGGTCATCGTGGTGACGCACAGCGTCGCGAATCTCAACGTCTGCGACCGGCTGCTGGTGCTGGTGCCCGGCGGCAAGGTCGCCTACTTCGGGCCGCCGGCCGACGGCCTGCGGCATTTCGGCATGCCCGGCTGGGCCCAGGTGTTCCGGGCATTCGAAGCCGAGCCAGACCGGGACTGGGCCGGGGAGTACCGTCGCTCGGCGTTCTGCGCCCAGTACGTCACGGCGGCAGGACAGGCCGACCGGTCAGGCGCGGCGGGCGTCCGGGCGGCCCCGCCGCCGCCGCGGTCCCGCAATCGGCTGGCCCAGCTGTCTACGCTGGCAAGGCGGTACCTGGCGGTCATCGCTGCCGACCGCAACTACGTGGGGGTCCTGGCGCTGCTGCCGATCATTCTGGGTGGCCTGATCCGGGCAGTTCCCGACCCTGGAGGGCTGACCGGCCCGAACAACGTCAACGCGCAGCCGGTGCTGCTGATCCTGGTCATGGGCGCCTGCCTCACCGGGGTAGCGAACGCAGTCAGGGAACTAGTGAAGGAACGGGCGATCTATACCCGTGAGCGAGCGGCCGGGCTGTCCGCCGGCGCTTACCTGTGGTCGAAGCTCGTGGTCCTGGGCCTGATCAGCGCATTGCAGGCGGCTGTGCTGGTGTTCATCGGCGTGGTCGGCCGACCGCTGCCGTCGCAGGGAGCATTCCTGACGTCCCTGCCGCTGGTGGAGCTCCTGCTGGCCATAGGCGTGCTTGCGGTTGCGTCGATGACCGTGGGCCTGCTGATCTCGGCGCTGGTCAATTCGTCGGACAAGACCATGCCGCTGCTCGTGGTGGCGGTGTTGGTCGAGGTCGTCCTGAGCGGCGGCGTGTTCCCGCTGAACGGGAAGGCCGGCCTCGATCAGTTCTCCTGGCTCTCGCCATCTCGATGGGGCTTTGGCGCGACGGCATCCACTTCGAGCCTGAATCAGATCTCGCCGCCCGCCCCGGGGACCAAGCCGGACCCGCTGTGGAATCACAGCCCGCATATCTGGCTCCTGCACATGGCGATGCAGGTGGTGCTCACGGCGGGGTTCATCTGGCTCATCCGGCGGCGCCTGGACCGCGCGAGCCCCGGCCGCCGCCGCTAGCCGCTGCCCCTGAGACGGGCAGCTACCAGCGCATGGCCCGCCGGTCCAGTGGCAGCCCTAGGCCGGGCCGGGCCGTCGATGCGGGCAGAAGCAGCTCGAACACCGAGCCCTTGCTCACTGTGCTCCGGACATGGACTGAGCCATGGTGGGCCTCAGCGATCGCCTTCACTACCGCCAGGCCGAGGCCGAACCCGCCGGTCTTCCGGCTGCGGCCCGTGTCGACTCGGGTGAACCGGTCGAAGATTCGCCCAACCTCGGCAGCTGGGATGCCGGAGCCTGAGTCCGTTACGGCGAAGATGACCTTCTCGCCCTCGTGCCGGGCGCTCAGCTCGATATGGCCGTCGAGATCAGTATGATCGACCGCGTTCTCGATCAGCGCGTCCAGGGCCAGGGTCAGGCGGTCCGCGTCTGCCTGCACGCTTGCCTCCGTCAGGGCGCCAAGCGACCAGCGCCGAGGCGTCTGGCTCCACCTGTGCAATGTCTCCACCATGAGTTCCGCGGTGTCCACCGGGCCCACGCGCAGGAAGTCCGGGCTGTCCGTCGCGGCCAGAAGCATCAGCCGGTTGGCCAGCCGGCGCATCCGGAGCAGTTCATCCACGGCGACGCGCGCGTCCTTGGCGATGGCCTGATCGGTGGCAGCGTGGGTGATGAGCTCGGTATGGCCAAGGGCGATGGTGATGGGCGTGCCCAGCTCGTGAGACACGTCTTGCAGGAACTGGCGCTGCTGATCCAGCAGGAGCAGGTTGTGCTCCGAGACGCGCTTCATTTCCTCCATGGCCGCAAGACGCCTGCGGGAGTGCCAGACCATGACGACGAACATTGTGGCGAGCAGGGGGACTTCCGCGAGGTAGTCCGCGTCCTGCTCCCCCCGCAGGACCTGCCAGCCGATCAAGCCGCCGGTGGACAGCGTCACCACCGCGACCGTGAGGACCGTCGATCCCAGACGCCACAGGCGAAAGCCATAAATCGTGGTCAAGCTGACCCAGATAATCAGAAACGGGATGGTCTGCCATGCCGGGATGAGGCGCATGGCGACGAGGTTCAGCCCGATGAAGACCACCCAGGAGATGTCCACCCAGTGCGTGCGAGCAAAGTGATGGACCCGGTCACCCCGCATCCAGGCGCGCCGGCCATCGGCCACTGCGGCCGCGGGCTCAGCAGACAGCGCTTCCATGATTTCCATCCCCGGTCGGGCGGCGCCTACCGAATCCTACGGCTCCAGGGGTGGGTTCGGATATGCCAGCCGACCCGCATCACGGCGTGCCGGCTACCCGTGACAAAACGTATACCGGCTGACCGAGGTGGTGTCATCCAGAACCCGCGCATCCTGTCCTTCCAGCACCGTTCGCCAGATTATCCCTACCTGCAGGAACGGCAAGCAGGCCGCGGCTGACCCGGCAGCGGGCCTTTCGGCGCTGACGGCGGGACGGAGGTCCCTGGCGCCGGTTGCCAGCTGCCGCCACGCTGGCAGGCAGGTGATGAGCATGACTGAGATCGGACAGCCGCGGTTCAGTGGCGCCGAGGTGGCCCAAGACCAGGCCGCAGGCCAAGACCAGGCCGCAGGCCAAGACCAGGCCGCAGGCCAAGACCAGGCCGCAGGCCAAGACCAGGCCGCAGGCCAAGACCA
>Ga0209871_1000024_pt1 | contig 44169 bp, 39 predicted proteins | sample OrgsoiDNA2013045_FD_185795 | JGI IMG/M metagenome (GOLD analysis project Ga0209871, IMG submission 185795) | Permafrost soil microbial communities from the Arctic, to analyse light accelerated degradation of dissolved organic matter (DOM) -... | ecosystem: Environmental > Terrestrial > Soil >... | reverse complement strand
GCGCTGCTCGCCGACACCAGCGCGCTCCGGGATACCGACGTGGTGCTGCACGACTCCTCCCCGCAGCGGCTCGCGGCCATGGAATCGGTGCTTGCCCAGCAGGCCGGCGACAGGCCGGACGCACCCCGCGTCAGCTCGACGACCAGCCTTGACACCGCGCTGGCCGGCGCCCAGTTCGTCTTCTCCGCCATCCGGGTCGGCGGGCTTGCTGGCCGCGTGCACGATGAGCGGATCGCCCTGGACCTCGGCGTCCTGGGCCAGGAGACGGTCGGCCCTGGCGGCGTCGCCTACGGCCTGCGGACGATCCCGGTCGCGCTGCGGATCGCCGAGCGGGCCGCAGCACTGTGCCCGGACGCGTACGTCATCAACTTCACGAACCCGGCGGGCATGATCACCGAGGCGATGCAGAGCGTGCTCGGCGAGCGGGTGATCGGGATCTGCGACACACCGGGCGGCCTAGGCCGGCGCATCGCGGCCGCTCTCGGGCTCGAGGCGGAGCGCGTCCGGCTCGACTACGTGGGACTGAACCATCTCGGCTGGATGCGCGCCGTGGTCTGCGACGGGCGCGATGTCCTGCCCGAGCTGCTGGCCGACGACCAGGCCCTCGCAGGGCTGGAGGAGGCAGGCATCTTCGGAGTGCCCTGGCTCCGAACGCTGCGCTGCATCCCGAACGAGTACCTGTACTACTACTACTTCAACCGCGACGCCATCCGGGCCATTCTCGGTCAGCAGGCCACGCGGGGCGAATTTCTCGCCCGGCAGCAGGCTGACTTCTACGCCGCCGCGGCAGCGTCTGCGCCGCAGGCCCTGCGGCTATGGCAGCAGGCCAATGCCGAGCGCCGGGCGCTGTACATGGCCGAGGCCAAGGGCGGCCGGGCCAGGCCGCAGCAGCAGGAGCCGACCGAGGGGGGCTACGCGGGAGTCGCGCTGGCCGTGATGAACGCGATCGCCACGGACCAGCGAGCCACGATGATCCTCAATGTCCGCAACGGCGGCGCGCTGGCCGGGCTCGATGCCGACGCCGTGGTGGAGCTGCCGTCCGCCGTGGACGCATCGGGGGCGCACCCGATCCCCGCCGCGGAACCCGATCTGCACCAGCTCGGTCTCATGCAGCAGGTGAAGGCCGTGGACAGGCTCGCGATAGAGGCGGCGACAACCGGCTCGCCGGACGCCGCCCTGAAGGCCTTCGCGCTGCATCCGCTGGTCGACTCGCTGCCGGTCGCGCGCGAGCTGCTGACCGGCTACCAGGCGGCGCAGGCGGCGCAATGACAGAGAGCGAGCCGGAACTTGACGTGTTCCTGTCCGGCGTCGTGTTCATGGACGTGATCTTCTCCGGCCTGCCGGGAATGCCGGCCGCGGGCACCGAGATCTTCTCCGCCGGGCTCGGCTCCGCGCCGGGCGGCTGCGCCAACATCGCGGTGGCGCTGAGCAGGCTCGGGCTGAACGTCGGGCTGAGCGCGGTCTTCGGTGACGATGAGTTCGGCGCCTACCTGTGGCGGACCCTCGCCGAGCAGGAAGGGATCGACCTGTCGTGGTCGCGGCGGGTTCCCGGCTGGCCAACGCCAGTGACGGTGTCGCTGTCGCACGACGGCGACCGCAGCATGATCACCTACCAGGAGCCGCTGCCGGTCGGCAAGGGCACTGCGGTCGGCGAGGGCACAGCGGTCGGCGAGGGCACTGCGGTCGGCTCGGCTCCGCCCGCGCGGGCGTGCTGCGTCCACCTGGCCGGCGAGCTGCCAGGCTGGGCGCTGCGACTGCGGGACTCGGGGGCCAAGGTCGTCGCGGACGTCAGCTGGGACAGCTCCGGCGCCTGGTCGCCCGCCGTGCTCGACCGGCTGTCACAGGTGGACGTATTCGTGCTGAACGCGGTCGAGGCCATGGCCTACACCCGCACCGGCTCGGCCAGGGCCGCCCTCGACGTACTCGCGCCGCGCGTGCCTGTCTGCGTCGTCAAGGACGGCGGTAACGGCGCGATCGGAGTCGATAACGCCACCGGGGAGCGGGCCAGCGCGCCGGCCATCCCGGTCGAGGTGCTTGACCCGACCGGCGCGGGCGGCGTCTTCGATGCGGGGCTCATCTTCGCGACGCTGGCCGGCTGGCCGCTTGAGCAGCGGATCAAGTTCGGCAACCTGTGCGCCGGGCTGTCGGTCCGGCATCACTCGGGCTCGCTGGGCGCGCCCTGCTGGGGCGAGATCGCCGAATGGCTCCAGAGCCCCGTCGTGCCGGCGCGGATCCGCTCGCAGTACGGCTTCGTCGCTGCCTGCATCCCGGACTCGGCGGTCAACGACGCCGTGCGGGCGCGCCCGACGCTCCGGTCAGGCTGAGTCCGGCGCCAGCAGGTAGCACGCGATGGCGGCTGCCGACGCGACGTTGAGCGAGTCGACGCCCCTGCGCATCGGTATCCGGACGCGCGCATCGGCGGCATCCAGCCAGCGGGCCGACAGGCCGTCGCCCTCGGTCCCGAGCAGCAGGCCCAGCCGGCCGGCGGCCCGGACCTCGCCGATCGGCTGGGCGTCGGCAGCCGGGGTGAGCGCGAGCAGGCGGAATCCTGCCGCACGCACCTGGTCCAGCCCGCCGCGCCAGTCCCGCATCCGGGCATAGGGCATCTCGAACACGGCGCCCATCGACACCTTGACCGAGCGCCGGTAGAGCGGATCGGCGCAGCGCGGCGCCAGCACGGCAGCATCGAAGCCGAGCCCCGCCGCGCACCGGAAGATCGCGCCGACGTTCTCGTGATTCACGATGTCCTCAAGAATCACGATGCGGCGCGCGCCGTGCAGGACCTCGCCGAGTGCGGGCAGGGGGCGGCGCTCCATCGACGCCAGCGCGCCCCGATGCACCCGGTACCCGGTCAGTCCCTCGGCGACCTGGGGCGAGACGACGTATACCGGCGCCTGGCAGGACCGCGCCAGGTCACCGAGCCCGGCCAGCCTTTCCGGGGTGACCAGCAGCGAGCGCACCGGATAGCCGGCGCCGATCGCGGACCTGATCACCTTCTCGCCCTCGGCGACGAAGAGCCCGTGCGCGAACTCCAGGCTCCTGCGCAGATGCACGTCGGTCAGGCGGGCGTAGTCGGCAAGACGCGCATCGCTCGCGTTGTCGACGGCAACCAGGCTGGCCACGGCCCCCAGTCTGCCTCAGGTCACAAGCGGGCAATTAGCCCGATCCGGCGCTGACCGTTCGTTATAGTCATTCACGGCCTGCGCGCCCGCGCGCCGCCACCTCACCATAGAAGGACGCAGTGACCTCACGACGTGGGACGAGAAGGACCTCGGGCCGGCGCGGCCGCCAGCGCCGCGTCAGCACGAGGGCCCTGGTCACCGCGGCCGCCGTGATCGCCGCCACGCTCATGGTCACGCTCACGGCGCAGGCGATCGTGTCCCGTGCCACCTGCGAGGATCACCCCGTGCTGCTGAACGTCGCGGTCACCGACGACCTGGCCCCGGCAGTCGAGCAGGTCGCGCAGCTGTTCAACCGCCAGCATCATAAGGCCGGCGGGAGCTGCGCGGATGTCGAGGTCACCGAGGGCGACTCCGCTGCCATGGCCGCGCAGATCGATGGCCAGGGCGCCAGCGGCGGGCTGCCCGCGATTGACGCATGGATTCCCGACTCGAGCTTGTGGGTCGACGTGGCGCGCAGGTTCCCGGTCGGCGCCCAGGCGGTCCAGCCGACCGGGGTCGATGTGGCCCGCTCGCCGCTGATGATCGTAATGCCCGCATCCGTGGCGGCCAGGACACCCGAGTTCGGCAGCTCGGTCGGCTGGAACTTCCTGCTGCCGCCATCGGTCGGCGGGCCCTCAGCCGCGCTCGGCCTGCGGGTGGACCTGCCTGACCCCACCCGGAGCGCGGCAGGGCTCGCCACCATCGTCCAGATGAGCAGGCTCCTCGGCCCTGGCACGACGGCACGGACTGACTTCACCAAGTTCGTCTTCGACTCCGAGGCCACTTCGGAGTTCAGCGACCCGGCGTCGCTCGCGTCGTTCGTCAGCCTGGCCGGGCCGCCCTGGGACGGGCATCCGGTGACCGTTACCTCAGAGCAGGCGGTTGTCCAGTACGACCAGGCCAATCGCGGCCGGCCGCTCGCGGCCCGGTACCCGTCCGGGCCGGATCGGCTGCTCGGGAGCCCCGAGCTCAACTACCCGTATGTCCTGACCACGTCAGATCCGCGGAAGGCGGAGGCCGCCAGGGAATTCGAGCAGGAACTCCACAGCGGCTACACGGCCTCGGTTGCCCGCTTCAACGGCTTCCGCTCGGCCGGCGGAATCGCTGACCCCTCACCCGCCGCGTTCGGCCTGAGCACCCAGCACCTCCAGCTGGCGATGCCAGCCGGGGCCAGCGAGGCCCAGACCACGCTGGGGATCTGGAACAACCTCGGACTCGGCTTCAGGGATCTCACGCTGATCGATATCTCGTCGGCGATGGGCAGGCCGGACGGCGCCGGCCAGACCTTCGAGCAGGAACTCGGCCAGACCGCCGGGCTCGGCCTCGCGCTGTTCCCCGACAGCACCCAGATGGGCCTGTGGGAATTCTCGAACGATCTGTCCGGCGGCAATCCCTACAAGCAGCTCGTGCCCGTCGGCCCGCTGCCGGGCGAGCTCGGCCTGATCAGCCGCCGACAGCAGCTGCAGCAGATCAACGAGACAATCCGGCCCAACGGGGGCAGGACTGTCGCGCTGAACGACAGCATCCTGGCCGCGTACACGACCATGCTCGCCAGCTACAAGCCGGGTTACGCCAACGCCATCCTGGTCCTGACGTCCGGCGTCGACAACGCCCGAGGAGACATGCCGCTGCGCAAGCTCCTCAGCTCGCTGCGCGCGCTGTACAACCCGTCCCGGCGCGTCGAGATCGTCGCCGTCATGTTCGGCCGGGCCGGCAGCTTCCCGGCGCTGCAGCGGATCGCCGCAGCGACGCACGGCGGTGCGTATGAGATCACCGATCCAGCACAGGTCGGCAAGGTTTTCTTCGAGGCAGTCGCGCACAGGACGTGCAACCCCGATTGCGTCTCTCCGTAACTGTCCGTAACCGACAAATTCTGCTCCTGCTCACTGCGACATAACTGCGATCTCCCGCGTCTCACCAGCATCAACTGGGCACCGCGGAAGGATCCTCGACAATTCATGTGAACCTGATGCGTCAACGGCGCGTCATCAATATTGAGGCCCGGCGAGAGCGGGGCGCCGGGCCTCACCTATCCTCTCCAGGCGGCTCCGGAGGGCGACCTGGACCGGCCGGATAGTCAGCTTCCGTCGAGCGGTCCGGCGTCGAGCATCTGATGCGCCCGCTCGATCAGCACCGGCACGGCTGGCCCTTCCCGCTCGAATCCCTCGCCGACCGTCTTGTGCTGCAAGAACCTTGCGTGGATACCTTCCAGCACAACCGCGAGCTTGAAGCAGCCGAACGCCATGTAGTAGCCGATGCCGGAAATGTCGCGGCCGGTCAGCTCCGCGTACCTCGCCGCCAGCCCGGCCCGGCTCAGGAATCCCGGCAGCGAAGTCACCCCGGCGCCCACGTTGATCTCCAGCCAGTCCTTCTCGCCGGGGTCTGCCCAGTACATGAGGGTGAGGCCGAGATCGGCCAGGGGATCGCCGAGCGTGGACATCTCCCAGTCGACCACGGCCGCGATCGCCGGCTGCTGGCCCAGCGTGACCAGCATGTTGTCCAGCCGGAAGTCGCCGTGCACCAGGGTGCCCTCCGCCGATTCCGGCAGCCCGGCGGTCAGCCGTTCCACCAGCGTGTCGTACCCGGGCATCGGCCTGGTCGCCGAGAGCTCCCACTGCCGCTGCCAGCGGGCAAGCTGGCGCGCGAGGTAGCCGTCCGGCCGGCCGAATCCGGCCAGGCCGACAGCCTCCGGGTCCAGCCCGTGGATCGCCGCGAGCATCTGCGCCAGCTGCTCGCAGAGCTGGCGCGCCTGGCCGGGATCGAGCTGCTCGCCGTCCTCGCGGCTGCGCAGGACCAGGCCATCCACGTACTCCATCAGGTAGAACGGGGCACCGACGACATCCGGGTCCGGGCAGAAGGCCACCGGGGCCGGCACCGGGATGTCGGTGCCCTGCAGCGCGGTCAGCACCCGGTACTCCCTGGCCATGTCATGCGCGGTCGGCAGGACGTGGCCGAGCGGCGCCCGCCGCAGCACCAGAGGAGCCCGGCTGAGATCCAGGCGATAGGTCAGGTTCGACCGCCCGCCCGCGATCAGCTCGATGGCGCGCAGCTCGCCGGCCTCCGCCGGTCCGCGGCTGCTGATCCACTCGGCCAGGCGGGCCGGGTCCTCGATGCCCGGCACTCCCGGCACCTCAGGCACTCCCGCCCCGCCCTGAACGCCGGCGACGCCGGGCTCGCTGCTGTCACCTGTCACTACGCACCTCGCCTGGCTGATTTCCCTTGCGCCTGCCGCAAGCTCCGGTTTGCACCCGCCCCAATGATCCCGTGTGGCCGCGTCCCAGCACACAGGAGCTGGACTATTCGGCCAGCGTGACGTAGGGAGGAGTGAGGGCAACGGAGCCGGGGTCTAGACAATTGGAGGGCGCCATGAGCGATGCGTGGATGCCCGGCGCCGTGCAGGTCCGGACGACGGCGGACGGCGGGCAGTTAAAGGGCGGCGCTCCCCGTGCCGTCTGGCAGTCTCTCGGCACCGATCCGCGAATGGTGTCGGCCAAGTCCGCCGCTCATCGCCTCGAGGACCTCGGCAGGCCCTGCCACCTGGTGTGGAACCCGCTGCATGGCGAGATCGTGCAACTCGTCTCGATCGTTCGCGCCGGATGCTCGCTGGGCAGTCCCGAGGGTCTGGCGCAGCCGCGGCCGACGGGCCTTCAGGTACCGGGACTCTTGACCGGCACGGCGGATCAGCCGGCGGCCATGTGGCCGGCGGCCACCCTGGCCGTGGTCAACACCGAGGGCCGGCTCTGCGTCCAGATCTGCGTCGTCGCCCTGGCCCGGGAGCCGTTTACGTCCGGCCCGATGGCAGACCTGCAGTTGATCATGCGCTGGCTCGATTCCTGGGGCGTCCCCCGTCAGTGGCCGGCCGGCCGGCCGGCCGCCTTCCCGTACGGTCGCACCACGTTCCGCAGCCGACGGCTATGGGCCAGGGGCGGGCACTTCGGCGCGTCGCAGGTACCCGGCTCGACCGCCGACGGACCAGGCGGCCTCGACGTCGAGATGCTGACCGGACGAGACGACTCTCATCCGATCGAGCTGACGCGCGCCGGCGCTCGCGACAGGCGGGCGCACCGCGCGGCGGCCTCGATGCAGGATCTGGACGACATGTTCGAGACCGGCGGGGCCTTCGAGACCGGCGGGGCCGGCGGGGCCGGCGGCCTCACCGCCCGCGTCCCTGACCCAGGTCAGCTGACCGTCCCCGCGCCCGATCCCGGCGGCGATGCCAGGAGATCCCTCAGCACCGCGCACGCACGGCTCACCTGGCTCAGGGATGCGCCGCCGTAGCCGAGCACCAGGCCGTCCCTGGTGGCCTGGCCGGCAAAGTAGCGTTCCAGCGTCATCACCAGTACGCCCCGCTGCACGGCAGCGGCCGCCACCTGGTCGGCCGTGCCGACGGGCAGCTCGAGGACCACATGCAGGCCGGCGGTGTCGCCGAGCAGCCGGGCAGGTCCCGCCAGCGCGCCCAGGGCGGCCACGATCGCCGCGCGGCGGCGGCCGTACTCGCGGCGCATCCGCCGGACATGGCGCCCCAGGTCGCCGCTGTCGAGCAGAGCCAGGAGCGCATACTGCGCCGCTTCGCTGGTGCGCTCGCCCAGGCTGACGGCTTTGGCAGCGATCTCGGCGACGAGACCAGGCCGGGCGACGAGCCAGCCCACCCCCAGGGCCGGAGTGAGCGTCTTGGTGGTCGTCCCCAGGTGCACCACGACGCCCGGATCCAGGCCGAACAAGGCAGGCAGCGGCGCGACGTCGTAGCGAAACTCGCTGTCGTAGTCATCCTCGACGATGAGCGCGCCCGTCGCCCGCGCCCATGCGATGAGCGCCTGCCGCCGCGGCACGGGGAGCCGGCCGCCGAGCGGGTACTGGTGCGCCGGCGTGGTGTAGACCAGGCGTACGTCGCTCGGGAGATCGCTGACCACCAGGCCGTGCTCGTCCGCCCGGCATGCCGCGATCTGAGCCCCGTGCGCGGCGAAGACCGCCCGCGCGGCCGGGTATCCGGGGTCTTCCATTGCCACCCGGTCACCGGGACGCAGCAGCGCCGCAGCGAGCAGGCGCAGGCTGCCGGCCACGCCTCGCGTCACCAGGATCTGATCGGGAGCGCAGCGCATGGCCCGGCTCAGCCGCAAGTGCGTCGCGAGCGCCACGCGCAGATCCGCCAGGCCCTGCGGCTCGAGGCTGGCCGAGGGCGGCATGGCGCCTGCCAGCCGCCAGGCCCGGCGCCAGGCGGCACGGTCGATCCCGCGAGCCCAGGGAATTCCCGGCCGCAACTCGATCAGCGGCTCGCCGCCCGCCCGCTGCTGGCCTGGCGCCAGCCGCGCGTCCGCCACCAGCCGCGCGTGCGCCGCAGATCGCGCGTCCGCCGCCAGTCGCGCGTCCGACGCCAGCAGTGCGGCTGGCGCAGATCGCGGTTGATTGTGCCGGGCCGGCCGGAAATATTCTCCACGATCATCGGCCCCGGCAGCCGCGCGCCGCGCCGCTGGCGCTATCTGGCCGGGCGCTCCCGCGGCCACGTACGTGCCAGAACCGTGCCGCCCGTCCAGCCAGCCTTCCGCATAAAGCTGCGCGTATGCGCTGGTCACAACCGTCCGGCTGACTCCGAGCGAAACGGCGAGGGCCCGGCTGGACGCGAGCCGCTCACCGGCGGCGAGCCGGCCGTCTGCCACCGCCTCTCGCAGCCCTGCGGCGATCTGAGACGCGAGCGAAACGGGGCTCTCGCGCTCGACGACGACCGGAAGCTCCACGTGCCCCCGTGCCAGAGTGGTCATCCGGAATCCTCGATAAGTGGCTATTCTCACCAGTCCACTTGTACCTTACCCTGGGGTGACCTAATCCCAGGAAGGCGACAGCTCACGATGACCATCACCACGCCCCTGTCCAGTACCGAGCGCAGCACCATTCACAGGCTCCGCGAGCGCGGCCGGACCAGCCGCCGCGATCTGCACGCGGTCCTGGACGCCGGCCTGGTCTGCCACGTCGGCGTGATCGTGGACGGCGCGCCCGTCGTGCTGCCCACCGGCTACGGGCGCATCGGCGACGTCCTCTACCTGCACGGCTCGTCGGCCAACCGCGCGCTGCTGGCCGCCGACGGGCACGAGATCTGCGTCACGGTCACCCACCTCGACGGCCTGGTGTGCGCCCGGGCAGTGTTCCACCACTCGATGAACTACCGCAGCGCGGTAGCTTTCGGCACGGCACGGCTGGTCACCGAGGATTCAGAACGGCTCGCTGCCCTCCATGCCGTCACCGAGCAGCTCGCTCCCGGCAGGTGGGATCATGCCCGGCTCCCGACCCGCAAGGAGCTCGCCGCCACCGCCGTGCTCGCGCTGCCGCTGGACGAGGCCTCGGTGAAGGTCAGGAACGGCCCGCCGGCGGACGACCCGCAGGATTACGACACCGACTTCTGGGCGGGAGTACTGCCCGCCGCGCTGACCTTCGGCCAGCCCGAGCCTGACCCGGCCCTGCGCCAGGACGTGGCTACCCCGGCGCACATCACGGCTATGGCCGGGCGAGCACGCGGCGCTGGCCGTTTGGCATAGGTCTTGCTACGCGATGACGCCTCGCCTGGCCTAGGCTGGGAGGATGGCTGACCGGCTCGTCTGGATCGATTGCGAGATGACCGGGCTCGACCTGGCCCGCGACGCGCTCGTTGAAATCGCGTGCGTCGTGACCGACAGCGAGCTGGAGATCATCGACGACGGCATCGACCTGGTGATCAAGCCCCCAGCGGAGGCTCTCGACACGATGCCTGAGGTCGTACGCGAGATGCACACCGCCTCGGGGCTGCTCACCGAGCTCGCGGCCGGCATCACCCTGGCCGAGGCACAGGAGCAGGTCCTGGCGTATGCGCGCAGGCACGTGAGCGATTCGCGGAAGGTGCCGCTGTGCGGCAACTCGATCGCCACCGACCGGTCGTTCATCGCCAGGGACATGCCCGAGCTTGACCTGTTCCTGCACTACCGGATGGTGGATGTGTCCAGCATCAAGGAACTCGCCAGGCGCTGGTACCCGCGGGCCTACTTCGCCAGCCCGGAGAAGCACGGCGGGCACCGCGCGCTGGCCGACATCAGGGAGAGCATCAGCGAGCTGCGGTACTACCGCGAGGCCGTTTTCGTGCTGCCGCCAGGACCGGACACCGCGACGGCGCGGGAGATAGCCGCCCGGCACGGCGGCCAGGTCGTGGATGCGGCCGCGGCGCGGAATGCCGCAGCAGCGGGGGCCGAAGGTGCCGGCGCCGCGGGAGATACCGCAGTGGCGGAAGGTACCGGTGACCTGGCTGCTGGGCAATCCAGTTCTGCGGAATGAGGCGATCCCGGTATGCTGCGTGAAGCTGCGCGGCGGTCCCGTCCGCGGCGATGGTGGGTGTAGCTCAGTTGGTTAGAGCGCCAGGTTGTGGTCCTGGATGTCGCGGGTTCGAATCCCGTCACTCACCCCAGTAAAACAGCAGGTCAGGAGCCTCGGTGGCGCTCGAGGAGCGCGTGCACTACCTGGAGTCCGGGGTGACGACGCTCGCCGACGTGCCTGCGTCCCCGCCGCCCAGCCGCTCACGGCCAGCCGGCAGTCCCCGGCGGCGGCGCAGCTAAAGCTCGGCCGCGGACTGGCTGTGATGCGCCTGCGCCGCGCACCACTGGATCTTCCTGGCGGCGGTCGCGTCACCGCCCAGCCCGGCGATCCAGCGGTTGCCCGCGCCGGGGAGCGTACGGGCCAGCAGCGGCAGCCTTGCCGCGCGGGGCGATCAGGTAAGCGATCTCGGCCATCCGCGGGCGGTCGGGTCCTTCGATGCGCCGGGTCCGTGACCAGCAGCAGGGCGGCCAGCCCCGAGCAGCGGCTGATTGATGAGAGACGATCACGTCAGCGGGCCGTTCTGGCTGCCTGGTGCTCGCGGATCGCGTGCTGCAGCTGCTCGATCAGCCGGCTGGGCGAGACCCAGCCGCTCGTCTGGGAAGTCGGCGAACGTGACTGAGGAGATACCGGGCAGGCTCGCAGCCGCCTGCAGCTCCCAGTGGCGGATGGTCTCCAGCCGGGCGCAGGTGGTGGCCCGCTTCGCCTGTCGGGTTTCCCCCCAAACTGAGCACCGCCGCCAGGTCCGGCGGGCGCGGACAGCATCGACGATCTGGATATGATCCGGGCTGGCGGGATGTCGCGGCTGTTCAGCGGCCGAGTCGTGCCGGTGACGTGACTACGGCGGCAGAAGAAAGGCTCCAGCGTGCCGCAGAATGCTTGCTGGCCGCGCGCTGCTGCCAGGGTGGTCCTCTCATGTGGCCGCCGGCGCTCTGCGGTCTGGGGTGCCCGGCGTGCCGCTGTCGGCCGGGTGGCGGCCGAGCCGGGAGCGCATCCGGCCGGCGTCAGGGTGGTGCAGGTCATCCAGGATGGCCATGGCCTGCCGCCAGGCGCTGCGGGCGGCGACGCTGTCTCCGGCCGCCTGGTGGGCGTCGCCGAGATGGGCAAGAATCTCGGCCCTGCCGCACAGGTCGCCGGCTTCGCCGTTTGCGACGACGGCTTGCTGGCAGTAGGCGATGGCCTCGGCGTAGTGGCCCAGGTGGTGGTGGGCGTAGCCGAGGCTGTCCAGTGCGACGGCCTCGCCGTGCCGGTCGCCCAGCTCCCGGTGCAGCGCTACCGCAAGCTCGCAGTAGTCCAGGGCCTCCTGGGAGCCACCAAGCCGGGCGTAGCACCAGCCGACCGCATTGAGGACGTTCGCCTCCCCCGACCGGTGTCCTGCCTCGCGGTACAGCTGCAGCGACTGCTCAAGGTGGCTGAACGCGTCGTGGATGCGGCCTTGCAGCTCCGCGACGTGGCCGAGGTCGAAGTGTGCACGCGCCTGGGCGGTGCCGTTGCCGAGCTGCCGGAACAGCTCGAGGGCCGCGGACAGGTGCGAGCTTGCATCGGCGTAGGCGCCGAGCCGGGTCTGGGCCTGGCCCAGGTTGCGGTGGGCATGGGCCTGTCCGGCCTGGTCGCCGAGCTGCCGCGCCGCGGCCAGCGCGATCTGCTGTGTCGCCGCCAGCTCCGGCCAGTATCCTCGCCAGCTGAAAAAAGCCGCCGCGGCCCAGGGCAGCTGCCAGGCGTGCGCGCCGAACCCGCCGTCGGCGGCCTGGCTGATCGCGGCGAGCAGCACCTGCCGCTCAGCCTGGAACCAGTCCAGCGCCTGCTGGCGGCCCGCCAGCTCCTCGGGCCGCACCCCTGGCTGCGGCAGGGCCACGGTGATCTGGTCGCGGTAGGGAGCCAGCAACCGTGCCGCCGCGCAGGCGGTGTGCAGATAGTGGTCGAGGACCCGGCGGGTGGCGGCGCGGCGACTGGTGTCGCTGTCGCGGCTGGCGGCCTGCTCGGCGGCATAAGCACGCAGCAGGTCATGGCAGGCATACCGGCCGGGGGCATGCTCGGTGGTCAGGTGCGCGCGGGCCAGCTCGGCCAGCGCCTGGCGGGCCTGCGGCACCGGGACGCCGGCCAGGCTCGCGGCGGCCGGGGCCGTGATATCCGGGCCGGGATGCACCCCCAGCAGCCGGAACATCCGCGCAGCCGGCCAGGTGAGCTGCTGGCAGGACCAGGAGAACACCGTGCGCACGTCGGTGACCGCGTCCCCGGTGTCCAGGGCGTCCAGCCGGGTCCGGGTGTCGCGCAGCTCGGCGGCCAGCGCGGCTAGCGGCAGGCCAGGGCGCGCGGCCGCGCGGGCGGCGGCGATGCTCAGCGCCAGCGGCAGCCGTGCGCACAGCCCGGCCAGCTCCGTCACCGCCGCGGCCTGGCCCGCGACCCGGCCGGGATCCAGGCGGCGGGCCAGCAGCTCGCGTGCCTCCGGCTCGGTCATGACATCCAAGGTGATCAGGTGCGCGCCGTCGGCCGCGGCCAGCCCGGTTAGCTGGTTCCGGCTGGTGACCAGCACCAGGCAGCCCGGGCCGCCCGGCAGCAGCGGCCGGACCTGCTCAGGATCGCGGGCGTTATCCAGCACGATGAGCATCCGCCTGCCCGCCAGCAGGCTGCGGTACAAGCCGGCCTGGGCATCCAGGCCGGCCGGGATCCGCTCGGGCGGCACCTGCAGGCCGTCCAGGAAGCACCGGATCGCCTCCGCGGGCGTCACCGGCGCGCCGGCCGGGCCGAAGCCGCGCAGGTTGACGTGCAGCTGCCCGTCCGGGAACCGGCCGGCGACCCGGTGGGCCCAGTGCACCGCCAGGACGGTCTTGCCGATCCCGGCAGTCCCCGCGATCGCCGATATCACCACCGTCCCCCCCGCCCCGGCCGCCTGATCCAGCAGGCCGTCCAGCACTGCCAGCTCGGCGGCCCGGCCGGCGAAATGTGCCGCCGCCGCGCCCGGCAGCTGCCGCGGCACCACCACGCCGCCCCGCAGCCCCGCCCGGCCGGCCGGGCCGCCGGTCACGCCCGCAGGGCCCGGGCCGGCCAGGGCAGGGTCGGCGGCGAGGATCTGCTGCTGCAGCCGGCGCAGCCCAGGCCCGGGCTCAGCGCCGAGCTCGCCGACCAGCACGGCACGCGCGCCCTGATAGGCGGCCAGCGCGCCAGCCTGCTGGCCGTCCCGGTACAAGGCCAGCATCAGCAGGGCATGCAGATGTTCCCGCAGCGGCTCGGCTGCAGCCAGCTGCCTCAGCTCGACGATCACATCCGCGTGACAGCCGAGGCGCAGGTCCGCATCAATGCGTGCCTCCAGCGCCTGCAGCCGCATCTCCGCCAGCCGCGGCACCTCCCGCAGCGCCAGCATCTCCGACGGCACCCCCGACAACGGCTGACCACGCCACAACGCCAGCGCCGCCCGCAGCCCGGCCGCCGCCACCGCATACGAGCCAGCCCGGATGGCTTCCCGCCCGGCGGCCAGCGCCGACTCGAACCGGTCCACATCCAGCTCCCCGGCCCCGACCCGGATCAGGTAACCGCCCGGCACGGCGGTAATCCGCGAAGGGCCCGCGCCCGCCAGCGACCTGCGCAGCCGCATCACGTAAGTCTGCAGGCCCGCCCGCGCCGACGGCGGCACGGCCGACCCCCACAGCGCCTCCACCAGCTCATCCACCACCACCACCCGCCCCGCGCTCAGCAGCAGCCCAGCAAGCAGCGCCCGCTGCCTGCCCGCCGAGACCGGCACCACCACCCCGCCGCGACGCACCAGCAACGGCCCCAGAAGACAGAAGTCCATCTCCATCCCGGTCTCCGCCGCCACACCCACCTCCCCGTAGCACCGCGCACCCAGGTCAACGCCACGCGCGGGCCTAGCACCACGCACCGCGTTCACCGGCTGGCGGCAGTGCTAGCGCGATGCCAGCCGGATGTTAGCGGCATGCACCACGCTCACCCTAGATGCCCCGGGCGCAGCCGATGCGCCCAGGACATCACGATCCCGCCACAGGAAGACACCGAAACAGGCCCCCGTAGGGGGCTTTGTCCTTCCACCCGCAGAAGTAGACAGGAACAAGGCAATGACGAGGATGACGGAGTCAGATCGCATACCAGTGCTAGTCAGGTGCGAGCGTGGTGCTAGCGGGCTGGTTCAGTGTTTTGCTGTCCGGACTCACGAGGTTTCCGAGCAGGGGGCACTTCCATGCGCCAGCGCGCACGGGCTCTTTGCACGGCTTTTCGTAATCGGCACGGCTATGTGAAGGGATGTCAGATGCGGATAAGGGTTTTGCGGGATCTCGTTCCAGCTTCGTTGGTCGTCGGACAGCGCAGGCCGCGGCCGTCGGCGTGACTGCGGTTGGCTTCCCGGGGTCACGGCTGTTCGTGATGTCCATGGCTTCAGGCTGACGTACGAGAAGGCGAATCCTGACGGTCCAGTCACTGCGGTGCCCCCCGCAGACGTAGTTGATATGAACGAAGTGCTTTCTACATGATATGAGGTAATTTCATGGTACAAAAGCTTACACAAAGGCTAATTCCGGCCGCCGCGGTCATATGCCTGCTCGTCTATGGAGCATGGCCTGCGGCGGCCATGGGAAAGGGCGAGACCGTCAAGCCTAGCCTTCTGGGCAACGATCCCGCGATCACCGCTGTCGGCAATCTCCACGGCTTCAGGCTTGCATATGAGGCAGCTAATAGCGACGGATCAGTTACGGCAATATGGCATCTGAGGAAAATGGCCATAGTGTACCTTGGTGGAGCCGGGTCACGCATATCCATCGCTCGCTCGCACAAGACAATCACGCTGCACACCGCGGGTAATAAGGCCAGCAAGAAAAGGCATCACCTGAAGGAGACGGTCCTGCAAGTGAGTGCCAGCGCGCCTACCGTGACCGCCACGGCAGCTTTTCAGCGTTTCGGCCGTGACCGCCTCACTGCGACCCGGTCTATCGCCGGTGACCTGGCGAACTCAGGACTACCCAGCAGCGCCATTAAGTTGATCGCCGCAGAGGACGGCAAGATGACCGCGAGTCCGACCAAGACCACTGGCTGGACTACCGCAAGACCTGCAGGGACGAGCCTGGACGCTCCAGACATCAGATTTTCCTGGTGCGTCAATACGCTGTATGGCGATCACTTGTCCGCCGTCTCAACTGGCTGCGATGTACGGGGAGTTCTGCAGAATGAGACGGGGAATAACTACATCGCGGACGACATGCAGGGTGTGGCCAAGTGCGTGCCGAGGCCTCTCGCGTCCTGCTCAGGGTTCCTGCTCTTCAACATCCACATGAATTACACCTTTCCGTCGGACAATCAGGTCGTGCACCTTGAGCCTCTAGACGCGTATAGCGATGGCTGCTCCGAGGGCCCAAGCGTAAGCTTCGTATTCCCGGGATTCGGCGTCGGCCTTAATTACCAGGAGGAGACTTGTAACAACACTATGACGCCGCAAGGCCTTGGAAGTGCCACCAATGTCGGCGCCTACTGGGCTGGCTCCTGCGGGACGCTTAGCTGCCATGGCTCAGCGCCGGTAGGCATCGAGGAAGTCCTCGAGGATCACAGCACAGGTCATGTCAATCCGGACTCCGTACTCGTGGTCAACCAGGAATGGGTCGACCAGGTCCATGGTATAGGTGACAACGACACAAGTTGTCCCAATACTGGATGCTGACCGTCAGCGTCAACGCCGTGCTGCTGGAGATGGCCGCGCGGGGGCTGATCCCGCGACTCGACGGCCTGTCGCCGCTGGAGGCGGTCGAGCTGGCAGTGCCGAGGCACAATTTCTGGTCAAGCGCATCGCCATGCGGGCGCTGGCCGATGGCCGGAATCTCCTATTCGACATCTCGATGGTCTCTCTCCACGCCGTCGAGCCCGGAGCCTGGCCATCATCGCCCGGTCGTCGCGGTCGACGGCCACCAGTGCGCCGACGTCGAGGATCAGCGCGCTCACGCGGCGGTGTCGCTCGCGGCCACGCCGAGTTCACGTTCAGCGCGGGCGATCTCCCCGGCGGTCAGGACGCCGTGCTCAGCCTCCCAGCCCGCCAGGAAGTCAGCCAGCGCCTCGGCTCGCAGCTTGCTGGCGGGTCGCGGTATGACGCGAGGGCGTTGCACGTCAGACAGGACGGACGTTCTCCGCCTGCGGTCCCTTCTGCCCCTGGGTCGTTTCGAATTCGACCTTCTGGTTCTCATCCAGCGACCTGTAGCCGGAGCTCGCGATCGCGGAGAAATGGACGAACACGTCCGCCGTCCCGTCATCGGGGGCGATGAAACCAAAGCCCTTATCGGCGTTGAACCACTTCACTGTTCCTGTTGCCATCAGCTCAAGTCCTTTATCCGCTATGCCACGACGCGACCTCGCCGCACCGACCGCGAGCCTACCGGTTCTGGCTCCGGAACCGGACCCCTACGCCGCTTATGGTCTTCCGCAGCACCAGCTAGCCGACCGCGCTGGCTGCCGCGCAGCGGCGGGGTGATACACATGCGCGGGCGCGGGTGCACCGCTGCCTGGGTTACGCCCTCGCGCTGCTGGGCAGACTGGGCAGGCGCGGGCGCATCTGGACCAGGCGATGCACCAGTACCGCCGGCTAGGCGATCTCACCGGCCAGGCGCAAACCCATGCCACCTTCGGAGTGCTGCTGGACCAGGAGGAACGCCACTGCGAGTCGCTCGATCACGCCAGTGAGGCGCTGCGGCTGTTCCAGCAGACCGGCAACCGGCTCGGCCAGGCGGTCGCCCTCAACGAGGTCGGCTGGGATCACATTTATCTCGGCGACTGCCAGCAGGCGATCGGCTGCTGCCAGCGGGCCCTGGAGCTGTGCGAGGACATCGGCGAGCAGCCAGGTCAGCAGGCCCGGCCGTCGTGACGTCCGGGCCTGCTGCCGGGTTAGGTCCCTAGTGCCCGGACACCTCGAATACGTAGGTTCCCCAGTTATCCTGGGGATCCTGGAAGGCTGCCGGCGGGATGTACTCGGTTGCCAGCCAGATGCCCTTGCCGTCCGGGGCGGGGACGGCGAAGGAATAGTCGCCCCAGCGGGCCTGGTTAAAGGGCGGCGCGTCAGAGAAGCTCACGTGCGGGCCTCCACCCGCGGCCACTGTCGTGATCGTGTTCGAGCCGAGCGTGGTAAAGGCAGCGCTCGGGTTGATGGTGCTGCTGGTGATGGTGAACACCATCGCGGCAGGTCCGGACTGCGGTGCCAGGATGGCGGGATAGAGCAGATACGCGCCTTTCGCCGCCACGTATCCCTGGCTGGCGATTCCCTGCCTGGCCGGGTCGATCTGGAACCAGGCGGCGCCGTCGCGGGCGGTGGAGTCACCGCGGGGGGTCACCGCGGCGTCCAGCGCTGTCCACAGCCGGATCCCGCCGCCGGACGTCCGGGTCACGTTGACTGGTCCGCTGATCCGGCTGTCGTCCGGGTTGAGGGCCGTCTCGGAGGTGACGACCAAGCCGTTAACGGTCGTGGTCGAGCCGTTGCCGGTGCTGGTGGCGTTCACCGGGAACGCGTAGGGCTCGCTCGGCAGGCCTTTGCTGGTCAGGACGGGGGTGCCGTGGCCGGTCGTTACCGAAGCGTCGTTCCTGAGGGTCCACAGGCCCAGGGTGCTGCCGACCGGGTTGTTGTTGCCGTTGGCCAGGAACGGGACGGAGTTCACCAGGTACTCGGTGCCGGTGCCGATCGCAGAATCGAGCCCGGTGACCGGATTGGCCGCCAAGGAGACGGGGCCGAGCACTGCGTCGCTGACCGTCGTGTTCTCGGCGTCGAGCTGGGACTTGGAGATTGTCACAACGATCGCCCCCTCGAAGTTCGATTCGGTCGGGCCACAGAACTCGTCGGTCGAGATAACCAGGGCGTTGTTATCAAAGCCGACCTTGGGCTGGTCTCCGAAGCAGTCCCCGGCGGTCGGCCCGCCTAGCGAGGTGTCGAACTGGTACGCCGCGACACCCCGTGCGTTCATCACCACGACGTCGGCGGTGGTGGTGTTGTTGTTGTTGTCGTCGTCGGACGCCGGTCCGATGGCAACGGGAAACCCGATCTCGGTGAAATAGAAGCTCCGGGTCCCCGGGTCGTACAGGCAGCGCACGTCACCGACGTCAAAGGGGTCCTGTCGCGGGCCTTGGAGCGCGGGCCCGGGCCGCGGCGGCCAGGGATCCCGAGGCCGGAAGGACTAAGTAGCAGAGAACTCCCAGGACAGCCAGGAGTAAGACACGCTTCATAATCGACCCTTCCTTTTGCAGTCCATAACGGCGAGGAAATCGCCAGCGTTATGGAGACCGGGCAATTCCGATAAGCGTGGCCCCTAGCACCTCTCTGATGATGACGGCTCGCTATGTGGCCGTCAAGAGTCCCGCAGCTGGCCGCCTGTCCTGTGACATGCATCTCGGCCCGGTGATGTGGCTCTGAGCTGGCCACAGGGCCGCTGTCCGGCTCGTCACCACAACCGATGGCCCTGCCGGAAGTCTAAACCGCTGATGTATGCGCCGCTCAGCGCAACGCTTCCCCGAGTGCTATGACATCGGGATTCCCCGCCCACCGGGCCTTCAGCCGCCTGTGCAGCGGGATGAGCATTCCCCGAAGCCGCGAGGAGCCCGTGTGCCGCGCGATACGCGCGGCAGCGAGCGCTACCGAGCTGGCCTGTTCTGTATCGCCGGAGCGCTCGTGGACGGCGGCCATGTGGACGAGGTACCCGGCGCCCCATTCTGACTGCCGCTCGTCAGCAGGCAGCCCGGCGTATCCCGACTCCAGCGCGGACAGCGCCAGATCGCGATACCGGAGAACTTCCGCGAAATAGCTGAGCACTATGCCCTGCTGCAGTTCGAAGAACGCCGGGGAATGGTAGTACAGCCACGGCGGCGATTCCTCGGGTCGCTCGTCGGCGGCGTGGGCCTTGGCCATCGCATCAGCTAGCTTGCGTTCCGCCGCGTCCGCGTCACCGGCCATAGCGTGCCCGCGAGCTTCCTGCGCTGCCGATATGGCGTGCTGGCCGGGGAACGCCCGCGGGTCGCGCTGCGCGGCCTGCGACAGCCCGATGACCGGGCCGGGGTACCCGGCCATCCAGGCGACACGCCCCTTCATGGAGACCACTTCGGAGATCAGGTTCACGTCGCCCGCTTCGGTCGCCCATTCGAGCGCGGTCATTGAGCCGGATGGCGCCAGCGTCGTTCCTGGTGCTTGCGTGCAGCCAGCCTGCGAACTGCGCCCACTGCCCGGCGACATCGACCAGGGCGGGCCGGGCCGGGCCTCGTGCCTCGGTGACCAGATCCCCGACGACGGCGAGCTGGGCCATGACCGGCTTGAGTATTGCGGCCGACCCGAGGGTGTCTTCGGCGTGTCGCTGGGCTTCGAGCACGCCAGCCAGGGACTGCACAACCGCCTGGTCGATAAGCCGCGGATGTTCGCGTGTCCAGGCGAGCCGCTCCCGGATATCGGGGTTAAGGCCGCTGCCCAAGACGGCAGGAACGAGCGCGAGAGCAGCCAGCTCCCTGCCCGCACCCAACACCTCGTCAATGCGGCCTGCGATCCGGCGCGACGGCTGCTGCCTGCCGCTGAGGTACCGGGAGATCAGCGCCCGGTCGCACGGTACCTGGCGTGCCAAGGCGCTCCCGCTGACGCCGCGCTCGGCCATGAGCGCGGTCAGTGCCTCGGCAAAACTCCCCATCGGTACGTCCATTGTGTTGACAGCCTGTTGACGAGCCGTGACTGACCGCCAGTCTCAGTTCCACCGTAGTCGCCTCTCTCGCCATTGTCAGACTGTCACCACGACCGACGGAGATGATCATGACGAGGGACGAGTTAATCGCCGCGCTGCGCAGAGAGCACCCGCAATGGCGGATCTGGTCGAGTAACGAAGGGCGGCTCTACGCCACCCGGTACGGCCTGCAACCCGGTGCGCCCGGACAGGGCCTGACGGTGGACAGCGGCACCGCCACCGGCCTGCACGAAATGATCGTCCAGGCCCAGGCGGACGCAGTCGCCTACGGCTCATTGACGTCATGACCGGCGTCGTCCCGCCAGGCGAAGGCAGCAGGTTCGGGTACGACGTCACGGCATGGGAGCGCGCTTACCCGGACTACCTGCTCCAGGGCGCCAGCGACGGCAACGGCCTTGTCGCATGGCGCCGCAATGAGAAGGGCCGGGCGTCGGGCAGCCCGATACGAGATCGCACGCTAGACGGGCTGGCAGCCCAGATCGACGCCCGGCAATCCTGAGCGCCTTGCCTTACCGCGGGAATGGATGAGGCGCGGCGGCGCGTGACCAGGCCTCGCGACTCGCGTCGCCACCGCTGTGCCAGAACCTCATCACGGTCACCTCCCGGACCCCGTCGCTGGCGGGTTCCTTCGGTCATCATCAGCCCTTGACACCAGCGGAGGGCAGGGCCGCAGGTCCCCCGCAACCAGGCCCGAGGCTCGAATCCAGTCCCCCAGGGCCCGAGGCGGACTAGTCGCCTGCCCGATCCCGGCAGGCTGAGGCTGTTGAGCCTGATAGCTGATCGGCTGCGCGTGTGCGCGGATGGAGCCGCTAGGCAAATCCCGGCCCGCAATGAGCCGCCGCCTGAAGATGCTGAGCAAGTCGATCCTGATCCAGGGCGAGAGGTGACGCCGGTGGATCTGATATCGGGTAACGAGGTTCTGCTACACGCGGGCGACCGTTACTGGGCGTGCCGCGTGCTCGGAGAGGGCGGCGAGGTCACGCGGGTCGCTGGTCAACACGATGGGGTCCGGGCAGGCGCTGGCGAATGCCGCAACGATGGCGTCGGTTGCTGAGATCGTCGAGGCGCGGCCGGTCGCGGTGCGCAGTCGTGCTGCCTCGCGTGCTTGGGGCCCGGTCACGTCGCGAACCTGGCAGGCGCGGACCAGGCGGTTGGCGTGGAAGTCCCGGCGGTGATCTCCGGTGAGCGCCTCGGCCAGGACAACCGCGGGCACCCGGGCGGGCCAGAACCCGCGCCGGCGTAGTTCGATGAGGCGGGCGCGCTGGCCTGCAGGACCTGGCAGAACGGCGCTGCGATCTGCGGCTCTACCCGAGCGATCTACCCGAGCGGGTACGCAATGTCACAGATCAGTTCGTCGCGGTGAATCGCCCCTGGTTCAGCTACATACACCTCCCGGCACGACAGCCGGCTTCCGGGACGAGCGATTGCCTCGGGCGAGCAGGCGACCGCGTCGTAGGCGGCGAGGATCGCCGGATAATCCCACTGAGCCTTGGTGATCGTGGTGAAGGCCTCGTCGTGCGCTGGCTCGATGCGAATTCCGATGAGATCGGTTACTTGAACGCCGTCAGGACAACCGAGCACTGCTTCCAAAGGCCCATCGCTCTCGTGGTCGACGACGCCGTGAAAGATCAAGGTGAACGGTCCGCTCGGCAGCGCGCCGTCCAGGTGGTCGGCAAACGCTGCCTTGGCCTCCGCGACGAAAGTGTCGGTCTCCGACGCTCGCAGTCGGCGCTGGATCGACATCACTCGCTGTGCAGGCACGTGACGGGTCTGGATGGGAAACATCAGATGGGCTTCCTCTCTGAGGATCGCGTGGATGTGGCGGATCAGGAACCTGCGGCTCGTGTGGCGAGCTACCAGTTCGATCAGGTGCCGGTCGAGGCGCGTGATGGCTAGATCGCGGTTCCTGTCGAGATCGGCGAGCAGCAACCCGATCTCGGCCAGGCTCAGGTCCGCGCCGCGCAACATCCCGATGAGCCGGGCCGGGCGGACCTGGCCGACTCCGTAGCGGCGATGCCCGCTGGATGGATCGACGTCAGCCGGCCGGAGCAAGCCGATCTCGTCATAGAGCCGTAGCGCCTTCGCTGTCAGCCGTGTCTGGCGAGCAAATTCGCCGATGGCGAGCGTCCGTCGGGCGGAGTCTGGTGTCACGTCGCCGATCATTCCCCTTGCCCCTGGGGCATGTTCAAGCGGCACCGTTGCTCAGCCTCATCCTGGCCCGTCGCAGGCGCGCCGGCACGCGACCAGTGATCGTGGCCGGCTCGCTGATTGCCGCCGGCGGCGTCTATTACCTCTCGCGTATTCCCGTCCACGGCTCCTACCTCACCGACCTGCTCCCTGGCCTGGTAGCCATGTCGATCGGCCTGGGAGCGCTGCTCGTAGCCGTGACCGCCGCCGCCAACGCAGGCGTGCCAGCCGAGAGAGCCGGACTTGCTGCCGCCCTGCTCAACGCCTCCCAGCAACTGGGAGGCGCGCTCGGGCTAGCGATCTTCGCGGCGATCGCCACCTCTCACACCGGCCACCTGCTTGCCGCCCGTACCGCAATGCCCGCTGCGCTCACCTCAGGCTTCCAGTGGGCGCTGCTGGCCAGCAGCGTCTTGTTGGTCGTCGCTGCCGTCATCGCTACGCGGACCAGTAACACGCGAGGTGCATCAGACCACGACGCCCCCGGGGGACAGCCGCAGCCTGAGGTGCGGGTCGGCGTGGCTGCGTGACGTGCGGCCGCCGCCGCGCCGGCCTGGCGAAGGTGTCCATTCGGCCCTTCACCGTTCGTCTTCTCTGCAGTGCCGGCGCTGAGCCCGCCGAGACCGGCGAGCTCACGCTTCCGAACTCGGTCCTGGTGACTGGACCTGCAACAGAGCCTGGAGGAAAACGAGATGGATCGTCCGCACGTCGTATCACGAGATGAATGGCTGATAGCACGCAAGGAGCTGCTTGCCCGGGAGAAGGAAGCCATCCGGGCGAAAGACGCGGTCGACGTCCGTCGCCGCGAGCTGCCCGGGGTCGAGGTCGACAAGGAGTACGTCTTCGCCGGGCAGGGCGGACGGGCGGGTCTGCTCGACCTGTTCGACGGGCGGCGTCAGCTCATCGTCTACCACTTCATGTGGCGCCACGAGGAATCGGGCTTCCCCGGCGAGGATCAGGGCTGCCCGACCTGCTCGCTCATGGCGGACAACATGGGCGACCTGTCGCACCTGCATGCCAGCGACACGACCCTGGTCCTGGTGTCCCGCGCGCCGCTGGCCAGTATCGGGCGATTCCGGCAGCGGATGGGCTGGCCGATGCCCTGGTACTCCTCGCTCGGCAGTGACTTCAACTTCGACTTCCATGTCAGCTTCGACGAGGACGTCGCTCCGCTGGAATACAACTACAAGGACAAGGCGACGCTGGAGCGGGAGGTGCCCTACATCCGGTCTGGGGCGGACGCTCATGGGCTCAGCGTCTTCCTGCGCGATGGTGACCGCGTCTTTCACACGTACTCGACGTACGGCCGCGGCGTCGACCAGCTGATCGGCACATATCAGTACCTCGATCTGACGCCGCTGGGCAGGCAGCGGCACGTGACCGGGTTCACGTATCACGACAAGTACGAGAGTGCCCCGTGACCGCCCAGGCCGCAGCACTCAGATGGCTCCTCACGGCGGTCTTCGTCGCCGCCGCGCGTGGAGCACATCTGAAGAGCACGGACTCCCGGAAGAGCAGAGCGGGATCGGGTCTCTGACGTCTTCCGCGCGCTGATGTGCGCGGCCCTGATCGCCCGCGCCATAGTGGAGACCGAAACCCCCTGGCCGGTGACATCCGGACCGGCGCATTGATCTGTCGTCGTCTGGTGTCCATCGGGGCGGGGACCGTTCGTCTTAGAGGCAGACCGTTGGGAAGGAGCCCGATGCGCTACGCCTTGTTGGTCTGCGATGACGAGAATGCCGTGCTGAGTCCCGAAGGGCGGCAGGAGAGGTTCGCTGCCTTCACCGCATTCCAGGACGAGATGGAAGCACGTGGTGTTCTGCGGGGCCGCGAGCGGCTGCGGCCCACCACCAGTTCCACCACCGTGCGGGTCCGTGACGGCGACCTCGTGATCGCCGATGGCCCGTTCGCCGAGACCAAGGAGCAGATCGCCGGCTTCTACGTCGTGGACTGCAGGGACCTCGACGAGGCCATCGAGGTGGCATCCAGGATCCCCGCCGCGCAGTTCGGAACGATCGAGGTGAGGCCGGTCTGGGAGATGTAGGCGAGGCACAAGCGGCGGTCGGCGAGGCGTTCGGTTCCGAGTGGGGGCGGGTCGTCGCCTACTTGATCCATGTCACCGGTGACTGGGATCTGGCCGAGGAATGCGCCCAGGACGCCTTCACCAAGGCCCTGGAGCGGTGGCCCCGCGACGGGATCCCGACGAGCCCGGCGGCGTGGCTGAAGACCACTGCCCGCAACCGGGCCCTTGATCAGCTGCGCCGCGCCGCCGTCGGGGCGGCCAAGCTGCGGGAGGTGGCGATGCCGGTGCTCGCCGACGAAAGCAACGAAGACAACGACCGGGGTGAAAGCGGGATCGCCGACGACCGGCTGCGGCTGATGTTCACCTGCTGCCACCCGGCGCTGCCCATCGACGCCCGGGTCGCGCTGACGCTGCGCACCCTGGCCGGGCTGACCACGGCCGAGATCGCCAGGGCGTTCCTCGTCCCGGACGAGACGATGGCCAAGCGCCTGGTGCGGGCCAAACACAAGATCCGCGATGCCGCCATCCCCTACCGGGTGCCCCCTGCCCACCAGCTCCCCGAGCGCACGGTGGCCGTCCTCGCCGTGCTCTACGCCCTGTTCAACGAGGGCTACAGCGCCAGTGCGGGCGCCGACCTCGTCCGTCAGGGCCTGTGCGCGGAGGCCATTCGCCTGGCCCGCCTCCTGGCTGAATTGATGCCCGATGAGCCCGAAGCGCTGGGCCTGCTCGCCCTCATGATCTTGCACCACGCGCGCAGCGCCGCCCGCATCGACACCGCCGGCGACCTGATGACCCTCGAGGACCAGGACCGCGCCCTGTGGAACACCACCGCCATCGGCGAGGCGTGCACGATTCTCGAGGCCGCGGTCCGCCTCGGCCGGCCCGGCCCCTACCAGGTGATGGCCGCCATCGCCGCCTGCCATGCATCCGCCCCCACTCCGGCGGCCACCGACTGGGCCGAGATCGCTGTGCTGTACGAGCGGCTGAGCCAGATGGTTCCCACGCCGGTCGTGGCGCTCAACCGGGCCGTTGCGGTAGCCATGGCCGACGGACCGGCCGCCGGTCTCCGGCTCGTAGAACAGCTCGAACAGAGCAACGCTCTCTGCGGGTACTACCTCCTCCCGGCCACCCGAGCCGACCTTCTGCGGCGGCTCGGGCGCAGCGGCCAGGCCGCCGCCGCCTACCGCCGGGCGCTCCAGCTCGCACCTACCGACGCCGAGCGGCGCTACCTCACCAGACGGCTCGCCGAAACCTCGGCGAAAGTCCCCGTAGACAAACGCGTACCTGGCCTTGGCCTGGTCGCTGGCACCGTTGCCGGCTCAGGCCGGAAGGCGCGGGACTGACCGGGTGGCGAGCCGGGACGGCCGCCCTGTGCTGCCGCGCTGCGTGCTCTCCGGTGTAGTCACCTTCCACCGATACCGATTCAAGCCCGCAGGCGCGCGCGACCTCGTGGAATGCATCCGCGCGGAGCCTGGTATGCCAGTACCGCGGGATGCCGTTGACGCGGGCCAGCCGCCGGTGCCCGAGCCCGGCGAGGTACTCCACCACGGTCGCTGTGGCGCCGACGTCGTCCTGCCAGACGGCGGGCAGCATGCCCGAGCCCTTCGGCGTCCCGAACACGATCGCGGGCATCCGCAGTTCCTGCAGCGCCGCCACCCGCTCGTCGCGAAGCTGCAGGTCAACCAGGAAAACGCCGTCCACCCGGCGCTGCGCCCACCAGGCGTGGGGTTTTCCGGCTTGACCGCGCGCCGGGCGCAGCGCCGCAGGCGATGGGAGTCGCGGCAGGCGGCGGAGGGAGGCCGGCCGGGCATAAACTCGATTCCGGGCGTCAGCAGGGCTAGCCAAGGAGCGGTGCCGTGACCCCTCTGCCGGACCTGGTCGCGCTGCTCTACCGGGCCGACTGGACGCAGCTGTGCCTGTCCGCCAGGATCACCAGCCAGCATGATCGCGAGGTCGGCTATCAGCTGTGGCAGCATGCCGCCGACCGGCGGGGCACGAGCCCGGCGGTCTTCAGAAACACGGCGCGGCCGGATGAGGACGAGCCCGGCGAGGACGATCCGGATGAGGACGAGCCCGGCGAGGACTGGCCCGGCGAGGACTGGCCCGGCGAGGACTGGCCCGCCGAGGACTGGCCCGGCGACATCTGGGGGGACTCCGAGTACCGGGTCCTGCTCGCTCCGGGCGGCCGCTACCGGGTCTGCGCCGGTGACGACGACGCCGCCGTTGTCGCTATCTGCGACGGCGAGTCTCGCTGGCGGATCCATGACGGCCGGGCGCGGCGCTCCCCGGCCGACGGCCCCGGCGGCGCGTTCCACGGGCTGGTCACGCCGCGGTGGCTGCTGTCGAGCTACAGCCTCGAGACAACAGGCAGAACGGATATCGCCCGCCGGTCCGCCCATCAGGTGCTGGCCTCGCCCCGGGCAGTGACTTTCCGCCCCAGCATGGACAATTACCACCTGCTGGACCGCGTCGACGTCCTGGTGGATGCCGAGCTCGGCATCCTGCTCCGCAGCGAGCAGGTGTTCAGGGGCCAGACGCTGGAACTGTCACAGCTGCATGACCTGGTCATCGATCCGCCGCAGGCCGCGGATGCGGGCCTGTTCGCGCCGCCGCCGGGCATGCCGGTGCAGGCCGGCCCGGAGCCGGAAACCTTCGTGCCGGACGGGCGAGGCTGGCAGGCCGCCGCCGCCGCGGCCGGCCTCGCCGCGGCCGCGATGGGCTTCGCGGCCAGGCACGCCCCCCGCCGGGCGCCACGGCACGTGCCCGGCGATACCGAGGCCGCCATGCCGCAGGACGCCCGGCTCGGCCCGGCCGACCAGGCGACGCTCTAGCCGGCCAGCGACCGCATCGTCAATCTGCTGCACCGCACCGGCCTGCAGGCTCAGGACTTCACCGCCGAGCTGCACATGTGGGCCGACGCCGAAATGCTCCTGCGCTGCCTTAAGTCCGCCCGGTCCCTGCTGCCGGAGCCGATCGACGGCATCCTGGGCCCCGACGCCCTGTGGAACGCGCTCGGGCAGCGCAGCCGGGAAGCCGGATGTGAGCACAAGACCGCCCGGCTGCGCGTCCAGATGCCCGGCCGGTACCGGATCGACTACCTGACCGGTCAGTGGCGCAAGCGGTACGCGACCATCGCCTGCGATGGCGAGCGCACGAAGAAGGTCTTCGACGACCGCATCGTGACCGGCCCGGTCAGCCGCCTCGATGACGAGCTCGCCTCTCTCTTCGACCCCGCCTGGCTGCTCAGCGGGTGGAAACTGTCGGAAGCAGGCGAGGCCATCGTTGGCGGCCGGCCCGGATTCGCGATCGTGGCGCAGGCCCTCGGCGAAGTCGGCATCATGAGGCGATGGCTGCCGTTCAACCTCCTGGAAGTGGTGGTCGACGCGGAATTCGGCATCCTGCTGCGCCAGACGGCCTACGTCGATGAGCGGCCGGCCACCTGCAGCGAACTTCGGGCCGTCACCGCCGCCGATAGCGCTGCCGATAGCGACGCCGAAGCCGACTTCCGGGTCGAGGACGCCTGGGGCCTGCGAGCGGTAGCAGACACCGGAGGGCCGCTGGACGACCTGAACCTGCCCACGGCGGTCCAGGGCGTCGCCGCCGCGGCCACGCTGGCCGTCGGCGGCGCGATCGCCGGCGCCGTCGCCCTCACCGGCTGGCTGGAAAAGCATCGCGCCCGGCGCGGCTGACAGGGCGGGAGCTCGCCCCCGAAGGAGCCGTCAGGAACCAGCTACGGCCGCCAGTCCGGCCTGGGCTACTTCCATGTCCTGGCTGTAGTGGCCGCCGCTGACGCCGATCCCGCCGACGACCGCCTCGCCGACCTTGATCGGGTACCCGCCGCCGAAGACGACCAGGCGGTCGATGCCGGGCGCCGCGCCCATCGCCAGCGGCGGGTCATCCTTGACGAAGTCGTGCCACGCGTCGGTCGGCAAGCCGAAGCCAGCCGCCGTGTACGCCTTGTCCTGGGCTATCTGGACCGACAGCAGGGCCGCGCCGTCCATCCGGCTGAACGCCTTCAGCACCCCGCTGTCGTCCACGACGGCAATCACGAAGGGATGACCCATCTGCGCCGCCTTCGCCTCGGCCGCCTCGATCATGGCCCTGGCCAGCTCGGTGCTCACGCTGGCCCGGTCAAACGTCGCTGCCATCCGTACCTCCCATTCGCGGCCCCGGCGCGGAGTCCGTAACGGCGTACCGCCGCTCGACCTCGTGTACCTGAGGCAGCCCGATGAAATCAACGAACTCGCCGAACGTCGGCTGCTCGCGCATCGCCGCGGCCGGCGTTCCCGCCTCGGCGATCTCCTGCAGTATCCGGCGCATCGCCCCCGTGGCCGCCAGCAGCGTGCTGATCGGGAAGATGACGATCCGGTATCCCAGTTCCGTCAGCCGACCGAGACTGATCGGCGGGGTCTTGCCCCCTTCCGCCCAGTTGAACAGCAGCGGGACGTCCGGGAACGCCCGCGCTGCCTCCTGCGCTTCCTGCTCGGTCACGACAGCTTCGATGAAGAGCACGTCGGCGCCGGCCTCGCGGTACAGCCGCCCGCGCTCGAGGGCTCGCTCCAGGCCCTCCACCGCCCGCGCGTCGGTCCGGGCGATGATCACGAACTCGGGCTGCGAGCGCGCCTCGACCGCGGCCCGGACCTTCGCCGCCATCTCCTGCGCCGGGATGACGAGCTTGCCGTCCATGTGCCCGCACTTCTTCGGGGCCACCTGGTCCTCAATGTGGATCCCGGCGACCCCGGCCGCCTCGAAGGCACCGACGGTACGGATCACGTTCAAAGGGTTGCCGTAGCCGGTGTCAGCGTCCGCGATCACCGGGATGTCCACGCAGGCGGCGATCCGCCCGGCGTTGTCGGCCATCTCGGTCATCGTCAGCAGCCCCACGTCCGGCCGCCCGATCAGCGCCGCCGCGGTCCCGAATCCGGTCATATACACCGCCGGGAACCCGGTCTCCTCCACCAGCCGGGCGGCCAGCGGATCGAACGCCCCCGGCGCCACGATGGTCTCGCCGGACTCCAGCAGCGCCCGCAGCCGGGCCGCCCCGCCAGGCCGCCGGGTGAGCCGCGCCGTCACCGGAGATCCTCGTCCACGGCTCGGATCATCCCACGAGAGCGCCCTGGACCGCCTGGGTACCGTCATGCTACTGATGACACAGGTCATCGCGCCGGTGCCGGAGCGCGGGCCGACCAGGAAGGTACATCGTGACGATCGACCCGGGAAGCGCGCGGAGGTGCTGGCCGCCGGGACAAAAGATACGCGCAGCGGGCCGCGACAAACTCGCCGTTCTCTGTGCATCCTCAAAGAGTGAGACTTTTCGCCGTTTGCGCAGAGACGGCCGTGTCGTGCGGATAGTTGAGTTGTCAGATCATCCCGGTGCCATGCTCCGGGAGACCCGCCAGCGCCGCGTGGCTGCGCAGGACCGAGCCGCATCTCGATTCGAGGAGGCGGTAGCGCGGCACCGCGTGCGCATTCAGGAAGCGCGGGACTGGCGGGATCAGGCTCGGGCTGAGCACCACTGGTGGGAGTGGCTTCGTGGCGCCTTTGCCCTGCGGCGCGAGCAGCGGCAAGTCCCCCGGCCGCCGGGGTCGGCCGCGCCGGCCAATCGAGCCTCTGATCAGGAAGAGATCCTCACGGCCGGAGTTGCGGGCGAGCACATGGTCGCAGCCGGCCTTAGCCGTGTCCTCGGGGACGAATGGGCACTGTTGCGGGGCTACCGCAACAACCGCGGCGAGATCGACCACCTTCTTCTTGGCCCGCAAGGGCTCATCGCGATCGAGAGCAAGCATCGCAACGCCACCGTGCATTGCGACGGGGATCAATGGTGGTTCGAAAAGTATGACCGTTTCGGCAACCTCGTCGATCGGGGCGGGATCGCCGACAAGCGCGGCCGTTCGCCGAGCGTGCAGCTCAATGAGCCGGCCAGCCTGCTCGAAGGATTACTGCGCTCGCACGGCTATCCGGTCTCCATTCAGCGCGTGGTCCTGTTCACCCATCCTCGATCAGCGCTCGGGCGCTGCCGCAACCCGTCTGTCCACATCGCTACCTCAGCGGACTATGTCATCGACCTGCTGAACGGCTCGCCGCCGACGCTCCCGGCAGAGCAACTGGCCCAGCTTGAGCAGCTGATCGCGGCCCACCATCGGTCGGGCGGAGCCCGGCACTCGCGCTGAGAAGCCGGGGCCAGGGCTAAGGCACATCGACCGGCTTGCCTTACTGCCATGCCCCGCCCGCCGTGGCAATAGCCTGACGACGGCTTCGTCCGATGCACCGATGCCGGATTGGACTCCTCCATGAGCGACCTGACCGGACTACTGCGGCGCTGGCACGATGACCTGGCCGCCTGGGCGATCCCCGAGTACATCACCGCGGCAGTAACCGAGTCCCCGTGGGTGCTGCCGCGTCAGGTGTTCGCCCGCCGGGCCGACCGGCTGAGCGCGGCGCCGTCCGGGCCGTCCTATCAGCGAGCCTGGGCCGCGCTGGACCCGGCGGGCAGCGTCCTGGACGTCGGCTCGGGCGCGGGAGCAGCCTGCCTGCCGCTGCTCCCCCGCGCCACCGCGCTGACGGCCCTCGACACCGACGCCGGGATGCTCGAACTGCTGGCACAGCGGACGGCGGCGGCCGGCCACGATGCGCGCACGGTGCTCGGCAGCTGGCCCGATGCCGCGGCCCAGGCGGGGCCGGCTGACGTCGTGACCTGCCACCATGTGACCTACAACGTCGCCGATATAGCGCCGTTCGTGCGGGCGCTTACCGGCAGTGCGCGGCGCATCGTGATCGTCGAGATGACCGCAGAGCATCCGCTGGTCACGCTCAACGCACTATGGCTGCGGTTCCACGGGCTGCGGCGGCCCGAGTCCCCCACCGCGGCGGATCTGCTGGAGATCCTCGATGCGATGGGCCTGCGCCCGGGTCACGAGACGTCGCGCCGCCCTGGCGGCAGGGACTACGCCAGCTTCGAGGAACTCACGGACGTCACCAGGCGCCGGCTGTGCATGCCGCCCGAGCGGGCCGCCGAGGTGGCCGACGCTCTCCTGCAGGGAGGCGTCGATCCGGCGCACCCGATGGACCTCGCCTCCGCGGGCCGCGCGGTCGTCACCATCTGGTGGGAAGGCACCGCGGGCGGGTAGCAGCCAGGCGGATCTGGCGAGACGGCACCGCGGGCGGGTAACGGCTGGCGGGACGGCACCGCGGGCGGTAACGGCTGGCGGGACGGCATCGCGGGCGGGTATCGGCTGGCGGGACGGCATCGCGGGCGGTAACGGCTGGCGGGACGGCATCGCCCGGGCTGTGCACTTACCAGGCCGCCTCGAACGCGCTGCCGGTCCTGCGCGTGAACAGATACGAGAGCCGGGTCACCCGGCCGGTCTTCAGGTCGACTCGTTCCAGCTGACTATCGCCGGCCGGCACCGGATGGGCGAGGAACAGGCCGCGCAGCAGGTACCGGCCGGTACCGTCGATGCTCGCCATGGTAAATTCCAGCGGCCGGGCCATCGGGATCAGCCGGATGGTACGGCCTGTCACCGCTGACACCTCGGCGATCCGGAGTGTCCCCCGTGCCCGGCCAGGATATACCGGGCGCCGCGTGCGCATGATCTCGGTATAGACGTGCTGCCCGTCCGGGCTGATGAGCCCTCCCACCACGAATTCTCTGGTCTCGGAGTGAGGGGACACTGCGCCAAAGGTCACTATCCGGCTGTCCCGGAAGAGATTCGGTCCGGGAGCGGTGGTGTCCAGGACCATGAAAGCGCCGACAACGCTGCCCGGTTCGTGAATCACAGCGTGCTGCGACACGCCCGAGTCCTGCAGGATGACCGCATAGCCGAGCTGACCCGCTAGCTCCCAGGAAACCCGCGAGATGGCGGCACCGGCCGATGCCCGGGCGGACCAGGTGCGGCGCACGCCGGTCGTCACGTCCTGGACGACGATGTCATCGCTGCTGCCAGGAATCGGGGTCCCGGGTTCAAGGAGAGTTCCGGGGACATAGCGCAGCGGGCGCGAGGAGGCATAGGCGAGTTTGCGCCCGTCCGGCGTGACGGCGAAGTCGAGGTCAACGGAGCCGCTGCGCGAGCCGCTTACCGGGCCGGGCACAGTCAGCGGCTGACCCGGCAGTCGCTGCACCTTGCCGGGTCGACCTCCGGCCCCGAGCACGAGCCGGTAGAACACTATCTTCGGGATGCTCATCCTGGCGATGGCCCCGGCCAGGAAGTACGTCGTGTTCCCGGCCGCCGAGGCGACGCCCGCGTACGCCTCAATCCCATGAGGCCGCGGGATCTGCGCGATGACGTTGCCTGATACGCCCGAGCGGACCGTGGCCTGCCCGTCGACGGTAGCGACAAGGAAACGCGGCGGCTCTGACGCGGCGGATCCCCGCGGCGCGGGCGTGCCAGGAAGGTTACGGGCGACGACGACCAGTCCGATGACCGCGGCCACGGCCGCGGCCGCCAGGAGCGGCGCCAGCCAGCGGCGGTGCGCCGGGCGCGCGGATACGAACTGCGCCCCCGCTGAGGCCGAGCGCCTAGGTGCATCCGGCAGTTGCAGCGGCGGGATGTCCTGGCACTGGAGCGTGCTGCCCAGGGCGGTGGCAGCGTCCCGCAGGCGCTCTTGCGTCCTGCTCGTCATGACTCCTCCCCCAGCAGCAGCCGCAGCGCGGTGATGCCTCGTGCGGCATTGGACTTGGCGGCTCCCCGGCTGATGCGCATCGCGCTGGCCGTTTCCGCCTCCGACAGGTCCAGGTAATACCTGAGAATCAGGGCCTCGCGCTGCCGGGCCGGGATCCGGAGCAGCGCGCGCAGCACCTCACGGCGCTCCTCGCTGGCCATGGCCGCCGACTCGGCGGACCAGACCGGCACGTCGGCCAGCTGACGCCGGGACACCTTGCGGCGGCGGAATTCCGAGCGGCAGCCGTTGAGCACCGCCGACCGGACGTAAGCGAGCGCGCTGCTAGCGTCCCGCAGTTGCCCCCAGCGCCGGTGCAGCCCGCAGAACGCGTCCTGGACGATGTCCTCCGCGGTCTGGGTGTCCCGGACCATCACGAGCGCGAGCCTGGTCAGGCCGAGCGCGTGCTCACGGTAGAGAGCGGTGACAGCGGCGGCCGGGTCAGCAAGGATCTCGCCACGCTGGCCGCGGTCAGCTATCGTCGCGGTGCTGGCCCGCACGGCGCCGACCGCGCCAGGAACGTCAGTTCCCTTGCCCTACAGACGTGATCAGGCACGTAAGGTTGCGTCCCCGGCCGGGATTTCTGCGCATATCTCCAGGTTCCTGGATTATCGATCGCATGTCTCGGCCAATTTGGCAGCCCTGGCGTCCTGGATGTAGAGACGATAGGGACAGCGACCGCGGCGGTGAGGCAGCAGCATGAGCGAGTGGCCAGATGACTGGTTCCGGCGAGGCTCAGGCGCGAGCGAGTCACCAGCCGGCCCAGGCTCCGCGGATCCGACGGTTCACCTGCCGGGCGGCGCCCACCCGCCGCACAATGTCAACCCGCCGCGCAACGCCGGCAGCTACGGAGCGGGCGGCCAGGGACGGGCAGATGCGGCGTGGCCGGCACAGCCGCCGGCCCGGAACGGCGGCGGGCCTGGCAGCGGCGGGCCCGGCAGCGGCGGACGCGGCGGGCCTGGCAGCGGCGGACGCGGCGGGCTCGGCAGCGGCGGACGCAGGGCGGGATCGGCTGGCGCCGTGGGCATGCCCGGCACTGGCGGGGGCCGGCGCTGGCTGCGGCCGCGCCGGATCATCGCGGTGCTTGCCGTTCTGGTATCCCTGCTTCTTATCGTGGCCGTCGGGATGTACTTTTTCCTCGACTCGAAGCTGGACCGCAAGAATGTGCTGGTCGACTATGCCGGCCGGCCGGCCGTCTCGGCCGGGCAGAACTGGCTGATCGCCGGGTCGGACAGCCGCCAGGGCCTGACCGCCCAGCAGGAGGACCAGCTGGCGACCGGGCACGACATCGGCGGCCGGCGGTCCGACTCGATCCTGATCTTGCACATCCCCTCGAACGGCGGGCCGTCCGTCCTGATCAGCCTGCCCCGCGACTCCTACGTCCCGATTCCCGGCTACGGATCTAACAAGCTCAACGCGGCGTACTCCTTCGGCGGCCCCCGGCTGCTCGCCAAGACCGTGCAGAACGCCACCGGCCTGCGCATCGACCACTACATGGGAATCGGCTTCGGCGGCTTTGTCAGCGTGGTCAATGCCATCGGCGGCGTGCACCTGTGCATCAAGCACCACCTGCGTGACCCGGCGGCCGGGCTCAACCTGAAGAAGGGCTGCCAGACGCTCGACGGCGCACAGGCCCTCGGCTACGTGCGGACCCGCCACCTGTACGCCAATCAGGACCTCCAGCGGGTCCAGGACCAGCGGCTGTTCCTGAAGGCGCTGCTCACCAAGATGACCAGCCCCGGCGTCCTGCTCAACCCCTTCGCCGCCATCCCCGCGGGCATCGGGGCCGCCGACACGCTCACCGTGGACAAGGGCACGAGCCTGTACCAGCTGATCCAGGTGGCATTCGCCATGCGGCATCCGGAGACCACCACGGTCCCGATCGCCAACGCGAACCTCCCGACGTCGGCCGGCGACGCCGTGGAGTGGAACCATACTGAGGCGCTGCGGCTGTTCGACGCGCTGAAGAACGACCAGCCCGTGCCGCACGACCTGATCACCGGCTCGCACCAGGGCAGCTAATTGCACTCTTAGTGCAGTAAGAATGCGCCATGAGCACATTCGTTCGTAAAGTGAATTTTTGGCTCCCGCGCTGACCCGATCATGATTCAATGCCATGCGTAACGCTTCATTGTCGCTGGTCATAGCAGCCGGAGGTCACATGAGGACCGGCAGCATCCCCGAGATCGCGCATCGCTGCGGCCTCTCCTCCAGGGAGGCGCAGATTATGGCGCTGATCGCGGCCGGGAACTCCAACGGGCAGATCGCCGCGCATCTCGTCCTGGCTGAGAAAACCGTCAAGAACCATGTGAACCGGATCTACTCCAAGCTCGGGGCCGGCTCGAGGTCCGACGCGATCTCGCGCTGGGAGCCCCAGTCCCACCTGGACACTGGCGGCCGGCCAGGAGGTCGGCCCGGCTGACCTGCGGCGGGGCTGTCAGCGGTTTCACGAAGGACAGCCTCAGGATGTCTTCAGGTAACGTTCAGGCAAAAGCCCGAGAATAGGGCGCATGAGCACCCAGCCGAGCAACGGGCACCGGCAGCCGGACGCCCGGCTGCTGGTCGTCGAGGACGAGCCGAACATCCTGGAGCTGCTGGCCGCGAGCCTGCGCTACGCGGGTTTCGAGGTGGTCACCGCGGCTGCGGGCACCGAAGCGGTCCAGGCTGCACAGCGGCACCGCCCCGACCTGATCGTGCTGGACGTGATGCTCCCCGACATGGACGGCTTCGATGTCATCCGGCGCCTGCGCGGCGGCGGTACCCGGATCCCGGTCGTCTTCCTGACCGCGCGGGACTCCACCGAGGACAAGATCCGCGGCCTGACGCTCGGCGGCGACGACTACGTGACCAAGCCGTTCAGCCTGGAGGAGGTCATCGCCCGGATCCGCGCCGTGCTGCGGCGTACCCGCGGCGACGGGAGCGAGCCGCCGCCTCGGCTGAGGTTCGCCGACCTGGAACTGGACGAGGACAGCCACGAGGTGTGGCGCGCGGGTCAGCAGATCCAGCTCTCGCCGACGGAGTTCAAGCTGCTCAGGTATTTCATGGGCAACGCGAACCGGGTGCTGTCCAAGATGCAGATCCTCGACCACGTGTGGGACTACGACTTCCGCGGGGATACCGGGATCGTCGAGTCGTATGTGTCGGTGCTGCGGCGCAAGGTCGACGCCGCTGAGCCGCATCTACTGCACACCCTGCGCGGGGTCGGCTACGTGCTGCGGCTCCCCTCGTCCTAGGTCCCGGAAGCTCCATGCCCCTTTCGGCTAGCTCGGGCGGCTTCTGGCGGTCAGTCCTGCAGCTTCCCGCCCGCACCCCGCTCCGGATCAAGCTAATCTCCGCTGTCCTCGTGCTGGTCGCGCTTGCTCTGGCCGTGATCAGCCTGGCCGGATTCACTGTCCTGCGCAACTACCTGTTCGGCCAGGCCCAGGACCAGCTCTCGATCCTCACCCAGCAGACGCCGCGATACGTGCAGCAATTTGTCTTCACTCAGAATCGCCTCACCAGTACCGATGGCTCCCTCTCCCTCACCTGGATCCCCGACGGCGGGACGGCGCAGCAGGTGATCCAGCCGGTTCGCGGCTTCGCCCGTTACGCCACTGCGGTGCCCGGGCCGCACGTTCCCTCCAGCGCCCGGTGGCTGGCCGCGCACGCCGGGCATCTGGTGAGTGTGCCCGCGACGTCCGGCGGCGGCAAATGGCTCGTGGTGGTCTATCCGCAGCAGAGCTTCAATTCTCCGGATCCCGGTAACGGCAACGTGACCGGGACCGTCATCCTGGGAGTCAACGAGACAAGTAACTACGCGACCATCGGCAAGCTCACAAGCATAGACCTGATCGTCAGCATCATCGCGCTGGCCGGCCTGGCGATCGCCGGGATCACCCTGGTCCGCGCCAGCCTGCGGCCGCTGACGGACATCGAGCAGACGGCGGAGGGCATCGCCGCCGGCGACCTGAGCCGACGGGTTCCCGTACGCGACCCGCGGACCGAGGTGGGCAGGCTCGGCCGGTCACTCAACGCGATGCTGGCCCAGATCGAGACGGCCTTCCGGGCCAGGGCCGACTCGGAGGCGGCGGCCCGAAGGTCCGAGGAGCGGATGCGGCAGTTCGTGGCCGACGCGAGCCACGAGCTTCGCACTCCGCTGACCGCCATCCGCGGGTTCGCCGAGTACTACCGGCAGCGCGGCGGCCTTGACCTGACACCGACCGCAGAGCCGGCCGGCGGTAACGGCTCGCTGCCCCCGGCCGACCTGGACCGGATCATGCGGCGGGTCGAGCAGGAATCGGCCCGGATGGGCGTGCTCGTCGAGGACATGCTGCTGCTCGCCCGGCTGGACCAGCAGCGGCCGCTCGATCATCGCACCGTCGACCTGCTGACTCTCGCGGCCGACGCGGTCCACGACGCGCGCGTCGTCGCACCGGAGCGCAGCATTGACCTTGAGGTGGATTCCGGTACCGCAATGCTGGTGACAGGCGACGAGGTGCGCCTGCGTCAGGTCATCGGCAACCTGATGAGCAACGCGCTGGTGCATACGCCCGACGGGACGCCGATCGACGTGCGGCTCCGTCCGGGCAGATTCGACGAGGGCGCGCAGCCCGCCACCGACCCGTTCGCGCCGGGCATGCAGCCGGCAGCCACGGCACCGGCAGCCACGGCACCGCTCGCCGCGATCCTTGAGGTGGCTGATCGAGGCCCCGGGCTGACTCCGACGCAGGCAGAACGGGCCTTCGAGCGCTTCTACCGTGCCGACCAGGCCAGGACATCGGGCGGGACTGGCCTTGGCCTGGCCATCGTGGCGGCGCTGGTGACTGCCCACGGCGGACGGGTCTGGGTGGAGTCCCCGCCCGGCGGCGGCGCCATCTTCCGCATCGCGCTCCCGCTGGCCCCCGAAGTCCTCGCTCCGGGCGCCGACAAGGATCACGAGCAGCCCGATCACCACGACCACCAGGAGCCAGAGATCCTGGACTCGCATCCCGAGCCCAGCCACCACTCGGCGGCGCCCCCGCGGGCTGGCCCCGGCGCCTAGTAGCTGCTTGCACCGCGGGCTACCGCAGCCGGACGCGCACCTCGTGGATGAAGTTCCCGCCGTAGCCGAGCCGGTTCCACTCTGGCCGCCCCGCCTGCGTTCGCCCGGCGCCATCGGTGGCCCTGGCCCGGATCCTCAGCTCGCCCTGGGCGCCCTTACGCGCGCCAGCCGCTACCCGCAGCTCCCATTGCTGCCAGCCGTGCGCGCCCGGCTCCCCCGCCAGGTCAGCCGGCCGCCAGGGGCCGCCGTCCAGGCTCACCTCGACGAGCGTCACCGGAGCAGCGCCGGACCAGGCCACGCCGCGCACGGCGAAGGTCCCCTCCAGCTCGTCGCCGGCGCCGGGCTCAGTGATCATGGCGCGGACCCGCTGCGCGCCGACTGGCTCGCGTACCGCCGCGCCGCCGCGCTCCCATTCGTAGACGTAGTGCACGGACTGGAAGTAACCGTCGAACGGCTGGTCGGTCACGATGATCCCGGTCAGCCACTTGACCGAGGCGACGGCATACAGGCCGGGCACCACGAGCCGGACCGGATGGCCGTGCGTGACTGACATCGGCTCGCCGTTCATGGCATATGCGAGGAGCGCGCCGGACTGCATTGCCTCGCCGACGGTCAGGCTGCGCTCGAAGGCGATTACCTCCGGTGACCCGTCCACCGGTCCCCGGTCAGCGCCGCGGAAGATCACCTCGCTGGCGCCTGGCTCGATCCCGGCGAGGTCCAGGATCTCGGCGAGGCGCACGCCGGTCCACTTCGCGCTCCCGACTGCGCCGAGGCCCCACGGCTCGCCCGCCGCGGGCGGGCTGAACAGCGTCCTGCCGTTTCCGGCGCACTCCAGGACCGCTTCCAGCGACTGCGAGCCGAACTGTCTCAGCTCCGCCAGGCTCAGGATCAGCGGGCTGCGCACCATGCCGCCAATCGCCAGCCGCCAGGTGCCGGCGTCGAGTTCCGGTATCGGGAAGTGATTGCGCCGGAAGAAGCGGCTGGCGGGCGTCACGTCCGCGCCGAGCAGCGGCGGCGGCGTCTCGCAGTTGAGCGGCTCGCGGCTGTGTCCCACCAGCCCAGCGCGCAGAGCCTCGCGCCATCGGATGTCCGGGCCGGCCAGGAGAGTCAGGCTGTCCCTGCTAGCCATCCGGCGCGGTCCCCCGTTCACGATTGCCTCACGCAGCTTGCTGCCTCGCCGGCAACCGGGTGGCCTGGCCCCGCCCCTCTGCTCACTGCCGAGACTACCCGTGCCAATACTCTATTATCTAAATCGGCATAATAGGATTGATCAGGCTGAGCGCCCGGTAGGTGGGTTACGCTCAGTCAGTGCCGGGCGGGCCTGCGGTGCCCGCGGCGGGCCAGCGTAGCCGGTCGGCGGCAGCTGCCCGCGGCTCTGTCTGCTGTCGATCGGAAACCGAGCCATCATGTCTGCTCACGAGGCCGGCGCGCTGCATGCGCCGGGGTACGGCAGTGTCGCGACGGTTCCGGCGTGGCTGCGCCCGCCTGCCGATGTCAATGAGCTGATCCCGCAGCTATGGGCTGATTCGGTGCGGCGTGCCGATGATGGCGCGATGGAGGTGGGCGGCGTCGACGTCCGGAGTCTCGCGGCCGAGCACGGCACGCCGGCTTACGTGCTCGACGAGATCGACTTCCGGGCTCGGGCGGTGGCATTCCGGGATGCGTTTCAGCACGCGTTTGCCGATCTGTGCGGCGGCGCTGACGTCTACTACGCCTGCAAGGCGTTCCTCTGCGCGCAAGTGGCTCGGTGGCTGGCACTGGACGGCCTGCGGCTGGACACCTGCTCGGGCGGCGAGCTGGCGGTGGTCCTGCGGGCCGGCGTGCGGCCGGAGCACATCGGCCTGCATGGCAACAACAAGTCGGACGCCGAACTGGACCGGGCGCTGCGAGCCGGGATCGGCCGGATCGTCATCGACTCGCTGCCCGAGATCGATCGGGTCGCGGACGCCGCTGCGCGCCTGCACACGCGCGCGCCGGTCCTGCTGCGGGTGACCGTCGGGGTAGAGGCGCACACGCATGAGTACATCGCCACGGCGCACGAGGACCAGAAGTTCGGGCTATCGCTGTCCGGTGGCGCGGCCGCGCAGGCGGTGCAGCGGATACTAGCCCGCCCCGAGCTGGAGTTGCGCGGCCTGCACTCGCACATCGGCTCGCAGATCTTCGATACCGCCGGCTTCGAGGTGGCGGCCGGCCGTTTGCTGGGCCTGCACGCGCACGTCGCCCGTGAGCACGGCCGGAGCCTGCCGGAACTCGACCTGGGCGGCGGATTCGGCATCGCCTACACCAGCGATCACGACCCGCTGCCGGTCGCGACCCTGGCTGGCTCCTTCGCGGAGATCATCAGGCGTGAATGCCGGGCACTGCGGGTCGAGGTCCCGCGGGTCTCGGTGGAGCCGGGCCGGGCGATCGCCGGGCCGAGCACCTTCACCCTCTACAGCGCCGGGACGGTCAAGGACGTGGAGCTTGAGCACGGCGCGATCCGCCGGTACATCGCCGTCGACGGCGGCATGAGCGACAACATCCGCACCGCGCTCTACGACGCTGATTTCTCCTGCACCGTCGCATCGCGCGCGTCGTCGGCCTCACCGGTGCTGGCCAGGGTAGTGGGCAAGCACTGCGAGAGCGGTGACGTCGTCGTCAAGGATGAGTTCCTGCCATCCGATGTCAGCGTCGGCGACCTGCTCGCTGTCCCTGGCACCGGGGCGTACTGCCGGAGCATGGCCAGTCAGTACAACCATGTGCCGCGCCCGCCCGTGATCGCCGTCCGGGACGGAGCGGCGCGCGTGATCGTCCGCCGGGAAACCGAGGAGGACTTGCTCGCCCTCGATGTCTGGTGACCCAGCGGCCGGGCCCGGCCCGACGGCCACGGCCGCAGCCAGCACGGCCGCAGCCAGCACGGCCGCAGCCAGCACCTGCCTGCTTCAGCAGGCCAGCGCCGAGCGGGCCGCGTCCAGCACCGCGTCCCGGTAGGCCGCGCCGAACAGGCATGCGTGCACTAGCAGCGGGTGCAGCTGATGTAGCGGGACGCGGCCTTGCCAGCCTGCTGCGAGCGGCGAAGCCTCTTGGTAGGCGCCGAGGATCCGGCCCAGGAACGGCGCGCCGAACAGAGCCAGCATGGCAAGGTCGGTCTCCCGGTGCCCGCCGTGCGCGGCCGGGTCAATCAGAGCGCCGCGGCCGCCGGACCACAGCACGTTCCCTGACCAGCAGTCACCGTGTATCCGGCTGGGCGGCTCGGCCGGCCCGGCCAGCGCCCCGGCACGGGCGGCGACGGTCTCGACCAGAGCGACATCCGCGGCATCCAGCGTGCCCGCGTCCCTGGCGCGGCGGGCATAGGGCAGCAGCCGCCGGCTGGCGTACCACTCAGGCCACGCTCCGGCGCGCGCGTTGTCCAGCGGAAGGCCCGCTAGCGCCCCCGGCCATGGCGCGCCGAAGCTGCCGGAGCCGGCCGCGTGCAGCGCGGCGAGATCCCGCCCGAAACTCTCCGCGCTGCGCCCGTCGGCTCGCTCCTGCGGTATCCAGGCGATCGCCAGTGCCCGGTCGTCCCAGCCGAGCACCTCGGGAACCGGCACGGCGCCGACCTCGCCGAGCCACCGCAGCCCGCTCGCCTCCGCCGCGAAGCCCGCCTCCCCGCCAAAGCCAGCCTCCGCCGCGACCTTCGCGAAGACCATCCGGCCATCGGCCAGCACGACCCGGTAGTGGCTCACCCCATGCTGCCCGCCGATGCGGGCCACTGCCTGGACGTCTGCGCGCAGGAGCCCGCCGAGATGGCCGGCGAGATGGCCGGCGAGGCTGGGGTCCTGGTCCATCTGGCTGGCTAGTCCCGGCCGTCCAGCAGATCCGCCAGCTGGCTGGCCAGGCCCCTGGCAGCGGCCTGCACCAGCTCGAAGACCTCCGCGAAGGCCCGGCCGCCGCCGTCGTAAGGGTCGGGGACCTCGGCCCCGCGTGCCGCCGCGGGATCAAACGAGCGGAACAGAGCGATCCGGTCAGCGGCCAGCTGCCGATCGGCCGCCATCCGCCGCAGATTCCGCAGGTTGCTGCCGTCCATCGCGACCAGCAGGTCATAGTCGTCGAGCCAGGATGCGTCGATCTGCCGGGCCCGATGACCGGAGCCGTCATAGCCGTGCCGGGCCAGCTCCGCCCGTGCCCGCCGGTCCATCGGCCCGCCCACGTGCCAGTCCCCAGTTCCCGCGCTGTCCACCTTGACCTTCCCTGACAGCCCGACGCGCTCCAGCTCGCCGCGGACCACCATCTCCGCCATAGGGGACCTGCAGATGTTTCCCAGGCAGACAAGGCAAAGCCGATACATACCAAACGGATTGCGCGGCGCCGGTACCGGATCCACGGCGCGACTTTCATCGGGCATGTCACAAGGATGCCCGACGGGCCTGCAACGATGGACCGCATGGGCCCGACCGACCAGTACCGGAGACTGTCCTTCTGGCACGACACCGTGCCAGGGACCCTCGTTCCCGGCCAGGCGCTGCACGCAGACGCAGATGCCGACGTGGCGATCGTCGGCGCCGGATTCACCGGCCTGTGGACGGCCTACTACCTGTCCCGCGCCGACCCAGGGCTGCGGATCATCGTCTGCGAGCGCGAGATCGCCGGATTTGGCGCCTCGGGGCGCAACGGTGGCTGGTGCTCAGCACTCTTCCCCGCCTCGCTCGCCAAGCTGGAGCGGATGGCGGGCCGGGACGCCGCGATCGCCATGTACAGGGCGATGCAGGAGACGGTGGACGAGATCGGCAAGGTGACAGCCGACGAGGGCATCGACTGCCACTGGGCCAAGGGCGGGACCATCGAGTTCGCCCGCTCGGCGGCCCAGCTGAGGCGGGCGATCCAGGAGGTCGAGGAGGCCAGGACGTTCGGGTTCGGCGAGGATGACCTGCGCCTGCTGACGGCGAGCCAGGCTCGCGAGATCGCCTCCGCCACCGATGTGCTCGGCGGCACTTATACCCCGCACTGCGCCGCGATCCACCCGGCCAGGCTGGCCCGCGGCCTGGCCGACGTTGTGCGGCGCCAGGGAGTCTCGATCTTCGAACGCACGCCTGTGCAGCAGATCCACCCCGGGCGGCTGGTCACGGCGGCCGGGACGGTCAGGGCGCGCTACGTGATCCGGGCGACCGAGGGTTATACCGCCGCGCTGCCTGGCTTGCGCAGGTCGGTGGCGCCCGTCTATTCGCTGGTGATCGCGACGGCACCGCTGTCAGACGCGGCGTGGGAGCAGATCGGCCTGGCGGGCCGGCCAACCTTCGGCGATCTTCGCAACCTGATCATTTACGGGCAGCGGACCGCCGACGGGCGGATGGTGTTCGGCGGCCGCGGTGCTCCCTACCATCTCGGATCGGCCGTCCGGCCGTCGTTTGACCGCGTGCCCGCAGTGTTCGCCGCGCTGCGGAGCACGCTGGCTGACCTGTTCCCGGCGCTCGGTGACGTCAAGGTCACGCACGCCTGGGGCGGCCCGATCGGCGTCCCGCGGGACTGGTGCGCCTCAGCAGGCCTGGACCGCTCCACCGGGCTCGGCTGGGCGGGCGGCTACGTCGGCGACGGAGTGGCGACCACGAACCTCGCCGGACGGACTCTTGCCGATCTCGTCACCGGCAGCGACAGCCAGATCACCCGTCTGCCCTGGGTCGGCCACCGCTCTCCGAGCTGGGAGGCCGAGCCCCTGCGGTGGCTGGGCATGAACGCTGGCCTGCAGGTCATGAACTGGGCAGACAAGCAAGAGACAAGGACCGGCCGGGCCTCACGTGCAGCTGGATTCATGAGCCGATTCCTCGGAAGCTAGCTCCGCAGCCTGCAGGTTCGCCCCGGCTGCGCCTGGGCTCCGCCCGAATTCGCACCCCCCGCGTGGTTGCTGCTACGATCGGGCCGTCTCAAGCGCCGCTAGCTCAATTGGCAGAGCAGCGGACTCTTAATCCGCGGGTTCGGGGTTCAAGTCCCTGGCGGCGCACCCGTCCTGACCTGGTCTTTCCCACTTCTGCGTCGCTCATCATGGGCAACGGCGTGGAACGAGTCGATCCGCTGCTTCGATGCACACAGTGCACACAATGCACCGCTAATGCACACGCACAGTGACACCGGAGCTGACTGACTCGCCCGGCGCGC
>Ga0209871_1000023_pt1 | contig 45225 bp, 36 predicted proteins | sample OrgsoiDNA2013045_FD_185795 | JGI IMG/M metagenome (GOLD analysis project Ga0209871, IMG submission 185795) | Permafrost soil microbial communities from the Arctic, to analyse light accelerated degradation of dissolved organic matter (DOM) -... | ecosystem: Environmental > Terrestrial > Soil >... | reverse complement strand
CGCGGCGGCGGCGCCCGGGCGGCGGCTAGCCGGCCAGGCTGGCGAGCACCTCGCGCTCGCGATCTGGGTCGAGGCCGTGGCCGGGCCGCCCCGGACGCGCAGGCGGGTCCCCTTCTGACTGCAGCCATGCCCAGGTATCGGCGACCGTCTGCTCGACCGGCCGGCACGTCATGCCCGCCGCGTAGGCGGCCGCCACGTCCCCGGTGTGCAGGCCGGCGGCCTCGCCATCGGGCGGTGCCCAGATCGGCAGCTCGGTCCACGCGGCGATGCCTGCCGCCTCGATGACCTCCGGCGTGACCCAGACCAGGCGGGCATCTGATCCAGTCGCGGCCTTCGCGGCCTCGAGCAAGCTCTCCATCGTCGCCTGGCCGGGCCTGCTCACCGTGTTGAAGGCACCGCCGATGCCGCGATCGGCTGCCAGCAGCATCCACGCCGCGAGGTCCCGGCAGTCGATGTACTGCAGCGGCATGTCACGCGGGCCAGGGGCCAGCACGTCGCCGCCGCGCTCGATCCTGCGCAGCCACCACGGCATCCGGCCAACGATCTCGTAGGGCCCGAGGATCAGGCCGGCTCTGGCGAGCAGCGCCCGGTCGCCGAATGCTTCCAGCGCAGCCAGTTCCCCGCCCCGTTTGGCGGCCGCGTAGTCCTCGCTGCCGTCGTCGGCGGGATCTCCGTCGACGACCGGCGCGCTCTCGTCGCCTCCCGGCCGGACAGGCCACTGGTACACCGACCTGCTGGACACGTAACCGTAGTGGCTGGCCCGGCCGGACAGCAGCCCGGCGGAGTCCCGTACCACTCTCGGCGCGCCGCTCCAGGTATCGATCACCGCGTCCCACGAGGCGTCGCCCAGCGCGGCGCGCAGCGCATCGGGGTCGGTGCGGTCCGCATGCAGCCCCAGCGCCCCTGCGGCTGACGGTCCGCTGACGCCGCGGGTGAGGGTCGTCACCTCGTCCCCGCGGCCCAGCGCCGTCTCCACCACAGCGCGTCCTACATGATGAGTACCGCCAAGCACCAGAAGCCTCATGCCCGACATCCTGCCCTGACCCGCACGGCCGACCGGCGCGTGTTCGTCCATGGCGTAGCCCAGCCCCGGCCTGGCGCGGCCCGGGCACTCCAGCCCAAAACGGCACGGCCCCCGCGGCCAGTACCGCGCGGCCAGTACCGCGCCGCCAGTACCGCGCCGCCAGTACCGCGCCGCCAACGCCCGCCGCTTCCTGCTTGTCGTCTGCGGTTCGCGCGACGATACCACCACGATCAGTAGTGTGAACGGCATCCTGCTGCGGTAACAGTGACAGCAGAGTGCCTTCAGCACTACTGAAGTCACGGCGGCGGGCCCCTTGCGCAGGCTGAGGCGCAGCATCCTTGCCCGCCCGCCACCGAAATGGCAGACCGGCCTGGCACCGACGGCCGCTTACTGCTTCCGGTCGCGAAACGGCGGCAGCGTGGCGATGTGCTCGCCGCAGCGGGCCGGGTCGTAGCCGGGCAGGCTCGCGAGCTGATCCAGCAGCCAGCGCGAGGACAGTACCCTCAGCAGTCCCTGGATCTCCCGCGTGCCCGCGCGGTCGGCCGGGATCACCAGGTCGAACCGCTCGGCGGCCAGCGGGATGAACGCCAGGCCGTAGGCCAGCCCGGCCGGCTCGCTGGCGACGCCGACGTCGGCCAGCCCGGCCGCGATGGCCGAGGCCACGTGCAGGTGGCCGGTCGCCTGGGTCCCGTATCCAGATAGCCGGCCTGCGTCGATGCCGAGCGCGGCAAGCTCCCGGTCGAGTACCCGGCGCGCCTCTGATCCGGGTTCCCGGTTAACCAGGCGCAGGCCATCACGCACCACGTCGGCGACGCCAGTCACGCGATCCGCCAGCTCCCGCCGCAGCACCAGGCCCTCCCGCCACGAGCAGAACCCGATCACCTCGGCACCCTGCCGTAGCAGCTCGCTGGCCGGCTCGGTGTTGTAGTCGCCCGATATCCCGCGCAGATGCGCACCGGCAGCATGCACCATGCCATCGGCGGCCAGCCCGAGCGCCTCGCTGCTCGCGCAGGGCCACCAGGCGAAACCCACTGGCGGATCAAGCAGGCCGAGCGGCGCCTCGAGCAGCGGCATCGCCGGATCGCACCCCGCCACTACGAGCGTCGGCCCCGGCGGCCCGATCGGCCGGACCGAACGGACGGACGCCGGCGGCCCGCCGGCCGGCCCGTCGGTCAGGCCGCCGGCAGGTACGAAGCCTGCCCTGGTCACGGTCGCGCCGGTCAGCGGGAGCGCCACGAAAGCATCGCCCATGGGCGCGAGCGCCACCCGTGCGCCGGCCTCGCCGAGCGGCGCCAGCGGGCGGGCCGGGACCGGCGGCGACGGAGTCCCCGGCCCGAACATCTCCTCGACAGTTGTCCCGAGGACGCGCGCGAGGGCAAGGGCAACGCGCAGGGACGGGTCGGAGATGCCTGACTCGACGGCCGAGACTGCCTGGCGTGATATGCCGGCCATCCCGGCCAGCTGCTGCTGCGAGAAGCCCCTGGCCTGCCTGGCCAGCCGGAGCCGCATGCCGCCACTCTCGCCGCCTGGTCCGCCGGCGGCCAGGCCGCCCGCGTTCTCGCCCGGCCCGCCGCGCCCGGCCGTCATGTGCGGACCTGCTCCGGCCAGGCCGGCCTGCGGCCGGGGGAAGACGGTGGCAGCGCGGACCCGTCAGGCCCGAAGCACGGCGGGTCCAGCGCGGTGACGACGAGCTGCGAGCCGGCCGCCGGCGGCTTGTCGGGCAGCCGGCAGGTGATCATCATCTGGCCGACGCGCAGATCCGCCTCCCAGCCCGCCCCGGCCGGCCGGCCGGCCGTGACCGCGCCGGTCAGGACGATCCCGCGGGCGGGCTGGGCTCCGGCTGCCACCCGCTCCGGGTGGATTCCCGCCACCGCCCGGCCGCCCGTGACGCCTTCCGCCGCGCTGGTCTGGACTGGCACGAAACCGCGGTAGCCGATGAGCTCGGCTACCCGCCGCGAGGCCGGCCGCAGCACTACCTCGTTCGGGGCGCCGACCTGCAGCAGGCAGCCCCTGTCCAGCACGGCCAGCCGGTCGGCAAATGCCTGGGCATCGGCGAGCTCGTGCGCGACAAGCACGGTCGGCACCTCGCGCGCGTCCACCAGAGCGACTACCAGGTCGGTGAGCGTCCGGCGCAGGCTGGAGTCCAGGCCGGTGTAGGGCTCGTCGAGCAGCAGCGCGTCGCAGTGCGCGAGCAGCAGGCGGCCGAGCGCTACCCGGTGCGCCTGGCCGCCGGAGAGCCGGGCTGGCATCGCGGCCAGCAGCTCGCCGATGCCCAGCACCCCGGCGAGCTCGGTCAGCTCGGCGCCGGACGGGTCGGCAGCGGGTGCGTAGCCGAGATTGGCCCGGACCGACAGATGCGGGAACAGGCCGGGATCCTGGCGCAGCAGGCCGACCCGCCGCTGCCACGGCGGCACGGCGCGGGCCGGCGGCGACGTGGAGGTGAGCACCCGCCCGCCGAGCACAACCCGGCCGCGGCGCGGCGGTACCAGGCCGGCGATGACCTCCAGCAGCGTGGTCTTGCCGGCGCCGGACGGCCCGAACAGGGCGAGTCGCTCGCCTGGGGCGACCTGCAGGTCGGCCCGCACGGTGAAGTCCCGGCGGTCAACCTCGACGTCGGCCTCGAGCACGGGCGCTCCAGATGTAGGCGGCCAGCGGCAGCGGCAGCGCGACCACGAGCAGGACCAGGGCGAACGGCAGCGCAGAGGCCAGGCCCGTCTCCTGCAGCGTCGAATAGATCTGCAACGGTATCCCGAACGGATGGTAGGCGATGATGATGACGGCCCCGAATGCTCCCATCGCCCTGGCCCAGGCCACGGCGAGTGCCATCGCCAGACCCGGAGCGGCCAGCGGCAGCGTCACCCGCCGGAACACACTCCTCGGCCGGTCGCCGAGCAGCGCCGCCTGCTGCTCCAGCCGCGGGTCGACGCCGCTGAACGCGGCCTGCGCGCCGAGCACGTAATACGGCGCCGACTCGTAGACCTCCGCGACGACCAGGGCCAAGAAGGTGTTGGTCCCGGACAGGTGCAGCAGGCCGATGAACTGGCCGATCGGCGTGAACGGGCCGATCATGAAGATCAGCAGCAGGCCGATCACCAGCGGCGGGAGCAGCAGGCTGCAGAGCACTCCCGCCTCCCAGACCCGCGGGAACGGCAGCGCCCCGCGAGCTAGCAGCCTGGCCAGCGGCGTGCCGAGCAGAAGCAGGACCGCCAGCGTCACGGCCCCTGACTCCATCGAGATGACGAGCGGGCTCAGGGCGCCCGGCTCGGTCAGCGAGCTGACAATAGCGCTGCCGGAAAGGTGCGTGAGCAGGGCGATCACCGGGCCGAGCAGCGCGATCCAGATAATGCCGGCCCCAGCGACGGACACAAACCCTGATACAGAACGGATCGCCCGCGGCACTGCCGTCGGCCCGCCCGGCCCCGGCGGGCCGTGCTGCCCGGAAGGGTCACCATCCCGGATAGCACCGCCGGCGGCTGCCGCCGGGCTAGCCGCCCAGCTCACTCTTTATCGCGGCCGGTGCCCCGGTGCCGGTCAGAGTCGGTGTCAGCAGCGTGAACCCCCCTTGCTTGTACAGGGCCAGCCCAGCCTGCGACAGCGTGTACTTGACGAACGCGATCCCGGCCGGGGCGGGCTTGCCGATGATCGTGATGTCGATGACCTGCGGCGAGCCACTCTTCATCGACGCGACGCCACCCTTGGAGATCGTGATGGTCGCCTTAGCGTACTGCGCAGCGTCAGCGAAGCTGCCGAGGTTGATGGCGGCCGGGAGCGCGATATGCGGCAGGTGCAGCTCGATTGCCTGGGTGATGAACGCGCTGGAGGCATCCAGCTGGCCGGACTGCAGCGTCGCGTCCAGCGAGGACTCGGCAAAGATCTGCGACGACGTCGGCGAGGCAGGCGGGCCGCCGAGGATCTTCGTGACCGTGTTCTTGGGCAGGTGGTAGAAGGACTGCGCGAGCTCCAGCATGTAGATGAAGTCCCGGCCCTGCGGATCAATGTTGGGATCGGTCCGGCCGAGCTTGAAGCCGGGCGTCTCCATCAGCGTGAAGAGATCCTTCAGCGGCTTCTTGCCGCTGGCGATGGCCTTGAACTGGCTGGCGTACTTGCTCTTGGGGTTGTAGGCGACGACCATTGATGTGCTTGCGTACTGGACGTACCACTGGGTGAACTTGGGCTCCAGCGGCGTGATGTTGTCGGCGCCGACGCTCTCGAAGACGTTCGGGCTGATCTCGCCCGCGGCGATGTTGGACTCCAGGTCCCCGGAGGCCCCGGCGCGGCCGGAAAACTTGTAGCCGTCCGCCTTCGTGAATGCGGGGGCGTTGACCTTCTCGTTGAGGAATTCAAGCGAGGCCGCATAGGCGACATTTGCCGTACCCGTTACCTTGCTGGCGCCGCCCGAACCGGAACTGCTCGATGACGACGGTGCGGAGCTGCCGCAGCCTGCTGCGGCGAACCCGATGAATGTGAGGGCAAGCAGCGCGCCCATGCGCACGCCGCGCGTTCGGTTCGGAAACACCATCCTCAGACGATAGCCATTGCTGTTTGCGCAGCGCAAGAAGACTGGACATCTGTCTGCCGTGATCCACCCGGCTGGTCCTACTGGCAGCCCGTCCGGCCAGGCAATCGGCAGGAAACCGCTCTTCCCTCCGGTCCGGCTGTGCCTCCTCCCTGGGCCAGGTCGCTGGACAGGCAGCGTTCAGCCAGCACTCAGGAAGCTCCGCTTGCATAGGAGCGGCAACTCCGCGGCGCTGCGCGGCTAGCATTGTCTGCGGCGGCGCGACCAGGAGCAGCTTGCTCGCGCGAGCCAACTTCCGGGCGGCCGGGTTCGAACGAAACTGCGCCGTGCGACGTTGTCAGCCAGAGAGCAATCCCACGGGCAAGGGCAGGGCAGGCATGGGCAAGGCGGACAGGAACCGGCGGCAGAACGCCAGGGAGAAGATCGCGGCACAGCAGGCCGCCGCCAAGCGCGCCGAGCGCCGCAGGCGGGTACTGCTGGCGGGCGGCAGCGTTGCGGTTGTCCTGGCGCTCGTGGTGGTCTTCATTGTGGTCAAGACGCTGCAAAAACCCGCTTCGGCAGGCCCAGTCGGCAGTGCCACGACGGCAGCGGCGGTCGCGAAGGATGTGGCCACCGTTCCGGCCACCACCCTGGACAAGGTAGGCAAGGGCACCACCTACTCGGGCGCCATTCAGACCATCCGCACTTCCAGCACGCCACTGACTCAGGGCGGCAAGCCCCAGATCGTCTATGTCGGCGCGGAGTATTGCCCGTATTGTGCAGCCGAGCGCTGGGCGCTCGTGACAGCTCTGAGCCGGTTCGGCACCTTCTCCGGACTGGGTCTGATCCATTCCGCCGGTTCCCCGGAGGTCTACCCGAATACGCCGACCCTGACCTTCTACAAGTCGGCCTACACGAGCAAGTACGTCGGCTTCCAGACGACTGAGGCGCAGACAGTGACCCACGCCGCGCTGGAGAAGCTGACCGCGCTGGACAATCAGGTCATGGCCAAGTACGACGTGCCCCCCTACGTGCCGACCTCGCAGGACGACGGTTCTTTCCCCTTCGTGGACTTCGGCAACAAGTACGTGATCGACGGCGCCAGCTACAACCCGAGTGTGCTCGCCGGTCAGAGCTGGGCGCAGGTCGCGGCCGCACTCCAGGATCCGTCGAGCCCGATCGCCAAGAGCGCCGACGGCGCCGCTAACCTGATCACCGCAGCCATCTGCAAGATCACGAACAATAAGCCGGCGACGGCGTGCACGGCCACGGTGCAGGGCCTCGAAGGGCAGCTGTAATGGCCAGCCAGAAGCCCTCCCGTGCCCGGTCAGGCCAGGCCAGCGGCAGCACTGGCAACAACACCGGCCGCGCCAGCTCGTCCAAGCGCGGCACCTCGTCCGGGCGCGCCACAACGCCCGACCGTACCGCCGCCGGCAATTCCGGTGGCATCGGCGCCGGCGACCGGCCCGGCAGGCCAGGCCGCAACGCAACGGTTGCGGGCCAGTCCCGGCCAGCGGCAGGCAAGGCCGGGCCCCGCCCAGCGGCCCCGCCGCAGCGGTCGGCCAGCGGACCTCAGGCCCAGGCCGCCGCGCCTCGCTGGCTGCAGCTCACCACCCTGCTGCTGTCGCTCTTCGGCCTCGGGGTGTCGATCTACCTCACGATCGCCCACTACAACACCAAAGTGACGCTAGCCTGCCCGGACACCGGCCTGGTCAATTGCGCGAAGGTCACCACCAGCGCGCAGTCGGTCTTCCTGGGCATCCCGGTCGCCGTGCTCGGCCTGGCCTTCTTCGTCTTCATGGTCGCGGCCAACTCGCCGTGGGCCTGGCGCTCGAAGATGCCCGCCATCTACTGGGCCCGGCTGGGCTCTGTTGTCGTCGGCATGCTCTTCGTGCTCTACCTGGTCTACTCGGAAATCGTCACCATCGGGAACATCTGCCTGTGGTGCACCAGCGTGCACGTCCTCACGTTCCTGCTGTTCGCGCTGCTCGTGTTCTACGCGTCCAGTCCGGCCAACCGGCCGGCCCGCGCAGCCTCGCCGACCGTGAGCTGACCGGACCGCTGCAGGGCACTACCCAGGCCCAGCAGGCGATCTGGGATAAGTACAACCCGAACTCCTACCCGTTCATCGACTTCGGCAACAAGTACATGATCAACACCCTCACCTACGATCCGCAGGTCCTGCAAGGCCGGACCTGGAGCCAGATCGCCGCCTCGGTCCAGGTCCCGTCCTCGGCCGTCGCCAAAGGCGCCGACGGGTCGGCCAACCTGATGACGGCCGCCATCTGCAAGATCACCGATAACCAGCCCGGCAGCGTCTGCGGCGCCCTGCCGACTACCGTGGACCAATGCTGGGCAGGGAACACCGTCGACGACCAGTTTGTTAGACTAGCGAACAGTAAGAGCGCCGTACCAAAGGACATGACGTGGGTGAATCAGGCGCTGGCACACAGCCCTTGGACGAACAGACGGCTTCGCGGGCCGTGCTCACGGTGCTGCGGCTGTTTCGGGCGCTGGAGCGAGTCAATACCGGCCTGACTCCGCAGCAGTACCGGATCCTGAAGCTGGCCGGCGCCGGCGGCGAGCGCTCCGCGCGGCTCGCGGAGCGGCTTGCCGTCGCCAAGCCGACGCTGACAGCGACGGCCAATGGCCTGGTCACGGCCGGGTACGCCCATCGCGAGGCCGAGCCGGGCGACCGTAGAGTCGTGCGGCTGTGCCTGACGGCGACAGGCCGCGCGGCGCTGGACCACGCCGACGCGGCGTATGCTCGCTGGCTCGGTCCGCTGCTGGCGGCGACGCGCGATGGGGGCGAGATGCTCGAGGCACTCCAGGCACTTGACACCGCGATGGATGAACGGCGGCGGGCCCGGCTGGCCGAGCTGAGCTCAGGCCGCGATGAGGGGGCGACGGCCGGGTACGTGCCGCTGGCCGTTTCGGCTGGAAAGACAGTGCGGGCGCCGGGCGCGGCGCGTCCCGCAGGGCGGGCAACCGGCGCAGGGCCGGCATGACCGCACGGGAACAGAGGGCGGCAGCGGAATCTGAGACGAAAGCGGGATCTGACACCACATCGGGAAACGGCACTACAACGGGGAGCGGCAGGACGGCACGGGGCGGCACGACGGCACGGGGCGACACGACGGCACGGGGCGACACGACAGCCGGGGGCGACACGACGGCACGGGGCCGCACGACGGCACGGGGCGGGAGCGGGGCGGGGGATGGGTGGCTGCGGCGGCTGGCCGGCTACTGCTGGCGGCACCGCCGCCTGGTGATCATGGCAATGGGCGGCTCGCTGGTGGCCACGCTCGTCTCGGCTGCCATCCCGCTGCTCATGGCCCGCATCGTGGACAACACGATCCTCACCCGTCAGCAGCCGATCTGGCTCGGCGCCACGCTGCTCATCATCGCCGGGCTGCTCAGCTTCGGCGGCGTCTACACCCGGCGCTACCTGGGCGGGCGGCTGTCCCTCGACGTGCAGCACGACCTGCGCACCGAGCTTTTCGAGTCGCTGTCGCGGCTCGACGGCGCACGGCAGGACCAGCTGCACACCGGCCAGATCGTGAGCCGCTCGATCTCCGACATCAACATGGTGCAGGGCCTGCTGGGCATGGTGCCGATGCTGCTGGGCAACGCCCTGCTCTTCGTGCTGTCGATTGTCATCATGACCGTTCTCTCGCCGTTGCTCACGATGGTCGCGCTGGCGGTCGGCCCGGCGCTGTGGCTGATCGCGGTCACCTCGCGGCGCAAGCTCTTCCCCGCCAGCTGGGACGCACAGCAGAAGGCGGCCCATGTCGCGGGTGTCGTCGACGGCGCGGTGACCGGCGTGCGCGTGGTCAAGGGATTCGGGCAGGAAGTGCAGGAGATAGAGCGGCTTGAGGAGGCCAGCACGTGGCTGTACTCCTCGCGGGTCCGCGCCGTGCGCCTGATGGCCCGCTACAACCCCGCGCTGCAGGCAGTCCCGCTCTTCGGCCAGGTCGGGGTCCTCGCGCTGGGCGGCTGGCTGGCGATCCATGGCTCGATCAAGCTCGGGGTCTTCCTGGCCTTCTCGCTGTACATAGGCCAGATGGTGGCACCTGTCCGGGCGCTGACCGGGCTGGTCACGATAGGCCAGGAGGCGCGGGCCAGCGTGATCAGGGTCTTCGAGGTGATCGACTCCCGGCCGGTCGTCACCGAGCGGCCGGGCGCGGTGGTCCTGCCGCCGGGCACGCCCGACATCGAGCTCGACCGGGTGGCCTTCGGCTACCTGCCGTCCGAGCCCGTGCTGCGGGGCCTGTCGCTGCACGTGCCGCCGGGCGAGACCCTCGCCGTGGTCGGGACGTCGGGCTCGGGCAAGTCCACGATCTCACTGCTGCTGCCGCGCTTCTACGACGTCAGGGGCGGCGCGATCCGGGTCGGCGGGCACGATGTCCGCGACCTGACCATGGGCTCGCTGCGCGCCTCGATCGGGCTGGTGATGGAGGAGAGCTTCCTGTTCTCCGATTCCATCAGCGCCAACATCGCCTACGGCCGGCCAGACGCGACCAAGGAGCAGGTCGTCGCGGCGGCCAGGATGGCCGAGGCCGACGGGTTCATCACCAGCCTGCCGGACGGGTACGACACCGTGATCGGCGAGCAGGGCCTGACCCTGTCCGGCGGCCAGCGCCAGCGGGTCTCGCTCGCCAGGGCGCTGATCACCGACCCGGCCATCCTGGTCCTGGACGACGCCACCTCGGCGATCGACGCGGGGATCGAGGCACAGATCCATGCCACCCTGCGTAAGGTCATGGCCGGGCGCACCACGCTGCTCATCGCGCACCGCCGTTCCACGCTCCAGCTGGCCGACAAGATCGCCGTCCTCGACGAGGGCGCTCTGGTCGACGAGGGCACGCACGAGGAACTGACCGCCCGCTGCGCCCTGTACCGGCTGCTGCTGTCCGGCCCTGGAGACGACGCCGAGGGCGTCGATGCGGGCGAGCTCGGCTATCACGAGAACGCCGGCCTGGGCGATCCCGGCGCCAGCCGCGTGACGGCCCGCGGCGGCGTCACCCCGGCCTTGTGGCGCCCGCGCCGGAGCGCGACCGCATCCGGGGCGCCCGCGGGCGTGAACGGCGGCCGCCAGCTGTCCGGCATGGCCGAATCGGCGATCGGCCGCGGCATGGGCGCCGCTGCCCGGGGCGGGGCGGGCCGCGGCGGCGGCGGCGGCGCGGCGGCTGCCGGGGGCATGCTCGCCGGGATACCGCCGACACCCGAGCTGCTGGCCAAGGTCGACGCGCTGCCCCCGGCTGACGAGCTGCCCGGAGTCAGCCAGGCTGGCTCGCGCGCCGCGGACCCGCACTTCACCCTGCGCAGGCTGCTGCGGCCGATCGCGCTGGCGCTTTTCGTCGGCCTGGTCCTTGACGCCCTCGACGCGATAGCAGGCGTCGCCATGCCCGCGCTGGTGCGGGGCGGCGTCGACCATGGCGTGCTGGCCAGGGAGTTCCGCCCGATCATCGTGGTATCGCTGATCGGGCTCGTGATCGTCTGCGCCGACTGGGTCATCAACGCGATCCAGACCAATGTCGTGGGCCGCAACGGCGAGCGGATGCTCTACACGCTGCGGGTGAAGATCTTCTCCCACCTGCAGCGGCTCGGCCTCGACTTCTACGAGCGGGAGATGTCCGGCCGGATCATGACCCGGATGACGACGGACGTGGACGCGCTGTCCTCGTTCCTGCAGACCGGGCTGATCACCATGGTCAACTCAGCCCTGACGTTCCTCGGCGTGCTGGTCGCGCTGCTGCTCATCAACCTGCGGCTGGGACTGATCCTGCTCACGATGATCCCGTTGCTGGTCGTGGCGACGCTTATATTCCGCGCGAAGTCCGCCAGGGCCTACGGCGAGGCCAGGGAGAAGGTCAGCGCCGTGAACGCCGACTTGCAGGAGAACGTCGCCGGGCTGCGCACGGCGCAGGCCTACCGGCGCGAGGAGCGCAACTTCGAGCAGTTCGCGGATCTCAGCAGTGCCTACCGCCGCTCCCGGCTGCGGGCGCAGCGCCTCATCGCGCTGTACTTCCCGTTCGTGCAGCTCATGTCGACGGTGGCCGGCGCGCTGGTCCTGCTCGTGGCGGCGGGCGAGGTGCACAGCAAGGTGCTGACGGCCGGCGGCCTGATCGCCTACCTGCTCTACATCGACCTGCTTTTCTCGCCGGTGCAGCAGCTCTCCCAGGTGTTCGACGGCTACCAGCAGGCGGCCGTCGGCCTGCGGCGGATCAAGGACCTGATGCGCCAGCCGACCAGCACCCCGCAGGCATCGCGGCCGCGGCCGGCCGGGCGCGCACGCGGCCAGATCGAGTTCCGTGACGTGCATTTCAGCTACACAGGGCAGCCGCAGGAGGCGCTGGGCGGCGTGGACCTGGTCGTCCGGCCCGGTGAGACCGTGGCGCTGGTCGGCCAGACCGGCGCCGGCAAGTCCACCATGGTCAAGCTGGTGGCGCGGTACTACGACGTCAGTTCGGGCAGCCTGCTGGTTGACGGCGTGGATATCAGGGAGCTCGACCTGGCCGGCTACCGGCACGGGCTCGGCGTGGTCCCGCAGGAGCCGTACCTGTTCCCCGGCACGGTGCGGGACGCGATCGCCTACGGCCGCCCTGAAGCGACGGACGCCGAGGTCGAGGCGGCCGCGCGGGGAGTGGGCGCGATCGAGATGATCGCGCGGCTGCCCGGCGGGTTTCGGCATGAGGTTGCCGAGCGCGGCCGGAACCTGTCCGCCGGGCAGCGCCAGCTGATTGCCCTGGCTCGCGCCTACCTGGTCAATCCCGTCATCCTGCTGCTCGATGAGGCGACAGCGGCCCTCGACCTGGCGGCGGAGGCGGCGGTGAACCGCGCGACCGAGCAGCTCACCGCCCAGCGCACCACCCTGGTCGTCGCCCACCGGCTGACCACGGCCGCGCATGCCGACCGCATCGTGGTGATGGAGTCGGGCCGGATCGCCGAGATCGGCAGCCACGCCGAGCTTCTGGAGCGGGGCGGGAGCTACGCCGCGCTGTGGGCCGCGTTCGCCGGGGACGCGGAGCTGGCTGCCTGAGCGGGCCGCGGCTCAGCCGGCAGCCACGGCTCAGCCAGCAGCCACGGCTCAGCCAGCAGCCACGGCTCAGCCAGCAGCCACGGCTCAGCCGGTGGCCACGGCTGGCCACGGCTCAGCGGGTGGCCGCGGGCTCAGCGGGTGGCCGCGGCCAGCTCCCGTTGTCGTGTCGTCGCCACCGGGCTCAGGCAGGCCGGATGCGGGCAGGCCGGGCTCAGGCAGGCCGGTTGGGGGCAGGCCGACTGCGGCTGGCCGGTCGGAGCGCATCCTGCGCACGTCGCGCGGGATGAGCGCGAGCGCGGAAGCCACGGCGATCAGGGCCGCCGCGCCGTACTGGGTGGCAGAGACGCCGACGGCCGCGGCGATCGGGCCGGCGACCAGCGCACCGACGGGCATCGCCATGACCGAGCCGAGCCCGTCATACGCCGACACGCGGGCCAGCATCTCCGGCGGGATCTTCCTGGCCAGGGCAACGGTCCACTGGACCATCATCATCTCCATCGTGATACCGAGGCCGAATGAGGTCAGGCAGATCACCGGCAGCGGCCAGAGCATGGCCAGCGACAAGGGCGACAGCGCGATCGCGCCCCCGATGAGCACCACGAACAGCATCGGCCTGCGCGGCGTGAAGCGCAGCGAGACGATACCGCCGACGATCAGCCCGACGGACTCGGTCGCCGCGATCAGCCCCCAGGCTTGCGCGCCGCCGAGATCAGCCTTGGCCACCACCGGGCCGAGCACCTGGAATGCCCCGTACCAGGCCATCATGATCACGGCGAACTGCGCCACGATTACCCACAGCCAGGTGTGCGAGCGGAACTCCGACCAGCCATCCCGCAGGTCGCGCAGCATGCCCGAGCTGAGTTCGCGCTCGCGGGCGAGCACGCGGATGCTGAGCAGCAGCGGGATCGTGCTGAGCATGCCGAAGCCGCAGACCGATAGCGCCCAGCCCGGCCCGAAGGCTGCGACGCACTCCCCGGCGATTGCGGCACCGCCCATCATGGCCGCGTTCATCGCCAGCCGGCTGACGGCACTGGCCTGCAGGAGCAGCTCAGCGGGCACGAGCCTGGGCACGAGCGCCTGGGACGCCGGGTAGAAGATCGCCACGCCGGTGCCCGTCACCGCCTCCAGCAGGATCATCTGCCAGAGCCTTGGATGCCCGGTCAGGACCAGGATGCCGAAGATTCCCTCGCCCAGCGCGATCATGATGTTGGCCGCGACGATGACGAGCTGCGGCGCGATCCGGTCGGCGATGACGCCGCCGATCAGGGTGAAGATCAGCGAGGGCGCGATCTGGGCGGTCAGCACGTACGACAGATCCCTGGTCGAGCCGGACGTTACGTTCAGTACCGCGAACGAGACTCCGACCAGCGAGAACGCGAACGCCGCCGGCGCCAGCAGGCGGTCGGCCAGCAAAAGCCGGAAATCACGAATCGCGAGGACGGGAAAGCGGCGCGCAAGCGCACGCGTAAACATGACAAACTTCCGATCTGACTCAGGGCTGGAATCCGATGCTAGCCAGGCAGGTCCCGGGCCGGCAAACCCTTTACGGGCTATCACGGCAGGCCAGCAGCCGCCGCCAGCCCAGCGGCCGCGGCCACCACCGCTGGCTTGGCCGCCAGCTCAGGCGGGGTGCGCCTGGCTGCGGCCAGCCTCGTGCAGCAACGCCCGGATGATCGTCCTGATTCCCCTGGCCGGACCGGACATCCGGTCTGACGGCAGCTGGGGACGACTCTAGACACGACCCGGACGATGCGCCCTGGCTAGTCCCGCCCGCTGGTCGATAGATTCCGGGTACGGTCGGCGGCCAACGACAGGCGGCCAACGAAGGGCAGGCTCAGCGATGACTGACGTGCTGGTCGAGGTGACCGACAGCGTGGCCACCGTCACGCTCAACCGGCCCGAGCGCCGCAATGCGATCTCCAGTCAGCTGCTGGCTGCGCTGACCAGCGCGCTGACCGGGCTCGATGAGCGCCAGGACGTGCACGCGATCGTGCTGACCGGCGCCGACCCCGCGTTCTGCGCTGGTCTTGATCTCAGCGAGCTGGAACTCCAGGGCAGCGCGCTGGCGCAGTCAGCGCCGGCCGGCCGGCCGGTGCCCGATCTCGGCACGCCGCTCATCGGAGCCGTCAACGGGGCCGCTATCACCGGCGGGCTAGAGCTGGCACTGAACTGCGACTTCCTCGTGGCATCGGACCGGGCCCGGTTCGCGGACACGCACGCCCGGATCGGGATCCAGCCCGGCTGGGGCCTCACTGTCCTGCTGCCCGAGGCGGTCGGGCTGCGGCGCGCACGGGAGATGAGCGGCACCGGGAACTTCGTCAGCGCCCAGACTGCCCTGGCATGGGGCCTGGTCAATCATGTTGTCCCGCATGAAGAGCTGCTGGTCTTCGCCCGGCAGCTGGCTGCCGACATCGGCTCGAACGACCAAGACGCCGTCCAGGCCCTCTACTCGACCTACCGGCAGGGCTCGCTGGTGAGCGGAGCGGAGGCCCTGGCCCTGGAGGCGTCGGCGCACGCGCGGTGGCGGGGCGGCATCGACCCTGGCGAGGTCGCACGGCGCCGCGAGGGCGTGATCGCGCGCGGCCGCTCCCAGGCCTGAGGTAGCTGAGGGCTCCCCGCGGCGGGAGGGCAGCGTGAGGATGCCGCGCAGGTCGTGCCTGCTCACGGCACCCATGGGCCCGGCGCCTGGCACCGGCTCGGTGCCTGCCATCGGCCCGGTGCTGTCAGCCTCGGCGCCATGGGTAGAGTCGGCCGTGCGGGCCGCTCAGCTGGGCGGCTCGCTGATACTGCGGTCGAGGGGAGCTGAATCACCGGTGAGCATCCTGGGCACCAGGGTCCTGCGGACGGAGGATCCGCGCTTCCTGACGACCGGCGGCGTCTACACCGAGGACGTAGTGGACGAACGGCTCGCCGGCGCCTGTCATGTCTTCTTCGTCCGCTCCCCCATGGCGCATGCCAGGATCGGACGGATCGACGTCAGCGCGGCTCTGGCGGCGCCGGGCGTGATCGCGGCCTTCACCGCCGCCGACCTCGCGGACATGCCGGACATCGGCCCGATGATGCCGGGGCTGCTGAACGAGCGGATGCGGCGGCACCTGCTGGCGCGTGACGTGGTGCGCTTTGTCGGCGACGCGGTGGCCGTTGTCGTCACGCAGGAGCCCTACCAGGGCGAGGACGCCGTGGAACTCGTCGACGTCGACTATGAGCCGCTGCCGGCGGTGATCAGCCTGGCGGACGCCGTAGCCGATGAGGTGGTGCTCTTCGAGGAGGCCGGCACCAACATCGTGGCCAACTTCGGCGACCCGGCCGCGCTCGATGAGCACCTGTTCGACGACTGCGATGTCGTCGTACGGGAGTCGATCGTCAACCAGCGCGTCGCCCCCGCCCCGATGGAGACCCGCGCCGCCGCGGCCGCCTGGGGCGAGGACGGGCGGCTGACCGCCTGGATCCCGAACCAGGGGGCGCAGGGAACGCGCAGCGGCCTGGCCGGGCTGCTCGGCCTGGAGCCCGCGCTGATCCGCGTGATCACCCCCGATGTCGGCGGTGCCTTCGGCGCGAAGTTCGGCGCCGATCCCGAGCACGCCGTCGTGGCCTGGGTGGCACGGCAGCTCGGCCGGCCAGCGCGGTGGACCGAGACCAGGTACGAGAACCTGATCGGGATGACCCACGGCCGGGCCCAGGAGCAGACGGTCACCATCGGCGGCGGCCGGGACGGGAAGGTGCTGGCCTACCGGCTGGAGATCCTCCAGGACGCCGGCGCTTACCCGCGGATCGGCGCGATCCTGCCGTTCCTGACCATCTTGATGACGCCGGGCCCGTACGCGTTCCCGCGCGCCGAGGCAGTGGCCAGGTCAGTGGCCACCACGACCACGCCGCTGGGCGCCTACCGGGGCGCGGGCAGGCCCGAGGCCACCGCCGCGGTCGAGCGGGCGATGGACCTGTTCGCCGCCGAGATCGGCATGGATCCGGCCGAGGTCCGGCGGCGCAATCTGCTGCCGCCGTTCACCGAGCCGCACCAGACCGCGTTCGGCGCGCTGTATGACAGCGGCGACTACGTCGTGGCACTGGACAAGGCGCTGGCGGCGGCGGACTACGACGGCCTGCGCAAGGAGCAAGCCGAGCGGCGCGAGCGCGGCGATACGATCCAGCTCGGGATCGGGCTGGCCTGCTACGTCGAGATCACCGGCGCGGGAGACGGCGAGGAGGCAGGCCCGCAGGAGAATGCCACCGTCGAGGTGCATCCCGACGGAAGCGCGACGATCCTCACCGGCACGTCCCCGCACGGCCAGGGTCACGCGACCGCGTGGGCGATGCTGGCCAGCGACCAGCTCGGCATCCCGGTCGAGATGATCACGCTGAAGTGGGGCGACACCGACCTGATCCCCGAGGGCGGCGGGACGGGCGGCTCGCGCAGCCTGCAGCAGGGCGGCGCGGCGGTGCAGCAGGCCGCCCAGGAGCTGATCGAGCTTGCGCGCGAGCGGGCCGCCGGCGCGCTGGAGGCCAGCCCCGCCGACCTGGTCTTCGACGTCGGGCGCAGCGCATTCGCGGTAGCCGGCGACCCTGACGCGACCGTGCCGCTGGCGAAGCTCGCCGAAGACGAGCGGCTGCTGGTGCGGGCGGTATTCTCCGCGCCGGGCGCCACCTTCCCGTTCGGCACGCACGTGGCTGTGGTCGAGGTGGACACCGAGACCGGCAAGGTGGTGCTGACCAGGATGATCACTGTCGATGACGCCGGGTTCGTGCTGAACCCGCTGCTGGCCGAGGGGCAGCGGCACGGCGGCATCGCCCAGGGCGCGGCGCAGGCATTGCTCGAGGAGTTCCTCTATGACGCCGACGGCAACCCGCTGACCACCGGCTTCGCCGACTACCCGTTCCTGTCGGCCACCGAGGTGCCCAGCTTCGAGCTGGCCGACATGGCGACGCCGACTACCTACAACCCGATCGGGGCCAAGGGAATCGGCGAGGCCGGCACGATCGGCGCGACGCCGGCGGTGCAGAACGCCGTCGTCGACGCGGTCGCCCACCTTGGCGTCCGGCACATTGACATGCCCACCTCGCCCATGCGGGTCTGGCGGGCGCTGCAGGCAGCACAGTCTTTGCAGCCAACACAGTCGGAGAGTGCATGATGCGGGTCGATCTGACGGTCAACGGCGAGGCGCGGTCCGACGATGTCGAGCCGCGGCTGCTGCTGGTGCACTACCTGCGCGAGGTCTGCGGGCTGCGCGCCGCCAACGTCGGCTGCGACACGACATCGTGCGGCGCCTGCACGGTATTGCTCAACGGCTCGTCCGTGAAGTCCTGCACCGTCCTGACCGTGCAGGCAGCGGGCCAGCAGGTGACCACGGCCGAGGGCCTGGCCCCGCCGGGGGAGCTGCATCCCGTGCAGCGGGCGTTCCGCCAGGAGCACGGCCTGCAATGCGGCTTCTGCACGCCGGGGATGGTGATGGCCGCGGTGGGCCTGCTGTCGGAGAATCCCGATCCCACCGAGGCGCAGGTGCGGGAGGGACTCGAGGGCAACCTGTGCCGCTGCACCGGCTATCACAACATCATCCGCGCGGTACTGGCCGCGGCGGCTGAGGACGGCCGAGCCGACGTCGCGGACGGGGCTGCCGCCGCCCGGGCTGACGCCGCGGCCGCGACCGCCGCGGACGCGGCCGGCGCAGCCGCGGTCGGCGCTCTGGAGGCCAGCCACGAGGCGCAGGTGAACGCATGATCACCGCGCCGTTCGACTACGTGGCCGCGGACTCCGCGGCGCATGCCCTGGACCTGCTGGAGCGCCACGGCGAGGATGCGAAGCTGCTGGCCGGCGGCCATTCGCTGCTGCCGATGATGAAGCTGCGGCTGGCTGCCCCGTCGGTCCTCATTGACATCGGCCGGGTCGCTGAGCTGGCCGGGATCGCCGCCGACGGCCACGAACTGGTCATCGGCGCGACGACCTGCCATGCCGACGTGGCCGCCTCCGAGCTGGTCCGGGCGCAGGCGCCGCTGCTCGCGCACTCTGCCGCGCAGGTCGGCGATCCGCAGATCAGGCACCGGGGCACCATCGGCGGCTCGCTGGCCCATGCCGACCCGGCGGCGGACCTGCCGATGGCGCTGATCGCCCTCGGCGGCTCCGTCGAGCTGCACGGTCCCGGCGGTACCCGCCAGGTGGCCGCGGAGGACTTCTTCACCGGGTTCTTCGAGACCGCCCTGGAGCCCGGCGAGATCCTCGCCGCGGTGCGGGTCCCCCGCCGGCCTGGCATCGGCTGGGGCTACCAGAAGTTCGTCCGCCGCGCCAATGACTGGGCGATAGTCGGGGCCGCGGCCATCGACGGCCGGATTGCCCTGGCCAACATGGGCTCGGTGCCGCTGCGCGCGAGCGCGGCCGAGCGCGCGCTCGCCGCCGGCGCCAGCGCGACCGAGGCCTCCGAGCTGGCGGCGGACGGCACCTCGCCGGGCGAGGACATGCACGCCGACCGCGGGTACCGCCAGCACCTCGCGCGGGTCCTCACCCGGCGCGCCCTGGAGCAGGCGCACGCAGCGCAGTAGCCAGGCCCTGCGCTTGCGCCAGAGCGCCGCCGACCGCCCGGCGGCCAGCCCGGCGGCCAGCCCGCCGCCGGCCTGCGCCGTCAGTCGCCGTCGGAGGTGAGTTCCACGGCGGCGAGGTTCCAGTGCTGCCGACCACGCCCGGCATCCCCCACCCTGACCACAGTGCCTGCCTCGGGGACCGGCACGCTGGTGTACTGCGACCAGGAGGCGCCGGCGCCGAGCCACTGAGACAACCTGACCCAGCCGAACGGCACACCGCGGGCGATGGCGTTGCCCTGGCCGTTGCCGACGGCGAAGATCAGTGAGATGTCCCTGGTGGTCGTCAGGCGGAGCGAGGGCGCGCCGGCGGCCCCGGACGCGCGTGCTGAGGCGCCCACTCCGTCGGTGCCCTGCATGGCGATGATGGTGAGCTGCTGGGCATAGCCCGCCCTGGACTGCCGTGAGGTGACTCTCGCGTCCGGCATGACCCGGCGCGCTGTCGCCCGCCAGATCTCGGCGTCGCCGGCCTCCAAGTTGGCCCGCCGGACCAGCTTCCAGGCCAGGCCCGCGCCGCTGACCGCAACCCGCTGGCTGGCCGCCCTCTTCGGCCCGTCGCTGCTCACGAAGGCCAGCAGGGTCTCGCCGCCTGCAGCCGTGTGAAACGGCCGGGTGGTGACTGTGCCGTGACCGTGGGCACTGACGGCCTGCAGGTTGAAGCAGCTCATGTACGGGGCCGGATTCTGGACCGTCACCGCCACGCTGGTGGCCGTCCCGACCTGGCCGCCTGCCCCGATCACACGAGCTGACAGCGTGTGCGTTCCGGCGGCAGCCGCCCCGGTGTGCCACCTGGCCGCGTAGGGGGGGCTGGTGACCCGCCTGCCTAGCGGCCTGCCGTCCAGGAAGAACAGGACTGCCGAGACGCTCACGGCGTCGCTGGCATCAGCCGCCACCGGAATGGTCCCGGAGACGGTCTGGCCGGGAGCGGGATTCACTATCTCAACGGCGGGCCGGCCGGCTGCCGCGACGCGCGGCCTGACCTCGACCGCCGCCAGGTTCCACTGGTCGGCGGTAGGGGCGGTGTCGTTGAGTACGACGGACTTGCGCGCGGCCGAACGCGCCGACGTGCGGCCCTGTACCCAGTAGGTGTCGCCGGCGCCCGTATCGACCCACTGGCTGACCAGGGCCTGCCCGGAGCCGACGGTGCGCGCGGTGGCGCGGTCGAAGTCGTTGCCCGCCGCATAGGACAGCGAGCCCGCGGCCCTCGTGGTGAGGTGCACTCTGGGCCGGCCGGACGCCGCCGATGCGCGTGCCGATGCGCCCACGCCGCCCGAGCCGCGGAACGCCAGCACCGTGAGCTGCTGATCGTGCCCGCCGCGGGCAGGCCTGGAGCTGACGACGACGCGCCTCAGCCGGCGGCCGGCGTGTGCGGTCCAGATCTCGGAGTCGCCCGAGCGGACGTTGCTGCGCTGCACTCGTCGCCACTTCAGCCCGGCCCCGCTGACCGTGACAGTCTGCCGGCGGGCGCCGGCCGGCCCGTCACTGCCGACGAAGGCGACCAGCGTCTCGCGGGCCGCCGCGGTGGAGAACCGCCGGGTGCTGACCTTGCCCGTCCCCGTCCTGGTGACCGAGGTGCTGAGGATCAGGCCGCGGGTGCCGCCGGAGACAACCGTGACTGCCCGGATCGGCGCGGTGCCCCTGCTGCCGCGCGAATCGGTCACCCTGGCGCTGAGCCGGTGACGGCCGAGCCGCGTGCTGCCGACCCGCCAGGTGCGGCTGTACGGCGCGGACTTGTCCGGGGATCCGAGCGGGCGCCCGTCCAGCAGGAACTGAACCGAGGCGATGCGGGCCGGCGCCCTGGCCGATGCCCTGGCCCGCAGCCGGACCGTGCCGCTGACCTTCGACCCGCCCTTGGGGCTGGTCAGGGTCACGCTCGGCGGTGTGAGGCGGGGCCGAGTCTGCGAGAGCACGGTGAGCGAGTCGCCCTTGATCCGCAGCTTGGTGTCCACGACATCGTTCCTGCGGTTGCTCTCGGTCAGCACGTGCTCGGGGTCGACCGTGCCCTGCAGGATATAGGTCCCGTTGGCCACGCCGGTCAGGTCGATCGGCTGCCCGGCGTCGGTCTGGTCATACTCGTCGCCCCAGCCCACCGACCAGCCCAGCGGCTCGCTGGGCCTGGTGCAGTTGATCTGCGGGATAAAGGTCTGGGCCGGGGCGTGCGGGACGCGCCCGACGAAGGTGTCCCCCGTGATGCAGTAGTCGGTCTTGGGGCTGGTGACGACCACGCTCCCGACCGAGCCGTTGCTCCTTACCCGGTTCAGGGTGAACTTGTCGAGCGGGAAGCGGTAGTCGGACGGCGGATCGAAGACGCCCGTCACCGCCAGCGGAACCGAGTGGTCAAAGTGCCAGACACCGGGCCTCGGGCTGTCGTAGATGGCCTGCACGAAGCTGGCCGTGCCGGTCGCCGAGTCATAGGTCGGGTCGATCTCGAACGGGCCGCGGCCGGCATCCCAGGTGACATGGGTGAACTGCAGCTGCCGGTGCCCGGTGCCGGAGTTGTTGCTGATCGAGATCGCGTTCGCCGGCACCAGGAGTTGCATGTCGGGCAGGGTCACGCTCACGGCGGCGGCCTGCTGCGCCGGAATGACGACAAGCGCCAGCGCGGCCGCGGTGAGCAGCGCCACGGCGCGATGGCGCCCGACCGCCAGCCAGCCAAGCCGTTCCCGAACTGCCATAACCGCCCTCTTCCTGTTCCGGATGGTGCTGAAAGGACTATAGAGAGGCAGGATCCGGTGTCGCAGCCACAACGGAGAAGCCTTCACATCGGCTACGCGGACCTTGCCATCCGGGCTGAGCCTCGGACGCTTATAGCACACGAACGGGGCCGCCGGATCCACCGCTCTTTCGTTGTGTGGTGACGATCAGCTTGCGCTTCCGGTGCCGGACCGGACTCACATAGGCGACCGGCCGCTGCGCCGCCCGGGTGAGCTCTGCCGCCAGGGCACGCCGGGTCATTCGCAGCGCATCAAGAACGCACCTCCGCCGCACGGTGAATTGGAGCAGGCACGCAGCGGGCTCTGGCATCATTAGTAGTGATGAGTAATTCGAAAACCTCCCGCTTCCCCGTCACCGTCACGCACCTCCCGGTTATGCGCTGCCAGATCTGCAAGCGCACTGTCGCCTACCGGCCCGGCCAGGCAAGCGTTGTCCTGACCGAGCACTACCGCCGAATGCACCCAGAGACCCTTGAGGCAGCCGCCCGGCGATCGCCCTGACCTCTCGCGTACTGGACTGCCGTACCGGCCTGGCATGATGACCGGCATGATAGGACGCTGGCATGGCTTGGTCATCGACTGCCCGGACCCGTCTGCGCTCGCGGCGTTCTACCAGGAACTCCTCGGCATGCAGCGGATCCAGGCGGGCCCACGGCGCCCAGCGACTCGCGGGCAGCGGCAGCACGTTCCGGGTCTACGCTGACCCGGCAGGTCATCCGTTTTGCCTCGTGGTTTCCTAATCCGCAGCGCGCCGTCGAGTCTGGACGTGGATGCGTGGGTGGCATCGGCGAGCCCGGATGGCAGCGCCTATAGCCAGGTCGACGTCAGCGGTTACTGAATCGGCCAGCCGCCTGGACCGCACGATGCCAGGCGGCCAGCGCAGCCTCGATGTCGCTCGCGCCGACGTCCACGTGGGTCAGCATGCGGATCCGGTCGCCGACGATAGTGACGAGCAGGCCCTCGGCGGCCAGCAGATCCTTCCACTCCCCGACGCCATGGCCAGTACCGGCCACCGGCACGAATACGATGTTGGTCTCCACGCTGGCCGGGTCGACGGAATCCGGCAGGATCTCGGCGATGCCCTCGGCCAGGCGGCGGGCGTTCGCGTGATCCTCAGGCAGCCGCTTGGGGCCTTCCTGCAGTGCGATCAGCCCGGCCGCGGCCATGATTCCGGCCTGGCGCCAGCCGGCGCCGAACAGGACCTTGAGCCTGCGTGCCTCGCGGATGAACTCGGCGTCACCGACCAGGATCGAGCCGATCGGCGCGCCCAGTCCCTTGGACAGGCAGAACATCATCGCCTGGACGGCCGAGGCATAGTCGGCAATCGTCGCGCCGGTCACCGCGCAGGCGTTGAAGACGCGCGCGCCGTCCATGTACAGCGGCACGTCCCGGCCCGCGCACGCGGCGGCGATCGCCCGGACGTCGGCCACGGGCAGCACGGAGCCGCCGCCCACCTGGTGAGTATTCTCGATCGCCACGAGGTCCACGACACGGACGTCGGCGGGGTCGGGCTCCAGCGCGCCGGCGATCTGGCCGGCTGTCAGCAGCCCGCGCGCGGGGGCCACGACCGGCTGGAATGCGATCCCGGACAGGACTGCCGATGAGGCCACCTCGTTCCGGCCGACATGCGCGGTCGCCTCGCAGACGACAAAATGCCCGGACCGGACGAACGCGTGCATGGCCACCTGATTGCACAGCGTGCCGGTCGGGAGGTAGACCGCGGCTTCCTGGCCGGTGAGCTCGGCAGCCCGGTCCTGCAGCCGGTTGACGGTGGGGTCGCTGCCGAAATGGTCGTCGCCGACCTCGGCATTGGCCATGGCGTCGCGCATGGCCCGTGAGGGCTTGGTGACCGTATCCGAGCGAAGATCGACGGGCGCGTTCATTGGGCGGCTGTGTCCTTCCGGGCGGCCGGTGAAGTGCTCATGCCGCGATCGTATGCAGCGTCGTCGCATCTGTCCGTGCCGCCCGGCCGGCCTCCCCTATCGTTGGCCGCATGAGGCGCGTGGCACGCTACGGGCCCTATCTCCCAGCAGCGGTGCGGCGAGCGCGTCAGCGAAGATAGCGGGACCGTGATCGACTATCAGGTGTGCCGCGCGCGCGGCGGCTGCGGTGAAGGCGGTCTGGCTCGGCTCTTCATGATTTATCACGCAGCCGATAATACGAATAACTTACTGTATCGTATCACAAAATAAAAACTACTGAAAGAGCATCTAAATTACAATTCGATTGCCATTTTGACGGCGGCCAATCGCCACACCGGGACAGCGCCGGCCCAGGCGCGACAGCTCGCGCGGATGATCGCACGCTGACGCTGTCAGTAGCTCCTGCGAGGATGTCGTCCGGCAGCCGACCACGGGAGCGCCGATGTTGTCAGAGTCGTTCACCATCACGCCGAGCGGGCCGTTCTCGCTCGCCGAGGCAGCCGCCTTCGGTTTCGGCCAGCGCGATGCGCAGGACACCGGCGGCGTCCTGCGCCTGGCCTTCTGCCTCGACGGCTACCAGCAGCAGGCTGGAGTCGAGGTACGGCAGGACGGCGTCTGCGATGACGTGCGCTGCATGGTGCGCGGGCCTGCGGGCCTGGACACCGGCAGCGTGCAGCGCCAGGTCGCTCGGGTCCTGTCTCTCGACTACGACGGCACTGAGTTCCAGCGCGTCGGCGAGCGGGACCCGGTGATCGGCCGGCTCCAGGCGGCCGCGCCGGGGCTGCGGCCGCCGCTGTTCTACTCCCCGTACGAGGCAGCCGCCTGGTGCGTGCTGAGCGCCCGGCGCCCGGCCCGCCAGATGATGCAGGCACGACAACGGCTCAGCGAGGCTCATGGCACGGTCTTCGACCTCGACGCCGCGCCGCTGGCCGCCTTCCCCACCCCCGATCAGCTCCTCGGCGTCGAGTCGTTCCCCGGCGTTCCCGAAGACAAGATGCGACGGCTGCACGGCGTCGCGCACGCAGCGATCGAGGGGCGCCTCGACAGCAGCCGGCTCCAGGACCTGGGTCCCGAGCGCGCCATGGCCGAACTGCAGTCGATCAACGGCATCGGCCCGTTCTACAGCGCGCTGATCGTGATCCGCGGCACCGGCTTCGCCGACGTCCTTCCCGTCAATGAGCCCAGGGCACTGGCCCTGACGGCTCGGCTTTACGGCCTGGCCGCGCCTCCTGCCGAAGCGCAGTTCCGCGAGCTTGCCGAGGCATGGCGCCCGTTCCGGACCTGGGCCGTCGTGCTCATCCGGGCCGCCGCGCGACGCATTCTGGATGACGATCAGGCCGGGTCCGGTGCGGGCAACCGCGAGCTGTTCAGGTCACCTCCCTGATCGGGGCGAATCCGCCAGGGCCCAGGCTGCCGCCGGTCAGGCGCCGGGTCCCTGTCGGCGGGCGGGCGTGACGAACTCGGGCTGGTCGAGCAGGCGCAGCCAGGTGCCGTCGGGCTGCCTGCGGGCCACCTGCGCCCTGGCGCCCGCGCCGTCCTTCGGCGGGGTGGAGGTGAGCGCGATGTCGCCGCTGATCAGGGTCGGCAGCGGTGGCTCCTGCTCGAACCGTGGCCCGTTCGCCAGCACTTTCTCCCACAACGCACGGATGGCGTCGCGGCCCGCCGTCTGGCTGCCCGGCGGGTAGGCCATGACGGCGTCTTCTTCGTAGAGCGCCGCGATGCCGGCTGCGTCGCCGTCGTTGGCGCGCTCGACGAACAAGCGGGTCAGGTCTTCCGGGTTCAGGGCTCTCTCGTGGTCCGGCACAGGGGTCCTTCCGTTCAGAGCTGAGTTTCAGCACTGTCAAGCCTGCCCGACACCGCATGAGAAGTCCAACAGATCGTTCTACTCGTAGCTAGAATCTGTGGATATGGAACTCAGGCAGCTGGAGTACTTCATCGCGGTGGCCGAGGAAGCGAACTTCACCCGCGCGGCGCAGCGCGTGCATATCAGCCAGTCGGGGGTCAGCGCCCAGATCCGGCAACTCGAACACGATCTCGGCGCGACCCTGATCGACCGGTCAGGCCGTACGGCGAGCCTGACCGCCGCCGGCGCGGCGGCGCTCGGCCACGCTCGCGCCGTACTGGCATCCGTGCACGCTCTGCAGCAGGCTGTGGACGACGTGAACGGGCTGATCCGGGGCCGGCTCGTGGTCGGCATGGTCACCGCGTGCACGGTCACGCCGCTGTTCGACGCCCTGGCCGCGTTCCACCTCGCTCACCCCGGCGTCGAGATCACCCTGATCGAGGACAACTCCGACCGGCTCATCGACCGCGTCCGCACCGGTGCAGCGGACCTGGCCCTCATCGGAGCGGCCGGCATCCCGCCCCGGGGGCTGGACGCGCTGCCGATCATCAGCGAACGACTCGTCGCCGCCGTGCCGCCCGGCCACCCCCTCGCCGAACGATCGCGGGCAACTCTGGATGACATCAGCGCGTACCCGATCGTGAGCATGCCCACAGGGACAGGGGTCCGGACCGCGTTCGATCAAGCCTGCGCGGCCAAAGGCATACGACCGGACATCGCGCTGCAGGCCAGCGCACCAGGCGCTGTCGCCGATCTCGCCATCCGCGGGCTCGGCATCGCCATCCTCTCCGAGTCCATGGCCGCCAGCCACAACGGCCGGCTGAGGGCCCTGGCCATCGACGACATCGACGTGCCCGCGGTGCTCGCCCTGATCTGGACAGCGACAACGAACCCCGCGCTCCGAGAACTGCTTCTGCACAGCCGCCGGGCCTTCACCAGCCTGCAGCCCGGGCCCGATGGCCTGCGCTGAGGCCGGACCCACTGACTCTGGAATCCGAATTGCTCACCGACCGGCATCTGTCAGGCATTCGCGATCCGCAGGAGCCGGCCGGCATTGCCGCCCAGGATGAGCTGCTGCTCGGCCGCACCGAGACCGAGGGCCCGGATCTCCTCGACCGGATGCTCGGTGCCCATGTCGAAGGGCCGGTCGGAGCCGAGCAGCACGTGGTCAGCGCCCGCGTAGGCGACCAGACCGGCGAGCAGAGCCGGATCGTGGGTGAGCGAGTCAAAGTAGAACCTGCGCAGCGAGGTATCTGGGCCGGCCGCCGAATCTGCCCGTGCCTCGTCCCGGACCGCGTGCGCCCGCCGCAGCCGGCCGCGGACGGCGTGCAGCGCTCCGCCCCCGTGCGCGAGCAGGATATGCAGCCGCGGGTGACGTTCGAGCAGTCCCGCGGCCGCCATCTGCGCGGCCGTGATCGCGGTCTCCAGCGGGTTACCGACCGAATTCCACAAGTAATGGCCATCGAGCGCGGGTATTCCGAGGCCGCGAGTGGTGGGATGCACGAACACCAGGGCCCCGGTTCCCTCCGCCGCCTCCCAGAACGGCAGGAACCGGTCGTCGCCCAGGTACGAACCCCCGACGCTGGCCGGGACCTGCGCCCCGCAGATGCCGGGGAGCCGCATCAGGTCCTCAAGCTCGCGCGCCGCCGCCGCGGCGTCCTGGAGCGGGACCGCGCCGAGGGCAGTGACCCTGCCGCCGCTGCCGCCGGCGGCGCGCGAGAGCGCCTCATTCTGCACCCGGCACACGCTCAGCGCCTCGGCGAGCCCGGCGTCAACCGGGACGAGCATGATCCACGGCGACAGCAGCAGATGGTCCACTCCCGCCTCGGCGGCCTGTTCGAGCATCACGTCGATATCGGTGAACTCGCCACGGACAGAGGTCAGGGACCGGCCCCTGAACTGGACCACCTGGCGGCCGTCGTCACGCCTGAGGGCAGGACGCCAGCTTTCCGGTACCGCGCGGCTCATCATCTCGGGGACCACGATGTGGCAATGCGTGTCGACGATCAAGGACGGCTGCCCGGCGCGGAGCCCGGCACCGAGGCGCCCTCATCCCCGCCGGCCGCCTCATCCCCGCCAGCGCGCTCATCCCCGCCAGCGCCCTCATCCCCGCCGGCCGCCTCATCCCCGCCAGCGCGCTCGTCTTCGCCAGCGCCTTCTTCCGCGGCGGCCGCCGCGGGCTTGACGGTGCCGCCGAGGTACAGCGCGCCGATCTCCGGGTGCTCGAGCACCTCGCGGCCGGTGCCGGCCAGGCGCACCCGCCCGTTCTCCAGGACCACGCCATGCGTCGACATCCGCAGGCCGGCCCGCGCGTTCTGCTCGACCAGCAGGATTGTCTTGCCGCTGGCGTTCATCATCGCGACCGCGTCGAAGACCGACTTGAGCACCTTGGGTGACAGGCCCATGGACGGCTCATCGAGGATGACCAGTGCCGGGTCGAGCATCAGGCCCCGCGCGATCTCCACCAGCCGCTGCTGCCCGCCGGACAGGCTGCCTGCCTTCCTCGCGGCCCAGTCGGCCACCTGCGGGAACATCTCCTCGACGTGCGCCCGCCGCCGGGCCAGCAGCGCCCGGCCGGCCAGCGTGTAGCCGCCGAGGTCGATGTTCTCCCTGACCGTCATCTCGCGGAACAGGCTGTGGTTCTGGGTCACGTGCACCATGCCCAGGTCCAGGATCTGGCGCGGGGTCTTGCCGACGATCGACTCGCCGCGCAGGGTGATGCTGCCGCGCTTAGGCCGCAGCAGCCCGCTGATGGTCGCCAGCAGCGTGGACTTCCCCGAGCCATTCGGCCCGACCACGCAGGTGATCCCGCCCTCGACCACGCTGAGGGACACATCGTGCAGCACGTCGCCGCCGCCGTAGCCGGATACCAGGCCCTCGACGACCAGCACCAGGCTACCGGCCCGGGACGTCATCGTCCTCCTCCGTGGTGCCGAGGTAGGCATCAAGCACCCGCGGATCGTCCCGGATGACGGCCGGCGGCCCGCTGGCGACCACGGTGCCGTAGTCAAGGACGGTGACGCGGTCGCACAGGCCCATCACGAAGTCCATGTTGTGCTCCACGATGAGGAAGGTCTTGCCGTCGCCGTTCAGCTCGCGTATCCGGGCCGCGATGTGGTTGATCAGCGAGGGATTCACCCCGCCGGCCGGCTCGTCGAGCAGCACGACGGCGGGATCGGCGATCAGCACGTAGGACAGCTCCAGTAGCTTGCGCTGCCCGTAGGACAGGGTGTCGGCCAGCGCGGCAGCATGACCGGCGATCCCGGTGAACTCCAGCAGCTCGGTCGCCCGCCGGCGGGCCGCGGCGCCGCCCGCCCGTGCGAGCGGGTTGCGGGAGAAGCCGTGGCGGGAGTGCTGGGCGGCCACCAGCATGTTCTCCATCACCGTGAGCCGGGGGAAGATCCTGGTCAGCTGGAAGGTCCGGCCGATCCCGAGGCCGAATACCCGCTGCGGCGACGCGTTCGTGATCTTCCTGGTTCCGGCGTACACCTCGCCGGAGTCGACCCGCTCGTACCCGGTGATGACGTTGAACAGGGTTGTCTTGCCGGACCCGTTCGGCCCGATCAGCCCCGTGATGCTGCCCTGCTCCACCGCAAGGCTGCAGTCGCTGAGCGCCTGCACTCCGCCGAAAGCCTTGGACACCCGCTCGATGCGCAGCAGCTCGGTCACGGCCCGGCCCCCGTCCCCGGCACGCTTGCGGCGGCTCCGCTCTCACCATCGGCACCGCCATCGCTCGCCGCACCGCCGCTCGCCGCACCGCCGCTCGCCGCGCCGACCGGGGCCAGCGCTGCGTCCGGCGCCTGAGCCTCGCCCGATCCCGCGGCGCGCCTCGCCCGCAACATCGTGATCTTCTCGCTGGCAGTCGGTATCACGCCGCGCGGCAGGAGCAGGATCACCGCCAGGAACAGCGCCCCGAGCAGGATCTCGCTGAGGTAGTCGTTGGTGATCTGCACGGTGAGGTACTGCTGCGCGGGCTCGATGACCAGCGCGCCGAGCACCGGGCCCGCGATGGTGCCGAGGCCGCCGAAGAACGCCATCAGCGCCACCGACAGGTCGAACAGCGGATCGAACGCGAACTGCGGCAGAGCCTCGCCGATGAAATAGAACCAGAGCCCGCCGACCAGCCCGGTGATGAACGCGGAGATCACGAACGCGGACAGCTTCACCCGCATCGCCCGCACGCCGAGGCCCCTGGCCCGGTCCTCGTCGTCGCGGATAGCCCGCAGCTGCAGGCCGAACCGGGATCCGCGGATCAGCCACGACAGCACCGCCGTAGCCGCCGCGATCGCCAGCCCCAGGTAGTAAAAGGGATTGTTGTAGGTCTGCGGCTGCCAGTTCAGAATCGGCGCGATGACCCCGGACGATCCTCCGGTAAAGGCGAAGTTGGAGGCCATGAGCTGGAAGATGAAGAAGAACGCGATCGTCACCACGACGAACGTGTGCCGCCGCACCCGCAAGGCAACCAGGCCAAACGGAACGGCGAACGCTGCTGCCACTACGGCGGCCAGCGGCAGCAGCGCGAACACAGCGTCCCCGGTCAGGTGCCAGTCCCTGGCCAGGATCGCGACCGTGTAGGCGCCGCTGCCGAAGAAGACAGCGTGGCCGAGCGAGATGTAGCCCGAGTAGCCGGAGAAGATGTTCCAGGCTGACGCGGCCGCCACGAAGATCATCGTGTCCACGCCGATCGTGGTCACCAGAGCGTTGGTAAATATCAGCGGGAAGATGGCCAGCAGCGCCAGTGCCAGCACGGCGACGCCCGCCCGCCGGCCAGCCGTCGGGTTCACGGCGTCCGCCCGTGCCGGGCCGGCTTCACTGGGCCCTCGCGGCCTGCCGCCCGAACAGCCCGACCGGGCGGAACGTGAGCACGATGACCAGCGCCGCGTAGAACACGACGATGGCCCAGTTCGGTGACCAGATGTCCACCAGGGACTCTATCGTGATCATGAAAACCGCGGCGGCCAGCGCGCCGCCGATGCTGCCGAGACCGCCCAGGATGATGATGGCGAGCAGCCGTGAGATCAGGTCGTAGCCGCTGTTGGGGTTGAAGCCGCCGCTGGTGGCCCCGTACACCATGCCTCCGGCCGCGGTCACGGCAACGCCGATGCCGAACGTCAGCGCCGCCACCCGGTTCACGTTGATCCCGATCAGAGCGGCCGCGGTCTGATCCTGCATGGTGGCACGGACACTGCGGCCGAACCGGGTCCGGTAGAGCATCAGGTACAGCGCCGCCACCAGCGCCAGGGCCAGGGCGAACCCGTACAGGTAGATGTCCGACAGGTAGAAGCCGAACAGGCGGATGCTCGAGGTGACGTACGACGCGGTCAGCGAGACCGACCCGGCACCGAAGACCCGGTACAGGACCCCCTCGGCGATGATGGCGACCGCATAGCAGGCCAGCAGCGACATGGACGTGCGCTCCCGGCCGCGCAGCGGCCGGATGAAGAACCAGTGGATGGCGACGCCGATGACGAACATCGCCGGGGCGGTCAGCAGCAGGCCGAGGAACAGGTCGATGTGCAGGTGCACGGAGAGCACGTAGCTGAGATAGGCGCCAGTTACCACCAGGATGCCCTGGGCGATGTTGATGATGTCGAGCACGCCGAAGATCAGCGTCAGCCCGACGGCCATCAGCGCGTAGACGCCGCCGCCGAGTATCCCCTGGGCGATGGCCCGGTAGATCTCTCGGCCCATGGTAGCCCGTGCCCTCCGTTCGCCTAGTCCGTCACCCGGCCCAGTGCGGCTTCGGGTAGAGGATCTTCACTGAGCCCGGCGACTTCAGCGGCAGCACCTGGACGAACTTGCCGTTCTGCCACTGGAAGATGAACGCCGTGGCCACCAGGTTCTCGCCAATCGCGTTGAACCGGACCGGGCCCTGCACGCTCTGCAGCGTCACGCCGCTGTGCAGGTAGCTGATGAGCTTGGCGTTGCTCAGGCTCTTGTTGTGCGTGACGGCCAGGTTCACGACCTCGCCCACCGAGTACGCCTCCGCCACGTCAGCGTTGACGCCGGACGCGGTGCCGCCGAACTGGGCGACGTAGGACTTGACCATGGCCTGGCTCAGCGGGTTAGGCGAACCCCCATACCACGCGTTGGGGACCATGACGCCGTTGGCGTTGGCCGTCCCGACCGCGCTGGTGAAAGCCGTGCCCTGGTCCGGGCCCGCCGCCGCGATGAAGATCTTCGGGTTGTAGTGCTGCTGCTCGAAGGCGGTCATGAACGCCTTGACGGTGGGCACGTCGGTCGAGCCCAGCAAGACCGCCTGCGCGCCGCTGGAAGCCACGTCGTCCGCGGGCGCCTGGTAGTCAGCGACCTCCTCGGGGAAGATCTTGACGTACGCAGTCTTGATCCCCATCGGCTGCAGCTTGCTCTGCGCGAGCTGCACCTGCGGGGTGGCGAACGGGTCATTAGCCATCGGGTAGGCGGCCGATGCCGGCCGCTGGCTGGCCGGCAGGGACTGAATCCACGTGGTGAACGGGTCAAGCTCGTTCGCCACGGGCAGGCTAACGTCGAAGACGTTGGACAGCTTGGGCTGGAAGACGATCGGCGCGCCGCCGGCGCCCTCGACAAACGCATATCCGTACCGGTGGGCTGTCGCCGACGCCGGGGCGGTGAGCAGCGAGGAGAACGGCCCGAAGGTCAGGTCCACGTGGTCAACGCTGATCAGCTTCTGGTAGTTGGTCACCACCTGGGTGGGGGAGCTGTTGTCGTTCAGGAGATCCAGCTTGACCTTGCGGCCGAGGATGCCACCGGTGCTGTTCACATCCTTCATCCAGAGGTTGTAGCCCTTCTGGAACGCCTGCCCGTCGACGCTGAAGTCGCCGGTCAGCGAGAGGGATGCTCCGATTACGATGGGCGCCTTGGAGCCGCCGGTGCTGGAACCGCTGGGTGTACTGCCGCCGCCGCTGCTTCCGCAGCCAGCGAGCAGGGCAGCCGTGACGGCTGCCGTTGCGCCGAGAGTCAGGAACCGGGCGCGGTGAGAAGTCATCCCCGGTCCTCCTTCCGATTGAATGATGGCCCGATCAAATGCCTGCCGTCAGCATGCGGTGTTCGTTTCGCGTAACTCTGGCGGGCAGTGGTAACGGCAGGCTGGCGGCCGGCCGTCGGTGGTGAGGCCGGTTGCTCACCGTGCGTCATCTCCCCCATTGAGGCCGGCGGGATCGAGCCCGTCGGAAACATCCGCGTTCTCGCTGACCAGTTCCAGGCCAGCCGATTGTGCCTGCAGCCGGATCAGCGCCGCGAAGTCCTCCTCGCCCGCCCCGTGGCCGATCAGGCTCTGCACGAGCTGATGTACCAGCGAGGCGACCGGCATCGGTACCTCGCACTCCCGCGCGGCGGCGATGCCGAGGTCGAAGTCCTTGCGCAGCAGCGTGCCAGTGAAGGTGGCGTGAAAGTCGAGATTGACGAAAGCCGGCGTCTTGTACCTGCTGAACGTCGAGCCCATGACGCTATCGTTCAGGCACGACAGGAACGCCTGCCTGCTGACCCCGCTCTTCTCGGCCAGGACAGTGACCTCTGCCAGCGACTGGGTGACGACGCCGAGGAAGAGGTTGTGGCAGAGCTTCACGGTCCGGGCGAGCTCGCCCTCGCCCACATAGGTCGCCCCCGAGCCCAGCAGGTCCAGGTACGGCTTCGCCGCCTCGAACGCGGCCCGCGGGCCGGAGACCGCCATCGTCAGCCTGCCCGCGCCTGCCACCCTGGGATTGCCCATGACCGGCGCGGCCAGCAGCGTGGTGCCCTTGGCCGCCAGACGCTGGCGGACGTGCTGCGAGGCCTCGACCGATATCGTGGAGCAGTCCACCACGACCGAGGGAGCCGCGGTGTCCGACATCAGACCCTCGGGGCCGAGCAGCGCGCTGACGAGATCGTCGGATGTGCCCACCGTGACGAAGACGATGTCCGTGCTGGCCAGGTCCGCTGCCGAGCCGACGATCTTCGCGCCGCGGGCGGCCAGCGGCTCCGCCTTGGCCCGTGTCCGGTTGTAGACGGACACATCACAGCCCGCCGCGAGCAGCCTGCGGACCAGCTCCAAGCCCATCCGGCCGGTGCCGAGCCAGCCAAGCCGACTCTCGTTGCCCTGACCGGTCATCTGCTCACCTCAGATCGTCCGCGCCGCAGCAGATTCGTCAGGGAATCCGCTGTCCTGTGAGGTCGCCGGCGAACGGCCCGGCCGCTGTCACAATCGTTTGCGGTCCGAGCGTGGCGTACGCCTCGCTTCCTTGTCAACGGCTTGCAACCAAGCTGTTATGAGAGAGCGAGGCCGCCATCGCTATGCGTATCCTCATCGTGACGGAGACTACACATCGCCAGGCAAGGCACCTGCACGAGGGCGTCACTCAGCGCGACTTATCCCTATTTACTCAGGGTGCAATCGTATGCAATGCTGCCGGAATGCCGGACATGCGCGTCTCCTCGGCCATCGATCACTGGTCGCCTCGCTTCATCGCCAACGGCGTGGACCCGAGTGATTTCGCGCGCGTAACCGCGGCGATCGACGGCTGGGACGGCTGGTGCGCGGCGTGGTGCGCCGCGGCAGCCGAGCACGAGAGACTCGGGCGCACAGCCCTCGGCGACCGCCGGACCTTGTCGGGCGGCGCCCACCTGGCTCAGGCCGCCGTCTACTACCACTTTGCCAAGTTCATGTTCGTGCAGGACCTTCCCCAGCTGCGCAGGGCACACGAGGCGGCCGTCCGGTGCCTGAACGACGCGCTGCCGTACCTCGACCCGCCCGGCGAGCGGGTGAGCATCCCCTTCGACGGCGCCGAACTCGTCGGGATCCTGCGCCGGCCCGCCGGAAACGGCTCCCCCGCCGGAGACGGCCAGCCTGCCGGAGACGGCCAGCCTGCCGGAGACGGGCCCCACCCAGTCGTGATCTTGATCGCCGGGCTGGACTCGGCCAAGGAGGAATTCCTGGCCACCGAGGAGTTCTTCCTGCGCCGGGGTCTCGCCACGTTCTCGGTCGACGGCCCCGGGCAGGGCGAGGCCGAGTACGACCTGGCGATCCGGCCAGACTGGGAGGTCCCCGGTGCCGCCATCATCGATGCTGTCGCCGCGCTGCCCGGCATCGACCCGGCCAGGATCGGCATCTGGGGCGTGAGCCTCGGCGGCTACTATGCCGCCCGGCTGGCCAGCGGCGACGCCCGGGTGCGGGCCTGCATCGCGCTGTGCGGGCCGTTTAGCCTCGCAGACATCTGGGACCATCTGCCCGAGCTCAGCCGCGATGCGTTCCGCGTCCGGTCGAAGTCGGCCACGGAGCAGGAGGCCCGCAGGCGGGCCGGCGAGCTGACCATGGCGGGCCGAGGCGGCCTGGTGACCGCGCCGATGCTCGTCATCGCGGGCCAGAAGGACAGGATCTTCCCCTGGCAGGACTCCCGCCGGCTGTCGCAGGAGGCCGGCCAGGCCGAGCTGATGGTGCTCGAAGAGGGCAATCATGGGTGCGCCAACGTGACCTACCTGCACCGGCCCTACGGGGCCGACTGGATGGCCCGCCAGCTGCGCGGCTGAGCCGACGCCGCGGCTGCTCAGCTGCGGGCGGTCAGGCGGGTGGTCGAGCCGCGGACGATGAGCTCCGGCGCCAGGTACAGGACCTTGACGGGGCCGCCGGGCCTGGCGATCCGCTCGAGCAGCAGGTTCGCCGACTCCGTGCCGACCTGGTAGTGCGGGAACCGGACCGTGGTCAGCGGCGGCCGCAGCCGGTCAATGAACGGCATGTCGTTGAAGCCGACGACCGACATGTCGTCCGGGCAGCTCAGGCCGGTCTCGTCCAGCGCGGCGTAGCAGCCGACCGCCAGCATGTCATTCCCCGCGGCTACCGCGGAGCACAGGCTGGCCGACCCGAGCAGCTCGCGGCAGCACCGCAGCCCTTCCTCGACCGAGAACGACTTGGCGAAGACAACCAGGCCGGGATCCACCGGCAGGCCCTTGGCCGCCATCGCCGCGATGAACCCGCGGTAACGGCTGAGCCCGGTAGACAGGTCCTGCGGACCGGCGATATGGGCGATCCGGCGGTGCCCGAGCTCGACCAGATGCTCGACAGCCATCCGGCTGCCCCGCTCGTTGTCGGCCGAGACCGAGGGGAAGCTGTAATCATCCGACATCCGGTTCATCAGCACGATGGGCAGCTCGGCCTTGGCCGCCGCGAGCAGCAGCGGGCTGTGCAGATGCGCGGTGGCGAGCACGAAGCCGTCCACATGACGGGCGCGCATCTGCTCGAACACGACGCGCTCGCGCTCGTCATCCCCGTCGGTGTTGCCGATCAGCGCCACGTAGCCGGCTTCGGCGAGCCGGTCCTCCAGACCGCGGACGATCGGCGGGAACAACGGGTTGTTGAGGTCAGGGATCAGCACCCCGACAGTGTGGGAGCGCCTGGTGCGCAGGCTCCGCGCAACGGGGTTGGGCCGGTAGCCGAGTTCTTCCGCGGCGTCGCGCACCCGCTTGGCGGTGTCCTCGCTGACCAGGAGCGTGGTCTCCGGGCTGAGCGCGCGCGAGGCGGTAGCCGGGTGCACGCCGGCTCGCAAGGCCACGTCTTTCAGCGTCACCGGCTGGTTAGGCATCGGCAGTCACGCCCCCCACTCTCACCCGGATGATCGCCCGCACGTTCCCGTGGCCCTCTCGCATGCTATCTGTCGCAGCACTCGATTGCCGGCCCGCGGGCCTCGATTGACGCCGCCAGTATGGGTCCTACCCGCTGCAGCAGACGGCGCACTGATTGCAGCATGGCCTTCAGACGGCCGCTGCGCTTTCGTGATCGCGGCCGGGCTGGGCGGCTATTCCGGCAGAATCCGTCACGATCTCAGAAATCAGTAAGGGTTGGTGACGAAGAGCTCCTCGGCCGGGAACCTCGTGATGATCTCCACGCCATCCGCTGTGACCACGACCTCCTCCTCGATTCTGGCGGCCGAGACGCCGTCCGATGCCGGGCAGTAGGTCTCCAGCGCGAACACCATGCCCTGCTGGATCTCGATCGGGGCGTCCAGTGAGGTGAGCCTGCTGATGATCGGGCGCTCGTGCAGGGCCAGGCCGAGGCCGTGCCCGAACTGCAGGCCGAACGCGGTCTTCTCGTCGGCCAGGCCGATGTCGCTGGCCGTCGGCCACAGCCTGGCCACCGCGTCGGTGGATACCCCGGGCTTGATCATCACGATGGCCGCGTCCATCCAGTCCCTGGCCCGCCGGTAGGCGTCGCGCTGCGGCTGGTTCGAGCGGCCGACGCTGAACGTCCGGTAATAGCAGGTCCGGTAGCCGTTGAAGGAGTGCATGATGTCGAAGAACGCCTGCTCGCCGGGCCTGATCATGCGGTCGGAAAAATTGTGCGGATGCGGGTTGCACCGCTCGCCGGAGACCGCGTTGATCGACTCCACATCGTCGGAGCCCATCTCGTACAACCGTTTGTTGGCCAGCGCCACGATCTCGTTTTCCCGGATTCCCGGCTTCAGCGCCTCGGTGATGTCCTGGTAGACGCCGTCCACCATCGCCGCCGCCGTGGCCAGCAGGGTGATCTCGTCACGAGACTTGAGCTGCCGGGCATCGAGCATCACCTGCTGCCCGTCGCGCACCTCGATGCCCTGGCGCTGCAGTTCGAAGAGCACCGGCAGTTCGGTGAAGTCGACCCCGACGGGCTCGCCGGCCACTCCCGCGTCCGCCAGCCGATCCTTGATCTCCGCGACGCAGCGCTGCACCAGGTGCGCGTCCGGCGGCGCCGCGCCGCGCATCGTCGAGTACGAGGCAATGCAGTTCTCCGGCTTGAGCCACGGGCAGTACAGCCGGTGGTGCACCGCGGCCGATCCGAAGTCCCAGAGGGCCAGCTCCCCGGTGCGCGTGTAGAGCGCGTAACGGCACAGCTTGTCGCGCGTCCACTCGCCGATGGCCACGCCGGTCAGGTAGCGGATGTTGTTGTTGTCGAAGACCAGCAGGGCGCCGAGATCCGACGCCTCGAGCGCGGCCTTGGCGCGGGCCAGCCGGTACTCGCGGAGCCTGGCGAAGTCCACCCGCTCCTCGAAATCGACGCCCATCCGGCCCGGCGCCGGCGCAACGGCAAGAGAGGGAGTGGCCACGGGGCCTCCTAGGTTGGCGGCGGGCAGCCGCGCGCATAGCTGCTGACGGCGGTCTCGCCCGGCGGGACCGGCCTGAGTTGAACGTAAGGACAGTGTGGCAGCCGACGGCCGGACGGCCTTCCTTGAGGTGGTCTGCGGGCCTGGCCCCCGATCCCCGTCCGCCGTGACTGGCCGGGCAGGCGTCGGCTGCCACCTGCTAGCCGTTTCGCCTGCTTGACTGCACGCGGGCGGTGTGCTGTCCTTCTCGGGTCCATCGACGGCAGCGGAGGAAGTCGGTGAAATTCCGACGCGGTCCCGCCACTGTCACCGGGGAGCGACTTTCGTATGGGCCACGACCGCGCAGCGGTGGGAAGGCCGGGAGAAGCCCCGATCCGGGAGCCAGGAGACTCCGGCCGTTGATCCTTCGCCCTGGGGCGCGGTTACCCCGAGGAAGGCTGTGCATGATGCGGCGCTCGTCGTGGCGCGCGCTCGGCCTGCTGGCCGGCTTCGCTCTGGATGCCGCCATCGCTGACCCGCGCCGCGCTCACCCGGTCGCAGTGTTCGGCGCTGCCGCAGCCAAGGTCGAGAACCGGATCTGGGCCGCTTCGCGGGGGCGCGGTGCGGCATTCACCGCCGTGTGCGCGGGAGGCGTGACCCTCGCGGGCATGGCGGCGCAGCGGCTGGCCAGCCGCAGCCCGGCCGGCAGCGTGATCCTGACGGCGGCGGCAACGTGGGTCGTTCTCGGCGGCGCGAGCCTGGCGGCCGAGGCGTCCGGAATGGCAAGGGCTCTTGAGACCGGGGATCTTGGCAACGCGCGCCGGCGGCTGCCCGCCCTGTGCGGGCGTGATCCCGGTCGGCTCGATGAGGCGGAGATCGCGCGCGCGACCGTAGAGTCGCTGGCCGAGAATACCTGCGACGCTGTCGTGGCGCCCCTGCTGTGGGGAGCGTTCTGCGGCGTTCCTGGCCTGCTCGGTTACCGTGCCGTGAACACCCTCGACGCTATGGTCGGGCACCGCAGTGCGCGGTACGAGAATTTCGGGTGGGCGGCAGCGCGCCTCGATGACGTCGCCAACCTGCTGCCAGCGCGGCTGACCGGCATACTTGCTGCCGTGCTGGCACCCGCGGTGGGCGGCAGCATGCGCCATGCCCTGCGCACGATGGGCCGCGACGGCCGATCGCATCCGAGTCCCAACGGGGGCCAGTGCGAGGCGGCGTTCGCCGGAGCTCTCGGCGTGCGGCTGGGAGGCACCAACGTCTATGCGGGCCGGACCGAGCAGCGAGGGATGCTCGGTGACGGGGCGCGGCCGGCGGCCGGCGACATCCTGCGTGCCGTCCGGCTGTCACGGCTCGTCGGCACCGCGGCGGCCGTCCTGGCGGCCGTCCTCGCGGCCGTCCTGGCCGACGTCCTTGGCCCGGACACCTCCGGTGCTTCCGCCGACCCAATCCGCGAGGTCCCGCATGACACACGCTGAGCACGGACTGCCCCAGCCCGACCGCGGACCCCAGCCCGACCGCGGACCCCAGCCGGACAGCGGACCCCAGCCCGACCGCGGACCCCAGCCGGACAGCGGACCCCAGCCCGACATCGGACCCCAGCCCGACATCGGACTGCCCCAGCCCGACATCGATGCTCTCTACCGGGTCATCGGCGCGCGCCGGGACGTCCGCAATGGCTTCCTGCCCGCTCCCGTAGCCGACGACGTGCTCACCAGAGTCCTCACGGCGGCGCACCAGGCGCCGAGCGTCGGCCTGAGCCAGCCGTGGGACTTCATCGTCCTGCGCGACCGGGCCGTGCGCGAGCGAATGCACGCGCTCGCGCGCAGGCAGCAAGAGGTATTCGCCGCGTCACTGCCGTGGCCGCGGGCCCTGGCGTTCCGCGAGCTGAAGGTCGAGGCGATCCTCGACACTCCCCTCAGCATCGTGGTGACGTGCGACCCCACTCGCGGTGGCCGCGGCGTGCTGGGACGGCATGCGCAGCCGCAGATGGCGGCCTACTCGACCGCCTGCGCCGTGCAGAATCTCTGGCTCGCCGCGCGCGCCGAGGGCATCGGCGTGGGGTGGGTGAGCTTCTTCGACGAGCGTGAGCTCGCCGCCGCACTCGACCTGCCCCGGCACCTGGAGGTCGTCGCCTATCTGTGCGTCGGCCACGTTGAGGCGTTCCCGCCAGGACCGGAGCTCGCGCTCAGCGGATGGGCGCGCACCCGGCCGCTGTCCTGGGCCGTCCATGACGACCGATGGGGCCAGCGCGCCCTGCCAGGGGAGGCTGCGGTGAGTCTGCTCGACGACACGCTCGGCGCTGTCCGCCCGGCCGATGCCGACGCGGCCGCGCAGGCGAGGGAACTGCAGGAACGGCTGACCAAGCCCAGCGGCTCGCTCGGGATGCTAGAAGACCTGTCGGTGCAGCTGGCCGGACTGGCCGGCCAGTGCCCGCCGCCACTGCCGCAGCCGGCCGTGGTGGCCGTCTTCGCTGGCGATCACGGCGTCCATGCCCAGGGCGTTACGCCCTGGCCGCAGGAGGTCACCGCGCAGATGGTGCTGAACTTCCTGGCCTCCGGGGCGGTCGTCAACGCGATCGCGGCGCAGGCGGGCGCCGAGGTCTGCGTCGTCGACGTGGGCGTCGCTGCTGACCTGCCGCCCGCGCCAGGGCTGCTGCCGCGCAAGGTGCGGCCCGGCACCGGCGACATGACGACCGGGCCGGCGATGAGCCGGTCCGAGGCCACGCGTGCCATCGAGGTGGGCATCGAGACCGCGCGTGATCTGGTCGCGGCGGGTAACCGCTGCCTGGTGACCGGGGACATGGGCATCGCGAACACCACGGCGTCCGCCGCGCTGATATCGGTGTTCACTGGCGCGGAACCGCAGGACGCTACCGGGCGCGGAACCGGCGTCGACGACGTGACCTGGGAGCGGAAGGTCGATGTCGTGCGTCGTGCGCTCGCCCGTCATGAGCCGGATCCCGCCGACCCGGTGGGGGTGCTGGCGGCGGTGGGCGGCCTGGAGCATGCCGCGCTGGCCGGGTTCTTGCTGGGCGCGGCGGCTCTGCGGGTGCCGGCAGTGCTGGACGGAGTGATCGCCTGTGCGGCAGCGCTGGCCGCGCGGGCGCTGGCGCCCGATGTCGTGCCTTGCCTGATCGCCGGTCATCTGTCCACTGAGCCTGGTGCCCGGCACGCGCTGACGGCGCTCGGACTGCGGCCATTGCTCGACCTCGATCTTCGCCTCGGCGAGGGCTCCGGGGCCGTCCTGGCCCTGCCGATCGTGCAGGCGGCGGCGCGGGTGCTGCGCGACGTCGCGACGTTCGACAGCGCCGGAGTGTCGGGTGAGAAAGGTTGACCGGATGGGCACCGACGCGTACCCGCTCGGCCTGCTCATGCAGGGCCGCCTCGCGGTCGTGGTCGGCGGGGGCTCCGTAGCCGCGAGACGGGTAGCGAGCCTGCTCGCGGCCGGGGCCGACGTCCTGGTGATCGCGCCAGCGCTGAGCCCAGCGCTGAGGCTGGAGTCGAAGCTGGGGTCGGGGCCGCGACCGGGGCCGGGGCCGGGGCCGGGGCCGCGGCTGGAGGGCCCGGCATCCGGCGGGCACCTCACGGTTCGCCAGCGCGCGTATGTCGCCAGTGACCTGGACGGAGCCTGGCTGGTATTCGCCTGCACCGGCCAGCCCGGCCTCGACGCCGCCGTCGGCGCCGAGGCCGAGCGCCGGCGGATATGGTGCTGCGGCGACAATGATGCCGCCGCATCGTCCTTCGCGCGGGGTACGGCCGGCGCAGCGCCGGCGCACGTCACAGCGGCGGGCACCAGCGCCCGGACAGGCACGCCGGAAGCCGACAAGGCAGCCGGGCCAGCGCGCCCGGCGTCATCGCCGCACCGCGTGCTCGTGCTCGGGGGCGCGCGCTCCGGCAAGTCGGTGACCGCGGAAAGGCTGCTGGCCGACCATGCCCGTGTCGACTACGTCGCCACCGGCCCGGTCCCAGATCCCGGCGACGCGGAGTGGGGGGCGCGCGTGCTTCTCCACCAGAAGCGGCGGCCATCGGGCTGGCGGACGATCGAGACGCTCGAGCTTGAGCGCGAGCTCGCGGGGGCTAGCCCGGACGGGGCGGCACGGGGGACGCTGCACGGGGCGGCGGCTCCGGTGCTCGTGGATTGCCTGTCGACGTGGCTGGCCGGCGTGATGGACGACTGCGGGATCTGGGCCGAGCTGCCAGAAGCGGATCACGCTCTGGCGCGGCGGATGGAGGCGCTGGTGGAAGCCTGGCGGACCACCCCGCGGCACGTCGTGGCGGTCAGCAATGAGGTCGGCTCCGGAGTGGTGCCCGGTACCGCCTCGGGCCGGCGGTTTCGTGACGAGCTCGGGAGCCTCAATGCCCGGATCGCCGCCGAGTGCGACGAGGTCTGGCTCTGCGTCGCTGGCATCGCCCGGCGGCTGCGGTGACCCAGGCGCCCCCCGTCCGTGCGACCAGAGCATGGAGGGCTGCCCTGAACCTGTTCACGGTGATCCCGGCGCCTGTCCCCGGTGAGATCCGCAAGGACGCCGCGGCGCGGGCTGTGATCTGGCTGCCTGTCGTGGGGCTGCTGATCGCGGTTGTCGCCGCGGGCGTGCTGCTAGGTGTCGAGGCGAGTGGCCATTCCCCTGCGCGCCGGCTGCTGGCCGCGACGCTCGCTCTCGCTGTACTGGGACTGCTGACCGGCGGGCTGCATCTGGACGGTCTTGCCGACACCGCGGACGGGCTCGGCAGCCGTCGCCCCGCAGCGCAGGCACTGGCCATCATGCGCCGATCCGATGTCGGGCCGATGGGTGTGGCGGCGTTGCTGTTCGTCGTCCTGCTGCAGATCACCGCCCTGGCCGCCTTGCCTCCCGGGTGGCTGGCCGCCGCAGCGCTTGTCCTGGCTGCCGTCACCGCCCGAGTCGGTGTCGTGATCGCCGCTGGAACCAGCACGCCCAGCGCTCGCCCGGAGGGGTTCGGCGCGCTCGTAGCCGCCACGACGACGAGACGGGTCAGGACGGTGACCGCCGCATGCCTGCTGGCAGCTGTCGCAGCGGGTGCTGTCGGCGTCGGCAGCCTTCCGCTGGCCGCGCGCGGGCTGGGGGCCACGCTGGCGGGGCTGCTCGCTGCTGATCTCCTGCGTCGAATGGCTCAGCGGCGGCTCGGTGGCGTGACCGGCGACGTATTCGGCGCAGTTATCGAGATCTCTACGGCTACGGTCTTGCTGGTCCTCGCAGTATCAACCTGACCGTGCCTTCAGCTGTCGCGATGGACCGTGCCGGGGGCGAACGCGGGCAGGCATACCGCGATGTACTCCGCGCCGCCGGCTCCCGGCGTGCTGTAGCGCACCCATTCACCCGGCTGGGTGTGCACGCCCTGGCCGGCCTCGACCGTCATCTGGCCGCCGCTGAACTCCACCACCAGGGCGCCGCGCAGGACGATCGTGAACTCGTCGAACTCCGGGCACTGCCCCGGCTCGGCCCAGCCGGCCGGGCTGCGCATGCGAGCGATGCTCAAGCGCGCCTCGCGCGTATTGACCTGGCCCACATACTCATCGATCAGCTTGGGCGGTTCGCCCGCCGCGGTCACCCGGCTCGGCTCGCCGATCAGTTCAGGCATGCTCCTAAGGTAATCCTCCGGACCTGCCCAGAACGGCAACACCGAGTTCATCCCGGTGCGGGAAGGTCAGCTCGCCGAGACGGTGCTGATTCGTCAGAGGTGAGCGAGTACGTGGTCAAGCGGCCGAGGGACTCGGGTGAGGTCAAGCGCGCCCGCGAGCAGGCGCGCGCAGGCCGGCCGCCACTGCCAGCGGTTCGAGCATCATCAGCGGGAATCACCGGCTCGGCGTGGCTCATTGGCGGTCATGGGCTCGCGTTCGGCGAATATGGTGTCGTGGCGGCGCGTTCATCTGCTCCGTGCCGCGCCAGACAGGCATCGGGACGGTGACGGCGCGCCAGGCCGCGCCACCGCCCGGGCACAGCGGCCCCGGCCGGCTCGGCCCGCGGGTCCAGGCAGCAGCAGACACGAGAGGCAGGGTACCGATGGGGTGTGAGGTGTCGTGGTTCGGTCCGCTGTGCGATGAGGACTACGAGTTCCTCGGCGTGCCGGACGCTGCGCTGGGGTCCAGCTGGGAGCACTGCCGGGGTATCGCGCTCGGCGCGGAAGAAGCCGGCTACGACAACCTGCTGCTGCCCTCGAACTACTCGCTGGGCATCGACTCGGTGGCCTTCGCGGCGGGGATCGCCCCGCTGCTGCGGCGCATGCAGCTGCTGGTGGCAGTGCGCGTCGGCGAGATGTGGCCGCCTCAGCTCGCGCGCCAGCTCGCGACCATCGACCAGATCCTCGGCGGCAGGCTGACGATCAACATCATCTCCTCCGACTTGCCTGGACAGCAGCTGGACTCAGAGCCGCGGTACCGTCGGACCCTGGAGGTCATGCGCGTGCTGCGCGACCTGCTGGACGGCAAGCCGGTCGACGTGCGCGGCGAGTTCGTCAGCCTGACCCTCGACCCGCCGCAGGTATGCCCGGCCAGGGGCGGCTGCCCGCCGTTCTACTTCGGCGGCCTCTCGGACGCGGCAAGGGACGTCGCCGCCCGGGCCGCGGACGTCTACCTGATGTGGCCGGACACGATGCCCGGAGTCGAGGCGATCATCGGCGACATGCGGGCCCGCGCCGCCCGGTACGGCCGCGAGCTGAGGTTCGGCTACCGCGCGCACGTGATCGTGCGCGCCACCGAGCAGGAGGCGCGGGCCGCAGCGCGGCGCCTGGTCTCCCGGCTGGACCCCGAGACCGGCAAACGCATCCAGGGCCAGTCCCTGCACCCCACGTCGGCCGGGCAGATCCGGCAGGGCGAGCTGCGCGAGCTGGCCGACGACGAGGGGTTCGCCGAGCCGAGCCTGTGGACCGGCATCGGCCGGGCCCGCTCGGGCGCGGGCGCGGCCATCGTCGGTGACCCCGGCCAGGTACTGGCCAAGCTGCGCGGCTACGCCGAGCTCGGAATGGAAGCGTTCATACTGTCCGGCTACCCGCACGCCGCCGAAGGCGACCTCTTCGCCCGGCACGTGCTGCCGCACCTGGAGCACGGCCCGCTCTTGCCGCGCGGGGCTAGCGGCAGCGCGGGGGGCTAGCGGCAGCGCGGAGGGCCAGCGGCAGCGCGGGGGGGCTAGCGGCAGCGCGGACGGCCAGCGGCAGCGCGGGGGGGGCCAGCGGCAGCGCGGGGGCCAGCGGCAGCGCGGCGGTCAGCTGCCGAGCAGCTTGCGGACGCGGTCCGCGCCGATGGCCAGGAACAGCGTGGGCAGTCGCGGGCCGGTGTCGCGGCCAACCAGCAGCCGGTAGAGCAGCGCGAAGAATGTCCGCTGCGCGTTTTTCAGCTCAGGAGTCGGCCTGGTGTCAGCGGCCAGACCAGCCTGCGCCTTGGGAACGCCGTAGAGCAGCGTGCTCAGCCCGTCCAGCGACCAGTGCTCGGCGAGTCCCTCGAGCAACAGCCGCACCGACTCACGCTCGGTATCGCCGAGTGCGGCAAGCAGGTCGACGTCGGCCTCGTCCCGCAGATGTGTGCGCTGGCCGGCCGGGACGTAGTTAACCACCCAGCGCTGTGCGCAGCTGAGCCTCGGCCTGGCC
>Ga0209871_1000022_pt1 | contig 46321 bp, 36 predicted proteins | sample OrgsoiDNA2013045_FD_185795 | JGI IMG/M metagenome (GOLD analysis project Ga0209871, IMG submission 185795) | Permafrost soil microbial communities from the Arctic, to analyse light accelerated degradation of dissolved organic matter (DOM) -... | ecosystem: Environmental > Terrestrial > Soil >... | reverse complement strand
GCGGACGCCGTCTCAGCGGACGGTCAGACAGGGAACGGCCAGCCAGCGGACGCCGTCTCAGCGGACGGTCAGACAGGGAACGGCCAGCCAGCGGACGCCCAGCCTGTCGATGTGGCAGTGGCTCTGCGCGCGGCGCTGCGGGTGCTGGGGCGGACGTGACCGAAAGCGACATGGAGCAGGCCGCCGGCTCTGTCCTGGGCGCGGACCGGGTGGTCTCGCCGCTGGCCGATGCCGACGACCGGTTCATCGAGGGCGCCCTTCGGCCCAAGCGGCTGAGCGAGTTTGTCGGCCAGGGCCGGGTGCGCGAGCAGCTGTCGATTGTCCTCGAGGGCGCGATGGGCCGCGGCCGGGTCCCCGATCACGTGCTGCTAGCCGGGCCGCCGGGTCTGGGCAAGACGACCATCGCGATGATCATCGCGGCGGAGCTCGGGGCGCCGCTGCGGATCACCAGCGGGCCGGCCATCGAGCGGGCCGGAGACCTGGCCGCGGTGCTCTCGACGCTCAGCGAGGGCGAAGTGGTGTTCATCGACGAGATTCACCGTGTCGCCCGGCCTGCTGAAGAGATGCTCTACCTGGCGATGGAGGACTTCCGGGTCGACGTGATCGTCGGCAAGGGACCGGGCGCGACCGCCATCCCGCTGGATATCGCCCCGTTCACCCTGGTCGGGGCCACGACAAGGGCGGGGCTGCTGCCCGCGCCGCTGCGGGACAGGTTCGGCTTTACCGCCCATCTCGACTTCTACGAGCCCGATGAGCTGGGCATCATTGTCCGCAGGTCCGCTGGCCTGCTGGGAGTGGTGCTGCGCGATGACGGCGCCGATGAGATCGCGGGCCGGTCGCGCGGTACCCCAAGAATCGCCAACCGGCTGCTGCGCCGGGTCCGCGACTTCGCCGAGGTCCGGGGGGACGGAGTCATCAGCAAGGCGGCGGCCCGCGCGGCGCTGGAGCTTTACGAGGTGGACGAGAGCGGCCTGGACCGGCTCGATCGCGCGGTCCTCACCGCGCTGATCAGCCGCTTCGGGGGCGGCCCGGTCGGCCTGTCCACGCTCGCTGTTGCCGTAGGGGAGGAGGCGGAGACGGTCGAGGTCGTCGCCGAGCCCTTCCTGGTCAGGTGCGGGCTGATCGTGCGCACGCCGCGCGGCCGGGTCGCGATGCCGGCGGCATGGGAGCATCTCGGCCTTACCCCGCCGGCGCCCGCAGGCTCTCCAGGCCCGGTGGGCACGGGCACCTTGTTCAGCTGATCCGGGCGCCCGGCAGCCTCGCGACGACGTTGCCCGGAATATCACGGCTGGTCGCGGGCTGGTCACGATAACTCTTCAGACGTCGTAGCCTGTTGGTGCGTCGCTTGCGCGCCGCTACACTTCGGCAGTTGGTTCATGACAGCCGCCTGGTTCTGGTGCCGGTCCGCCGGTCCGCGCCGGGGCCGGGTTCCCGGCCGTTGCGGCATCAACCGGAAGGTGGCCCCGACATGGGGGATGTGTTTCTTGCCGCTACCAAGACGACCAAGAGCAGCAACCTGTACCCGTTCCTGGTCATTGCCGTCCTGTTTGGCCTTTTCTACATGCTGTTTATCAGGCCACAGCGCAACAGGCAGCGCCAGGCGTCTCAGATGCAGAACACAGTCATCCCAGGCCAGCGCATCCGGACCACCGCCGGCATCTACGGGACGATCGTCTCCGCGGATGACCGGGATGTTGTCGTCGAGATCGCTCCAGGGGTCGAGATCCGGATGCTGCGGCGTGCCGTCATGGACGTGGTTCCTGAGGACGATCCCGCGGACGGTACCCAGAGCCCGCCAGATTCCCATCCGGATGACACTCCGGCGGACGACTGGGACACCGGCGACCGGAACGTCTAGCAGGATCGTTTCGTTGGCCCGATAGAGCTTTCGTTGGCCCGATAGAGCTAAGGACAGGCGGCACGTGGCTCCCCCAAGCACCAAGTCATCCCGGCCGGGGCGGATACTCGCGGTCCTGGTCGTGCTGTTCGTCGTCATGCTGGCCGCGGTCATCGGCAAGAACGCCTCTCACCCCGCGGACTGGCACAAGGGCTTCAAGGTGGGCCTCGGCCTTGACCTGGCCGGTGGCACCACGGTGACGCTCAAGGCGGTGACCGCCAAGCCTGGCCAGGTGCCCCCGCAGTCCTCCATGAAGATTGCCGACGACATCATGCAGAACCGGCTCGAAGGCTCGGGCCTGGTCGGCGCGGAGGTCCAGCGGCAGGGCACCGACATCATCACCGTCTCCGTGCCCGGCAAGGAAGCACAGGAGGTCGTGAAGCTCGTCGGCACCACGGCGCAGATGCTCTTCCGCCAGGTGCTGCTGAGCGCGCCGGGCGTTCCGGAGCAGGTCACTACGACCCCGACGCCGTCACCGACGCCCAGCACGTCCGCGTCTCCGGGTTCCACGGCCAGCCCGGCGCCCTCGGCGGGCTCGACGTCCCCCGCGACCCCGAAAGCGTCACCGAGCGCGAAGAAAACGGCCGGGTCGAATGGCACGGGCCAGGCGGCGGCCGCGAGGAGCCTCGCGGCCGGGGGGGCGGCGGCGCAGAAGACTAAGCCGAAGGCCAAGAGCTCCGCTTCGCCGAAGCCGACCAGTTCCGCGTCAGCGACCGCCAGCCCGGTGCCGAGCGCGAGCACGACCCCGTCGGTGAAGACGGTGCTGGCGACGACCGCCGACGCACAGGGCGACGCGAGCCTGGTCAGCAAGCCGGTGCAGAAGCTGTTCGACGAGCTCAACTGCAGTCAGAACTGGCAGCTGAAGATCTACCACGACAATTCCACTATCTGGGATAGCGCCAACACTCAGATCGTGGCCTGCGACAAGGCCGGCCAGAAGTACGCGCTCGATGTCGCCAAGGTCACCGGCAAGATGATCACCTCCGATACTGCCGGGCTGGACACCAACACCAGTCAATGGGTCGTCAACTTCAACCTCAACGGGACGGGAACGAAGAACTTCGCTGTCCTGACCTCGAACATGTACAGCAAGTACTACAGCACCGCCACCCAGTCGCAGACCTCGGTGCTGGATGAGTTCGCGATCGTGCTGGACGGCGACGTCGTGACCGCACCGCAGATCGTCCAGCCCATCACCGCCGGGCAGTCGCAGATCAGCGGCGGGCAGCCGCCCTTCAGCCAGGCCTCGGCCACGGCGCTGGCGAACGAGCTGAAGTTCGGCTCGCTGCCGCTGACCTTCCGGCCTCAGTCGATCACGTCCGTCTCCGCGCAACTCGGGTCGTCGCAGCTGCACGCGGGCATCGTCGCCGCGGCTATCGGCCTGCTCCTGGTCGTCATCTACTCGTTCCTCTACTACCGCGGGCTCGGACTGGTGTCGGTCTCCAGCCTGGCCATCGCCGCCCTGATCTCCTACCTCGCGGTCATCCTGCTCAGCAAGTACGAGAGCCTCACGCTCACGCTTGCGGGCATCGCCGGGCTTATCGTCGCGATCGGAATCACCGCTGACTCCTTCGTGGTGTATTTCGAGCGGCTCAGGGACGAGGTCAGGGAGGGCAAGTCCCTGCGTGCCGCGGTGGAGCGCGGCTGGCAGCGGGCCCGGCGGACCATCCTGGTCTCCGACACCGTGTCGTTCCTGGCCGCCGCGCTGCTGTACATCTTCGCGATCGGCGACGTCAAGGGCTTCGCGTTCACGCTCGGCCTGACGACTCTGGTCGACGTCGTCGTCGTCTTCCTGTTCACCAAGCCGATGGTCACGCTGCTCGCCAGGACCAAGTTCTTCGGCCAGGGCCACAAGCTGTCTGGCCTGGACCCGGCCCGGCTCGGGGCGCGGTCCCCATGGCGCGGCGCCAGGCGTCCTTCGGCCCGGCCAGCCACCGGCGGTGCGCCCACCTCAGCATCCGCCGCGAGGGCCCGGACCAGCTCGAAGGAGGCATGATGTCCAGGCTCGGCAACATCGGCGGCCGGCTGTACCGCGGTGAGGTCTCCGTCGACTTCGTCGGCAGGAAGAAGCTCTGGTATGCGATCTCCGGCCTGATCCTGGTCATCAGCATCGCGGCGCTGCTGATCCGCGGGCTGGACTACAGCGTCGACTTCAAAGGCGGCACGGTCTACCAGTTCCCGGCCGCCGGCGTGACATCTGCCCAGGTGAGCTCCGTGGTATCCGCCGCGGGCGGCGGTGCGAACCCCGCTGTCGAGGAAGTGCGCGGGGCCGGCGTGCCCAAGTGGGAGGTGCAGACCGGGCAGGTGGTTTTCAGCCAGTCGATTCCGACCCAGGACGCGATCGTCAAGCAGTTCGGCCTCACCAAGCAGAGCGTGAGCGTCCAGCTCGTCGGGCCGACCTGGGGCAGTCAGATCTCGCAGAAGGCCCTGGAGGCGCTGATCGCGTTCCTGATCGTGATCGTGATCTACCTCTCGATAGCGTTCGAGTGGCGGATGGCAGCCGCGGCGTTCGTCGCGCTGGCGCATGACATCGTGATCACGATCGGCGTCTACGCGCTCACCGGCTTCCAGGTGAGCCCGGCGACGGTCATCGGCCTGCTGACCATCCTTGGTTACTCGCTCTACGACACGGTCGTCGTCTTCGACAAGGTCAGGGAGAATACCGCAGGCCTGCTCGGCACCCGCCGGAGCAACTACAGCCAGGCGGCCAACCTGGCGCTGAACCAGACCCTGGTGCGGTCCATCAACACCTCCCTGATCGCGCTGCTGCCGGTCGCCTCGATCCTGGCCGTCGGCATCGAACTGCTCGGCAACGGCGAGCTGAAGGACCTGTCCCTGGTGCTGTTCGTCGGCATGCTGTCCGGCACCTACTCCTCGATCTGCATCGCCACGCCGGTGCTCGCCAACCTGAAGGAGCGCGAGCCGCAGTACCAGCAGCTCGCCAAGACGATCGCGCTGCGCGCGGCAGGCGGCCGCGCGGCACGCAAGGTGAAGGCCGGCCAGGCCAGCGTCGGCGGCACCGGCGCGAGTGGCGGCACCGGCGCGAGCGGCGGCGGCCTGCCCAGTGCCGCCGACGATGCGGCCGGGGACAACGAGGACGTCTCGGATGCGCCGACCGACGAGCGGGTGGCTGCTGGCCGCACGGCCGCCCAGTCCCCGGCACCGCGTGCCGCGCGGCCCGGTCCGCGGCAGCAGCCCCGCCGGTCGAGCTCGGCCAAGCGCCGGCCCGGGGGCAAGAAGAAAAGGCGGTAGCGGCCTGTGCCCGGCGGCGGCCAGGTCCCCGCAAGCGCGGATATCGCTGGCCTGATAAGGGCCACAATCCGGGACATTCCCGACTACCCGCGGCCGGGAATCGTGTTCAAGGACATTACCCCCCTGCTAGCTGACGGTCCTGCCTTCGCCGCCGTCGTCGGCGCGCTGGCAGCGGGGCACGGCCGCATCGACAAGGTGGCCGGGATCGAGGCCAGGGGCTTCATCCTCGCGGCGCCGGTAGCGTGCGCGCTCGGAGTCGGCTTCGTGCCAGTCCGGAAGGCAGGCAAGCTGCCGGGCCCGACCTATGCGCAGTCGTACCAGCTTGAGTACGGCACGGCCGCGATCGAGGTGCACACCGATGCGTTCGAGCCGGGCGAGCGGGTCCTGATCATCGACGACGTCCTGGCGACCGGAGGCACCGCGGGCGCCAGCGCTGCGCTGGTCCGGCAATGCGGTGCGCAGGTCGTGGCGATATCGGTGCTGCTGGAGCTCGGATTCCTTAACGGCCGCGCCAGACTGCCTGACCTGGACGTTCGATCGCTGCTTGGAACGTGACCGAACGTACGGAGCCCGGCACTTCTTGAATCGTCCCTCGATAGACTGGGTACTCGGCGGACGTGAGGAGCGCATGTGGCCGGTGACGTGGCGACGGCCGGAACGGCCGGCAACGATGTCACCCGAGCCGCCGCTGGGCAGCAGGAACCAAGTGATCCAGTAATGCCCGTGGCAGATGGCGGGGTGGCACCTGTCCGTGGCGTGCGCGCTGATACACCGCCGCTGGAGGATCTGCCGCGGGACACCGCTCTGCCGGACGATCTGCCGCGGGACGCCGCTCTGCCAGACGATCTGCCGCGGGACGCCGCTCTGCCGGACGATCTGCCGCGGGACGCCGCGCTCCCGGACGATCTGCCGCAGGACACCACGTCCCCTGGCTCCCGGCGCAAGGTCACGCCGCGCAGGGCCACCCCGCGCAAGACTCCGGTCGCCAGCGCCCCGGCCGGGACCGACGGATCAGCTGGCGCCGCGGCCACTGGCGGTGCGCTCGGGGCAGCCGGGGCAGCCGGGTCAGCCGCAGTGCGGCGTCGGCTGGCCAGGCTGGGGGCTCCCCGCGGCGGCGGCATCAACCCCGTGCTCGAGCCGCTGATCAAGACCGCGCGCACCACACATCCCAAGGCGGACGTGCGGCTGATCGAGCATGCCTACGACGTGGCCGCGCAGCAGCACAGCGGCCAGGACCGCAAGAGCGGCGACCCGTACATCACTCATCCGCTCGCCGTCGCCACGATCCTCGCCGAGCTCGGCATGAACTACGAGACGCTCTGCGCGGCACTGCTGCATGACACGATCGAGGACACCCCCTACACCCTGGCCGAGCTGCGCCGCGAATTCGGCGAGGACATCGCCGCCCTGGTCGACGGCGTGACCAAGCTGGACAAGGTCAAGTACGGTGACGCCGCCCAGGCCGAGACCGTGCGCAAGATGGTCGTCGCGATGTCCCGTGATATCCGGGTCCTGGTGATCAAGCTGGCCGACCGGCTGCATAACATGCGCACCCTGCGCTATCTGCCCAGGGCCAAGCAGGAGCAGAAGTCACGCGAGGTCCTGGAGATCTTCGCCCCGCTCGCGCACCGGCTCGGGATGAATACGGTCAAGTGGGAACTTGAGGACCTGGCTTTCGCCACCTTGTTCCCCAAGCGATACGACGAGATCGCGCGGCTGGTGTCCGAACGCGCACCGCGCCGCGAGGTCTTCCTCCAGGAGGTCGTCGAGGACGTCTCCACCGACCTGCGCGAGGCGAAGATCAAGGCGCGGGTGACGGGACGGCCGAAGCACTATTACTCGGTCTACCAGAAGATGATCGCCAGGAATGTCGGCTTCGACGACATCTATGACCTGGTCGGCATCCGCGTTCTCGTGGAGTCCGTCCGGGACTGCTATGCGGTGCTCGGCACCGTCCACGCCCGGTGGAACCCCGTAGCCGGGCGGTTCAAGGACTACATCGCGATGCCGAAGTTCAATATGTACCAGTCGCTGCACACGACGGTGATCGGGCCCGAGGGCAAGCCGGTCGAGCTGCAGATCAGGACCTGGGGCATGCACCGCCGCGCCGAGTACGGCGTCGCCGCGCACTGGAAGTACAAGGAGGAGACGACAGCTCCCGGCCAGCCCGGCGACTCGGACATGGCCTGGCTGCGCCAGCTAGTCGACTGGCAGCGCGAGACCGCTGACCCCGCGGAGTTCCTCGAGTCGCTCCGGTTCGACCTGGGCGCGGCCGAGGTATACGTGTTCACCCCGCGCGGCGAGGTCATCGCGCTGCCGCAGGGAGCGACGCCCGTCGACTTTGCCTACGCGATCCACACCGAGGTGGGGCACCGGACCATCGGCGCCAGGATCAACGGCCGCCTGGTGGCGCTGGAAAGCGCGCTGAACAATGGCGACACCGTGGAGATCTTTACCTCCAAGGCACCGGACGCCGCGCCCAGCAGGGACTGGCTCAGTTTCGTCAAGAGCGCGCGGGCTCGCAATAAGATCCGGCACTGGTTCTCCAAGGAGCGCAGGGAAGCGGCGGCCGAGACCGGGCGATCGGCGATCGCCCGGACCATGCGCAAGCAGGGGCTGCCGCTGCAGCGTCTCGCGACGGCTGACGCGCTGCTCACCATCGCTCAGGAACTGCACTACGCGGACCTGTCGTCGCTCTACGCCGCGGTCGGCGAAGGCCACGTGAGCGCCCAGTCCGTGGTCGGCAAGCTGATGAAGTCAGCGGGCGGCATCGCGGGCGCGCAGGAAGATCTCGCCGAGACGACGCTGGTGACCCGCGCGCCCAAGCCGCCTCCGGCCGGTGACTCCGGCGTGGTCGTCGAGGGCGCCGCAGATGTCTGGGCACGGCTCTCGAAATGCTGCACGCCGGTGCCGGGAGACGACATCACCGGCTTCGTGACCCGGGGCAACGGAGTCTCCGTGCACCGGGTCGACTGCGTCAACCTCCAGCACCTGCTCGAGTCACAGCCGGAACGGCTGGTCAGTGTCCGCTGGTCGCCGAGCGAGGGCTCGCTCTTCCTCGTGGCCATCCAGGTGGAAGCCCTCGACCGCACTGGCCTGCTGTCCGACGTCACCCGGTCGATGTCCGACCAGCACGTCAACATCCTGTCGGCCACGGTGACTACCACGAGGGACCGGGTGGCATTCAGCAAGTTCACCTTCGAGATGGGCGATCCCAAGCATCTGGGGCATGTGCTCCGGGCGGTTCGCGCCATCGACGGCGTCTACGACGTCTACCGCGTCACCAACTAGCCCGGGCGGCCAGAGGCGATGTCGTCGTGGGCTCGCGCGGGCTTAGCTAGAGAACTCGGCCAGGGTTCGCTCGGCTTCCGCGAGCCACGATCGGCGTGCCTCAATCGCCTCCCGGGCCCGCTGCTGGGCCGTCTCGTCGCCCTGGACCCGTGCCTTCTCCAGCTGCCCCTCCAGCGCTCTGATCGCGGAGCGGATCTGCTCGACGGTGCCCTTGGCACGTGACAATGCCTCCGGGTTGGAGCGGCGCCAGTGCGATTCTTCTGCCTTGCGCAGCGACTCCTCTACCCGGCGAAGGCCGCCTTCGAGTCTCTCCTGCTCGTCGCGCGGCACGCTGCCCGCCTGCTCCCACCGCTCGTGGAGCCCGCGCAGCGCCGCCCGCGCGGCCCGCGCGTCGGTGACCGGCAGCAGCTTCTCGGCCTCCGCGAGCAGCTGTCCCTTCACGGCTGAGTGCTCGCGCAACTCGGCATCCTTGGCCGAGAACACCGCCGAGCGCGCCTGGAAGAAGCTGTCCTGAGCCGTCTTGAACCGGGTCCACAGCTCGTCCTCGGCGACCCGGTCTGCCCGGCCTGCCTCTTTCCAGGATCGCATCAGCTCGCGGTAAGCCGTCGCCGTCGGTCCCCAGTCGGTCGAGGACGCGAGGGCCTCGGCGTCGCTGGCCAGCTTCTCCTTGCGCGTTCTGGCCTCCTCGCGCTCCTCCTCGATGCTCGCGAAGTAGGCCTTGCGGCGCTTGGTGAAGGTGTTGCGCGCGGCCGACAGCCGCTTCCAGAGCACGGTCTCCGCCTGGCGGTCGCCGCGCGGCGCCGCCTTCCACTCCTCCAGCAGCAGCCGCATCCGCTCGCCGCTGGCCTTCCAGTGCGTCGCCTCCACGGCGATGCGCTCGGCCTCGGCGACGATCCGCTCCTTGACCTCGAGCGCCTCGGTGCGGGCCTGCTCGCGGGCTGCCTTGTGCTCCTCGCGCTTGTGGTCGACCAGCCCGGTCAGCGTCTCAAGCCTGCCGCGCAGCCCGTCGAGATCCCCGACCGCGTGCGCCTGCGCCACGGCGGCCAGCAGGCGGGAGATCGTGGCCCTGGCGCTGGCGGGAGACAGGTCGGTGGTCGCGATCCGCTGCTCGATCAGGCTGACCTCGGTCGCCAGTGACTCGAACTTGCGCTTGAAGAAGGCAAGGGCCTCGGCCGGACTGCCGGCCTGCCATGAGCCCACCGCCCGCTCGCCCTCGGCAGTACGCACGTAGACCGTGCCGTCGTCGTCTACCCGGCCCCACGGATCGTTGGCGGTGCTCACCGCGAACCTCCTGCTCGGTACCTGACTGGAGCGGCGCCGCGCCGATCAGGTCTTCTTGATTGTCACCTTCTCGATGACGACCTTCTCCTTGGGATGGCCGTCGCCGCTGCCGTTCGAGTTGTCACTGCCAGCCTTGGCCACGTTCAGGATGATATTGAGTCCGCTGGTGATCGTGCCAAACGGCGTGTAACTGGGCGGCAGGGGACTGTCCTTATAGACAAGGAAGAACTGGCTGCCGTTCGTGTTCGGCCCCGAGTTCGCCATCGCCACCGTGGCGGTTGGGTATGTCGCGCCCTTCAGGTTCTCGTCAGCGAACTTGTAGCCCGGGCCGCCGCTGCCGGTCCCGGTCGGATCGCCGCACTGCAGCACGAAGATGCCGCTGCTGGTGAGGCGATGGCATGGCGTATTGCTGAAGTACTTCTGCGCCGCCAGGAAGACGAATGAGCTGACCGTGCAGGTTGCCTTGCTGTTCAGCAGGCTGATCCCGATGTTGCCGCGGTTGGTGCGGATCGTCGCGGAGTAGGTTGCCTTGTCATCCGGCTTGGCTGGCGGCAGGCCCACCTTGCGCGCGGCCGGGGGGCTGGAGGAGTACGTGCAGTGCTGGGCCGGCTCGGCGACCACCGAGGTCGCGGGCGAGGTACTGGGAGTAGGCGTGGCGCTGGCCGAGGGCGTGGCCGAAGGGGTGGGAGCCGACTGGGCCGCGGCAGCCGACTTGGACGAGTGATTGACGAACAGGACGGTGCCCACCCCGATCGCGATGACGGCGACAGCGGCCATGATGCTGATCGTCCATTGCCGGATCTTGCGGTCCCGCTGCGCCCGCCGCGATTCCTGGCGGGCAAGGCGCTGCCGTGCCAGCTTGCGCTGCCGTGCCTTCTGCCGTTCCTTCCTGCTCGCCACCCGTGCGGCCCTCCCGCTATCGCCCGTCTGTGTCATCAGCGAAACTTCGCGAATGGTACCGGGACACCGGCACCATTGACGCCGGCTGTTACCGGTTCGACGTAACAACCGCCGCCTAGCCGTGTCCTGTCCGGGCCAGCACCCCGGCATGGCGCGGCCGTCGGTAGCCTTGGACGCACACCGCAGATGGTCATCGGATCCGATGACGAGGAGGAAAGCCGTGCTCGTTGCCGGGTTCCCGGCGGGCTCGCTCGCCGCGAACTGCTATCTCGTCGCGGCCGGGCCCGGCGAGGAATGCCTGATTATCGACCCTGGCCAGGACGCTGAGCGGGGCATCGAGGAGATCCTCTCCTCCTACCGGCTGCGCCCGGCTGCCGTGCTGGCGACGCACGGGCATATCGACCACATCTGGTCGGTGGCGCCGGTCTGCGGCGCGAAGAACATCCCGGCCTACATCCACCCGAGCGACCGGGCACTGCTCAGCGACCCGGCCAAGGGACTCAGCCTGCAGACCGGCCAGCAGTTCTTCGGCGGCCTGAAGTTCACCGAGCCGGACGATGTCGTCGAGCTGGCCGACGGGATGACGCTGGATCTGGCGGGAGTGCGGATCACCGTGGATCACGCGCCAGGGCACACGCCGGGCTCGGTGACCTTCACTCTGCCCGCCGCGGCGGAGCCCGGCACTATCTTCACCGGTGACCTGCTGTTCGCCGGATCGATCGGCCGCACCGACCTGCCCGGCGGCGACTACGCGACGATCCTGGACAGCCTGGCCCGGGTCTGCCTGCCGCTGCCGGACGAGACCTCGGTGCTGTCCGGGCACGGGCCGGCCACGACAATCGGCGCCGAGCGGGACTCCAATCCGTTCCTGGCCGGCCTCACTCCGGCCTCCGGCCCGGCGACCGGCCTGTGAGCGGGGCGCAGGGGCCGCGGCGGGACCTGGCGACCGGCCTGTGAGCGGCATGAGCTGGGCGGAGCGGGAGTACGCGGCCGGGTGCGTTAGGCAGCTGGTTCTTGATTTTTCTATCGACAGGCAGGGAGAGCGATGATCCGCAGTCACGAGGCGGGCACGCTGCGCGCGCCGGATGAGGGGCAGCAGGTGACGCTGGCCGGCTGGGTCGCGCGGCGCCGCGACCACGGCGGCGTGGCGTTCATCGACCTGCGGGACGCCAGCGGGGTGGTCCAGGTCGTGCTGCGCCTCCAGGACGTGGCGCATGACCTGCGCGCCGAGTTCTGCGTGCTGGTCACCGGCGAGGTGCGGCGCCGGCCCGCCGGCAATGAGAACCCGGATCTGCCCACCGGCGAGATCGAGATCGCGGCGTCGGGCATCGAGGTGCTCGCCGGGTCCGACCCGCTGCCGTTCCCGGTCGAGGGCAGCGCCGAGCTGAGCGAGGAGGTGCGGCTGCGCTACCGCTATCTCGACATCCGCAGGACGCAGATGTCGGACGCGCTGCGGGCCAGGTCGACGGCCGCCTATCTGGTCAGCGACGTCATGCGGGACCGCGGCTTCGTGAACGTGGAGACTCCGTTCCTGACCAGGTCCACGCCGGAGGGCGCGCGTGACTTCCTGGTCCCGGTGCGGCTGCAGCCGGGCAGCTGGTACGCGCTGCCGCAGTCGCCGCAGCTGTTCAAGCAGCTGCTGATGGTCTCCGGCCTGGAACGCTACTACCAGCTGGTGCGCTGCTTCCGGGACGAGGACTTCCGGGCCGACCGGCAGCCCGAGTTCACCCAGATCGACATTGAGATGTCGTTTATCACCAGACAAGACGTGGTCGAGGTCGCCGAGGACCTGGTGGAACGGCTGTGGGCGCAGATCGCCGGGTACCAGGTGCGGCGGCCGATACCGCAGATGACCTACGCCGATGCGATGCGGCGGTTCGGCTCGGACAAGCCGGACCTTCGCTTCGGCTGTGAGCTCGCTGACCTGACGGAGTACTTCGCGCAGAGCGAGTTCCGCGTGTTCCAGGCCCCGCATGTGGGCGCCGTGGTGATGCCGGGCGGCGCATCGCAGTCGCGCAGGGAGCTGGACGGCTGGCAGGAATGGGCGCGCTCGCGCGGCGCCCGCGGTCTGGCGTACGTGCTGATCGGCGCTGACGGGCTGGTATCCGATGCCGGGCCGGTGGCCAGGCACCTGTCGGACGCCGAGCGTTCGGGCCTGGCCGGGGCGGTCGCGGCTGGCCCCGGCGACTGCGTGTTCTTCGCCGCCGGGCCCGCGAGCTCATCCCGCGCCCTGCTCGGCGCCGCGCGGCTGGAGATCGGCCAGCACCGCGGCCTGATCGATCCCTCGGCATGGGCCTTCACCTGGGTCGTGGACGCGCCCATGTTCGAGGAGGACGGCGAGGGCGGCTGGAGCGCCGTGCACCACCCGTTCACCTCGCCGCTGCCGGAATGGGCGGACAAGTTCTCCGGCGAGCCGGGCGGGGCGCTGGCCGACGCCTACGACATCGTCTGCAACGGCACCGAGATCGGCGGCGGGTCGATCAGGATCCACCGTCCCGATATGCAGCAGCGGGTCTTCGACGTCATCGGGCTGTCGCGGGAGGAGGCGGAGGCGCAGTTTGGCTTCCTGCTGGACGCGCTGCGGTTCGGGCCGCCGCCGCACGGGGGCATCGCTTTCGGCTGGGACCGGCTGCTGATGCTGCTGACCGGCCGTGACTCGATCCGGGACGTGATCGCCTTCCCCAAGGCGGCATCCGGGCACGATCCGCTGACCGGCGCTCCGACGCCGATCACGGCCGCCCAGCGCAAGGAGGCGGGGATCGACGCTGTGCCCTCGCCTTCGCCTTCGCCTGGTGCGGGCGAGCCCGGACGCTGACGCCTGCGATCCGGCTGCGGACGGCGCGGTCAGCGATCTGTGGCCTGATCGTCGCCTTCGGATGCGTCGCGGAGTTCCTGCTGCTCCGCCTGCGCCGTGGGCTCTTCGCTGCCTTCGTCGCCTCCGTCCGGGGGACTCCCGGCCAGGGCCGCGAGCAGGTCGTTCAGCCGGCTGACGAAATCAGCCGGCTCGTCGATCCGGGCGCCCAGGGTCAGGACTGCCTGGTTGTACAGGACGTGAGCCCAGTCGGCGAGGCGCGGGTCGTCGGGCTCGCGGTTGAGCCTGGCCACCAGCGGATGGCCGGGGTTGATCTCCAGCACAGGCTGGCTGGGCAGCCCTGAGCCTCTCATCCGGTGGGCCAGGCTGATCTCGTTGTCCGGCTCGTTGGCGACGATGCAGGACGGGGAGGTAGTGAGGCGGCTGGTCACCCGCACCTCCCAGACTCTGTCGGCCAGGATCTCCTTCAGGCGGCGCAGGAGGGGAGCGAACTCGGTGCTGGCCTTTTCCTTGGCTTCCTTCTCGGCTTGGTCCTCCAGCGTGCCGAAGCCGGGGTCGCCCTGAGCGACGGACTGCAGCGGCTTGCCGTCGAACTCGCGCAGGCTGGTCACCATCCAGTTGTCCACGGCCTGTCCCAGGAGCAGCACCTCGATGCCCTTCGTGCGGAAGGCCTCCAGGTGCGGGCTGGAGGTGGCGGCGGCCAGCGTCGGAGCGAGCAGGTAGTAGATCTTGTCCTGGCCCTGCGCCATGCGGGCCACGTAGTCGCTGAGCGAGACGCCGGGCTCATCGGAGCCGGAACTGGTCGAGGTGAAGCGCAGCAGGCCGGCGATGTCGTCCCGGTGGGCATAGTCGTCGACTATGCCCTCCTTGAGGACGACGCCGAACTCCTTCCAGAAGGTGGCGTACTTCTCCGGCTCGTCGCTGGCGATGTCCCTGAGGAGCTTGAGCACCTTCTTGACCGCGTTGGAGCGGATGAGGTCGACCACCCGGCTGCCTTGCAGTATTTCCCTGGAGATGTTCAGCGGCAGGTCGCTGGAGTCGATCACCCCGCGGACGAACCGCAGGTACCCCGGCATCAGCTGCCCGCTGTCCTCCATGATGAAGACCCGCTGGACGTGGAGCCTGACACCGCCGCGTGACTGCGGCAGCCACTGGCCGTACGGGGCGCGGGACGGGATGAACAACAGCAGCGTGTACTCATACGTCCCCTCCATTTTGGCGTGCAGGTAGGCCAGCGGGTCGGTGAAGTCGCCGGCGATGTGCCGGTAGAAGTCGTTATAGTCCTGCTCGCTGAGCTCGCTCTTGGGGCGGGCCCACAGGGCCGATGCCTGGTTGACGGCCGTCTCCGTGGCCGGCTGGCCGGCGTCCGGCTGGTCGCCTGCCTTTTCCTCGGGCATCAGGATCGGCAGGCTGATGTGGTCGGAGTATTTCTGGATGATCGAGCGCAGCCGGTAGCCGTTCAGCAGGTCGCCCTCGCCCTCGCGGAGCTGGAGCACGATCGTGGTGCCCCGGTCCGGGCGCTCCACCGTCTCCAGCGAGTACTCGCCCCTGCCGTCGGACTCCCAGCGGACGCCCTGGCCGGCGGGCAGGCCGGCCCGGCGGGTGGTGAGGATCACCCGCTCGGCCACGACGAATGCCGAGTAGAAGCCGACGCCGAACTGGCCGATGAGGGTCGCGTCCTTGCGCTGGTCGCCGGTCAGGGCCTGGAGGAACTCGCGGGTGCCGGACTTGGCGATCGTGCCGATATGCTCGATCACCTCCGGCCGGCTCATGCCGATGCCGTTGTCGCTGACGGTGATCGTGCGTGCGCCGGCATCGTAGCCGACCCGGATCTGCAGCGGCCCCTCGTCCTCCTCGCGCAGTCCGGGCTGGGAGAACGTCTCCAGGCGCAGCCGGTCGATGGCGTCCGAGGCATTCGAGATCAGCTCCCGCAGGAATATCTCCTTGTTGCTGTACAGCGAATGGATCATCAAGTCCAGGATCTGGACTACCTCGGCCTGAAAGCTGAAGCTCTCCTGATCGGCATGCACAGTCATCGAATGCCTCCACGCCTTCCTTTGCCGCCTTGGCCGCCCTCGGCCGCCCTCAGGGTAATACGTTGAGCCCGCTGCGAGCTGCGGCCTGCGCCGCTCGGATCATCATGCTGGCGGGCGGGTACTGTCACATCCGTGTCCCCCGGTGAGGCTGGCCAGCCTGGCAGCCTGTTCGACGACGCCTCGCAGGCGGCCGAGCAGGCTGCTGCGCCGCTCGCCGTCCGGATGCGGCCGCGCACCCTGGACGAGGTGATCGGCCAGCAGCACCTGACCAGAGCCGGCTCGCCGCTGCGCAAGCTCGCCGATCACGATGCGGCGATGTCGGTGCTGCTGTGGGGCCCGCCGGGAACCGGGAAGACCACCCTGGCCCACGTGGTGAGCCAGGTGACACAGCGTCGCTTCGTCGAGCTTTCGGCCGTCTCCGCCGGGGTCAGGGACGTCCGGTCGGCGATCGACACCGCCCGCAGCGAGCTTGGCCTGACCGGCAGGCAGACGATCCTGTTCATCGACGAGGTGCACAGGTTCAACAAGGCGCAGCAGGATGCGCTGCTGCCTGCCGTGGAGAACCGGTGGGTGTCGTTCATCGGCGCCACCACGGAGAATCCGTCGTTCTCGGTGGTGGGCCCGCTGCTGTCCCGCTCGCTGCTGCTGACGCTGCGGCCGCTCAGCGAGCAGGAGATCGCGACCGTGATCGAGCGGGCTCTGGCCGATGAGCGCGGTCTGCGCGGCGCGGTCACCCTGGATACCGGCGTGCCCGAGCAGCTGGCGCGGCTGGCCGGCGGTGATGCCCGGCGGGTGCTGACTTATCTGGAGGCCGCCGCGCTCGGCCTGCCGGCGGGCGGCCTGATTGACCTGGAGGGACTGGAGCGCGCGGTCGACCGGGCGGCCGTGCGCTACGACCGGGCAGGCGACCAGCACTACGACGTGATCAGCGCGTTCATCAAGAGCATCAGGGGCAGCGACGCCGACGCGGCGCTGCACTACCTGGCCCGGATGATCGAGGCAGGCGAGGATCCGCGCTTCATCGCGCGCAGGCTGATCGTGCACGCCAGCGAGGATGTCGGGATGGCCGATCCCACCGCGCTGCCGATCGCGGTGGCGGCAGCGCAGGCCGTCGAGTTCGTCGGGCTGCCCGAGGCCAGGCTTAACCTTGCCCAGGCGGTGATCCACCTCTCGCTGGCGCCGAAGTCGAACTCCACGGCGGCGGCCATCGGGGCGGCAGCCGCGGACGTCGGAGCGGGGCTGGCCGGCGCGGTGCCCAGGCACCTGCGCGATGCCAGCTACCGGGGCGCGGCCAGACTCGGCCACGGGCGCGGATACGTGTATCCACACGATCTGCCGGAGGGTGTCGCGGCTCAGCGTTACGCGCCGGAGGAGATTGCCGGCCGCCGGTACTACCAGCCGTCGCGGCACGGCGCCGAGGCGCGCTACGCGGACCGCTCAGAGCGGATCAGGGCGATCCTGGACGGCGCCGCCGGCGACAGCGAGCCCGCCAGCGACAGCGAGCCCGCCGACTAGCAGTGCAGATCACCGCCCAGGGCCGGCCAGGGGCCAGGTCCGCCAGTCAGGACCGGGGGTGCGGCCCGCGGGCGGTAAGGCCGCCCTGCGGTGACCGGACAGGTGCCGGGCCCCGGCCGGTTCCTGCCGCCAGCGCGTTTGCGATGGCCGCGAGAACGGCGTCCGGCTCGGATTCAAGCTGGCTCGCCGCCAGCTGCAGCACGATGATCCCGTGCTCGGCCAGGCGGGTCTGGCGCCGCATGGCCGCCTCCCAGTTGCCCGGGGACAGCTGCCAGCCGCCGGAACCGAGCTCGGCGGCGACTCCCGCGTCCGCCCACCACGCGTCTACCCTGGCGATCATGATCGAGCCGTCGTAGATGCTGGCGTCAAAAACGGGCAGCGGCAGCTTGGAGCGCGTCAGCAGGGCCCGCAGCGCGCCTCGGGGCGCGGACCCCGTCCCCTGCCTGATGCCGCTGACCACCTCGCGCAGCAGTGCCGAATGGCGGATCGGCCCCTCGGCCAGCTCCCGCTCCAGCTCCTCGAGCGAGCATGCCCCGCTGGCCAGGCTCGCCGCCGTCAGCGCGCGCGCCGGCCGGACATCGGTCATCCGGCGCAGCGCGTCCGCGACGGCGCGTGCCGCGGGCACGCAGCGGATCGCGTCGGCAGCGAAGACATCGGCAGGGATCCGGGTCGTGCGCTGCACGGCGACGAACGAGCGGCTGCGGCACTGCCGTCCTGCAGGCACCAGCACGTCGATGGCGGGAGCGTCCTGCGGCGGCAGCCCATGGCGCCTGAGCGCCGCGGCGCCGGTCAGGAGACTGCCCGGGCCCGCATATAGCAGTGCCGCCATGTCCAGCTGATCGTGATCGGGCCTGCCGGTGACGCTCAGGTAAATGCCGGGCAGCAGCACCTGCCAGGGACCGCCCGCCCGGATCCGGTGCGTGAGGCCGCTGCGCGTGAGGCCGCAGCCGAGTGCTTGTGCTCTGGTGATCACCTCATGCTGGCTGCCGAGCAGCTGCTGCAGGCGGATCACGTCGAGGCTGGCAGTCCGTGGCATGAGCGTTCCCGTACTCCATCCCCTCCGACATCAGTGCTGAACAGCTGTTCCCCCGCTGGCTCAGCTCCGTATGCGACGCTAGCACCGCCCGGCCGCCGGACCGGTCTCCACCAGGCCAGCCGTTACCCGGCTGAGCACGCGATAGGGTCGGCGCAAGCACCAGCAGACGAGCTGAACGAGGGAAGGCCGCGGATGAATGCCGGGCAGCTGGCAGCGCTGATCGCCGCCGGATTCTGGGCGGTACTGGTGTGTGCTGTCGTATATGTGCTGGTCAGGCTGGCGCGCCTGATCCGTGCGGCCACGGCGATGGTGACGGCCTACCAGCAGGATGCCCGCGCGCTGATGGAACGCGCCCAGGTCACCCTGGACCGGACCAATGATCAGCTGGCCAGGACCGACGCGATCACCTCCAGCATGGACAAGGTCACCGCCAACATGGCGGACCTCTCCGGGCACGTATCGGACCTCGCTGGCCTGGCCGGAGGGATTTCAGCAGTATTCGGCACGCCATTGATGAAGCTCTCGGCGACGGCCTTCGGCATCCGCAGGGCGGTGGCGATCCGGCGCTCGGTGCCCATCCCGGTCGCGCCGGCGGCCGGAGCCGCGGGCGCGCTGCCGGGCGGGCGCGCGAGTTCCCTGGCGGAACAGCGGGAAAGGGCGCGGCGGTGATCCGCCGGGGCTTCTGGCTGGTGCTCGGCGCCGCTGCCGGGGTGACCGGCTACCGGCGGGCCAGTAAGGCCATGCGGGTGATGCTGCCCGTGCGCCGTCCGGTGGGCGGCTGGGCCGCAGGATTCCTGCGGGACGTGCGGGACGGCAGGGCCGAATATCTGGATGGGCATCCACTCCATCGAGGCCCTACCCTCGAAGGTCAGCACGTGCGGGTGCACCACCCAGACCAAACGGGCACGCGGCGCGCGTATCCCGGCATCAACTATGCGAAGGATGGCCGTTGATGGAGTCGGCAGAGATCGCCCGCCGTTTCCTTAGCTACTTCGAGCGGCGCGGGCACACTGTAGTGCCCTCGGCCAGCCTGATAGCCGATGATCCCACGCTGCTTTTGGTCAATGCCGGGATGAATCCGTTCAAGCCCTATTTCCTCGGCCAGCAGACACCGCCCTTCCCGCGAGCGACCAGCGCCCAGAAATGCGTGCGCACGCCCGACATCGAGGAAGTGGGCAAGACCACCAGGCACGGGACGTTCTTCCAGATGCTCGGGAACTTCTCGTTCGGCGATTACTTCAAGGAACTGGCCATCCCGTATGCATGGGAGCTGCTGACCGGCGCTGAGTCCAGCGGCGGCTTCGGCTTCCCGCAGGACCGCCTGTGGGTCACTGTCTACCAGGACGATGACGAGGCGGCGAGGATCTGGCGGGACCACGCGGGCGTGCCATCGAGCCGCATCCAGCGCCGCGGCATGGCCGACAACTTCTGGTCGATGGGCGTGCCCGGCCCGTGCGGGCCGTGCTCGGAGATCTACTACGACCGCGGGCCGGAGTACGGCCCGCAGGGCGGTCCTGTGGTGGACGAGGACCGCTACCTGGAGGTCTGGAATCTGGTCTTCATGCAGTTCGTTCGCGGCGAGGGCGCGGGCAAGGAGGACTTCCCGATCCTCGGCGAGCTGCCGTCCAAGAACATCGATACCGGGATGGGCCTGGAGCGGATGGCCGCCCTGCTGCAGGGCGTCGACAACATCTACGAGATCGACACGATGTGGAAGGTGCTCGAGCGCGCGGCCGAGCTGACCGAGCAGAAGTACGGCAGGGATCACAAGACCGACGTGGCGCTGCGCGTGGTCACCGACCACGTGCGGACCGCCGTGATGCTCGTCGCCGACGGGGTGCTCCCGTCGAACGAGGGCCGCGGCTACGTGCTGCGCCGGATCCTGCGCCGCAGCATCCGCAATCTCCGGCTGCTGGCCGGCTCGCAGCGGGGCGGTTCAGGGGGCAGCCATAGCGCCGGAAGGGGCGGCGAGGACGAGCGCTACCTGCACGAGCTGGCGTCGGTCGCCATCGACGCGCTCGGCGATCAGTACCCGGAACTGCACCGCGACGCTCCCAATATCCACACGGTGGTCGATTCTGAGGAGAGCGTGTTCCTGTCCACGCTGCGGACCGGCACGGCGATCTTCGACGCCGCGGTCGACGAGACCAAGCGCCACGGCGGCCAGACGATCCGAGGTGACCAGGCATTCCAGCTGCACGACACCTACGGCTTCCCGATCGACCTGACCCTGGAGATGGCCTCGGAGGAGGGCCTGAACGTCGACGAGACCGGGTTCCGCGCCCTGATGCAGGAGCAGCGGCAGCGGGCCAAGGAAGACGCGGCGGGCAAGAAGACCGGCAATGCTGACATTTCGGCCTTCGCGAGATTCCTCGAGCAGTCCGGCCGGGTCACCTTCACCGGATACGACGAGGTAGCGGGCGAGGCGACGGTGACCGGCCTGCTGGTGGGCGGGGCATCGGTCCTGTCGGCCGGCGCCGGGACCGAGGTCGATGTCGTCCTGGACCGCACCCCGTTCTACGCCGAGGGCGGCGGGCAGCTCGCCGACGCCGGGCTGATCACTGCCTCCGGCAGCGGCGCCGGGGACGGTGCCCGGATCGAGGTCCTGGACGTGCAGGTCCCGGTGCCCGGCCTGATCATCCATCGCGGCCGGGTCACGGCGGGCGAGATTGTCGCCGGTGCCGCCGTGCACGCGCAGATCGACGTGGAGCGGCGGCGCGCCATCTCCCGCTCGCACACCGCCACCCACCTGGTGCACCGCGCGTTTCGCGGCGCCCTGGGCGAGTCCGCTGCCCAGGCCGGATCGGAGAACTCGCCCGGCCGGTTCAGGTTCGACTTCACCGCCATGGGCGCGGTGCCGCCGTCGGTCCTGCGCGATGCCGAGGACGAGGTCAACCAGGTCCTGATCAACGATCTCGGCGTCCGTGCGTTCCACACCTCCATCGGCGAGGCGAGGGCGATGGGCGCGCTGGCGCTGTTCGGCGAGAAGTACGGCGAGCAGGTCCGCGTCGTTGAGGTCGGGGACTACTCCCTGGAGCTGTGCGGCGGCACCCACGTCGCCAGGTCCGGCCAGCTTGGGCTGGTCAAGATCCTCGGCGAGGCATCGATCGGCTCCGGCGTGCGCCGGGTGGAGGCGCTCGTCGGGATCGACGCCTTCCGGTTCCTCGCCAGGGAGAGCATCCTGGTCAGCCAGCTCACCGAGCAGCTGAAGGCACGCAGGGAAGAGCTGCCGGAGCGGATCTCAGGGATCGTGACCAGGCTGCGCGATGCCGAGCGGGACCTCGAGCGGCTGCAGTCCGCCAAGCTCCTCGACAACTCCGCTGAGCTGGCCGGCGGCGCGGCTGACGTTGGCGGAGTCGCCTACGTGGCGCACCAGGTGCCGGACGGGACCGCGGCGGACGGGATCCGCAAGCTCGCCCTCGACATCCGGGGGCGCCTGGCGCCCGACCGGCCCGGAGTAGTCGTCGTCGCCGGTATCCCGGCCGACCGGCCCACCGTCGTGGTCACCGTGAACGACGCGGCCCGCTCGCGGGGCCTGACGGCCGGCTCTCTCGTGCTCACCGCGGCCGGCGTGCTCGGCGGACGCGGCGGCGGCAAGGACGATGTAGCCCAGGGCGGCGGGGCGCCGCTGGGTCGGCAGGCGCCTCAGGTGATAGCGGATTCATTTGAGGCGGTTCGTATGGTCATTAGGGACATAAGCGGTCTGGAGGCGTAGCGTGAAGCCGTGCCGCAGCCGTATTGTCTCCGTAATGAGACGTGGCCGTCCGGTTATCGTCCGTTGAGAACTGGTGTCAGGCTCGCGGTCGATGTCGGATCGGCTCGCATCGGGGTGGCTCGCAGCGACCGCGAGGGGCTCCTGGCCAGCCCGCTCGCTACTGTCGCCCGCGGCCGTGGCGACCTGGACAGCATCGCGCGCCTGGCGGGGGAGGACGAGCTCATCGAGATCATTGTCGGCCTGCCGACCAGCTTGTCGGGGAACGAGGGCCCGGCCGCCGCGGATGCGCGGATGTTTGCCGCTGCCCTGGCCGCCCGGCTCGGGCCGGTTCCGGTGCGCCTGCTCGACGAGCGCTTCACCACGGTCATCGCCCATGACGCCCTCCGCCAGGGCGGCCGGGACTCCAGGGGCCGGCGGCTGGTCATCGACAAGGCGGCGGCCGCGCTGCTGCTGCAGGGCGCGCTGGACGCCGAGCGCTCGACCGGCAGGCCCGTCGGCGAGCTCGTCGGCGCAGCTGCTGGCGGCCAGGCATGACCCGCGACAGAGCCGAGTGGCTCCGCGACGAGGAGCGCCTGGCTCAGGATCAGAACGGGCACAGAGCCCAGCCAGGCTCCCCGCCGGACCCGTACGGCAGCGACGATGGTCGCGATGGCTATTCCCGGCGCGACTGGTATGCGGGGCAGGACGATTCGTACAGCCAGCCGGGGGCTCACGGCCAGCCCGGCCGCTACGGCCCGGCGGACCGCTACGGCCCGGCGGACCGCTACGGCCCGGCGGACCCGCCTGGTCGGCCGGACCCGCTGGGCGGCCGTGATGGCTACGCCCGGCAGGACCGCGCGCCCGGGCAGACCGATCCGTTCGGCCAGCCGGCCCCCTACCGGGCGGCGGATCCGTTCGGCCCGCCGGACCCGCTGAGCGGCCGCGGTGGCTATGCCCGGCGCGACCGGCAGGCCGGGCAAGAAGGCGCGTTCGGTCAGCCGGATCCGTTCGGCCCGCCGGACCCGCTGGGCGGCCGTGATGGCTACGCCCGGCAGGACCGCGCGCCCGGGCAGACCGATCCGTCCGTCCGGCCGGCCTCCTACCGGGAGCCGCCCGCGTTCGGTCAGCCGGACCCATTCGGTCGGCCGGACCCGCTCGGCCAGCCGGCTCCCTATCAGGAGCCAGATCCCTATCGCGGCCAGGACGGCTACGGCCAGCCTGCCCGGCACGCCGGGCAGGCCAGTTCATACGCCCAGCCGGATCCGCCCGGGCCGCCGCTGCCCCGAGCCGAACCCGACCCGTATCGTGGCCGAGACAGCAACGGCCGCCAGGCCCGCCACGCCGGGCGGGATCCTCTCGGACCGGCCGATGCCGGGGCTGGCTACGGCAACCGCCAGCCCTTCGGCCAGCCGGATCCCCGTGACCAGCAGGATCCGTACATATCAGCGTCGGGCCGGTCAGCGTCGGGCCGGTACAGTCCGAGCGGCTCGCCGCCGGAAGCACCGCCCTCCGGGCCCTATCGCTGGCGGCCCCCCGCCGACCCCACCGGGCAGGAATACCCGCCCCCGGCCGCTCCGGCCGCTCCCGCAGCCTTGTCACCCGCAGCCTTCCCGCCCCCAGCCTTCCCGCCCCCAGAGCCAGGCCGCCTCCCGCCTTCTAGCCTGGACAGTGACCCGCTGGCTCGCGGCGGACGCCGCGCCGATGATCGCCGCTATGCCGGTCAGGAATCTGGTCCCGCGGCGGGACTCGATTGGCGCGAGGCTTCCGGCGAGCAGCCCGTCCATGAGCAGGCGGGATGGCAGGAGCCCGCCCGCGACCCGGCCGCGTGGCGAGAGCCTGCCCGCGGGCAGGCTCCCTGGCCGGAGGCTTCCGGTGACGAGACCGGCTGGCAGCAGCACGTCCGTGCTGACTCTGGCGGGCAGGAGCCGGCGGGTGCTGACTCTGGCTGGCAGGAGCCGGCGGGTGCTGACGCAGGCTGGCAGGAGCCCGTCCAGCACGACGCCAGCGCGCCGGAGGCGCAGCACGACAAGGGATTCCTGCCAGGATTCGGCGACAGCGGCTCCGATGGAGAGCGAGGGCGAGGGCGGCGGCGAAGGCGCCTGCGGATCCGGTGGATCGCGCCGCTCGTCGCATTCATCATCATCCTCGGGGCGCTGAGCTCAGTGGGGGCAGTCACCTACCGGGCATACCAGCGGGCCCACGCGAACTACACCGGGCCTGGGCGCGGTTTCGTCACGGTGCAGGTCCGGTCGGGCGAGAACGCCACCGATCTGGCTCCCCGCCTGGTCAGCGCCGGCGTGATCAAGGCTACCGACCCGTTCATAGCCGCCGCCAATGACAGCTCGTCGGTGACGGGCCTGGAGCCGGGGTTCTTCAGGCTGCACAAGCACATGAACGCTGCGCTGGCCTACGCGCTGCTGATCAAGCCCTCGTCCCGGATCCAGATCACGGTGACCATCCCCGAGGGCCTGCGGGCCCGCGACATCGCCAGCACTCTGGCCAAGAAGACCTCGATCCCCGCGAGTGACTTCAGGACTGCCCTCAAGAACCCGGCGGCGCTCGGACTCCCCGCCTCTGCGGGCGGCAGCCCCGAGGGCTACCTGTTCCCGGCCACCTACAACATCCAGCCGCGGGCGACCGCCACCAGCATCCTGCAGCAGATGGTCGAGAGCTTCAACCAGGAGGCGGCGGCGATCAGCCTGACTGCGGCGGCCAAGACGGCGAGAGTCACCGAGAGCCACCTCATCATCGTGGCCAGCCTGGTCCAGGCCGAGGGCGGACGGCTCCAGGACTTCGCGAAGATCGCCCGGGTAATCTACAACCGGCTGAATGACGGCATGCCGCTCCAGCTGGACAGCACCGTCGAGTACGCCCTCAACAAGTTCGGGATCCGGGCCACCGACGCGCAGACGAAGGTCAACTCGCCGTACAACACCTACGCGCACAAGGGCTTGCCGCCCGGCCCGATCGACAGCCCGGGAGACGCCGCGATCAAGGCGGCGCTGCACCCGGCGCCAGGTACCTGGCGGTTCATCGTGACTGTCGACCCCAAGACGGGCCTGACCAGGTTCACCAACAGCCAGACGCAGTTTGGCCAGTTCGTGGCGGAACTGAACCAGAACATCAAGAACGGGACATGACCGTCGGCCCCATCACCAGGGCAGCCGTCCTTGGCTCGCCGATCGCTCATTCGCTATCCCCGGTGCTGCATACCGCGGCCTATCAGGCAATCGGCCTGGCCGGATGGAGCTACGAGGCGATCGAGTGCGGCGAGGCGCGGCTGGGTGACCTGCTCGGATCCTGCGGCCCGGACTGGGCGGGCCTGTCTCTGACGATGCCGCTGAAACGGGCGGTACTGCCGTTGCTCGATCACGCCGAGCCGCTGGTCGGCGAGGTGGGCGGCGCCAACACCGTCGTCTTCGCCGGCGGCGCGCGGCATGGCTACAACACCGATGTGCCCGGCATGATCGCGGCGCTGGCCGAGGCAGGCGCCGCGCTGACCGGTCCCGCACTGATCCTCGGCGGCGGGGCGACGGCCTGCGCGGCGCTCGCCGCGCTGCGCGGGCTCGGCGCTGACGGCGCGACGGTGGCCGTGCGCAATCCGGCCACCGCAGGCGCCCTGCTGGCCGCCGCGAGCAGGCTGGGCATGCGCGTGCGGCTGACCGCGTTCGGCCAGGAACAGCATGCCCGCGACACGCAGCTGGTTATCTCCACGGTGCCCGCCCTGGCCGCCGACATCTACGCGAAACGAATCCATCCGTCCGCTCTCGCCCCCTCGGCAATTCTGGACGTGGTGTATCACCCGTGGCCGACCCGGCTGGCAGCCGCCGCACGGCAGGCCGGCGCCGTGGTGGCGGGCGGTTTCGAGCTGCTGCTCCACCAGGCGGCCCGGCAGGTGGAGCTGATGACGGGCAAGGACGCGCCGTTGCCGGCGATGAGAAACGCCGGGCTGGCCGAGCTGGAGCGCCGGGCGGCCGTGCCCCGGCCCGGTTCCTGACACGCGGCCGCGCACTGTCGGCCCGGCCGTGAATACCAGCGGTCACCGGAATGCGCTACCCTGAGGAGGCGACAAGTCCGGCAGACATCGTGCCGGGCGTGCAAGCGGAGGACCACCTCGGCCGCCTCCCACCTTGGCCAGCTCGACGCTGGCGGGTACGTTGCCGGACAGCCTGACGGCTGGCTGGCGAGCCGGACAGCTTGCGGGCTGACTGGTCAGGCTGGGCGCACCGGAACCGGCGCACGACGTGCCGGCTGCGGGCGCCGCGTGGCGCATCCAGGTCCGGGCACGCCGGATCTGCGCACAGCGCGCGCATGGTGGCCCTGCATGCACGGCGTGCGGGGCCTTCTGCATGTAAGCGGCAGGCGTCATGCAGGTCCTGCCCGGGAACGGCCCGGAGCAGGGAAAGGTGACACCAGGAGGTCACATCAGCACCGAACCTCGTATCAACGAGCGCATCCGCGTACCCGAAGTGCGGCTCGTCGGCCCGGCCGGCGAGCAGATCGGGATCGTCGCTATCAACGATGCGCTCCGGCTGGCCCAGGAAGCAGACCTTGACCTGGTTGAGGTCGCTCCGACCGCGCGACCGCCGGTCTGCAAGCTGATGGACTTCGGCAAGTTCAAGTACGAGTCCGCGCTCAAGGCCAGAGAATCGCGCAAGAACCAGACGCAGACCGTCATCAAGGAGATCAAGCTCCGGCCGAAGATCGACCCGCATGACTACGGCACTAAGAAGGGCCATGTCGAGCGCTTCCTGCGGCAGGGAGACAAGGTCAAGGTGACGATCATGTTCAGGGGGCGCGAGCAGTCCCGTCCTGAGCTCGGGTACAAGCTGCTGCAGCGCTTGGCCGGCGACGTCGAGGAGCTTGGCTTCGTCGAGTCCTCGCCGAAGCAGGACGGCCGGAACATGATCATGGTGATCGGGCCGCTCAAGCGGAAAGCAGACGCGAAGGCAGAGCGGGCAGTCCCGGCCAGGGCGAGTGCTCGCGCGACAGCCGATAAGCCCGCCGCGGCCGCCCAGCCGGCTCTGGCGACTCAGTCGGCTTCAGCGACCCGGCCGGCCCCAGCAGCTCACCCGCCCGCGGTGAGTCAGCCCTCCGCGGCGAGTCAGCAGTACGCCGTGGCTCAGTCGGGCCTGGCAACTCGACCGTCCGCGGCGAGCCAGCCGGCTGCGGCCGCCCGGCCGTCGGCGGCTCGGCCGCCGGCAGGGGCTCAGTCGGCTCCGGCGGCTCGGCCGGCCTCCGCGGCTCGGCCGTCCTCAGGGACTCATCCGGCGCCGGCAACTCGGCCGGCCCCGGCGGCTCAGCCGCCCGCATCGGCTCATCCGCCCGCATCGGCTCATCCGGCTCCGGCAACTCGGCCGGCTCCGGCGGCTCAGCCGCCCGCAGCGGCTCAGCCAGCCGGGGGAGCCCAGCCGGCCGCAGGAACTCAGTCGGCCGCGGCGACCGAGCCGGCGTCTGCCGCCCGGCCAGCGGCGGCCGCCCGGCCGATTCCGGCCAGGCCGCCGGCGTCGGCAGCCAAGCCAACGGCACCCGTCAGGCCGGTAACCGGAGCCAAGCCGACGGCGCCGCCCCGGCCCGGGCCCGGAGCCAGGCCGGTGCCGGGCCCGCGCCCTCGCCCGGAGACGGCGGAGAAAGCGGCAGCACGGGCCGCGGCGGCCGCGCGGGGCGGCAGTGCCGGGTCCGCCGGGCAGGCCGCGCCAGACTCCCAGGCCGGGAGCTGACCGGAATGAGCTGACCAGCGAGAGCTGACCAGCGAGAGCTGACTGGCGAGAGCTGACTGGCAGGGCCTGCTGAGCGGGCCCTGCCGCTCGCGGGGCGGGCGAGACTGCCGGCCGCGCTCGCCGCAACGTCGTGCCGTCGGCACGCCATGAACAAGGTGCCTTCGGGCACTCGAGGAACAACGTGCCGCAGGCACGCCAGGAACGGAGACACGGCGATATGCCGAAGATGAAGACGCACAGCGGCGCCAGCAAGCGGTTCCGCCTGACCGGGACCGGCAAGGTCATGCGCCGCCGTGCCAATCGCAATCACCTGCTCGAGCACAAATCGAGTACCCGGACGCGCCGCCTGAAGAATGAAGTGACGCTTGCGCCGGCTGATCTGAAGAAGATGAAGAGATTGCTGGGGAAGTGACCCAGCCCGCCTCAAGGGAGTCGAACATATGGCACGCGTGAAGCGGGCGGTCAATGCCCATAAGAAGCGCAGGGTTGTCCTCGAGCGGGCCAGCGGCTACCGTGGCCAGCGGTCCCGCCTGTACCGCAAGGCCAAGGAGCAGCAGCTCCACTCGATGGCGTATGCGTACCGCGACCGGAAGGACCGCAAGGGAGCGTTCCGGCGGCTGTGGATCCAGCGCATCAACGCAGCGGCCAGGGCCGACGGCATCACCTACAACAGGTTCATCCAGGGGCTCAAGATCGCTGGCGTGGACGTGGACCGGCGGATGCTCGCTGACATGGCGGTCGCTGACCCGAAGGCCTTCTCGGCGCTCGTCGAGGTCGCCAAGGGTGCGCTGCCCGCCGATATCGGCGCGCCGAGCACGGCTGCGGCCTGAGGCGGCGACAGCCAACGGGAACGCGGTCGCCAGCCCGGCCTGCTAGCGCCGCGCCGCCGGGCTCCGAGGTCACCAGCGCCAGGTCGCCGCGGCTCAAGGCAGCTCGTCAGCTGGCCAGGCGCTCCTTCCGGGAGCGCTCCCGGTCCTTCCTGGCGGAAGGCCCGCAGGCGGTCAGGGAGGCGCTGCACTGCGCAGGCGTGATCACGGAGCTGTTCGTCACCGCCCCGGCCAGGTCGCGGTACGGCGATCTGGCCGAGCGGGCGGCCAGGCAGGGCGCGCCGGTGCACGAGGTCAGCGGCGAGGTCATGGCCGAGCTCGCCCAGACAGTGACGCCCCAGGGCCTGCTGGCGGTCTGCCGTTTCGTTGACGTGCCGCTGGGCGAGCTGACCGCGGCCGCTCCCGCTCTGGTCGTCGTGCTGGCGAACGTGCGGGACCCGGGCAACGCGGGAACCGTGCTGCGGACGGCGGACGCCGCCGGTGCCCGCGGCGTCGTTTTCGCCGACGCGTCGGTCGACCCCTACAACAGCAAGTGCGTCCGGTCCTCGGCCGGCAGCCTCTTTCACCTGCCCCTCGTGCACGGCCGCCCGCTCAGCGAGGTGGCGGCCGCACTGCGCGGCGCGGGCCTCCAGGTGCTCGCAGCTGATGGCAGCGCCGGCCGGCGGCTGGACGACCTCGAATCAGCGGGGCAGCTCGCGCTGCCTACCGCCTGGCTGTTCGGCAACGAGGCGTGGGGCCTGCCCCGCGATCTGCTCGCCCTCGCCGACGATGCGGTCGCCGTGCCGATCTACGGCCGGGCGGAGAGCCTCAACCTCGCGGCTGCGGCAGCTGTGTGCCTGTACGCATCCGCACGGGCACAAAATGGCGGGCACGCAATGGCGGCGGCATTCTCGCCGTGCCCGCCCGTGCCCGCCCCTTAAGTCCGACTCCAGGCCGCCGCTTAAATCCGCCCGTTTCGGCCCCTTGACCGGGGGATAGTTCTCCGCCGGGGGGTAGATTCCTGCAACCGTCGCCATTCGCCAGGCATCGGGGGGTGCCGCGCAGCATTCCGGACGCGATAGAGTCTGATCACGTTGCGTCATGAGTGACCCGGTCCGGGTCACCGGGTAGGTGGCCGGTGACGCAGCAGTGCCAGCTACGGGTGATCCCCGGCCCGGGCAGGCAGGAGCGCTATGCGGGGTCAGGCCTGGGCGGAGGCAGCGTTCGAGTGGACGGGATCAGGTCGGGTCATGCGACGGCCGCTGTGGCCGGCACGCCCGCGGCGGACATCGCCAGCGCGCTTGTCTTCGCCGATGACCTCCCCGATGGCCTGGTAGTGGCCGATCACACCGGCAGGATCACCGTCTTCAACCGCGCGGCCGCGCGGCTCACCGGCATAGCCCGCGATCACGCGATCGGCCGGGACATCCGCCAGGTGCTCCGGCTGCAGGACGGGGAGGACCGGTGCTGGTGGAAGCAATCGCAGCCTTACCAGGGCCTGTCCACCCGGACCAGGCATCCGGAACGGTCGCTCTACCTGCCCGACGGCACCGAGCTTCTCGTCACTGTCGGTTACGTCCGTGATCCCCGCGGCCAGGGCCCGCGGGAAGGCTGGAACCGCCAGCCGGGAGCGGTCCGGCGGATCGCGATCACACTGCGCGGCGCGCAGCAGCGCGCACGCCTGGAGCGCAGCCGCGCTGACCTGGTCTCCACCGTCGCCCATGAGCTTCGCTCGCCGCTGACCAGCGTCAAGGGATTCACGGCCACGCTGCTGGCCAAATGGACCAGGTTCACCGACGACCAGAAGCTGGTCATGCTGGAGACGGTCAACGCCGACGCGGACCGGGTCACCCGCCTGATTACCGAGCTGCTGGACGTGTCGCGGATCGAGGCAGGCCGGATCGAGGTGCACCGGGAACTGGTGGATATCCCGGCCCGGGCCAGGAAGCTCATCGGCGGCCGGGTGGCGGCCGGCGACGCCGAGGACAAATTCAGGGTTGAGGTCCGCGGCGAGCTGCCGGAGACCTGGCTGGACGCCGACAAGATCGACCAGATCCTGGGCAACCTGATGGAGAACGCCGTCAGGCACGGTGCTGGTACGGTTACCGCCGTGGTAGAGCCGACGGTTGTCGCGGGTGCTCCCGGTGTCGCGGTGTCGATCCGCGACCAGGGCCCCGGGATCGCGCCCGACCTTGCCCTCCGGGTATTTCGCCAGTTCTGGCGCGCGAAGCGGCGCGGCGGCGCAGGCCTCGGCCTGTTCATCGTGAAGGGCCTGGTCGAAGTGCACGGCGGCGAAATCACCGCGCGGCAGGCACCTGGCGGCGGGGCCGAGTTCCGATTTATCATGCCCGTCGGCACGCCTGAGTTTGGCTAACCGGCGGGCGCCCGGGGAACTCCCTGGCCGACTGGTCCGCCCGTCACGGCGCTGCCAGTCACGCGATGGCCGGTCGTGTCCTGACGCCAGCAGCAGCGCGCTGCGAGCCGTTCGGCATGATTGTGGCCAGCCCGTTCAGACGACTATCGGTGACCGCAGGAGAGCAGCAGGCCATGTCCGCACCGAACAAGAGCTATGACCCCGTGGAAGTGGCGACCCTGTCGCCCGACGCGGTGGAGCGCGCGCAGGCCGAGGCGCTGGCCGCCATCGCCGGCGCCCGCGACCTCGACGAGCTGAAGGCCGCCCGGATCGCGCACGCGGGCGACCGGTCGCCCATCACGCTGGCGAACGCCGAGATCGGCGCGCTGCCGCCGGCCGCCCGCGCTGAGGCCGGCCGGCGGATCGGCGGCGCGCGCGCGGCGATCAGGGACGCGCTGGCCGGCCGGCAGGCCGAGCTGGAAGCCGACCGGGACCTCCGGGTCCTGGTCGAGGAGGCCGTCGATGTCACCCTGCCGTGGGACCGCGCGGCCGCTGGGGCCCGGCACCCGGTCACGACGGTGGCCGAGCGCCTGGCCGACGTCTTCGTCGGCATGGGCTACGAGATCGCCGAGGGGCCCGAGGTCGAGGCCGAGTGGTACAACTTCGATGCTCTGAACTTCCCGCCCGATCACCCGGCCCGCGAGATGCAGGACACGTTCTTCCTCGCCGGGGCGGACGGCGAGCAGCGCGCCGGGGTGATCCTGCGGCCCCACACCTCGCCGGTGCAGATCCGCTCCATGCTCACCCGCCCGCTGCCGCTGTACGTGGTCAGCCCGGGCAAGTGCTTCCGCAGCGATACCCTCGACGCGACGCACAGCCCGGTGTTCCACCAGATCGAGGGCCTCGCGGTCGATGAGGGCCTGACCATGGCGGACCTGCGCGGCGCGATCGGCGCCTTTGTCGAGGCGATGTTCGGCGAGGGGCTGCGGACCAGGCTCCGGCCGGACTTCTTTCCTTTCACCGAGCCGTCGGCTGACGTGTCGATGGAATGTCATGTGTGCCGCGGCGCGTCGACCAAGCCCGGCGGGGCCCCGTGCCGGGTGTGCCGGTCGCAGGGCTGGATCGAGATCGCGGGCTGCGGGATGGTCAACCCGCGGGTGCTGGTGGCCTGCGGCATTGACCCGGACCGGTACAGCGGGTTCGCGTTCGGGCTGGGCATCGAGCGCACCCTGATGATCCGGCACGGCCTGGCCGACATCCGGGACACCGTTGAGGGTGACGTGCGGTTCAGCAGGGCATTCGGAATGGAGGCGTGATGCGGGTTCCGCTTTCCTGGCTGCTGGAGTACGTGGCGCTGCCGCAGCAGGGCGCCGTCCCGGTGGCCGAGGTGGCCCGGCGGCTGACCGCGGCCGGCCTGGAGGTCGAGGGAATCGAGCAGGTCGGGCACGACATCACGGGCATCCTCGTGGCGCAAGTGCTCGGCATCGAGGAGCTGACCGAGTTCCGCAAGCCGGTCAGGTACTGCCGGGTGTCGGCCGGCGAGACCGGCGAGCGCTTCGTGATCTGCGGCGCGGTCAACTTCGCCGTCGGCGACCGGGTCCCGCTCGCGCTGCCCGGTGCCACGCTGCCCGGCGGGTTCACGATCGGCGCGCGCAAGACCTACGGGAAGATCTCCGACGGGATGATCTGCTCCGCCGCCGAGCTCGGCATCGGGGATGACCATTCCGGGATCCTCGTGCTGGCGCCCGACGCGCCGCTAGGTGCTGACTTCGCCGAGTACGCGAGCCTGCGTGACGACGTGCTGGATATCAACGTGACACCGGACAAGGGCTATGCGCTGTCGATCAGGGGAGTGGCGCGAGAGCTGGCGATCGCGTTCGGCGCGGACTTCACCGACCCGGCGGATCTCGGCCTGCACGCCGATGTCGATCAGGTATCGGACCAGGTGCACCCGGCCAGCATCGAGGACCCGACCGCGTGCGACCGATTCGTGCTGCGCGAGGTGCGGGGTATCGATCCCGCCCGGCCCGCGCCGCTGGCCATGCGCGTCCGGCTCGCGCGCAGCGGCATGCGCAGCGTGTCGCTGGCCGTCGACGTCACCAACTACCTGATGCTGGAACTCGGCCAGCCGCTGCATGCCTTCGACACCGCGCGGCTGTCGGGGCCGATCGTGGTCCGGCGGGCCCGCGCGGGTGAGCGGCTGGAGACCCTCGATCACGTGATCCGCGAGCTTGATCCCGACGACATCCTGATCACCGACTCCTCCGGCCCGATCTCGATGGCCGGCACCATGGGCGGCCTCGCCACCGAGGTCACCAGGCAGTCGCGCGACCTGGTCATCGAGGCAGCGCACTTCTCGGCGGCCGGCACGGCGCGGATGAGCCGCAGGCACAAGCTGGGCAGTGAGGCATCCGGCAGGTTCGCGCGCGGGGTGGACTCGCAGCTGCAGCTGCGTGCCTCGGCCAGGGCCGCGGCCATTCTGGCCGATCTCGGCGGTGGCACTGTCCTGCCGGGCTGCACGCACGCGTCGGCAGACATGCCACAGGTATCGATCGTGATGGCCGTCGATTACCCCGACCAGGTAGCGGGAACGGTCTACGGACTCGACATCGTGACCGAACGGCTGCGCCAGGTCGGCTGCGAGGTACGTCAGCCTGCGATCACATCGGCTGCCTCCGGGTCGGCTGCCTCCGGGTCGGCTGCCTCCAGGTCGGCTGCCTCCGGGTCGGCAGGCGCTGACGACTCCGCAGGCATGGCAGGTTCAGGGGATGCTGGCGACTCGGTAAGCCATGGCGGCGCCGCCGCGGTGGGCGGCATTCTCCCGAGCCGCCACGTCCGGCATGAGCACGGCCGTCACGACCGGGCCGGGCTGGTGCTCGTCGTCGTGCCGCCGTCCTGGCGGCCGGACCTCACCGACCCCAGCGACCTGGCCGAGGAAGTCATCCGGCTGGAGGGCTACGAGCGGATCCCGGTCCGGATGCCGCGCGCGCCGTCTGGACGCGGCCTGACGCCGAAGCAGCGGATGCGCCGGACGATCGGGCGGGCACTGGCCGGCTCCGGTCACGTCGAGGTGCTCAGCAGCCCGTTCGGGCCGGTCTCGGATGCCGACCGGCTCCAGCTTGATCCGCAGGACCCGCGGCGGCGGGCGCCGCGGGTGGCCAATCCGATCAGGGAAGAAGAGCCGCTGCTGCGCAGCACGCTGCTGCCCGGACTGCTGCGGGTGCTGGGCCGCAATGTCGGCCGCGGGTTCGCCGACGTCGCGCTGTTCGAGATGGGGCTGATCTTCCAGGACCGCCCGGACGGGCCGCGCTCGGCGCCGATCCTGCGGGTGGACCGCGGCCCAACGGTCCAGGAAGTGGCGATGCTGGAGGCCGCGCTTCCCGACCAGCCGCTGCATGTGGCAGCCGTCCTGTCGGGTGACCGGGAGGCGGCCGGCTGGTGGGGCTCTGGACGCCCGGCCAGCTGGGAGGACGCGGTCGAGTCTGCCCGGCAGGTGCTCAGAGCGAGCCGGGTCCCGTTCTCGGTCCAGGCCGACCGCCAGGACCCCTGGCATCCGGGGCGGTGCGCGGCGATCTATGTCCAGCCGGGCGAGGACAGGCGGTGGCTAGCGGGGCATGCCGGCGAGCTGCATCCGCGGGTCGTGCAGGCGTTCGGCCTGCCCGCGCGGACCTGCGCGATGGAACTCGACCTGTCGGTGATCGAGACCGCGGCCGCGGACCTGGGTCCGGTCCAGGCTCCGGTCATCTCCGCCTACCCGGTGGCGACGCAGGATGTCGCACTCGTCGTGGCCGAGACCGTGCCGGCCGCGGCCGTCGAGGCGGCGCTCGTCGCCGGGGTCGCGGACGCCGGGGCGAGCGTGCGGCTGGAGGACGTGCGCCTGTTCGATGTGTATACCGGCGAGCAGGCCGGCCAGGGGCGCAAGTCACTCGCGTACACCCTGCGCTTCCGGGCGCCGGACCGCACTCTCACCGCCGATGAGGCCAATGCCGCCAGGGACGCCGCGGTCGCCGAGGCCACGCGCCTGACCGGCGCGGTCCTGCGCAGCTGACCATCGGCCGGAGCGGCTCAGACAGGCCGTTACGCGGGCGCCGGCAGGATCGCGAGGATCTCGTTGCCGGCCTGGACGCACTTGGATGCCTGCCCGGTCTTGAGCACTTCCGGGGTGTTGAATCCCTGGCAGGTCCAGCCATTGATAGTGACAGGGCCGCCGCCGCCATTGCCTGGAGCACGGCCGTCCATGATGGCCTTGGCGTAGGCACGCTCGATCTTCATCGCGGTCGTGCACGAGACCTGACCGTGCTCGACCTGAATGTGCACGGGGACGTTGGCCGCCGTGCGCGTCGTCCCGCATGGCGTGATGTTGGCGGCGGCCGGGCTACTGCTTCCGGCCGGCGGGCCGTTCCCGACGGCAGTCGCCGACGATGCGCAGCCGGCGGCCAGCAGGACTGCGGCCGCTGCCAGGCCATCTCGGCTCAGCCGGACTGGCGCTCGCAGCCGGACTGGCGCTCGGCTCAGCCGGACTGGCGCTCGCAGCCGGACTGGCGCTCGGCTCAGCCGGGCCCGCGACCGCCCGCTGGCGTTGCCTGTGGGCCAGCGAGCATGCATCGAGCGTCTCCTCTCCGAGCCACTCATCATGCCGTCCGTCACCTGGCCTGCCCAAGCCGACTCCCCGATCGGCGGGCGGCTCGGAAAATCCGGCGTCGGCCGGGCTGGCGGCCCGACACCCGGCTGACTGCCCCCGGAGTTCTGGCCGGAAACGCAGTTTGCATAACAAGTCAATGGACTGCATAATAATGCACACGCTGATGATGACGAGGCTGGCTGCCGGGCGAGCTCAGGGAGGGCTGATGGGAGCGCGGGTAGCGGTGGCCGGGGCCAGCGGCTATGCCGGGGGCGAGCTGCTGCGGCTGCTGGCCGGGCATCCGGATCTGGAGCTGGGCGCGGTGACAGCCGACAGCAATGCGGGCCGGACGATCGCAGAGGTACATCCTCACCTGTCCGGCGTCGCCGCGCTGGCTGGCCGCACCTTCGACGGGGCCGCGGACCTTCCGACGTCCGGCTGCGACCTTGCCTTCCTTGCCCTGCCGGCCGGTCAGTCATCGCGGGTGGCCGCGCTCCTGCCGGACAGCATCAAGATCGTCGATATGGGGCCTGACTTCAGGCTGGCCGATGCCCGGGCCTGGGCCAGGCACTACGCGGGTGATCACCCGGGCCGGTGGACCTGCGGCCTGCCGGAGCTGCCAGGGGCTCGCGAGCGGATCCGGGTGGCCAGGGCGGTCGCAGTGCCGGGCTGCTATGCGACGGCGTCGATACTCGCGCTCACGCCGCTGCTGGCCGCGGGACTCGCCGAGCCTGATGACCTCGTCGTCGTCGCCGCCTCCGGCACGTCGGGCGCCGGGCGTGTGCTCCGGCCGGACCTGCTCGCCAGCGAGGTGATGGGAGCGGTGTCGGCGTACCAGGCCGGCGGTGCGCACCGGCACACCCCGGAGATCGAGCAGGCGATCGACGAGGCCATCGCGCGTGAGGCCGCCCGGCACGGGTCGGGCGGCACGGCCAGCCCGCCCGCCAGGGTCTGTTTCACGCCCGTCCTGGCGCCGATGCCGCGCGGCATCCTCGCGACCTGCACCGCACGGCTGGCCCGCCGGCCGGACACCGAGCTGGCCGAGGAGGCGGCCACCGACATGCTGCGCGCGGCGCTGGCCGATGCGTACGCGGGCGAGCCGTTCGCCTGCCTGCTCCCGCCGGGCCGCTGGCCGAGCACGGCCTCGGTGGCCGGGTCCAACGCCGTCCACATCCAGGCGGCCGCCGACCAGCACGCGGGCCGGGCGATCGTGGTCGCCGCGATCGACAACCTCGGCAAGGGCGCTGCCGGGCAGGCCATCCAGAACGCCAACCTCATGCTCGGCCTGAGCGAGACGGCCGGGCTGGCTGCCTGCGGAGTCGCGCCGTGAGCGTCACCTCGCCGCGCGGCTTCCGGGCGGCCGGCCTGGCCGCCGGCATCAAGGACTCGGGCGGACCTGATCTCGCGGTGGTGCTCAACGACGGCCCGTCCGATGCGGCGGCCGGCGTCTTCACCGGCAACCGCGTCAAGGCCGCGCCCGTGCTCTGGACCCAGCAGGTCATCGCTGGCGGCCGGGTGCGCGCCGTGGTCCTGAACTCAGGCGGTGCCAACGCCTGCACAGGGCCAGCCGGGTTCCAGGACACTCACCACACGGCAGAACGGCTGGCCCGCGCGATCGGCGCCTCGGCAGGGGAAATCGCCGTCTGCTCGACCGGCCTGATCGGCGAGCGGCTGCCGATGGACAAGCTGCTGCCGGGGGTGGAAGCCGCCGCCGCCGCCGCGCAGGCCAGCGGCGGACCTGCAGCCGCGGAGGCGATCCGGACGACCGACACCATCGCCAAGACCTGCGGCGCGGCGGGGCCCGGCTACGTGATCGGCGGCATGGCCAAGGGCGCAGCCATGCTGGCGCCCGCGCTGGCCACGATGCTCGTGGTGCTCACCACCGACGCCAGCCTGGCGCCGGCCGATCTCGACAGCGCGCTGCGGATAGCGACGGGCAGCACCTTCGACCGGCTCGACACCGATGGCTGCATGTCCACCAACGACACCGTGCTGCTGCTGGCCAGCGGGGCGGCGGCAGTCACGCCCGATCCCGGTGACTTCGCTGAGCTGCTGACCCGGGCCTGCGCTGATCTGGCCGGGCAGATGCAGCAGGACGCCGAGGGCGCGAGCAAGGCCATCGCGATCGAGGTCACCGGCGCGGCGAGCGAGGACGAGGCCGTGGCCGTCGGCCGCGCGATCGCCCGGTGCAACCTGCTCAAGTGCGCGATCGCCGGCCAGGACCCGAACTGGGGCCGCGTGCTGGCCGCCATCGGCACGACCACGGCCACGTTCGAGCCCGATCAGCTGGGCGTGGCGATCAACGGGATCTGGGTCTGCCGCGACGGCTACGCGGCGGACGACAGGGCCGCGGTCGACCTGCGGCCCAGGGACGTCACCATCACCGTCGACCTGCAGGCGGGCAAGGACCAGGCGACGATCCTGACCACCGACCTGACCACCGAGTACGTCCGCGAGAACTCGGCGTACTCGACATGACAGCCGTCGCGATGGCCAAGGCAGCGACCCTGATCGAGGCGCTGCCCTGGCTGGAGCGTTTCCACGGCCAGATAGTGGTGCTCAAGCTCGGCGGTAACGCCATGACCGATGACGCACTGCGCGTCGCGTTCGCGCAGGACGTCGTCTTCCTTCGCTATGCGGGGCTGCGCCCGGTGGTCGTGCACGGAGGGGGCCCGCAGATCAGCGCGCAGATGGACAAGCTCGGCATGCCGACAACGTTCCGCGCGGGCCTGCGCGTCACCACTCCGGAAGCCATGGACGTCGTCCGGATGGTGCTCACCGGCCAGGTGAACAGGGACGTGGTCGGGCTGATCAATCAGCACGGGCCGTTCGCGGTGGGAATGTCCGGTGAGGACGCCCACCTGCTGACCGCCAGCCGGGCTCAGGCAACTGTGGACGGCGAGCTTGTTGACCTCGGGCAGGTCGGGCAGATCGAGTCGGTCAATCCGGGCGCAGTGTCCGCGCTGCTGGCCGACGGCCGGATTCCGGTGATCTCCAGCGTCGCGCGCGGCACGGACGGCGAGATCTACAACGTCAACGCCGATACGGCGGCCGCTGCGCTCGCCGTCGCGCTGCACGCCGCGAAGCTGGTCGTGCTCACCGACGTGGCGGGCCTGTACGCGGACTGGCGTGGCCCCGCGGACGCTGACGGCGCCGGCCGGGGCGCCGGCAGCGCCGACGGGGCCGACGGGGCGGGCGGGGCGGGGCCGCCCCGGCCGGGCGAGGTGATCAGCGAGCTCACTGCTGACGCGCTGGCCGCGATGCTGCCCGAGCTGAGCGACGGCATGATCCCGAAGATGCAGGCCTGCCTGACGGCCGTCCGCGGCGGGATCCCGCAGGCGCATGTGCTGGACGGGCGCCTGCCGCACGCGGTCCTGCTGGAGATTTTCACCGACTCGGGGATCGGCACGATGGTGATCGCAGGCGAGGACTGGAGGAACGCATGAGCGCTACCGGGCGGCTGCAAGAACGCTACGCCGCCGTGATGATGCAGAACTACGGCCTGCCGCCAGTGGCGCTGGCCCGCGGCCAGGGCTGCGTGGTCTGGGACGCCGACGGCAGCGAGTACCTGGACCTGATCGCGGGCATCGCCGTCAGCGCGCTCGGGCACGGCCACCCGGCCATCATCGACGCCGTCACCCGGCAGGTAGAGGCGCTCGCGCACACCTCCAACCTGTTCCTGCACGAGGGACAGGTGGCTCTCGCGGAACGGATACTCGCCCTGCTCGGTGCCGAAGGCCGCGTGTTCCTGGCCAACTCGGGGGCCGAGGCCAACGAGGCGGCGATCAAGCTCGTCCGCCGCAAGCAGGGCGACTCCCGGCCCGTCATCGTCGCGGCCGAGGGCAGTTTTCACGGGCGGACCATGGGCGCACTCGGGCTTACGGGCAAGAGCTCGATCAGAATTCCGTTTGGGCCATTTGGGGTTGACGTTAGGTTCGTGCCTTTCGGTGACTTCGCGGCGCTTGAGTCGGCCGTCGGGCCCGACTGCGCCGCGGTGTTCCTCGAGCCGTGCCTGGGCGAGGGCGGCGTGGTGCCGGCGCCGGACGGGTACCTGCGCGCGGCCCGGCAGGCCTGCGATGACGCGGGCGCGCTGCTGGTACTCGACGAGATCCAGAGCGGGATAGGCAGGACCGGCGCGTGGTTCGCCCATCAGCGCGAGGGGGTACTCCCCGATGTGATCACGCTGGCCAAGGGGCTCGGCGGCGGGCTGCCGATGGGCGCCTGCATCGGGCTCGGCGAGTGCGGCACGGCGCTGCGCAAGGGTGATCACGGCAGCACGTTCGGCGGGAACCCGGTGGCATGCGCGGCAGCGCTGGCGGTGCTCGACACGATCGAGCGGGACGGGCTGCTCGACAGCGTGGTGCAGGTCGGCGGCGCTCTGGCGGCGGGGATCGACGCCGCGGCGCATCCGCTGGTCGCCGGGGTGCGCGGCAGCGGCCTGTGGCTGGCGATCGCGCTCACCTCGCCGGCCGCCGCTGCCGTGGAGGCCGCGGCCCGGCGGGCAGGCTTCCTGGTCAACGCCGTCCAGCCCGATGCCATCCGGCTGGCCCCCCCGCTGATCCTCAGCGCTGAGCAAGCGGACTCGTTGATCAGCGCGCTGCCGGGGATCCTCGACGAGGCCGGCGCCCTGGCCGGGCAGGAGCCATGATGGCGCAGCCGCACGGGCCCAGGTCATGACCTGGGCCAGCCCGATGACCAAGGCAGCCAGGCATGCGCAGATCGCCGCGATCCTGGCCCAGCCGGAGCCGCCCGTCCACTCCCAGGAGGAACTCGCCGAGCGGCTCGGCAGCCGTGGCGTGCGGGTGACCCAGGCCACTCTCTCCCGTGACCTGGACGAGCTTGGCGCCGTGCGGCTGCGCGGGCGTGACGGCGCTCTGGTCTACGCCCTGCCGGGGCAGCCCGGCGGTCCCGGCTCACTGCCCGGAGGCCTGCCGGGGAGCGCACCCGGCGGGCCTCCGGGCAGCCAGCGAGAGCCGGCGGCCGGGGTGAGCGTACGGCCAGCGGACGGGAATGACGCGGCCGGGTCCCCGGACTCGTCGGCCCGGCTGGCCCGGGTGACCGCGGAGCTTCTCGTCGGCGCCGAGGCGAGCGCGAACCTGGTCGTGCTGCGCACTCCGGCCGGCGCGGCCCAGTTCCTCGCCTCCGTCATCGACCACGCAGGCTGGCCGTCGATCCTCGGCACGGTGGCCGGCGATGACACGGTCCTGGTCATCGCCCGCGACCCGGCGGGCGGCCCGGAGCTGGCCACGGTCCTGCTCCGGCTCGCCGAGCGGCGCACCCGCATCGGGACCGAGCCGTGACCCTGAACACTGACGCCCTGAACACTGACGCCCTGAACACTGACGCCCTGAACGCTGAGGTACAGAGGAGAAACACGTGACGCAGCGAGTGGTGCTTGCCTACTCAGGCGGCCTGGACACATCCGTGGCGATCGGCTGGATCGCCGAGAGCACCGGGGCGGAAGTGATCGCGCTGGCGATCGACGTCGGCCAGGGCGGCGAGGATATGGAGGTCATCCGCGACCGGGCGCTGGCCTGTGGCGCGGCGGACGCGGTGGTCGTCGACGCGCGCGATGAGTTCGCGGCCCAGTACTGCCTGCCCGCTCTGCGGGCCAATGCCCTGTACATGGACCGCTATCCGCTGGTGTCCGCGCTGTCGCGGCCGCTGATCGCCCAGCACCTGGCCAGGGTGGCGCGCGAGACCGGGGCCGGGCTGGTCGCGCATGGCTGCACGGGCAAGGGCAATGATCAGGTGCGGTTCGAGGTGGGGCTGGCCAGCCTCGCGCCGGAGGTCACGGTCATCGCCCCGGTCAGGGACTCCGGCATGACCAGGGACAAGTCGATCGCCTTCGCCGCGGAGAAGGGCCTGCCGATCAGCGTGACCTCCCGGTCGCCCTACTCGATCGACCAGAACGTATGGGGCCGCAGTTGCGAAACGGGTCATCTGGAGGACATCTGGGAGGCGCCGCACGATGACGTCTGGGGCTACTCCAGCGACCCCTCGCTGCCGCGCGAGCCGAACGAGGTCACGGTCAGCTTCGCCGACGGCTACCCGGTGGCGATCGACGGGCGGCCGCTCAGCCCGCTGCAGATCATCACCGAGATGAACGCGCTCGCCGGGGCGCACGGGATCGGCAGGATCGACATGGTCGAGGACCGGCTCGTGGGGATCAAGAGCCGGGAGATCTATGAGGCACCGGCCGCGATCGCCCTGATCACCGCGCATCAGGAGCTGGAGGGCGTATGCATGGAGCGCGACCTCGCGCGGTTCAAGCGCCAGGCGGGGCAGCGCTGGACGGAACTGGTGTACGACGGGCTGTGGTTCTCGCCGCTGCGTACCTCGCTGGAGGCGTTCATGGCGCAGGCGTCGCTTCAGGTGACCGGCGACGTGCGGCTCCGGCTGCACGGCGGCAGGGCAGTGGTCACCGGCCGGCGCGGCCCCGCGGCGCTGTACGACTACGGCCTGGCCACCTACGACACCGGCGACGTCTTCGATCAGGCACTGGCCAAGGGCTTCATCGAACTGTTCGGCCTGCCGAGCAAGATCGCGGCTGACCGGGATCGCCGGGCAGCCGTATAGCCAGGCGCGGCCAGCAGCCCTGGCGTGCCCGCGGCCAGCAGCCGGGCGATCCCGGCAGAAAGCCGCGGCGCGGCCCCAGCGGAAGCGAGAGAATGTAACGTGACTGAAGAGCAGCAGGAAGAAGGCCAGCAAGCGCGGCGGGCGCCCGCGATCCGCCTCTGGGGCGGCCGGTTCGAGTCCGGGCCCGCCGAGGCACTGGCCCGGCTGTCGGTGAGCGTCCAGTTCGACTGGCGGCTGGCGCCGTACGACCTGCTCGCCTCCGGCGCCCACGCGCGGGTGCTGCACAAGGCGGGACTCCTCGACGACGCAGAACACGCCCGGCTGGCAGTCGCCCTCCACGACCTCAGCCAGGCCTGCCGGACTGGCACGTTCCGGCCGGCGGTCACCGACGAGGACGTGCACACGGCGCTGGAGCGCGGCCTGCTCGAGCGGGTCGGCGCGCTCGGGGGGCGGCTGCGGGCCGGGCGCAGCAGGAATGACCAGGTCGCCACTGACCTGCGGCTCTACCTGCGCGACCATGCCCGCCACGTCGTGTCCCGGCTGGCTGAGCTCGAGACTGCCCTGATGGACCAGGCCGAGCGGCACATGGCTACCCCGGCGCCCGGCCTGACCCACATGCAGCACGCGCAGCCGGTGCTGCTGGCGCATCAGCTGCTGGCGCACGTGCAGGCCTTCGCTCGCGACGCGGGGCGGCTGCGGGACTGGGATAAGCGGGCCGCGATCTGCCCGCTCGGGTCCGGCGCCCTCGCCGGGTCCTCGCTGCCGCTTGACCCAGAGGCGGTGGCCGCCGAGCTCGGCTTCGACTCCCCGGCGGCCAACTCGATGGACGCGGTCAGCGACAGGGACTTCGCAGCGGAATTCTGCTTCGCGGCGGCGCTGCTGGGCGTGCACCTGTCCAGGCTGGGCGAGGAGATCGTGCTGTGGTCCTCGCACGAGTTCGGCTGGGCCGAGATCGACGACGCCTACGCGACCGGGTCCTCGATCATGCCGCAGAAGAAGAATCCGGACGTGGCGGAACTCGCGCGCGGCAAGGCAGGCCGGCTCATCGGCGGCCTGACCGGCCTGCTTACGACGCTGAAGGGGCTGCCGCTGACCTACAACCGGGACCTGCAGGAGGACAAGGAGCCGGTCTTCGATGCGGTCGACACGCTGCTGCTGGTGCTGCCCGCGATGGCCGGCCTGATCAGCACACTCCGATTCCATACCAAACGGCTAGCGGAAGGCGCTGCGGCTGGCTTCGCTCTCGCCACCGACCTGGCTGAGCTGCTCGTCCGGCGCGGGGTCCCGTTCCGCGAGGCGCATGAGGTCGTCGGGCACCTGGTGGTGTGGTGCCAGGTGCACGACTGCGACCTTGGCGATGTGGACGACGCGGATCTTGCGAAGATCTCCGAGCACCTCACCCCGGACGTGCGCGAGGTCCTCACCGTGGCCGGTGCCCTGGCCGCGCGCGACGGATACGGCGGAACGGCGCCGGTGCGGGTAGCCGGCCAGCTGGCCGCGATCCGGCTGGTCGTCGACGAGCACGCAGCATGGGCGGCATCGTCCTGACCACGGCCGACAGGCTGGCGGTCCTGCCGCGCGAGTTTTTCGGCCATCCCGCCACCGAGGTCGCGCCTGGCCTGCTCGGCTGTGTGCTGGCGCACGACAGCCCGCAGGGGCGCGTGGCCGCCGTCATCGTCGAGACCGAGGCGTACGCGGGCCAGGCCGACCCCGCCTCGCACGCCTTCCGGGGGAGGACGGCCCGCAACGCGGTGATGTTCGGGCCGGCCGGGCACGCGTACGTGTATTTCACCTACGGCATGCACTTCTGCGTGAACCTGGTCTGCCAGCCCGAAGGCGAGGCCACGGCGGTCCTGCTGCGGGCCGGCCGCGTCATCGAGGGCGCGGATCTGGCGGCCGCACGGCGGTCCGGTACCAGCGCCGCTTCGGGACCGGGCCGCCTCGTCGGCCCGGACGGTCCGCCACGTCCCGGCGCGCAGGTGCGCGACCTGGCTCGGGGGCCGGCGCGGCTGTGCCGGGCACTGGGCATCGACCGGTCGCTGGACGGCGCCGACGTGTGCGATCCGGGGTCGCCGCTGCGGATCTGCGGACCCGGGCAGGAAGTTCCGGCTGCCGGGATCAGCCGCGGCCCTCGGGTCGGGGTCAGCCGCGCTGCCGAGGTGGAGTGGAGGTTCTGGATTGCCGGCGACCCCTGCGTTTCGGCTTATAGGTCCCACCAGGCACGGCGGGCAGTGCCCAAACCAGTTTCCGGTCCTGGCGCCGATGGTGGGACCATTCATCCGTGACCGACATCATCGATGAGCTGAGCTGGCGCGGCCTGATCGCCGTTTCGACCGACCTGGAGGACCTGCGCAAGGCGCTGGACACGGGCCTGGTCACGTTCTACGCCGGGTTTGATCCGACGGGCCCCGGACTGCATATCGGGCACCTGGTGCTGCTGCTGACCATGCGGCGCTTGCAGCGAGCCGGGCACCGGCCGATCGGGCTGGTGGGCGGTGCGACCGGGCTGATCGGGGATCCCAGCGGCAAGTCAGTCGAGCGGGTGCTCAACGCCCGTGAGGTGGTGGCCGGCTGGGTGGAGCGGATCCGCGCCGAGGTGGCTCAGTACCTGGACTTCGAGCCGGGCCCGGCGGGCGCGGTGATGGCGAGCAACCTGGACTGGACCGAGCAGCTGTCGGCGCTGGACTTCCTGCGGGACGTCGGCAAGCACTTCCCGGTCAACCAGATGCTGTCGCGGGAGGTCGTCCGGGCCAGGCTCGAGGCTGGCGGCATTAGCTTTACCGAGTTCAGCTACCAGGTTCTGCAGGCCAATGACTTCCTGGAACTGCACCGGCGCCATGACTGCTCGCTGCAGATAGGAGGCAGTGATCAGTGGGGCAACCTGGTGTCTGGTGTCGACCTGATCAGGCGGGTTACCGGGGAGTCGGTGCACGCGCTGGCCATCCCGCTGATTACCAAGCCGGACGGCACTAAGTACGGCAAGACCGCGGGCGAGGCGGTCTGGATCAGCCCGGAGCTGATGAGCCCGTACGCGTTCTATCAGTTCTGGGTCAACAGGACCGACGCGGAGGTGCCGGGACTGCTGCGGGTCTTCACGTTCCGGACCCGGCAGGAGATAGCGGAGCTGGAGGCAGAGATCGCTGAGCGACCTGCGGTCCGGCGGGCGCAGCGAGTTCTCGCCGAGGACGTGACCGCGCTGGTGCACGGGCCGGAGGAGCTCGCGCGGGTGCAGGCGGCGAGCCAGGCGCTGTTCGGCCAGGGCGAGTTGCGGGACCTCGATGAGCGGACGCTGGAGGCAGCCCTTGCCGAGGTACCGCACGTCACGGTGGAGGCGGGACCGGCCGGGCCGGGCAGCCTGCCGTCAGTGGCGGACCTCATGGCGCAGGCCGGGATCGTGGCCAGCAAGTCGGCGGCCCGGCGCGCGATTGCCGAGGGCGGCGCGTACCTGAACAACGTGAGGGTAACGGACCAGGATGCCGCGCCGTCGCTGGAGGACCTGGTGCACGGCCGGTTCCTGGTGCTGCGGCGCGGCAAGCGCACGGTTGGCGGCGTCACGCTCCGGACGGACGGACGGACGGACGGACTGACGGACTGACGGACTGACGGCATCGGCTTTCGCCGGGCCACGGCCACGGCCACGGCCACGGCCACGGCCACGGCCACGGCCACGGCCACGGTTCGGCCACGGTAAAGGTCGTGCCACGGCTGCGGGCGGCGGCGCTAGCACGGTCGGCCCGCTCCCGGCGGGCTGTCGCTCGGGGGCAGCGTCAGGGATCGGGCGGCTCCGCAGCCGGAATCCCTGTGGCCGAGAAGGGTCGCTCAGGCCACTGCTCGCCGTCCCATGGCATATCACCGGCAGGTCAGCGGCAGGTATCACGGCAGGTCAGCGGCAGGGCAGCGGGAGGCCCAGGAGCCGGCGTGGCCTGTGGCGCTCCGTGCCCGCCCGGCAGCCGAGCTCGCCGATTTGACTAGATCCCATTTGCTGCCTACTGTTTCGTCTTGCCCCCGGAAGAGCGGCTCGCCACGAGGCGGCGGCTCCTTGAGGCCCAGCAGGTTTACCCTCCCAGTAAGAACGTTCCCTACGTCGGGGCGCTCCAGTGCGGGTATGCTGGATGTACAGCGAGTAACAAGTACGTCAGATTCCGCTAACTGACTTGACAGCCTATGGCTGGCCCGGTAAGTTAGCAGGGTTGCCCCGGAAGAGGTTCACAGCCTCGGATGGTGTGCGTCCGCTCCTTGAGAACTCAACAGCGTGCTAAAAGCCAGTGCACATGCACAAAACCCCGTCATAAAGGGGTCTGTGCCGGTAACGGCGCAGTCTCTGACGGTATTTGCCAGATCGTCTCCCAGGCCCGGCTTGCCGGTCCGAAGAGGCATCTCTCTTGTCAGCAGTCCGCATGCTCGGCCTTCGGGTCGTGCTGCGGTTGCATATAGACATTCAATGGAGAGTTTGATCCTGGCTCAGGACGAACGCTGGCGGCGTGCTTAACACATGCAAGTCGAGCGGAAAGGCCCTTCGGGGTACTCG
>Ga0209871_1000021_pt1 | contig 46462 bp, 39 predicted proteins | sample OrgsoiDNA2013045_FD_185795 | JGI IMG/M metagenome (GOLD analysis project Ga0209871, IMG submission 185795) | Permafrost soil microbial communities from the Arctic, to analyse light accelerated degradation of dissolved organic matter (DOM) -... | ecosystem: Environmental > Terrestrial > Soil >... | reverse complement strand
CGCCATTGCCGCTGGAGAACGTGGTCGACGCGCTGCTGCGGATCCATGTTCCGTTGACGTTGTCCGAGACCTTGACCTGCCCGGCCGAGCTGAACTGGCCGAACCAGCCCGCCAGAAGATCTTCCGCCTGAACCGGGCCGGCCAGCGTGATAGTCGTGCTGGTAGCGGTCGTGGCACCCGATACGGCCCCGCCCTGCACGAACTTGACACCCCCTGGCTTATGCGTGGTCACTGATACCGTCGCGGATCTGGCCGAATGATTGCCGCTCCCGTCGAAGGCGGCGACCCGGTACCTGTAGGCGGTGGACGGCGCGGCCTTCACATCCGTGAACGTCGTCGCGGCGGCACCGCCGGTGCTGCCGACCGAAGTCCCGTTGCGGTAGATGGTGTAGCCGGTCACGCCGACGTTGTCCTTCGACTTGGTCCACCTGAGGGACACGGCGTGCGCTGTCACTGCCGTGACGGCCAGGCCTTTCGGCTTTGTCGGGCGCTTGATGTCGCCAGAGGTCACTATCCGCTCATAGGCGCCGATGTCGCAGCTCTTGCCCTGCGGCCGGGCGATGCCGCGCTGGTCGGCACTGCCCGCGCATCCGGTCGTGTTCGACGGGATGGCATTGATGGCGGGGCTGCCCGATGGCAGCGCCATCGTCTGGGTGGGCCCGCCGTTCGAGGCCAGCGCGTCAAGTCTCGGCTGGGTAGTGCTCCTGGAGTGGCTGGCCGCGGAGAACCCGCACGACGAGCCCGTGTCGATGTTGTACCCGCCATCGGTGATCGGCGCCTGGCCGCCGCAGTTGGTGCCGCCGAAGCCGCCAGCGACAATGCTCGTGCTGATCGCGAGCGAGAAGCCGGTGAAGTTGAGGAGGTTCGCGCCAAACGGGGCGGTGTTACCCGATAGCGTCGACTGCCTGATCGTGGCCGTGCCGAAGTTCACGATCGCGCCGCCGCCGTTGCTGCCGGCGGTGTTGCCGAAGAACGTGCTGTCGCTGACGGTCAGCGTCGCGTCGTTGTCGATCGCGCCTCCGCCCGGTCCGCTGTTCCCGGTGAACGTATCCGCGATCGCCGTCAGCGTGCCAGCCCCGATGACGATGCCCCCGCCTCCGAAAATCGTGGCCTTGTTCCTGGTGAACGTGCTGTTCTTAACGGTCGCGGTCAGCTGGCTGAGTATGCCGCCGCCCTCCTGAGCCGAGTTACCCGCGAAGGTGCTCGTGGTCACCGTCAGCGCGCCGCTGCTGTCAATCGCGCCGCCGGACGTGCCCGTCGCCGATGGCGAGAAGTTATCGGTGAACGTGCTTCCCGTAACCGAGAGGGTGCCTCGGCTGAAGATGGCCCCGCCGCCCTGAGCGCCATTGTCGGCCCGGCCGTTGCTGAGCGTGAGCGCACTCATCCTCAGGCTGCCGCCCGAGGCCACATCGAATATCCGGAAGGCCGGCGTCCCGCTGGTGCTGGATCTTCTGATGGTGGAACCGCTGCCGACCAGCGTGATCTTGCCGGTAATGACCGGCAGCCCAGTACCACCATCGGCTGTGTTATCAGTCTTTTTCAGAACATAAACGCACTTACTTGGCAGCGTCACCGTGGCCCCGCCGGCGACGCCGTTCGCCGTCTTAATAGCCGCGGTGAGACTCGGCACCGAGCACGCGGGAGCCGCGGCGAGTGCCGTCTGGGCGACCGTCAGCCCACTGATTGCTGGCGCGGCGACCGCCGCGATGACGGCCAGGCGATGCAGCCGAATATTCACCGAATACTCCCGCCGAACACATGCCTCGATGGACCTGGGAAATGCCGGCAATAGCTGCCAACCGCTGTAATCTACAGCGACTGGCGGCATCGGCAACCTACATCTGAGGTAGCGGTGTCTACTCCAGATGTACCGGGCGCTCGGGGCGGCTCAGCCGGCGGCGGTGTGGAAGACCGCCGCCACCGCATACCAGTCGGTCGCCGTCGCGAAAGTGGCCCGGCCGTCCTGCGTTCCTGCCGCGCTGGACAGCACGTCCTCAAGGTCGACCGACCCCGAGCTGGTCTGGCTGCGGACGGTGAACGCCTGGCCCTGCGAGGATCCCGGCGTCACCGAGGTCGGTGACCCGCCGGTGATGATGCCGCCGACGACGAGCTCGCCCGCGCCGACGGCAGCAGTCGGCCCCGAGTCAACGGCCGTGCTGTTGCCCCGTGCCACCGCCACCTGATCGAGACCCCCGGTCGTCGCCACGCCCGTGTAGTCCGCCAGCGCGGCCTCGAGGTACGTCGGGTTGGTGGCGCTGATGGTGATCGTCAGGCCGGCCGGTGCCGCGGCGGAGTTCTGCAGGTAGTAGAGCGCGAGGTCCCCGCCGCCGCTGGAGAACGTGGTCGACGCGCTGCTGCGGGTCCACGCGCCGTTGACGCTGTCCGAGACCGTGACCTGCCCAGTCGAGTCGTACTGGCCGAACCAGCCGACGAGCAGGTCTCCGGCGCTGACCGGCTTGGCCAGCTGGATCGTAACGCTCGCCACCTTGCTGCCCGTGCCCGCAGACCCGCCTTGCACCCATTTCGCGCCGGGCGGCGGTCCGGCCGGCGTCGTCACCTGGACCGGCGACGACTGGGCGCAATGATTGCCGGCATTGTCGAAGGCGTCGACCGTATAGGTGTAGGCCGTCGACGGCGAGACCGTCGAATCGGTATACGTGGTGGCATTGCTTCCGGTCGTAGCCAGCGCCTTGCCGTTGCGGTACACGGTATAGCCGGCCACCCCGACGTTGTCGGTCGATGCGCTCCAGCTCAGGCTGACCGCGCTGGAGGTCACCGATGTCGCGGTCAGGTTCGCGGGGACCGTCGGCGGCTGGGTGTCACCGCCGCCGTACGGATGGAAGACCGCGGCCGCCGCGTACCAGTCGGTGGCCGAGCCGAACGTAGCGCGCGCGTCCTGCGCTCCGGCGGCGCTCGAAAGCACGTCCTCGATGTCGGCGGATCCCGAGCTGGTCTGGGCGCGGATAGCGAAGGGCTTGCCCTGCGAGGACCCTGGCGTGACAGTTCCCGGCGACCCGCCCGTGATGATGCCGCCGATGACTAGTTCGCCGGCACCGGCCGCGCCGGTCGGGCCGGAGTCCACTGAGGTGCTGTTGCCCTTGGCGGCGACGGCCTGATCCAGCGCCCCTGATGTCGCCACGCCGCTGTACTCGCTGACCGCGCCCTGCAGGTACGTCGCGCTGGTCGCCGAGATCGTGATCGTCAGGCCGAACGGCGCCGCCTTGGAGTTCTGCACGTAGTACAGCGCGAGGTCGCCGCTGCCACTGGAGAACGTGGTCGACGCGCTGCTGCGGGTCCACGCGCCGTTGACGCTGTCGGAGACCTGCACCTGGCCGCTGGAGTCGTACTGGCCGAACCAGCCGGCCAGGAGATCGCCAGCGTGGACGGGGCTGACCAGCGCGATCGTTGTGCTGGTCACCCGGCTGGCAGTGGCGACCGCCGCACTCTGCCCGGCCTGGATCCCGGTCGGGGCCGGCGTGGTTACCGGGACCGCCGTCGATTGCGCCGAGTGGTTGCCGCTTCCGTCGAAGGCGTCGACCGTGTACGTGTAGCTCGTCGACGGCGCGACCGTCACGTCGGTGAACGAGGTCGAGCCGGCTCCGCCGGTGCTGCCCACCTGGCTGCCGTTGCGATAGATGGTGTAGCCGGTCACGCCCACGTTGTCGGTCGAGGCGTTCCACTGCAGTGATACGGAACTCGCAGTTACCGACGTCGCCGTCAGGCCGGTCGGGACGGTCGGCGGCTGGGTGTCCCCGGCAGTGACCACTATCTCGTAGGCGCCGATCTCGCAGCCGCTGCCCTGCGGCCGGGCGATGCCGCGCTGGTCGGTGCTGCCCGCGCAGCCGGCGGTGCTCGACGGGACGGCGTTGACGGCAGGGCTGCCCGCGGGCAGCGCCATCGTTTGCGTGGGCCCGCCGTTCGAGGCCAGCGCATCAAGCTGCGGCTGGGTATTGCTCATCGAGTGGCTGGCCGCGGAGAACCCGCACGACGAGCCGGTGTCAATGTTGTACCCGCTGTCGGTGATCGGCGCCTGGCCGCCGCAGTTGCTGCCCGTGACGCCGCTAGCGACGACGCTCATGCTGATGGAGAGCGTGAAGCCGGTGTAGTTGAGGATGTCCGCGCCGAACGGGGAGGTGTTCCCGGACAGTGTCGACTGCTTGATCGTGGTGGTGCCGAAGTTCTCGACGGCGCCGCCGCCGTTGCTGCCGCCGGTGTTGTTGAAGAACGTGCTGTCGCTGATATTGAGCACCGTGTCGTTGTCGATCGCGCCCCCGCCGGGCCCGGTGTTCCCGGTGAAGGTATCCCCGGTCACGGTCTCCGTGCCGGCGGCATTGAGCAGCGCGCCGCCGCCGTAGATGGTCGCCTTGTTATTCGTGAACGTGCTGCCGGAGATGGTCGCGGTCTTCTGGTTGAAGATGCCGCCGCCTTCCTGCGCCGTGTTGCCCGTGAATGTGCTTGTCGTCACCGTCAGCGTGCCGCTGCTGTTAATCGCGCCGCCGGACGTGCCCGTCGTCGCCGGCGAGGAGTTGCCGGAGAACGTGCTGCCGGAGACCGAGAGCGTGCCATGGCTGTAGATCGCGCCGCCGCCCTGGACACCATTGCTCGCCAGGCCGTTGCTCAGGGTCAGCGAGCTCAGCGTCAGGCTGCCGGCCGTCGCCACGTCGAAAACGCGGAAGGCAGCCGTGCCGGGCGCCGTCGACCGCGTGATCGTCGCGCCACTGCCCTGGACCGTGACCTTGCCGGTGATGACCGGCAGGCCGGTGCCTCCGTCGGTGGAGTTGTTCGCCGCCGTCAGCGTGTATGTGCAGCCGCTGGCCAGCGTCACGGTGCCGCCGCCGGGCGTCCCGTTCGCCGTGGTTATGGCGAGGACCAGGCCCGGGACCGTGCACGGGATGGTCGCGGCCAGGGCCGGCTGTGCGGCCGCCAGGCCGGCCAGCACGCCAGTGCTGAGCACGGCAGCGGCTGCCGCGTGACGGCGGAGCCTGGGCGCGGTCAGCGGGGCAAGGGCGCTCATCTGTCGAACTGCCCCGCGGCTGGTTCTGGCTGGCCTGCGGCGGCGTTCCCGGGTCAGCATCACTCGCCGACCCTCATGACAAATACGATCGCTGAACTGGAGTTATCCATCGTTCACCGAACCCCCCCACCCCGGTCCTGCTGGCTAGCATCGCATGATGCCGACGGGCGCACTCTACGGTGCCAGGCCAGCCAAGCAACCCTGCATCTGACGTAGGCGGTACTACGTTCCCTGTAGGACGGGCCCGTCATGGGAGTGCGCTGACGATGGCGGGCGGCTTGATGCTGTGGTCGTTGAGGGCCCGGAGCACGGCGAGCAGGCGGGGATGGCTGGCCAGCGAGTGACCTGCGAAGCTCCAGGCGAAGGTCTGCTCACCCTGCCAGTCCGAGTGCTCCCACTGCCCGATCATGGCCCGCAGCTCAGCGGGAGTCGGGTAACGCCATCGGGGGCTGGCGAAAGCCTGCAGGACCCCCCAGTAGCGGGCAACGTGGGCGGCGTGCAGGGCGGCGACATACCGGGGGATCTGCGCCCAGTCGCAGCCAGCATGGCGCAGGCACGGGTACGGATCGGTGCCGAGTATGTCCGTCGCCGTGGCGAACGCCGCGAAGTTACCGGGCTCGGTGACCACCTCATAGGTGAAAGCGCCGGGAGCTAGCCGGTGCACGAGCCGACTTCGGGCGGTCACCTGCGCGGCGACGTGCGGGCAGTGGCCGCCGGAGGCCGGCACGCCGTCATCGGCTTCATCGGCGATGTAGTAACCGGCCACCTTCCGCTGCCCGGCCAGGCTGGCCAGGACGTGGCGGATGTCGGCATCTGAGCGGCTGAATGAGCACGATCCTTGGTCATAGTTGCCGATCCATACCAGCGCCCGCTGCCCGGACGGCAGGGCGTTGATCACGCTGCGGTACGGTCCGACGTCGACGAGGTTGTACCCGTCGGGCTCGGTCCGTCGTCCATCCGCGACGTCCGTCATATACCGGTAGCGCAGCACATCGTGGCGGCCGGCCCGCGCCTGCGTTGCCGCCGCGGGGCTGCCACACGCGGCCAGCATGGCCGCAGCGAGCGCAATCAGCAGCCCCGCTGCGCAGCGAAGCCGCGGCCGGGGACAACTTTCAGGCGCCGGCCGGGCACCGGTCAGGACCACAGGAGCCCGCGGGACCGCAGGAGCCCGCGGGACGACAGGAGCCCGCGGGACCACAGGAGCCCGCGGCGGGCCGGCGGCCGTCACTCCACGTCCCTGAGGATCCGGAACGGCTCGGCGGCCAGGCGCCCGATCTGGCTTCCCCAGTACGCTGCTCGCTCCCGGAGCGCGCGGCTCGAGCGCGGATGCGGGTAGTCTCGCAGCTCCGTCTCGTAGCACTCCATCGCCGCGATCTTGATGTCCAGCGTGCCGGTGACGTCGACGAAATGGTTCGGGTTCAGGCTGGCGCCGTCCATCGGCCAGGCCCATTCGGTGGATGAGGGCGTCTCGAAGACCGCGAACCTGCGCAGCTCGGGCCGGCTGTAGGGACGGCAGGCGGTCCATGCCGCCCGGGCGACGAGACCGTGGTCGGCGTTGACGTCGCCGGGGAAATGCGTGTAGACAACATGCGGGCAGACGTCGTCCAGCACCGACTCGATCAGCTGGGTCAGCTCGATGAACGGCACAGTGTCGAGGCGCTGGTCGGGCAGTGCCTGCAGGCGTAGCGAGGCGAATCCGATCGTCTGCGCGGCGCGCTGCGCGTCCTTCTCCAGCGTTGTGATCATCTGGTCGGGATAGCGGCTGCCCGCCCCGTCGGCAATCACGATCGCATGCACCTCGTCCCCCGCCAGGACGTGCCGGGCCAGGGTCCCGCCGGCGCCAAGGAGCTCGTCGTCGGGATGCGCACCGATGACGACGACTCGAGTTCCCGGCACGCCGGGCCTACCTCGTTCCGGCCATGACGGCGACTGGGTCGCCCCCGAGGCCGAGCGCCCACCGGGCAGTCGCCGCATCGACCTCGTCGAACCGGTCACCAGTGCCCATAGTGCTCTGGCGCGCCCAGGCCGCCGCCGGCTGAGGCGGTGATCCCGGGTCCGACATGGCGGTGACCAGGAGACTGCCGTCCGCCGTCGCGACCCGCAGAGCGTGCTCGTCACAGCCGAGCACCTCGCCCGGCCGGCCGCGGGAGGCCGCCTGTCCCGGCACGGCCGACGCCCAGAGCATGACCTTCCGGCCGGCCCAGAAGGCGAAGGCTCCCGGGTACGGCTCGGTGAGCGCGCGGATCCAGTCGTGCACCGCGCGGGCTGGCCGGCTCCAGTCCGTGATGCCCATCTGCGGTGAGCGCTTGCGGAGGAGATCGCCGCTGGCCGGCCCCTGGGCCCGGCGCGGGGCCGTCCCGTCCAGCAGCGCCTGCAGGTGATCGCGCAGCATCGCTGCGCCGGCGTCCCCCACTCTCGCGTACACGGTGGCACAGGTGTCATCGGGTCCGATCGGCACGCGCCGCTGGTCGATGATGTCGCCAGTATCGGTGCCGGCATCAAGGAACATCATCGTGTTGCCGGTCTCGTCCTCGCCCCGGAGAATGGCCCAGTTCACCGGGGCGCGGCCGCGGCCGCGCGGCAGCAGGGAAGCGTGAAAGCCAATACAGCCGCGGGGCGGGACGCGGAGCAATTCCGCGCCGAGCAGCCGGGTCCACCCGACGACTACGAGCAGATCCGGGGCAAGCTGCCGGACGTGCTCGACCTCCTGGGCGGCGTTGATGTTCGCGCAGCGCCGTACCGGGACCCCGTGCGCGGCAGCCTGCGGCTCCAGGTCCACGTAGCCCGACGGCCGCTGGCCGTCCGGCCGGGGCACGGTCACGACCCCGGCGATGTCGACCGCGCTATCGAACAGGGCGGCGAGCGCCGGCTGCGCCTCGTGCACCGCGCCCACAAATACCAGGCGCGGGCCGCTGGATCTGCGGTTCGGCAGTTGGCGCACCATCCTGCTCCTTTCGGTAAGTCGGCCGGTCAGTGTCGAGTCAGCGCCGGTCCATGTCGAGTCTGCTCAGATGCTCAGCCGCAGCAATGGCGCGGCGTTCGGAGCGCGTGCCGCGTCCCGCAGCGCAGGCACCCCGGCCACCTGGTCGAGCAGCCGGGTGAGCGCGTAGTGATTGAGGGCCCGTGTGGTGACGGCACTGGCTACACCGGGCGCCATCAGCACGAATGGCACCGTCTCGGTCGTCTCTCCCTCGTCGAAGACCACGACGATCGCCAGCCGCCCGGCGTGCCAGTCAGGTCCCGACGTCAGCACCGGCACCCAGGAGCGCAGCCATGCGTCGGCCTGCGCCAGCGTCCCGTCGTGACCGTCATGGATGAGGTTGGGCGTGATCAGGCCCACTGTCGGCAGCGTCCCCCGCCGGACATCGGAGACCAGAGGCCCTCCGGCTACGGTGCCGGCCGGGACGTCGTCGGCCTGGCAGAGTCTGGCCTCGCTCGGGAAATACGCCCACGGGTTGTGGTTGACGTCGTAGTTACCGCTGTTGGTGCGGTCACATGGCGTCGGCATGGATTCCTCGTAGGCGTGCGCCGTGCCGCCCTTGGCGAGCGCCTGGCCAAATACCGAGGGCCCCGGGTAGCTGCAGCCGGCCGCCGGAAAGCAGTCCTGGGGGTCGTTGAACCCGGACCCGCCGAAAATGGCCAGGTAGTTCGGCAGGCTCGGATGACCGATGTCGCTCCACGCCGTGGCCCGCCCGTACCGCCTGGCCAGTGTCCACAGGTACGGCATGTGGGACGGGAACACCTGCCCGACGCTGTGATTCTCTTCCATGATCACCAGGATCTTGGTCACCCGATGGCCCGCTTGCGAAGCGGGACTCGCAGCTACCGGAGTGGCCGCCGGGTCGGACGGAGTGCTCCCGGCACCGGACCCGGCTGAGTGAGCCGAGCGCCCGGCACCGGAGCCGGCCGGCGGAGCCGAGCCGGCCGACGGAGCCGAGCCGCATCCGGCGGCGAAGAGGCAGCAGGCCAGACCGAGGCCTGCCGAGGCCAGGGCCCGGTGGCCTTGCTGCCAGCTGTCGAGGCGCATCCACCGAGCATAGGCAGCCGGTGCGGCCGACCTACTCATGCAAACGACGTAGAAGAAAGCCCCTAGTTTGCCGAGGTCACAGCAAACTTCCGCGCTTAGGTTGAAGGCTCGACATGCGGTGAGAAGGGATGACATCTGCCGTGGAGGCAAACGAGGCGATGCGGCGCATCTTCTGGCGGCACCGGTGGCTGCTCATTTTCTTCCTGCTTCTCCCCGTGGCCGCCGTAGTCCCGCTCAGCATGCACCAGCCGGTGACCTACGCCGCGACCGCCAGCATCCAGGCGCAGGCCGCGGCGCCCCAGGCCGACACGCAGGTGACGGCAATTCTCAGCCGGGTGACCACGGTCGCAAAAAGCCCGGCGGTCGTGCAAAGCGCGATCAACGCGGCTGGCGTCAGCCGGAATGCGGTCGATGTCGCCCGGCACGAGGTCGCTGTCACATCGCTCAGCAGCTCAGCCATCGTCTCCCTGACCGTCACCGACCCGAGCCGGCAAGTCGCCGTCAGCCTCGCCCGGTCGCTGGCCGATGGCATTGTCAAGATCCTCAACGCCCTGGGGACGCAGTCCAGCCAGCAGCTCGCCGCCCTCGCCTCGCAGCGCACTCAGCTGGATGCCGCCCGCACCAAGCTGCTCAAGCAGATGGCCACCGCTCAGGTAAACCATCAGGTAGCGTCCAGCGCCGGGGTCCAGTCCCTGATCGCGCAACTTAACGCGGTCGATACCCAGCTGTCGACCAATCTGGCCTCGGTGCAGCAGGTCCTGACCAACAGCACTGTCAACGAGGGCGCCGGGGTCATCAGCGCGCCGACTTTCGCGACAGGCGTGTCCCGGCACGTCGCTGCCTACGCCGCACTTGCCGGGCTCCTCGGCCTGGTCGTCGGCATGCTCGTCGCCACAATCCACGAGCTGGCGCGGCCCACCATCGCGGCGGCCGGAGCAGGGGCCAGGGAACTGAGCCTGGTGGTTCTCGGTGACGCGCGGCTGACGAACGAGGAGACGGCGGACCTCGACGACGAGCTGGCCATCCGGCTGGACCTGGCCGCCGATCGCCTGGGCGCTCGTACCCTCGTTCTCACCGGTCCGGTGCCCGCCGCGCAGCTCGCTGCGCTGGCCGCGCATATCAACGGGAATCTGCCTGCCGTCGCCGCCTCGGCGGACGACGATAGCCCCGCGCAGGCCGGCGGCGCCCGGGTCTCGGGCATCAGGGCGCTCTCCCCGCACGGGCTGCCCCAGGCAGGCGACACCAAGAGCCCCACCGGTTCCTTCGGCAGTATCAGCGCCCACGCAGCGAGCTTTGGCGCGGCCCGGCCCGGGCGGCTGAGTGTGATCGCCATGCCCGATACCAGATTCCAGGACCGGCTGGAGGAGCCGGCGCTCGTCCTCGTGCTACCCCGGTTCGCGCCGCGCGCTGCGCTGGATCAGGCGGTAGATCTCGGAGTGATCACCGGCTGGCCGCTCCTCGGTGTCATCAGCCTGCGGCAGCAGCACAAGCGCCGCCACCGCGGCGCCCAGCCGAAACCGACCGCCGCCGAGTCGGAGCCGCCGACCACCTGGCCGCCCCCGGCCTCCTGGCCGCCGCCGACATCCTGGCCGCCGCCAACCGCTGCCCATCCGCACCCGCCCGTCGCCCAGCCGCAGCCCCCCGCCGCACAGCCGCAGGTGCCGGCCGCCCAGCCGCAGCCGCCCGCAGCCGCGCAGCCGCCGCCCCCCGCCGCTGTCCAGCCACAGCCCCCCGCCGTCCAGCCGCCGCCCCCCGCCGCCCGGCTGGAGCCCGTCGCCGTCGAGAAGGACCACCACGCGGGAGCCGCGCTATGAATGACCTCAAGATCGCTTACAGCACGGGCCATGAAGGCTGGTGGCCACAGGCGCCCTGGGCCAGAGACCGCAACAACCACGTCGGACTCCAGACTCTGATCGTGGGCGGCGGCGCCGCGGCCCGCACGCTGATACGCGACCTGCGGCGCTCACCCGACTTCGGCCTGCGGCCGGCGGGCTGCCTGGACGATGATCCTCGCGTCCGGTCGGTGTCAGGGATCCCGGTGCTCGGACGGCTCAGCGACCTGCGGCGCATCGTCCGGCAGCATGGCTTCGAGGCCGTGGTCGTCGCGATCCCGTCGCTGGGCTCGGCGGCGCTGAGCAGCCTGGTCCGCGACGCCACGGACACCGGAGTCCATGTGCGGTTCCTTCCCTCGTTCCTGTCGGCGGTGGAGCGGGTTGCCCGGGCCGCTGACATGCGTACTGTCCGCTTCAGCGACCTGCTTGGCCGCCAGGAACGCCGTGTCCTGCAGCCGCCGACCCGGGCGTCGCTGGCTGGCGCGCGGGTCCTGGTGACGGGCGCAGGCGGTTCCATCGGCCAGGAGCTCTGCCGCCAGATCCGCAGCTACGATCCTGCTTCGCTGTACATGCTGGATCACGACGAGTCCAACCTGCACGGCCTCCAGCTGGAACTCGACGGCGAGGCGCTGCTCGACAGCCCTGAGGTCATCATCGCGGACATTCGCGACCGGGCACGGATCCGGCAGATCTTCCGGTCCGTCCAGCCGGATGTCATATTCCATGCCGCCGCCCACAAGCACCTGCCGCTCCTTGAGCGCCACCCGTGCGAGGGCGTGAAGTCCAACGTGCTCGGAACCCAGAATCTGGTCCAGGCGGCGCTCGAGGTCAACGCCGCGCGTTTCGTGCTCATCTCGACCGACAAGGCCGCCGACCCGAGATCGATACTCGGAGCCACCAAGCGCCTGGCCGAGATGATCGTGCAGGAGCACGCGAACGGGCAGACGCAGGTGTGCTCCGTCCGCTTCGGCAACGTGCTCGGCAGCCGCGGCTCGTTCCTTACCGTCGTCGCCGGACAGGTCGAGCGAGGGGACCCGGTCACGGTGACCGATCCCGATGTCACCCGGTTCTTCATGACCGTGGAAGAGGCCGTTGGCCTGGTGCTGTCCGCGGCCCCGATGGCCGAGTACGGCGAGACCTTCGTGCTCGACATGGGCGAGCCGGTGCGGATCGTCGACCTCGTCCACCGGTACGCCGAGCAGCTGCACGCCGCCGACGTGCAGATCCGGTACACCGGCTTGCGGCCAGGGGAGAAATTGCACGAGACGCTGTTCGGCGAGAGCGAGGAACGGCTGTCGACGGTTAATCCGGCGATCTGGGCAACGCGCCCGGCCCGGCTGCCCGATGACTTTGCCGGTCGTCTTGACAAGCTGTACTGCGCTGCGGCCGACGGCGAGGAAATGCAGGTCCGCGGCATGCTCGAGGACCTGATGCCGGATTACACCGCCGCGATTGCCAGCCCGGCGGAGCTTGCGTCGGCAGCCGCGACGCATTACCCGGACGAGTTCTGATGCGAGCCGTCCTGCGGACCGCCGGCGAGCGGACCGAGCTGGCCTGCGCGCACCGGTGGCTGGCCCGCGTGCTGGCCGAGGGCACGGCGGGCCAGCTGACCCCGCCCGATGACACCCGCCCCGACATTCGAGTAACGGTCGAGGACACGGGCGCAGCGTTCGACACCGCCGGGTGGGACGTACTCACCAGGGACGCATGGCGGCGTGCCGGGCAGGTGATCGTGCGCGACGCCTGCTCCTCAGGCCTCGACCTGCTGGTCACCGCGGCAGGTCCGACACTAGACATCGTCGCCCGCTGGCGCCCGCCAGTGACCGGGCGGGCTGCGTCGGCCGTACTGCGAGCACGATCGCGGCTGCTGATCCGGGCCGTGCTGCTGCAGTACCCGGCCCTGTGGTGGAGCCAGCAGCGCGGGCGGGCGCCGCTGCACGCCTCTGTCTGCACGGTCAGTTCCGCGGGCGGGCGAACGGTCCTCATCGCCGGGCCGGGCGGAGTGGGCAAGTCCACGCTGGTTAACGCGGAGCTGGCGGGCGGGGCCTGCTCGACCAGCGACAACCTGTGCGTGAGCGACGGGCGGACCGCATGGGGCCTGCTCGAGCCCAGGCGCGTGCCTGCCAGTGACCACCATGGCGGTAGCGGCCGCCGCATGCCGCACGGCCGGCGGGAGGCGCCGTGGCCTAGCCGGGTGGACGAGCTAGTGCCCGATCTCGTGCTCGTGCTCCGGCGCGGGTCCGCCAAGGGCCCGACCGCGGCACCCTGCCAGAGCGACGAAGCAGCCCGGTTCCTGGTAGCAGGGACCTACATGGCCGGCGAGCTCCGCCGGTACTGGCCCTTCGCCGCCACGCTCGCCCTCGGCACCGGGCTGGGCGCTCCCCACCCGCCGGTAGAGCGAGTCGCTACGAAGCTGAGCACGGGCCTGCCGTGCATGGAAGTCATCCTTGGCGAACGCCAGGGGACTCCGCTGGGCAGCCTGCTGCCGAGCGGAACGGGAGCGGCGGTGAGCAGATGACAGACCGGCTGCGGGTGGCGCAGATCGTTACCCGCTTCATGGCAGGCGCCGGGGGCGTCGCGCTGCGCGGGGCCCTGGCCCTGGACCCGGAGCGCTACGAGGTCGTTTTCGTCATCGGAAGCGGCAACCGGCTCATTCAGGAAGCGGAGCAGGCGGGCTTCGAGGTAACTGTGATGGAACGCCTGCGCAGCGAGATCGCGCTGGCCGATGACCGGCGGGCCCTGGCCGAGCTGAAGGAATTCCTCGGTGCGGGCCAGTTCGACATTGTCCACACGCACAGCTCGAAGGCCGGGGCGCTCGGCCGGCGCGCCGCACATCACGTCGGCGTCCAGCGAATCGTCCACACCTTCCACGGCTTCCCCTTTCACGAGTTCCAGTCGCGGCTGCGCCGCACGGCCTACATGCGGATCGAACGCTCGCTCGGGAAGATCACCGACGCCTTCCTGGCCGTGGGACCGGCGGTAGCAGCGGAGGCGATCCGGCGCCGGATCGCCGCGCCCGAGCGCGTGCGCACGATCGGGGTCGCCGTGAGCGCCGGCCCGGCACCGCAGGCCTGCGACCGGGCGGAGGCCCGCCGGCTGCTGGGCATTCCCCCCGGCATGCACGTAGTGGGCTGCGTCGGCCGGCTGGACTTCCAGAAAGCACCCGACGACTTCGTCAACGCACTGGCCGACATCGGCCGCGACGACGTCTTCGGCGTCTGGATCGGCGACGGCCCGCTGCGCGCTGCGACGGAGCGGCTGGCGGCGCGGCGCGGCATGGCCGGGCGGATGTCCTTTGTCGGGGAGCGCACCGACGTCAGTGCCCTGCTTCCCGGGCTCGACATATTCGCGATGGCCAGCCGCTACGAGGGCCTGCCGTGCGCGATCGTCGAGGCCATGGCGGCGGCACGGCCCGTCGTGGCCACGACGGTCAACGCGGTGCCGAACATCGTCGTGGCGGGCGAGACCGGCCTGCTGGTGCCTCCTGGCCGGCCTGAACTGCTCAGCCGGGCGCTGCGGCACCTGATCGACAACCCTGCCATCGCCGCCCGCCTCGGCCAGGCGGGACGAGCGCACCTGGGCGAGGAACTGACCCCGGCCGCGCTCGGCGCGATCCTGGATGAGACCTACCGGTCGCCGTCGGCAATCGCGCGCCCAGTGCTGTCGCCCCAGCTGAAAGTGGTCGTGCCAGGACCGTCAGCGGTGGTCGTGCCATGATCGTCGGCAGCCAGCCAGCCACCAGCGAAGAGACTGCGGCCACGGCCACGCCGCACGGAGCGGACCGGGAAATACCCTTCTGCCGTACCGTGATCACAGATGACGCCCAGCAGGCGGCGCTGCGGGTCCTGGCCGGCGGCTGGGTGACCATGGGCGCCGAGTCGGTGGCGTTCGAGGAGGAGTTCGCCTCCTGGGTGGGGGCGCGGCACGCGGTGGCGGTCAGCTCCTGCACGGCCGCGATCCAGATGGCGCTGACCGCGCTCGACCTGCCGCCGGGGTCCGGAGTCCTGACCCCCACCCTGACCTTCTGCGGTGCCGTCCAGGCCATCGTCCATGCCCGGCTGCGGCCGGTGCTCGTGGACGCCGACGCCCGCACGCTGACGGTCTCCCCCGAGGCAGTGGCGGCCGCGGCGCGCCGGGGCGCGGTAGCCATGGTCGTCCAGCACATGGCCGGCTATCCGGTGGACAGCGCGGAACTCGCCGCCGCGGCCGGCATACCCATGGACAACGTCGTCGAGGACGCCGCACACGGCCTGGGCGCCACCATCGGGGGCCGGCCTGTCGGCAGCGACAGCCGTGCGGCCTGCTTCAGCTTCTACGCCACCAAGAACCTCCCCATCGGGGAAGGCGGGGCGATCACCACCACCGACGGCAAGCTGGCCGAACGGATGCGGCGGATGCGGCTGCACGGCATGAGCGGGGACGCCTGGCGGCGGTACCACCGGTCCGGCAGCTGGCGGTACACCGTCGAGGACAGCGGCCTGAAGGCAAACTTCACTGACGTCCAGGCCGCCATCGGCCGGGCCCAGCTGCGCTCCCTGCAGGCGTGGCAGCACCGTCGCGCCGAGATAGCCGCCCGCTACGACGCGCTGCTCGCGCCGGTGCCAGGTCTCGAGCTGCCCCCGCGGCCGCCCGATGACCTGCACGCCTGGCACCTCTACATCGTGCGCGTCCACGACTATTTCGCAACGCGGAGGGACGAGGTAGTGGAGGCACTGGCCGACGCGGGGATCGGCACGTCGGTCCATTTCATACCGGTGCACCACCAGCCATATTTCCGCGAGCTACTGGGTCCCGATGAGTGCGCCAGCCTGCCGGTCGCCGACGCGGTCTTCCCGCAGCTGCTCTCGCTGCCGCTGCACCCCGGCCTGACCGATCCCGATGTCGAGCGGGTCTGCGAAGCGCTAGCTGCCCTGGCTGCCCGGTGAAGCAGGGCACAACGCCGAAAGGAATCAGATGGAAATAGACGTCCTCACCGGGCCCGCCTCTCGCGACCTCGGCAGTGGCCAGTTCACGGTCTTCGATAGCGCGGCGGCTCCGGCCGACGAGGCGCTGATCGAGCGCCTTGGCGAGGGAACGCAGGGAGCGGACCTGGCGGCACCGCCGGTCGTGCTCCCGGACTTCTGCCACAAGACGAAGTCCGAGATGCCCTCCAGCATCGCGGTCGCCACCCAGGGAGCAATCCGGCCGACGCTGACCGACGCTGCGCTCAACTGCGGGATGGCGCTGGTGACCCTGGACGTTGACCGGCCCTCCCCGGCCGCGGTCACTGATTTCTACCGGCAGGTTGCCGAGCAGTTCCCCAATCCGCCCACCTGGCGCAGGGACCTGAAGCACGGCGAGGTCCTGCGCGCGGCCACCGAGGGCGCTGACTTCGCGGCCGAGCGGTACGACCTCAGCAGCGCCGAGCTTGATCGCGTCGAGGAGCGGGGGCGGCTCGACATCGATGCCCTGGGCGGGGCCCGGCAAGCGAAGAAGGACCTGCCCTGGCTCGTGGTCCAGATGGGCCGCCTGCGCTTCGGGGCCATCGGGCCGAGCACGCACTTCCTGGAACTCCAGGAGGTCGAGGAGATCCTGGATCCGGACGCGGCGGATCGGCTGGGCATCCATGCCGGCCAGGTGACCTTGCAGTTCCACAACGGCGGCGGCGTCCTCACCGGCCAGCTCGGCGCGCTTTACGCCCGGCGCAAGAGCGCATCGCGGATGCTGCGCGCCGAGATGTCGGTGCAGAAACCCCTGAGCCACCTGATGACCGCGCGTTCTCGCGCCCAGGTGACGAGCCGCCTGGCGACCTACTTCGCGGAGGGCTGCCCGTCCATCCCGATGGCCGATGACGACGGCCGGCGCGCGCTGCTCGCTACCCGCCTGGCCATGAACTACGGCTTCGCCTACCGGATGGCCACCTATGCCGCGCTGCGGACCATCGCCCGGTCATCGCTCGGCGCGACCGCGCAGCTGCTGGTCGACTCCCCGCACAACTCGGTCTACGAGGAAGAGGTAGGCGGCTCGCCTGCCTTCGTGCACCGCCACAACGCCTGCCGGGCTTATCCGGCCGGGATGATGGCAGGCCACCCGGCGTTTGCCGAGACCGGCCAGCCGCTGCTGCTGCCCGGCACCAACCGGACCTCGTCCTACCTGTGCGTGCCGGCGGCCGGCGCGCACCGCAGCCTCTACAGCGCGTGCCACGGCTCGGGCAGCATCATCTCGGCGTTCGAGCGAGCCGGCCGGTCAGGACCGGACCCGCGCGGCCGCACTACGGCCCGGCACCGCTACGACGGCACGGCTCCGGCGCAGGTGCCCCATCTCGACGACAACGGCGTCAACGAGGCCCTCGGCATTCTGACGGGTCACGGGCTGGTCCGGCCGGTGGCCCGGATGAGACCCTTTGCCGTCCTGACATGAGCGACACCGCCGGTAACTCCGCCGCCTGGGCAGCGCTGCTGCCCGCCGGCACGGTGTGGCTGCCGGGCCACCGCCGCTCAGCCGCCCGGCGGCTCCGTCGCGCCATGACAGGTCTCCCGGCGGGCTCCAGCGTGGCCGTCAGGGCATCGGCGCGGGCTTTCGGCCGCGCCAGGCAGGCAGCCGAGCCCGCCAGGCAGGCAGCCGAGCCCGCCCGGCAGGCAGCCGAGCCGGGCGCCGTGGCGACGTATATCGCTTTCCCCTCGCGGCAGCACCCGGTACTGGTGGCCAGCTCCGATCCTGCGGTGCTGCGCTACGTCGCCGACTCGGTGCTCTCCGTGCCGCCGGGAACGGGGCCGCTGCCGAGCATGGTGCTGACGGCCGGGCTGCGCCTGCTCCGCCTGCGGTGGGTGTGGATGCTGGCCGCGGCGGCGCGCGCCGCCGGGGTGGTACAGGTAGGGCGGCGGCAATGACCGCGACGATCGCCGCGCGGCGGGCCCTGCTCGACCTGATCGACGACGCGGGCGGGCGGGTCGTCTGCCTGGCCATGTCGAAGGACCCGAACGCCAAGGTCACGGTCCTGCTCTTCGGCCCCGGCGAGGATCTGCCCCGCTACGTCGCGAAGGTGCCCACCACCGACACCGCGGTGCGCAGCGTCCAGCACGAGGCGGGAAGGCTGGCCCAGCTTGCCCGGCGGGAGCTCGGGCCGCTGGCAGCCACGGTCCCGCGGATCGTGGCCATCGCCGAGCATTCAGGGCGGCCGGTGCTGGTCACCACGGCGCTGCCGGGGCGGGTGATGCTCGCCTCGTACCACACCTGGCGGCATACAGCACGCCCGGCGGCGGTGCGGGCCGACTTCGACGCGGCCGGCCAGTGGCTGGCCGACCTGCAGCACCGCACGGCGAGGAGCGAGGCCAGCCTGGCCAGCATGCTCGACGGCGCGGCCGCGGCGATCACGCGCCGCTTCGGCGATGAGCAGGTCACGGCGCAGGATCTTGACCATGTCTCGGACCTCCACAGCCGGCTGACCGGCCACCAGGTCCCGCAGGTCGTGATGCACGGAGACTTCTGGCCCGGCAACATGCTGATGGAAGGCGATCGGCTGCGCGGGGTCATCGACTGGGAGTGCGCCCGAACTGACGGGCCGCCCACCCGCGACCTGGCTCGCTTCGCGATCACCTACTCGCTCTACCTGGACCGGCACACCCGGCCGGGACGGCGCGTGGCCGGGCACCGGGGGCTGCTCGCCGGCCAGTGGGGCGCGGGCGTGGAATACGCGGTCAACGGCACTGGCTGGTACCCCGAGTTCGTGCAGCGCTTCGTGGCCGACGGACTGCGGCGGCTCGGCGCGCCCGAAGCCCGCTGGCGCGACGTGATGCTCGCCGAAATCGCCTGCATCGCCGCCGAGGCCGACCATGCCGATTTCGCGATGAACCACCTGCTGCTCCTGCGCCGCCTGCGCCAGGTAGCCGGGCCATGACCATCACGCTCGAGCGAGCCCTCACGCGACACCCGGCGCCAGCGCCCACGCTCGAGCCGGTCGGCGGGCCGAACCCGCGCCGCGGAACCTCGCAGCGCACGGCGATGCTGACGCTCACCGCCGCCTTCATCTTCCAGCCCATCCTGCACCCGACCGGGCCGGGGAACAGCTCCCCGGTCGACATCCTGACGCTGGCATCGGTCATCACGGCCGCCATCTGGGCGACCAGCACGCACGTCAAGCTCCGGGCGCCGTACTTCATACCCGTGTCCTTGATGGTGGCGGCGGGAGCGGCCTCGGGCCTGGTCGGATTGCTGCCCGGCACGTCGCTGCTGGCGCTGGCGGACGACATTCTGCTGTTCGCGTGGTGCATCACGGTCGTCAACGTGCTCAGCTCGGCCCGGGCCATGCGCTGGGCGCTGGCTGCCTGGAGCTGGTCGGGGATCTTCTGGGCCGGCGTGGTGATCGTCGCCTGGCTCGGCCACATTACCGCGCTGGAGGGCCTGCAGGCCGCTGAGGGCAACCGGGTCCTGTTTACCTTCGGCGACCCGAACTATGCATCCACCTACTGGGACGCGACCATATTCGTGGTCTTTGCCGCGCGCACGCCCTCCAAGCGGTGGATGCGGATCATCGGCTACATCATGCTGGTCTGGGCGCTGGCCCTGACCGAGTCCAACGGCGGGGCGCTGGCACTGGCGGTCGGCATCTTCTTCCTGCTGCTCGCCAGGGCGTACCGCAAGCGCGGATGGGTCGGGACGGTGGCGGCGGCCCTGGTCATCATGCTGGCCGTCGGCGGCTTCTTCACCGCAGTGCCCCTCAATTCCATCCGGCAGGCGGCCGCCGCCAGCAACCAGGCGCTGCTGGTGAACTCCATCGGCCGCAGCGCGCAGAGCAGCTCCGAGCGAGGGGAGCTGATCACCGAGACCAAGCAGCTCTACGAGTCCAGCGACGGCGTCCTCGGCCTCGGCCCGGCGAGCACCAAGCCACTGCTCGCCCGCTTTCTGTACCCGTACGCCAACGAGGCCCACGACGACTACCTGGCCGTGCTGGTCGAACGCGGCGTCGTCGGCCTGCTCGGGCTGCTGCTGCTGCTCGGCTCGGCGGCCTGCCGGGCCGGGCCGATTATCCGGCGTCCGCTGTCAGCCCGCTTCGCGGCGGCGGTGCCGGCTCCGGCCGGGCTGGTGGCCGGACTGCTGGCCCTCAGCGTCAATTCCTTCTACGAAGAGATCCTGCACTTCCGCTTCTTGTGGGCGCTGCTCGGGATCGTGGCGGTTCTCGGCAAGGATACGAGGCGCGACAGGTGACGATTCTTCCCCGGTCTACCGGAACTCACCAGAAGCAGCGCGGCTACGGGCTGGTTTCCCGTGCCGCCGTAACGAACCTGGGTGCGCAGGGCGGGGCGCTGGCTTCGGTATCGGTGGCCAGCCTGATTGTCGCCAGGATCGGCGGCCCGGCCGTAGTCGGCGAGTACGCCCTGATACGCGTTCTGCCCTGGCTGTTCGGGGTCCTGCTCTCCTGCGGGCTGCCAACGGCTTCGGCGTACTTCCTGGCCGGAGAGCCCAAGGACAGGAGCATCCGGCCGACCCTGGCCCTGATGACGGTCGCCGGCGCGGCTCTCGGCACGCTGGCCTGGCTGGCGTGCGCCGGGCCGTTCCAGGCGCTGTTCTTCAAGCAGATGCCGGTCCGGCTGGTCGTGCTCACCGGAGTCCTCGTCGTCACCCAGCTCGTCACGGTCACGGCCAAGGCCTGCTGCCAGGGCAGCGGCGACATCGCCGGCGCCAACCTGGTCATCGTCGCCGAGGAGCTATGGTTCGTCTTCGTCTACCCCGCCGTGCTGCTCATCGGGGGCGAACGCGGCGTGGCCTCGGTCATCCTCGCCCTGATCATCTCGGGCAGCCTGGCGACGCTGACAGGCCTGCTGCGGCTGGCGCAGCGCCGGTTCTTCTCCGGCTGGGGGCTGCCGTCGGTCGCGACGGCGAAGCGGATCACGGCCTTCGGCGCCCGGGGCCAGCTCGGGAACCTGCTGTGGCTGACGAACCTGCGTTTCGACTTCGTGCTGCTCGGCGCACTGGCCGGGCCGGCGGTGCTCGGGATCTACGCGGTCGCGTCGAAGTTCGCCGAGCTGATGCGGCTCGTCCCGACGGCCATTAACTATGTCCTGTACCCGCGGTTCGCGCACCTGGACGGGGAGCAGGCCACGACCGAGGCCCGCAGGCTCCTGCCCCGCGCCGCCGCGCTGACACTGGTCATGACGCCCTTCCTGGCCGTTGCCACCTACTTCGCGCTGCCCTTGCTCTACGGGTCAGCGTTCCGCAGGGCCGTCACGCCTGCCGAGATCATCATCATCGGCCTGTCCATAGAGGGAGCCGCCGCGGTCGCCTCCGCGTACCTGCTCGGCCGGGGACGGCCGGGGCTCAACTCCATCGGGATGGGCGTGGGCGCCACCATTACCGTGACCCTGGACATCATCCTCATCCCCAGGTACGGCGCGCTGGGCGGCGCCGTCACCTCGGCCATCACCTACCTGGCGAGCACCATCACGCTCACCTGCCTGGCGCGGCGGATCGCCGGGCGGACCTTGCCTCCCGGCGGCGGACCAAGGACGCCGCAGCGGCATGGCCGCCGGGGCCTGGGCGGAGCGGCGGAGGGCGCGCTGCGCCCCGACACCATCCTGAGGCGCGGGGTAGACGTCATCATCGCGTTCATCGCGCTGCTGATCGCCGCTCCGCTGCTGCTCGCGGCCGCGGCGGCGGTCAAGGTCACCAGCCGGGGGCCGGCGCTCTACAAGCAGGTCAGGGCAGGGCAGTCGGGGCGGCCGTTCACGATGCTCAAGTTCCGCTCCATGGTGCGCGACGCCGACCGGGTCGGCCCGCTGGTGACAGACCGGGCCGACCCGCGGATCACCAGGATCGGGACCTTGCTCCGCGCCTCCAAGCTTGACGAGCTGCCCCAGCTGTTCAACGTCGTGCGGGGCGACATGACTCTCATCGGCCCGCGGCCGGAGGTCCCCCGCTTCCTGCCCTGCTACCACCAGGACGAACTCGGGATCCTGAGGGTGCGGCCTGGCCTCACCGGCCCCGGCCAGATCTTCTATACCGAGGCGCAATCCGAGCAAGACTCGGCCGCTGATCCCGAGGCGCACTACGTCAGCTCCCAGCTTCACCCGAAGCTGGCCGTCGACCTGGACTACCTGAGGCGTCGCAGTCTCCGGTTCGACCTGGCCATCCTGCTGCACACTGTCGCGCTGATCAGCCACCTGGCCAGGCGTGCGCCCCTGACGGCCGTCACTGAGGACGCAGGCCGGCTCTGAGGGCGACGGCCACCGCCTCCAGCGCGCTGTGGCAGCCCAGCTTGACCGTCACGTTGCGGATGTGAGTGCGGACAGTATTGGGCGACTGGCTGAGCCTGCCCGCGATGCCGTTGCGGTCCAGGCCGCTCACCATCAGGCTGAGCACCTCGCGCTCTCGTGCCGTGAGCTGCTGGATGAGCTTGACCTGCGGCGCCTGCGCCGGGCCCGGATAGTCGGCGAGGAGCCGGCCGAGCAGCTCGGTCGGCAGCCAGCTTCCGCCCAGCAGAGCGGCCTGCACGGCGCTGACGAGCTGCTCGACCGAGGCATCCTTGGTCACGAACCCCGCCGCGCCCGCCTGGACGGCGTCGATCGCGGTAGCGTCGTCCCAGTAGGCGGTCAGGACGACGACGGCCGGCGGGGCGGGCAGCGTCATCAGCTGCCGGGTGAGGTCGATCCCGCTGACGTCCCCGAGCCGGACGTCCATGATCACCACGTCCGGTTTTCGCGCGGCCACCAGGCCGATCACCTGACCCGGCTGGCTGACCGACATGGGCTCGAAGCCTGGCTCCGCGCCGAAGACCGCCTCAAGGCCCTGGCCGAAGACGCGGTGGTCATCGACGATCAGCAGCCTGATCGGCATTAGTCGCCGACCGCGCGTGATCCGTCGCCGTCCCAGTCATCGTGGTCGGTCGGCCAGCCGACATCGACCAGCCCTTCCCGCACCGCGTACGCCACGGCTTCCAGTCGCGAGTGCGCGCCCAGCTTGGTCAGCAACGCGTCGACATGGGAGCGGGCGGTGGATACCCGCACGCCCATCGACCTGGCCATGCTCGTGGTGCTCTCGCCGCGAACGAGGCGCGCGAGCGCCTCGCGCTCGCGCTGGGTCAGGAACTGCGCTCGCTCGTGGCCCCGGGGGCTGCGGCTGCGGGGTCCGAGCGCGGTCCGGGCGGACAGCGACAGGACGGCGCTGCCCGCCACCCGGTTCGCTGCCCGGCCTGAGGTGGCGCCGGTGAGTACCCGGAGTATCTCGACGAAGTCGTCGCTCTTCAGCGCGGCGCCCCGGACACCGGCGGCCAGGGCGCCGGCGAGGCTGGCCGAGTCGGCCGACTCGGCCAGCACGACGAATGCGGTGCGGGGCGCGCGGGCCACGAGCCGATCGATGCCGCTGAGCGGCCCGCTGCCAGCGAATCCGAGGTCCATGACGCAGGCGTCGACCTGCTCGCGCTCGATCAGCCTGGCCGCGCCAGCCAGGTCGGTCGCGCAGCCCACGATGTCGTGCCCCGCCATCTTGAGCAGGGAGGTCAGGGCAGCGGCGAAGACCCGGTGGGCATCCGCGATGACGATCCTCATCCCGGCAGGCTCTCGTCCGCGGGCCCGGCGCCCGCAGTGGCGACCAGCATCCGGCCGCGCTCGCCGGCGGGCAGCTCCGGCTGCGGCGGGCTGGGGAAGGTCACGGTCACGCAGAGGCCGCCGAGGTCGCTGACGCCCAGCTGCACAGTCCCGGCGCAGCCGAGGACCAGGCTCCCGATGATCTCAAGGCCGAGAGACGTCCGGTGCGCCGCCCGCTGGCGGAAGCCGTCCCCAGAGTTGGCGACCGACAGCCGCGCCTGGTCTGCCCCGAGCGCGACCCGCAGGCGGACGTAGCCGCCCGGTCCGGCCGCCCGGCACGCGTTCGTCAGCAGGTTACTCAGGATCCTGACGATGACTGCCGGATGAACGTCCAAGGTCACCGGACTGATGACCGCATCGATCGCCCCGCTGTACCGCAGCCGGGCGGTGGCCACCGCATCAGCGGCGATAAGGTCCAGGCGGACCGGGTCCCTCCGGCGAGGACGGTCGAGGACCTGACCGCAGATGTCAGAGATCCTCCCGGCCTCGGCAGCGATCAGCCGCAAGCGATCTGCGACCGACGGGTCCTGGTCTGCGTCCCCGACGGCCGCACGGGCCAGCAGCTTGATAGTGGCCGCCGGCTCGATCAGGTCGTGACACAGCTCTCGCAGCAATCGAGCCTCCGCGGCACCAGTCGTTACCTGATCCTGCGCGGCACCCTCTGCCCCTGCAGTAACAACATCGGCCATGACGCCGAAGCCCCCATCAGTCGCGCCGCACACAGACGCCCGCCCCCTCGCTCATCGGCACTCACCAATGGCCCCGTGGAGCCGACGCCGGCCGAGGCCGCCTGTCCCCTGGACGAGCATGAGTCCGATTTAAGGAAAAGTAAAGCAATAAGTAGACGCGCGATGACTGCGAACGGTCTACACGGTGAACAGACGAACCTTGGTGATTTGCGACCCCCTCCCGGGCTCCGCGCGCATCGCCGCACTGTCAGGGCCAGGAGCCGGTAGGTTGCCAGGGTGCTGCTCTCCGACCGGGACATCAGGGCCGAGGTGAAGTCGCGCCGGGTCAGGCTCGATCCGTACTCGCCTGAGCTCATCCAGCCATCCAGCATCGACGTGCGCCTCGACCGCTACTTCCGGGTATTCGAGAACCACCGCTATCCGCACATCGACCCCGCCATCGAGCAGCCTGACCTGACCCGGCTGGTCGAGACCGCCGGGGACGAGCCGTTCGTACTGCATCCCGGCGAGTTCGTGCTTGCCTCCACCTACGAGGTCGTGACGCTGCCCGACGACATCGCCGGGCGGCTGGAAGGCAAGAGCTCCCTCGGCAGGCTTGGCCTGCTGACCCACTCCACCGCGGGCTGGATCGACCCCGGCTTCTCCGGGCACGTGACACTCGAGCTTTCCAATGTCGCGACGCTGCCGATCAAGCTCTGGCCGGGCATGAAGATCGGCCAGCTCTGCCTCTTCCGGACCAGTTCGCCCGCCGAACACCCCTACGGCTCGGCGCTCTACGGCTCGCGGTACCAGGACCAGCGCGGCCCGACTCCGTCGAGGTCGTACCTCAACTTCTACCGGACCGACGTCTGATCGCGAGCTGACCGCGTTACCTGCGGCTGTTACTGGGCAGTAGGCCAGTAGCAAGCCAACGAGAGCAGGGATTCCGGCGATGAGCGAACACCGAACATCGGATCAGGCACCGACACCGGTCAGCGAGGCTGAGGCACGCCGGGTGGCCGAGGAGGCCAGAGACTCCGACTGGGCCCTGCCCAGCTTCGGTAAGCAGCTGTTCCTCGGTGACTTTCAGCTCGACCTGATCCACCCCCATCCGCAGCCGGACGACGAGGCCAGCAGGCGCGGCGAGGAGTTCTGCGCCGCCCTGCGCGAGTTCTGCGAGGGCTCGGTCGACGGGGCGCTGATCGAAAGAGAAGCCCGGGTTCCGGACGGGGTGGTGACGGGACTGGCGGCGATCGGTGCGTTCGGAATGAAAATCTCGTCGGACTACGGCGGGCTCGGACTGTCCAATGTGTATTACAACCGCGCGCTGATGATCGCCGGCTCCGCGTCGCCGGTGCTCGGGGCGCTGCTGTCGGCGCATCAGTCGATCGGCGTGCCGCAGCCGGTCGCGCAGTTCGGCACCGAGCAGCAAAAGCGGCAGTACCTGCCGAGGTGCGCCAGGGGCGAGATCAGCGCGTTCCTGCTGACCGAGCCGGATGTCGGCTCCGATCCGGCCCGGCTGAGCACGACCGCGGTCCCGTCGCAGGATGGCAGCGAGTACGTGCTGAACGGCGTCAAGCTGTGGACGACCAACGGCGTGGTCGCCGACCTCCTGGTGGTGATGGCGCGGGTGCCCCGCGAGGAGGGGCGGCGCGGCGGCATCACGGCGCTCGTGGTCGAGGGCAGCGCGGATGGCATCACCGTCGAGCGCCGCAACGCGTTCATGGGCCTGCGCGGCCTGGAGAACGGAGTGACCAGGTTCCACGAGGTGCGGGTGCCGGCGGCCAACCGGCTCGGTCAGGAGGGCCAGGGCCTGAAGATCGCCCTGACCACCCTGAACACCGGCCGGCTGTCGCTGCCCGCCAGCTGCGCGGCGGCCGGGAAGCTCTCGCTCAAGATCGTGCGCGAGTGGTCGCGGGAGCGGGTGCAGTGGGGCCGGCCCGTCGGCGAGCACGAGGCCGTGGCCAAGAAGATCGCGTTCATCGCCGCCACCAGCTACGCGCTCGAGGCTGTCGTCGAGCTGTCCGGCCAGATGGCCGACGACAATCGCCGTGACATCCGGATCGAGGCCGCGATCGCCAAGCTGTACTGCTCCGAGATGGGCTGGAAGATCGTCGACGAGATGGTGCAGATCCGCGGCGGCCGCGGTTACGAGACCGCTGACTCGCTGGCCGCCAGGGGCGAGCGCGGCGTGCCGGCCGAGCAGATGCTCAGGGACATGCGGATCAACCGGATCTTCGAGGGATCCTCGGAGATCATGAAGCTGTTCATCGCGCGGGAGGCTGTCGACGCGCATCTGTCCGCTGCGGGCGAGATGATCGAGCCGGGCCTGCCGGCGGCGCGCAAGGCGCGCGCGGCGGCCAAGGCGGGCGGATTCTACGCCAAGTGGCTGCCGACGCTGGTGGCCGGCGACGGGCTGCGGCCGGGAGCCTACGGCGAGTTCGGCCGGCTCGCCTCGCACCTGCGGTACGTGGAGCGGGCCTCCCGCAAGCTGGCGCGCGCGACGTTCTACGGCATGGCCCGCTGGCAGGGCGGGCTGGAGCGCAGGCAGGGCTTCCTCGGCCGCATCGTCGACATCGGCGCTGAGCTGTTCGCGATGAGCGCGGTATGCGTGCGCGCCCAGATGGACGCCTCGCAGCCCGCGGACGGAGCGCGGGGGGCTACCGGGGCGGAGCTGGCCGATGCGTTCTGCGGCCAGGCCCGGCTGCGCTGCGACGAGCTGTTCGGCCAGCTCTGGAAGAACACCGACGCTGTCGACACCGCGGTCGCCCGGCGGGTGCTGGCCGACCGGTATCTCTGGCTTGAGGCCGGCATCATCGACCCGTCTATCCCGGGGCCGTGGGTCGCCGAGGCAAAGGACGGGCCGTCGAAGGTGGACAACGTGCACCGGCACGTCGGCTGAGCCTGGCGCAGCCGGCCGGCGACCGGGCGGGCGGGCCCTGCCTTGTCGCGCTGACGAGCCGGCGGTCGTCCGGTCCCTGCGTCAGGTGAGGCGCTCGATGACCGTGGCGTTCGCCTGGCCACCGCCCTCGCACATCGTCTGCAGGCCGTACCGTCCGCCGCTGCGCTCCAGCTCGTGCAGGAGCTTGGTCATCAGGATCGCGCCCGTCGCGCCGAGCGGGTGCCCGAGCGCGATCGCGCCGCCGTTCGGGTTGGCCTTCTCCAGCGACGCGCCGGTGTCCGCCGACCAGGCGAGCAGCACGGGCGCGAAGGCCTCGTTGACCTCGAACACGTCGATGTCATCAACGACCAGGTGGCCCTTGGCGAGAACCTGCTCCGTCGCCGGAATCGGGCCGGTCAGCATGAACACCGGATCGGACCCGGTCACCGCGAGCGCGTGGATGCGCGCCCTGGGGGTGAAGCCGTGGCGGCGGACGGCCTCAGGCGAGGCGATCAGCAGCGCGGCGGCACCGTCGGAGATCTGCGATGCCGTCGCCGCCGTGAGCTCCCAGCCATCGCGCAGCGGCTTCAGCTCGGCCATTTTCTCCAGCGAGGTATCCCGGCGCGGGCCCTCGTCGGTGGTCACCCCGCCGACCGGCGTGATCTCCCTGTCGAACCTGCCCTCATCGATCGCGCGCAGCGCCCTGGCGTGGCTCTCCAGGGCGAACTCCTCGAGCTGCAGGCGCTTGAGCCCCCATTTCTCGCAGACCAGCTGCGCCCCGCGGAACTGAGAAATCTCCTGGTTCCCGTACCGGTCACGCCAGCCCTGCCCGAACGGCATCGGCATGCCCTTCTCCAGCGGCAGCGCGACGGTCGAGCCCATCGGCACCATGCTCATGCTCTCCACCCCGGCGGCCACGACCATGTCCTGCGTGCCCGACAGGACACCCTGGGCGGCGAAGTGGACCGCCTGCTGCGACGATCCGCACTGGCGGTCGATCGTAACGCCCGGCACAGTGTCCGGCAGTCCCGCGGACAGCCACGCGTTCCGCGCGATATCGATCGACTGCGGGCCGATCTGCGAAACGCAGCCCATGATCACGTCGTCCACTGCCGCGGGATCGGCGCCGGTGCGGGCGATGAGCTCAGTCAGCACGTGCGCCGCGAGGTCCACCGGGTGCACCTGCGCCAGGCCCCCGTTTCGCCTGCCGACGGGAGTCCGTACTGCTCCGATGATGTATGCCTCAGGCACCATGACCTCCACTGACCTGCCCGCCGACCGGCCAGCAGGCCGCGCTCGCGGTCCGCGCCCGTCGTTTCGAGATTACCCGGAGTCCGCCAGACTCCATAGGCCCGCCCGGACGGCATCGGCCCGGGACCGGCAACTGCCGAGAGCGGGCAGCCGAGAGCGGGCAGCCGAGAGCGGGCAGCCGAGAGCGGGCAGCCGAGAGCGGGCAGCCGCGGGCGGGCGGGCAGCCGCGGGCGATTGGGCAACGCGGGCAGCTGCCTTTATGCTCGGTAGAAGCAGACTTCCAGGAGGCAGCGGTGGCCGAAGGCCTGATCCTGCTGGTGCTGATCGCTGCCTTCTGCGCTCTTCTCGCTACCAGGGTGCGGCGCCGGATGGGGATGGGCGTAACCGGCAAGCACTGGATCATCGTCATGGCGGGTGTCATCGTGATACTGCTGGCGCTGTGGGATGCCTCCCGGCATTAGGCCAGCTCAGGAGCTGCCAGGATCGCTCGTGATCGGCACCTCGAACCAGACCGCCTTGCCTTCCTTGGTCGGCCGTGATCCCCAGCGGGTGGCGAGCTGGTCCACCAGGTAGAGGCCGCGGCCCCCTTCGTCCGTCTCGCCCGCGCTGCGGATCCGGGGCAGCCGCAGGTCGGCGTCGAAAACCTCGACCCAGATCGATGCCTTGCCCTGCCGCAGCCGGAGGGTGAACTCCTTGCCGGTAGGCCCGGCGAGGTCATCGGCGAACGGCGAGCCGTCCCAGTCGTCGAGGTCGCTGGGGTCATCCGGACGCAGCATGCCGAAAGTAACGTCATGCCGCGGGCTCGGCGACACCGCCGCGTGCAGCACGACGTTGGTCACCACCTCGGATACAAGCAGGCAGGCCAGGTCAGTCTGCTCGCGCGTCATTCCCCAGGTGACGAAGGCATCGTGGGCCAGCCGCCGGGCCTGCGACACCCTGATCGGCTCGGCCGGGAACTGGCCCTCCCAGGACTTCAGGTCCACGGCGGACGTGCGGACGACGACAATCGCCATGTCGTCGTCGATCTCGCCCGGCACCGCCCGCTCGGCTGCCTGCGCGATGGCCTCGACACTCTCCTTGGCCACCGAGCGCACCGCCAGGCGGAGCATCTGCTGCACCTCAGCATCGGAGTAGTGCCCGTTGCCGTCCATGCGCTGCCGGCGGTCTGTCAGGCCGTCGGTGTAGAACACGAGGGTGGAGCCGGGCGGGAGCTTGCGCGTCTCCTCGCGGTAGGGTGGCAGGCCGGGCATGCCCTTGCCGCGAACGCCGAGCAGCACGCCCTTGTGCTCGATCTCCATCTCGCCGACTTCACAGTCGGTGATGAGCAGCGGCGAGTCATGCCCCGCGTTGGCGAACGAAAGGGTACGCGACCAGGCGTCATAGACCAGGTAGGTGCAGCTCACGGTCGGCGGGTCAGCGGCCGCGACGCCGTGCGCGTCGGCGCGCGAGGTGCCGAGCGTCCGGCACCACTCGTCCAGCCTCCGCAGGATCTCGGCGGGCGGCTTGTCGTCCTGGGCGAAAGCCCGCAGGGCGGCCCTGAGCTGACCCATGATCGCCGCAGCCCGGGCACCGCGGCCCTCGACGTCGCCGATGACGATCCCGACGCGTCCTGCCGACAGCGGGATGATGTCGTACCAGTCCCCGCCGACCTGGGTCTGGATTCCCTGGCCGTGCGTCTCCAGCGGCTTGGCCGGCACGTACTTGTAGGCGACCTCGAGGCCGTCGAGGGCCGGCGAGTCCTGCGGGAGCAAGCTGGTCTGGAACGCCAGCGCCGTTCGGCGCTCCTCCTCGAAGAGCATCGAGTTGTCGATGGCGATAGCGACCCGGCTGGCGATAGCGCCGAGGAAGTCGCTGTCATCGGCCGCGTAGTGCCGTTCTGCCCGGTCGGTCAGCCGGGAAAGCGCCAGGCTCATGACGCCGAGGAGTTCTCCGCGCGCGATCAGCGGCGATGCAATGACCGAGGTGAGCCCCACGTCGTCGCATACCCGCAGGCTCTCCGCGCTCGGCGCGGGGATGCTCTCCTCGCCCATGTCCTCCACCACGACGGTGTCCATCCGGGCCATGGCCTGCTGGCAGAAGTGCCCCGGCGGGTAGATGATCTGCTCGCCGACCAGTGCCCACGTGCCCGGCTCGGGCGTCCACCCCCTGGCGTGCATCTGGGCGCGGCGCACCACCTTGTCGCCCTGGAGCAGGTCGATGAAGCAGTGATCGGCGAACTGGGGTACCAATGTCTCGGCGACCTGCCGGAGAGTGACGGTCAGCTCAAGGGAGCCAGCTAGCCGCTCCCCGATGCGCTCAAGCAGGCCAATCCGGTCGCTGGCCCGCTGGTTGCCGCGCCGCGTCGCTTCCCGCGCCATGATCACGATGCCGGTAATCTCGCCCGACGATTCGCGCAGCGGGGCCGCCTGCGCACGGACGAATACCCGGGATCGGTCCACCCGCATGCTCGCGAACGTGCCTTCCCATGCCCGGCCGCGCAGGACCTGACTCGTCAGATTCTGGGCCCTGGCCGCATCGCCCTCCTCGAATCCGAGCGAAATAAGGGACCTGCCCACCAGATGCTCGGCGTCATCGGGAAAGCCGAAGAGCGTCACGGCAAAGGCGTTGGCGTATCTCAGATTGCCCTGCCGGTCGGTAACCACGACACCGATCTCGACCTGGTCGAGGACCGCTTCAGCGCCGAGCAGTGCCGACGCCACGTCACCGGGGGGCGTCACCGGACCGCCCAGGGATGACTGCCGCCAGGAACGCGCCGGCGACCGGCGCTAAGCTCGCCGCGAAACTCATGATCGTGTGACGAATACGTGCGCGGCAACCTGACGGGACAACTCCGTCTGACCGCCGACCCTGTCCTCACCTGTCGTCACCCGCACACCATCGTCACTGACCGCGAGAGTTATCTCGCGTCCGGGTTGTATCCCAATGCTCTTGAGTTTAAGCATCAAAGCCGCGTCACTTTGGACTTGTTCACTGATCCGTCGTACCACAACGGTCTCAGCGCGCGCCGAGGCGATCTTTGTCATCGCTACCGCGCGCTCGCGACCGGCTGCAACAGCACGCTGGGTCGCCTCGGCCGGAACTCCGAGTTCGTCGAGGCCGGGAATAATATTTCCGTGCGGGCAGCGCACGGGATACTCGAGCAGTTCGACTAGCCGCCGTTCCACGTTGTCGGAAATCACGTGCTCCCAGCGGCACGCCTCGATGTGTACCTCTTCCCAGGGCAGGCCGATAACGCCGACAAGAAGGCACTCAGCCAGCCGGTGCTTGCGCATCACCCGCGTCGCCAGGGTGCGGCCGGTGGCCGACAGCGCAAGCTGCCGGTCGCCTTCCACGCGCAACAGGCCGTCACGCTCCATCCTTGCCACCGTCTGGCTGACCGTCGGGCCGCTCTGCGACAGCCGCTCGGCGATGCGAGCACGCAGCGGGAGGATCCCTTCTTCCTCGAGCTCGAAGACCGTGCGAAGGTACATCTCGGTCGTGTCGATAAGCCCATGCGCTGTCAAGAAAGTTCCTCCCTCCAGGATCGATGCTATGCCGCGGCGGCACGGGCTATCGTGAACCCTCCGCAATGAGGATCCAATCGGCGCCGCAGTTGGCGGCGCGGGCGGAAATGCGGGCCGGCCCGCGGCCAATCGCTGCTAGGGGGAGAGCCGCTCGATCAGCCACCGGCCGTCCTGCCTGCGGTACCTGAGCCGGTCGTGCATCCTGTCAGGCCGGCCGTGCCAGAACTCGAAGATCTCCGGCACGACCCGGTAGCCGCCCCAGAACTCCGGCATGGGCACCGGCGAACCCACCGGCCACCGCTGCGCCAGAGCGGCGTAGCGGTCCTCAAGCTCGCGCCGGGAGGCGATGACTGTTGACTGCCTGCTGGCCCACGCCGCGAGCTGGGAGCCGCGCGGGCGGGACCGGAAGTAGGGCTCGCTCTGCTGCGTGGACAGGGCCGTCACCGGCCCCTCGATGATGACCTGCCGGTACATCGGATGCCAGGAGAACAGCAGGCATGCGCGCGGGACCTCGGCCAGTTCCGCCGCCTTCCGCGAGGTCCTGTTGGTGTAGAAGGTGAAACCGCTGGCGTCGTAGCTCTTGAGCAGGACAGTCCTGGCCCGCGGCCGTCCGCTGGCCGAGACCGTGGCCAGCACCATGGCGGTCGGCTCCGGCAGCGGCTCGGCCACCGCGTCGGCCATCCAGCGGGCGAACTGGGCCAGCGGGTCACCTTCGAGCATCGCCTCGTCCAGGCGCCCCTCGTCCAGGCGCCCCTCAGCCAGCCCGCTCCGGGGGTCCTGCGCATAGTGCATCGGATCCACGGGTACTGATCCTCACACATCGGTTTCACCGCCGCGACGCTGGTCACCCCCGTATCCCCGCCCGGTCCCGGCCCGGTCCCGGCCCGGCCCCCGCCCGGCCCCCGCCCGGTCCCTGCCCGCGGGAGCGGCGATATCGCCGGCCGGATTAACGGTGCATGGGCGCCGCGCGGTTGAATGGGTCGGCTTGCCAAACAGGCGCGCTGCTCGCCGCGGTGAAACTCGCGGCCCGAACCCCGCTGGCTAGCTCGCTGGCCGGCTGCTGACGACAGAGACGGAGGAACCGCAGATGTCCGACTTTACGCCCGGCCTAGAGGGCGTCGTCGCGTTCGAGACGGAGATCGCCGAGCCCGACAAAGAGGGCGGCTCGCTCCGCTACCGGGGAGTGGATATCGAGGAGCTCGTCGGGCATGTGCCGTACGGGCACGTCTGGGGTCTGCTGGTGGATAACGCGTTCGCGCCTGGCCTCCCGCCGGCCGAGCCGTACCCCATCCCGGTGCACTCCGGGGACATCCGGGTGGACGTGCAGAGCGCGCTGGCGATGCTGGCCCCGGCGTGGGGAATGCGCCAGCTGCTGGACATCAGCGACGAGCAGGCCCGCGAGGACCTTGCCCGCGCCTCGGTGATGGCGCTGTCCTTCGTCGCGCAGGCGGCCCGCGGCCCCGGCCTGCCGATGGTCCCGCAGCGGCAGGTAGACGCGGCCAAGACGATCACCGAGCGGTTCATGATCCGCTGGCGCGGCGAGCCTGACCCGCAGCACGTGAAGGCCATCGACGCCTACTGGTCGTCCGCGGCCGAGCACGGCATGAACGCATCCACCTTCACCGCGCGGGTGATCGCCTCCACCGGCGCCGACGTCGCCGCCGCCTTGTCGGGCGCGGTCGGCGCGATGTCCGGCCCGCTGCACGGGGGTGCCCCGGCCCGGGTGCTGCACATGATCGAGGAGGTCGAGAAGACCGGCGATGCCGACGCCTACGTCAAGCAGGCGCTCGACAGCGGGGACCGCCTGATGGGCTTCGGGCACCGCGTGTACCGGGCCGAGGACCCGCGGGCGAGGGTCCTGCGCCGGATCGCGCGGGAACTGGGCGCGCCCAGGTACGAGGTCGCCGCCGCGCTGGAGACCGCCGCCCTCGCCGAACTGCACGCCCGCAGGCCAGACCGGGTACTCGCGACCAACGTGGAGTTCTGGGCAGCGATCATGCTGGACTTCGCCGAGGTCCCCCCGCACATGTTCACCTCCATGTTCACCTGCGCGCGGACCGCCGGCTGGGCGGCGCACATCCTGGAGCAGAAGCGCACCGGGCGGCTGATCCGGCCGAGCGCCCGCTACGTCGGGCCGCAGGCCCGCCCGGTCCGTGAGGTGCCCGGCGCGGCCGAGGTGCTGGATCACGATGTCTGATCCTGCGCCGCGGATCGCCATCCCGGCCAGCCTGCGGCCGGCGGACGGCAGGTTCGGCTGCGGTCCTTCCAAGGTCCGGCCGGAACAGCTCGCCGCGCTGGCCGGACCCGGCGCAGCGCTGCTCGGGACCTCACACCGGCAGGCCCCGGTCAGGTCGCTGGTGCAGCAGATCCGCGAGGGCCTGGCAGAACTCTTCTCCCTGCCAAACGGATTCGCCGTGGTTATCGGGAACGGAGGCACCACTGCGTTCTGGGAAGTCGCGGCGTTCGGCCTGGTGGATCGCAAAGCGCAGCATCTGTCGTTCGGTGAGTTCTCGGCCAAGTTCGCCAAGGTAACCGCCGCCGCGCCCTGGCTGGACGCCCCGACGGTGATCGAATCCGCGCCGGGCACCCATCCGCAGGCCCGGGCGCAGGACGGGGTCGATGCCTATGCGCTGACCCACAACGAGACCTCGACCGGCGTGGCGATGCCGGTGCGCCGGGTCGCGGGCGCGGACGCCGGCGCGCTGGTGCTGGTCGACGCGACCAGCGGGGCGGGCGGGCTGCCGGTGCAGGCGGGTGACGTCGACGTCTACTACTTCGCCCCGCAGAAGTGCTTCGGCTCCGACGGCGGGCTGTGGATCGCGCTGATGTCGCCGGCCGCGCTGGAGCGGGCCGAGCGCATCGCCGCCAGCGACCGGTACATTCCCCAGTTCCTGTCGCTCAAGGTCGCGATCGATAACTCGCGCGCCCAGCAGACCTACAACACCCCGTCGCTGGCCACGCTGATCCTGCTGGCGGAGCAGGTGGACTGGATGCTCGCGCGCGGCGGGCTGGCCTGGACCACCGCCCGGACCGCTGACTCGTCCGGGTGCCTGTACGAGTGGGCCGAAAAGTCGCCGTATGCCACCCCGTTCGTGGCGGACCCGATGCAGCGCTCGCAGGTCGTCGGCACGATCGACTTCGACGGGAAGATCGACGCCGACGGCGTGGCCGCCATCTTGCGGGCCAACGGGATCGTCGACACCGACTCCTACCGCAAGCTCGGCCGCAACCAGCTGCGCGTCGGCATGTTCCCGGCCGTGGACCCGGCCGACGTGCAGGCGCTGACGGCCTGCATCGACTACGTCATCGAGCGGCTCTAGGTGGCGACATCGCAGTCCGGGCCGCGGCTGGTGACCGACCGGCCTGATCCGCCTCCCGCGGCGGGCGAGCGGGAGATGCTGACCGCCTGGCTGGACTGGCATCGCGCCACTCTGGCGCTCAAGTGCGACGGGCTGACCGGCGATCAGCTCCGGGATCGCTCGGTCCCGCCATCGGGCTTGTCGCTGCTCGGGCTGATCCGGCACATGGCCGATGTGGAGCGGGGCTGGTTCCGGCAGGTCTTCGCCGGCGAGGACGTGCCCGATCTGTACGACAGGACGGCCGATCCGGACGCGGACTTCAACGGAACCGACAGCGGGGACGGCCCTGCGACCATGGCCTCCTGGGCGGCCGAGTGCGACCTGGCGAGGAAGGCAGTAGCGACAGCGCCGTCGCTGGACGTGCTCGCCCGCCACGCCACCCGCACTGGCACCGTGTCGCTGCGCTGGATCCTGGTACACATGATCGAGGAGTACGCCCGCCACAACGGTCACGCTGACCTGCTGCGCGAGCGGATCGACGGCGCCGTCGGCGACTAGGCCCGGCGGAGCACCCGCCCCTCGCCTCTCATTGAGATCGTGGTGCCCCTCATGCCGAATAGAGCATGAAACCACCGTGATCATGGAATGGGGGCCGCGCAATGGGGGCGTGCTCAAGCCCGCAGCGGCCAGTTGCCGACGCTCTCGTACCAGGGCCGGGCGCCCAGGTGGCTGCGGATCAGGTGGATCTCGGTGGCCGGCCAGGCAGCGCCCGCGAAGCCGCCCAGGGCCTGGACGAGCGGGCGCACGTCGGCTGGCTCCTTGCACCGGGCCAGCGTCAGGTGCGGACGGTAGCGCCTGCCCTCATCCGGCGGCGCCGCGCCGGCCCGGCGCGCTGCTGCGGCGGCCGACGCCGCCAGCGCCGCCAGGGCGCGCTGATCGCCGTGAATGCCCGCCCACAGCACCCGGGCCCTCGCGGCCGCCGAGAAGGCGCCTGAGCCGCCGATGGACAGCTCGAGGCTCGGATGCCGGTGCGCGGCCCGCTCAAGGCGGGTACTCAGGTCCGGCAGGAAGCTCTCGTCCACCTCGCCGAGGAATGCCAGGGTGACATGCCATGCGTCCTGGCGAGTCCAGCGCAGCGCCGGCCAGGCCGGCCGCAGCGGCGCCGCCAGCGCCTCGAGCTCGGCCAGGGCGCCGGCCGGCGGGGTGATGGCGGCGAAGAGCCTCATGGAGTTATTCGTAGCAGCAGCGGCCCGCTCAGCGAGCCACGCCGCGATCAGTCAGGCGACCATCCGGGCCAGCCGCGCGGGGCGCAGGTAGGTCCGCGCCCGCACGCCGCGGCGGTGGGCCAGCATGATGGCCACGACGACCGTGGCCACCACGGAGATCAGGCCGCCGGCAATCGAGCTCGTCCTGGGCCCGAACTCCTCGGCCACCCAGCCGGCCAGCGGCGACCCGAGCGGGGCGCCGCCCAGGAACACGAGCATGTAAATCCCCATCACGCGACCGCGCATGGCCGCGCTGGTGCCGAGCTGCGTGGCGGAGTTGGCCGCGGTGGTGAAGGTGAGCAGCGCCAGCCCGGTCGGGGCCAGCACCAGCAGGAAGGACCAGAAGGTCGGCATGACCCCGGTGAGCATCTCCAGCGCGCCGAACGCGAACGACGTCACCAGCAGCAGCGGCATGTTCGGCCGGCCACGGCGGGCGGCGAGCAGTGCGCCGCCGAGCGCGCCGAGCGCGAACACCGCAGAGGCGAGCCCGAACGCGCCCGCGCCGGTGTGGAACACCTCGCGGGACATCAGCGCGTTGGTGACCGCGAAGTTCATCCCGAACGTGGCCACGAAGAAGATCAGCACCATCGTCATCCACAGGCTCGGGCGCGCCCGCACGTACCTGAGCCCCTCGCGGAGCTGGCCCCTGGCCCTCGGCACCCGCTCGGCGGGGCGCAGCTCGGACTGCCGCATCAGCTTCAGGCTGACCAGGACGGCAACGTAGGAGGCGGCGTTGACGAGGAAGGCCGCCGGGGTTCCGACCACGCTGATGACCAGGCCAGCGATGGCAGGCCCGGCGATCCTGGCCAGGTTGAAGACCGCGCTGTTAAGCGCGATCGCGTTCGGCATCTCGGCACGGCCCACCATCTCGACCGCGAACGTCTGCCTGGTCGGGTTGTCCACCACGGTGGCCAGGCCGAGCGCGAAGGCAAGTGCGTACACGTGCCAGATCCGGACGGTGCCGGTGAGCGCCAGCACGCCGAGGATCAGGGCAAGTCCGCCCATGATCGTCTGGGTGGCCATCAGGATGCGGCGCTTGGAGTAGCGGTCCGCGATCATCCCGCCGTGCAGGCTAAACAGCAGCATCGGCAGGAACTGCAAGCCGGTGGTGATCCCGAGCGCGGTGCCGCTGTTGTGGGTCAGCTCCAGCACCAGCCAGTCCTGGGCCACGCGCTGCATCCAGCTGCCGGTGTTCGAGATGACCTGGCCGGTGGCGAACAACCGGTAGTTGCGGGTCCGCAGCGAACTGAACGTCCGGCTACTGGCGGCGTCCGACCGGCCGCTCTCGGCGCCGGTCTTGGCCCGGTCCTGGCCGCCAGTCAGGACTGGCTGAGCTTCTCCAGTATCGGCGCCGCGGCCCGCAGCGTTGCCCGCTCCTGCGGGCTGAGCTCCCGCAGCCGCCGGGCCAGCCACGCTTCCCTGAGGCGTCGCAACTGCTGCACCAGCTCCCGGCCCTCGTCGGTCGCGGTCAGCGTCACCTGCCGCCCGTCGGTCGGATGGGGAGCCCGCATCACGAGCCTGCGCTCTTCCAGCGCGGCGATGACCCGTGTCATGGAGGGCGGCTGCACCTTCTCGTGCTCGGCCAGCTCGCCCGGGGTCATTGCGGTGTGCTTCGCCAGCGCCGACAGCGCGGCCAGCTGCGTGTCGGAGAGCTCCGGCAGCAGCCCCTGAGCGATCCGCTCGGCGCGCAGACGGCGTGCGAGCCGGCTCACCGAGATCCGTAGCGCTGTGGCCAGGCCCGCGTCGGTCCTGGTCTGGAGTGAGGTCATTTTCGTTAGCCTGAGTCATTACTCTTGCTAACCGTAGACGGCAGCACTGCATTCCGTCAAGATCGGCTAGCGAAGCGAAGGGCGGCCGCCCCGGCAGGGGCGTTCCAAGTACACCACGGCTGCTGCCGCAGCGGCACAGGTCAGGCGGAGCAGCTCAGAACGACACGTGCCGGGCTGGACTAACCTGGCTAGCGTGAGGAGTCCCAGCCGGCCGGCCCCGCCGCCCTTCGAGGGCAACGATCAGCTGATCACTGCCGTCATCACCGCTGGCTGGGCGGTGGCCCTGGTCGTCCTGCTCGTCCTGCACGGGAAGATTCCGGCAGCCGACCGCTGGTGGATCTGGGCCTGTGCGGCAGGCCTCTGCATCGGGGTGTTCGGGCTCTGCTACGTGCCGCGGCTGAAGCGATCCCGATCTCGCCGAGCCGCCAGCCGCGCTGCGGCGGCCGGTCCCGGCGACGGCTGATCAGCGCGCTGCCCGGCCGGCGTTAGCTGTGATCAAGCGACTCGAAGACGGTGTCGGCCATGGAGATCCCTGGTGCGTCTACCAAGTCGAAGCCGAGCTCGTCGATGACCGGCACCGGCACGTCGTAGCCGCTTCCGGTCGGCGTGACGGCGTCTGAATGCGCACCACAGCCATGATCCAGGGAGACAACCTGGCCGTCGTCCGGCGCGAACTCATTGGCGCACGCGCCGAATACCCGCCCGAGCGGGCCACCGAGCCGGATGAGGAATCCGCATGTCACGCAGGGCCCGGGTGCTGCGCTCGCCAGCGGCGTGCCTGGCCCGTGCTCGCTGGAGTACCACCGCAGCGCGGTTGCGTCGCGGCCGATGGCCGACAGGACCCTGGCCCGGCCAGCCTTCGGGCCGGGGTCATCCGCGGCATCCGCGGCATCCGGTGTATCCGCGGCATCCGGTGTATTCGCGGCGCGCGCGGCGCGTCCTGGCAGCTGAGCGAGTCCGATGACCGCCGCCAGCTCGCTCCCGGCGCCCCATTCCGCGCTGTCGTCCCAGTCCAGCACTCCTTCATCGCCTTCGAGGACCACCACAGGGACGAGCCGCTCGTCATCCGATCCGGCCGGCAGCAGGTCGCCGACGCCAAGATCACCCGGCCGTACCCGGCTGCTCCAGGGAACCCACTGCGGCGCGAGCAGGGAGCCAGGACCGGGGAGCAGTACGCTCTCGCTGACCGTGACCGACTTGGACCTCGAAGCCCGCGTGACCGTGACCGCCCACTGCCATCCCGGGTAGGCGGGGTCCAGGCAGGTGAACAGATGAGTCACTACCCGGTCGCCTTCTGCCGCCGCGCCGGCGTGCGGGCCGACCTGGCCAGGGCCTGCCACTTCCTGCGCTGCGGCCCGGGCCAGGTCAGCGGCCTGGGCACAAGCCTCGTCAAGTTCCCTTATGCGTGCGCGAATCGGACTCACAATCAGTAATTGTCCCTCATCAGACGGCGAACACGCACGTGGAAGCCAGACAATGGGCAATCCGCCTGCGGGGCAGGGTCGTAACTGCCCTGCTGAGGCAGAATACTTGAACGTATGGGAGAGCCGGGCACCGGGACGCGAGCCGAGCGGGCCAGGCGCGCGAGCCGGTCGTTTGTCTCCGCCTCCCAGTCCACCGCGCGCGCGGTGGCCGCCGTCGCAGGCGGCGCAGGACGTGCGGGCGCCGCCGTGGCAGGCGGCGCGGGGCGCGCGGTCCACCGCATGACGCACGCCTCGGGGGCGGGCCGCACCGGCCTCGCCAACCTGATCGAGCTGACCGCGGCGGGCAACGTCGGAGACGCCTTCGTCGCCGTCGCGCTGGCCGGAACGCTATTCTTCAACACCTCGCTCGACCAGGCACGCAGCCAGGTAGCTGTCTACCTGCTCGTCACCATGACGCCGTTTGCGGTGCTCGCGCCATTCATCGGCCCGGTGCTTGACCGGGTGCAGCAAGGTCGCCGCTACATCCTGACGGGTACCCTGCTCGCGCGGGGCCTGCTGTGCTGGGGGATGTCCGCGGCCCTGCACCAGGACCCGGTCACGCTGTTCCCTGCGGCATTCGGCGTGCTGATCCTGCAGAAGGTCTACACGGTGACGCGGGCCGCGGTGACGCCCCGGCTGCTGCCGGATGAGCTCACCCTCGTATCGGCCAACGCGCGATCCACGCTGGCAGGGCTCGTCGCCTCGTCTCTCGGAGTTGGGCTCGCCCTGGGCCTGCAATGGGCAGCCAACCCTGCATGGGTGCTCCGCGTGGGTGCCCTTATCTACATCGCGGGGACCGTCCTGGGCATCCGGCTGCCCGACAGCGTCGACACTCCGGAGCCGGCCGGCCAGGGCCCCGGCGACCAGCGCTGGGCGGATCCCCAGACCGCGGCAGCCGGACCCGCGGCCAGCAGACGGACCGAGCCCGGGCGGCCCGACCCCGGGCGGCCCGACCCCGGGCGGCCCGACCCCGGGCCCACCCGGCCTCTCCGGCCAGCGGGCCGCAGCGGCCTGCGAATGCTGAGCAACGTCGGGCCAGTCGTCGGCGAGGCGATGCGCGGCAACGCCGCCCTCCGCGCCTTCTCCGGGTTCATGCTGCTTTTCCTCGCCTTCCTGCTGCGCGCCGATCACTTCCACGGACTGCCGCATGATGCCGCTCTCGGCGCTCTGGGCGTTGCCGTAGCCGCCGGCGGGTTCATCGGCACCGCATTGGGCTCGCGGCAGCACTCTCGAAGGCCGCACCTGATCGTGTTCGGCATGCTCGCCGGCGCGACGGTGGTCACCGCGACGTGCGCCTGGTTCTTCGGCCTCTGGGCAGCGCTCGTCGTTGCGTTCGTGGCGGCGACCGCGCAGGCACTGGTCAAGCTGGCGCTCGACTCGACGGTGCAGCACGAGATCGGGGAGGAGATCCGCTCGTCCACATTCGCGGTCTCCGAGACGCTGAACCAGCTCTCCTGGGTGGTCGGCGGCCTGGCTGGGCTCGCCTTGTCGCTCACGTCCAGCGGTGTCGCGGGGCTGAGCGTTGCCGCGGCCGGACTCGCGATCACCTTCGTATTGCTGCTGGCCGGCCGACGGCGCAGGGTCCTGAGCGCACGGAGCATGACCCCCAGGGCGCCGGCCCCTCAGCCCCGGTAGCAACGGCCCGCCAGCCCCGGTGCAACGGCCTGCCAGCCCCGGTGCAACGGCCCGCCAGCCTCAGTAACGGCGGCCCGCCAGCCTCAGTAGCAAGGCAGCCTGAGGCTCAGCTATCGATGTCGTCGGCCACGGCCCGCAGCACGGTCGCGATCTTCTTCGCATCGCGGCTGTCGGGATGCTTGTCGCGGTGGAAGGTATTCGATACCCCGTCCAGCAGCTTGATGAGGTCTTCGATGATCACCGTCATCTGCTCCGGATCCTTCCGGCTGGCCTTGGCAACCGTCGGCGGCGGCTCAAGCGTCCGCACCTGAAGCGCCTGACTGCCCCTGCGGCCCTCCGCTACGCCGAACTCCACCCGCTGACCGGCGCGCAGAACGGAACCAGCGGACTGCAGGGCCGTCGAGTGCACGAAGACCTCACCCCCGTCATCACGGGTGAGAAAGCCGAACCCTTTGTCGGCGTCATACCACTTGACCTTGCCAGTGGGCACGAGCGGACCCTTACGCGAAGAGGAACATGCGGTTGCGCTATTGCCGCGCTGCACAAGGCTATCGGTCCGGGGCGCAAATGTCGGCTCCGAGCCCGGACCGCTGCGGCTCAGATGCGATGCGGGCGGTTCCACGGCGGCACGGGAGGCTCACGTCGGCCGCGCTGCACCCGCCACGTCAGGTACGCCGCCCCGAGCACCGCCCCGGCCCGGCTCAGCCAGACAGCCGACGTCCATGCTTCGTGCACGTAGGGGCCGATGGAACTGTGATTGCCCCCGAGCGCCACCAGAATCCCGGTCCCGGCGATTACCAGGAACACCGGCCCGGCCAGGCCTACCCACCTATCCCGGAAATCCCAGCGCTTCGACAGCAGAGCGACGGCGGCGCCGAGCAGCCACACGGGGGGATAGATCAGCCCGCCGAATCCCATCAGCACAATGGCGCTTGCCTCCAGCGGGCATCGACGGGCCAGCGCGAATGCAGTGCTGCCGACACCGCCGAGGACGGAGCCGAGGGCCGCCCTGGCGCCCGCTAGCGGCGCGCTGCCGCGCACCCGACCGGGCACGGTCGGTGGTCGGGTGCGGAACCGGGCTGTCCGCTCCGCCTGCCTGGCCTGAGCGCCGGAGCGCAGCCAGCGCCCTGGCCCGGTCGGGACCTGCGAACCGTCCCGCGCCGGTCCGCGCCGGCGGCCGGCCGATTGCGGATCTCCTGGTGGCCCGGCACGAACGGGGCTGCCCGACGACCCGTCCAGGACCGGCCTGGCCGCTGCCCCGGCCGCCCGCCGCACGAGCGCCACCGGTGACGAGTCCGGCGTGCCGGCCAGCATCGCGAGGAAACGAGGCCAGATCTGGCGACCGGAGCCCGGCGGCCGCACAGCACCGGGTGATCGCGGCGCGCTACCGGGCAAGCCGGGCCGGCCGGGCCGCGCTACCCAGGCCCCGCTACGGCGGCCATCGTGATTCCCTGTCCTGGCCGCCGGAACGCGGGGCCGCGTGCCATTGACCTCCGGACCACCGGGCTCCGCGCCGTTGACGTCCGGACCACCGGGCCCCGCGCCGTTGACGTCCGGACCACCGGGCTCCGCGCCGTTGACGTCCGGACCGCTGACTGCCGTACTCGGCTGGCTCCGATACTCGGCGCCATTCTTGGTCCAGCGCGGCCGAGGCTGCCCGGATGGCCGAGGCTGCATCGGCTGGCCAGGCCGCCGCCTCGCCGTGATCGGGCGGCTCTCGATCTTGATCTCTCCGGTCAGCGGTGCGTCACTGGCGGGTTCCGGCGGGATAGCTACCTCGGGGCCGCGCCGGGAACGGCGCGCCATCCAGGCGGCAGGGCGCGCCATCGCAGGACCAGAACGGGGGCCAGCGGCCGGGGCCGGCTCGCCAGGGACTGCCGCCAGCCGCGCGCGTTCCCGATCGACCAGAGCCCCCGGGTCGCCGAGGTCGGCCAGCAGTTTCTGTATACCCGCCAGATCAGCAGTGCCAGGTGCCCCGGCCCGCCGCTCGATGGACTCGCGCATCCGCGCCAGGAACTCACGCCGCTCTGCCGAACCCAGCCGACCGCGCGCCGCAACCGAGACACGGTTGAGAAAGTCGCGGATGAGCTGCTCGGTAGGGGGGTTCATGCGCAGATAATCCCTCTTCGGCGGCGTCTTGTGGAGCCGCACGCACGAAACAATCCGCAGGACGGCGGGCGGCGGCCCGAGTCCTGGCACCGGCCCGCATGTCCTCTCGCGCGACAACGGCCGTCAGATGCCAGGATACGCGGCCAGCCGCTCCCGAGAGAATAACCGCCAGATAGCCGCCAAAATGGCCGCCACATGCCGCAAGAGGCGGCCCCGGAATGAACCGGGACCGCCTCCTGGAGTGCTGGCCAGACAGTCCAGTGAATCCTGGCCAAGCGGGACCTCGTCCAGCTGCGCCAGCCCGCTGTCGCGGGCCAGCTCGGCGGACTAGAAGTCCATGTCACCGCCGCCGCCACCGGGACCAGCGGGAGCCGGGTTCTTCTCCGGCTTCTCCACGATCACTGCCTCGGTGGTGAGGAACAGCCCGGCGATCGATGCCGCGTTCTGCAGAGCAGAGCGCGTTACCTTCGCCGGGTCGATGATGCCGGCCTTGAACATGTCGACATACTCACCCGTCGCGGCGTCCAGACCGTGACCAGGGGCAAGCGAGCGCACCTTCTCGGCCACCACGCCGCCCTCAAGGCCGGCGTTCACCGCGATCTGCTTGAGCGGCTCTTCCAGCGCACGGCGGACGATCGTCGCGCCGGTTGCCTCGTCGCCCGACAGATCGAGCTTCTTGAACGCGTTCGCGCCTGCCTGGAGCAGGGCCACGCCGCCACCGGCGACGATTCCCTCCTCGACTGCGGCCTTGGCGTTGCGCACCGCGTCCTCGATGCGGTGCTTGCGCTCCTTCAGCTCGACCTCGGTCGCCGCGCCGGCCTTGATGACGGCAACGCCGCCGGCGAGCTTGGCGAGACGCTCCTGGAGCTTCTCCTTGTCGTAGTCGGAGTCGGAGTTCTCGATCTCCGCGCGGATCTGGTTGACCCGGCCGGAAATCTGCTCCGCATCGCCCGAGCCGTCCACGATCGTCGTCTCGTCCTTGGTGACGACGACCTTGCGCGCCCGGCCGAGCAGGTCGAGCTCGGCCGACTCCAGCTTGAGCCCGACTTCCTCGCTGATGACCTGGCCGCCGGTCAGGATGGCGATGTCGCCCAGCATGGCCTTGCGGCGGTCACCGAACCCTGGCGCCTTCACTGCGACCGACTTGAACAGGCCGCGGATCTTGTTGACGACCAGGGTCGCCAGCGCCTCGCCCTCCACGTCCTCGGCGATGATGACGAGCGGCTTGCCCGACTGCACCACCTTGTCCAGGAGCGGGAGCAGGTCCTTGTTGGCCGACACCTTGGAGTTGACGATCAGGATGTAGGGGTCTTCAAGGACCGCCTCCATCCGCTCCGGGTCGGTAGCGAAATAGTGCGAGTTATAGCCCTTGTCGAAGCGCATGCCCTCGGTGAGCTCTAGCTCAAGGCCGAAGGTGTTGCTCTCCTCGACGGTGATGACGCCTTCCTTGCCGACCTTGTCCATCGCTTCGGCGATCATCTCGCCGATCGCGGGGTCCCCGGCCGAGATGGAGGCGGTCGAAGCGATCTGCTCCTTGGTCTCCACGTCCTTGGCGAGCTTGGAAAGCTCCTCGCTCACCCGCTCGACAGCCGCCTCGATGCCGCGCTTGAGCGACATCGGGTTGGCGCCTGCGGCCACGTTGCGCAGGCCCTCGCGGACCAGCGCCTGCGCGAGCACAGTCGCCGTCGTGGTGCCGTCACCGGCCACGTCGTCTGTCTTCTTTGCGACTTCCTTAACCAGCTCGGCGCCGATCTTCTCCCACGGGTCCTCGAGCTCGATCTCCTTGGCGATGGATACACCATCGTTGGTGATCGTGGGGGCTCCCCACTTCTTCTCGAGCACCACGTTCCGGCCCTTGGGGCCGAGGGTTACCTTCACGACGTCGGCCAGCTGGTTCATGCCGCGCTCGAGGCCGCGCCTGGCTTCCTCGTTGAACGCGATCATCTTCGCTGCCATAGGCTCCAGTCCTCCCGGAACTTCGTGCCTTGCGTGCCGATCGAGCCGACGCCCGCGACGGACGGCCTCACCTGCGGACAGTCCCTGCCTGCCGCCGGATCGGCCTCATCGCCCGATCACACCACTGCGTTGTCACTCTCACCCAGAGAGTGCCAACGACCTGTTTAGCACTCTCACCCCGAGAGTGCAAACTGAACCCGCCCTGGGCTGGCCGCATTGAGGCCAGCCCGAACGCCGGAAGGCCCTGTTCCCACCGCCTGGAACCGGGCCTTCTGGCGCATCATCGTCAGACTTACACGGTGCGGACTGCCTCCGCCTGCGGCCCGCGATCGCTCTGCGTGATCTCGAATTCGACCCGCTGGCCTTCTTCAAGGCTGCGGTAGCCATCCGACTGGATGGCCGAGAAGTGGACGAAGACGTCCCTACCACCGTCGACCGCGATGAAGCCGTAGCCCTTATCCGCGTTGAACCATTTGACGGTGCCCTGAGCCATTCCCAACAACTCCCTAACTCTGCTCGGGCTTGCGGGTTCCGCCCTTGCCAACGCGGAACCCGTTGATCGCGGAACGGGCCTGACGTGCTGCGCAAGCTGAGCTTGCCGATCTCGCCGTACCGACAGCGACCGGACATGACATTACATCGTAGCGCGGCGTCGCTGTGCCCGGTTACACCCCCAAATCGCCCCCGCTGGTCAGCCCCCGGCCACGGCCGGGATCACCGAGACACCCGCGCCTGGCGGCACCGGGGTATCGAGTCCCTGTGCAAGCCGCACGTCCTCTTCTCCTACGTAGACATTGACGAACCGCCGCAGCTTGCCCGTATCGTCGAGAATCCTGCCGCTGAGGCCCGGATATGCGGCGTCGAGCCCGGCGATGACCTCACGCAGCGTTCCCGCTGCCGCGGTGACCTCCGCGGCGCCGCCGGTATAGGCGCGCAAGATAGTAGGGATGCGGACGGACACGCTCATGGCGATGCCTGCCTTTCGAAGTCGGCGAATGCTTCCAGGGTCGGCCGTATCGGAGTAAGGGCGGGCATCGCGGCGGCCACGGCATCCAGGGTCTTCAGGCCGTCGCCCGAGTTGATGATCACGGTCTCGGCGGCGGGGTCAAGCTGCCCGGCCGCCAGTAGCTTGCGCAGCACCGCGAGCGTGACTCCGACCGCAGTCTCGCCGAAGACGCCCTCGGTTGTCGCGAGCAGGGCGATCGCGCCCACGATCTCGTCGTCGCTCACGTC